>Ga0302324_100021073_pt1 | contig 12722 bp, 10 predicted proteins | sample Palsa_T0_1_FD_201949 | JGI IMG/M metagenome (GOLD analysis project Ga0302324, IMG submission 201949) | Peat permafrost microbial communities from Stordalen Mire near Abisko, Sweden - Palsa_T0_1 | ecosystem: Environmental > Terrestrial > Soil > Palsa > Peat permafrost | place: Sweden: Abisko...
CCAGAATCAACAACGCGGTGGTAATCGCAACCGGCGTACCGAAGCCGGCGATGCCCTCGAGCAGACAACCAAAGCAGAATCCAATCACCACCAGAACCACGCGCCGGTCATTCGGCAGGTGCACCAGCACCCAGTCACGAAAGGCATCGAACCGGCCGGAGATGACCGCGATGTTGTAGAGCAGCAGCGCATTGAATACCAGCCACATGACCGGCCAGAGCGCAAACACGCTGCCGGCGGCGACACTGTTGAATGCCAGCGACGCCGGGAACTGCCAGAACAGCATCGCGATCACCAGGCCCACGATCAGGCCGGCCAACGACGCCTGCCAGGCAGGTCGGCGCACGATCCCCAGGGCCACCAGCACCGTGGCTATCGGCAGCGCGGCCACGATCATCGATAGCAGCAGGTTGCCGGCGAGCGGCGTCAATATCTGATGAAACATCGATCTCTCCCCTGGAGTGCGCTTGTTGTCGTTGTCCTGCCGATCAAATCGCTACGGCCGCCGGGGCCGCATCATGCCGGGCTATATTGGCTGCACCGACTGGCAGATTCAAACCTCTTTTTGCGGCCGGCCGAAGCGCCCGGTAACCCGGTGGTACATCGGGCAGTGCATCGCCGAGCGCAGGGTGAGGCACTTTTGACACCATCTGTGTCCCGCCCGCGGCTTGATCGATGACATAACGACAGCGATAATCCGCCATCGAGCCGGCGCCAGGCCGATGCCGGGAATCGGCACAGCGCTGGAATCGGCACAGCGTACGGGCGCGCAATCGAATAACTCCGTTGCCTATCTCAAGGGGATCAACCAATGTTCACGTCACATCCAACGCGCGGCACGGCCCTGTGGGCCGCCTGTGCGCTCGCACTGTCTTATGCCACTTATTCGGTCGTGGCGATCGCCGACGACATGGTGTCCTTCGCCACTGCCGGCTATGCCAGCGGGCTGCATTCGATGGCACTGATGCACAAGATCGATACCAACGGCGACGGCATGGTGTCCAAGGATGAATGGCTGGCATTCCAGGAAAAGGTGTTCGCGATGCTCGATAAGGACAAGGAAGGTAGCGTCGACGCGAAGGAATTCATCAGCCACACCGGCGGCGGCGACGTGGCCCACTTTGCCACCGGCGGATTTGCCAGCGGACTGCGCACCAAGGAGATGATGCACAAGATCGATACCGACGGGGACGGGACGGTGTCGCACGATGAATTCATCGCCTACCAGACCAAGGTATTCGACATGATGGATACCGGGCACAAGGGCATGCTCAGCAAGGACCAGTTTGCTACCGGCGGCGCCAGCAGCCACTGATCCGGTAGCGACTGAACCCGTAGCCAGCGATAGCGTGGTGCGTCAACGCACCACCGTGGCCACGCCCCGTGCGCGAGGGTCGGCCGCGGCGATCGGCTCGCGGCCGATCACCTCGATAGCCTCGATGTCGCCATTGTAGCTCTGGGATTCCAGGCGGTAGCCGCGCCCGCGCATGGCCTGCGCCAGCGCCGGCGGGAACGGCGCGTACGGCTCGGCAAACAAGGTGTTCTCCGGCAGCAGCTGGTGGTGAAAGCGCATCTCACCCAGCGCCGGTTGCAGCGCGATGCCAAAGTCATAGACGTCGGCCAGCACCTGGAATTCCGAGGTGAATATGCGCGAGCCGCCGGGCGTGCCGAGCACCATCGCCACGCGTGCGCCTTTAAGCAGGATGGTCGGAGTCATTGACGACAGCGGCCGCTTCAAGGGAGCGATGGCGTTGGCTTCCGCGCCGACCACACCGTACTGATTAGGGCTGCCGGGCTTGGCCGAGAAATCGTCCATCTCATCGTTCAGCAGGAAGCCGGCGCCCTCGACCACCACGCCGGATCCGAACCATCCATTGAGCGTATAGGTGTTGGAAACCGCGTTGCCCCAGCGATCGACGATCGAATAATGCGTGGTCTGCGGCTTTTCCAGTCCGGGCTGCACCGACGCCAGTGGCGAGGGATTCAGTGCATCGATCCGGGCTGCGCGGACTGCCAGATAGACCGGGTCGATCAGTTGCGCGACCGGTACCTGCACCACGTCGGGGTCGCCCAGATATTGCGCCCGGTCGGCGAACACGCGCTTTTCGATCTCCGACACCAGGTGCAGGTACTGCGGTGAATTCAGCGGCACGCCCCGGAACAACGCTGCGGCGTCCTGTTTCATCGTCAGCATCTGCAGCAACGCGATGCCGCCCGAGCTCGGCGGCGGCGCAGTGATCACAGTATAGCCGTGCCATGCCCCTTGAACCGGCTCCCGCCAGGCCACCTTGTAGCTCGCAAGGTCGTGCCGATCGATCAGGCCGAGCACCGTGCCGCGCCGCATCTGCGCGACCAGCAGCTCGGCGGTCCGACCTTGATAGAATTCCCGATCGCCCCCGGCCGCTATGCGCCGCAGCGTGGCCGCGAGTTCAGGCTGGCGCAGGCGCTGCCCGGCGGACATCGCGCCGAAATAGCGTGCGAAGTTGGTAGCATCGACGAACGACGCCCGGCTGCCGTCGCGGATGCCGATCAATTGCGCGCTCACCTGGAAACCGTGCGTCGCAAAGCGAATCGCCGGCGCCAGGTCGCGCCGCCACGATAGCCGGCCGAAGCGCCGGTGCGCTTCCGCCAGGCCACGCACGGTCCCGGGTACCGCGCTGGACAGGTTCCCCACCAGACTCAACGCCGCCACCGGCTCGCCGTTGGCGTCGAGATACATGGCGGCACTGGCGCCGGCCGGCGCGGTCTCGCGATAGTCGAGAAAATACGGCTTGCCGCGCATGTACAGCGTCATGAAGCCGCCGCCGCCGAGATTGCCGGCTTCCGGATAGGTGACCGCCAGCGCAAAGCCGGTCGCCACGGCCGCATCCACCGCGTTGCCGCCCGCCCTGAGTATCTCGCGCGCCGCCAGAGTGCCGTACAGGTCAGGCGATGCGACCGCGCCGGCGGCGAGCGCCCGGGCCTGCCCGGTCGGCGCATCGTGAGCGGCGGCGCGAGCGCTGATCGTGGCCAGGCAGGTCAGCAGCAGCAGCGTCAGCGTCAGCGCGCTGACCGGCATCGTGTGCCTGCCATCAGCCGGGTGGATAGACCGGCTCCTCGGATCGTGCCGCGGGGGTGACTTGCGGTCGGGCCGGCGTCGCCGCGGGCGACGCTGTGGCAGGCGCCACGGGCGCCGGGGCTGTCGGCGATGTGACCAGCGGCTCGGTCAGTAGCGCCACGGTCCGATGCTGCGCACTCAGGACATAGGTGCGGTCCGCGGCGTCATAGTCGGCCGGCGGGTTACGCGGTTGGGATTCGCAGTGCGCGAAATTGATGCACTCGATCACCTGGAAGCGCACGCCAATCCGGAATCGATGCGCAGCAGCGCCCTGCTGCCAACCCGGCGGCACCTGGTAGCGCAGGTTCCTTGCCAGAAGACGTGCCGCATTATCGAACTCGCGCGCCGGTTCTGCGCTCACGACCACCACATCGGTCGGCACTCCGTGTGCATCGACGGAAAACTCCACCAGCGCCCGCCCCTGCTGGTAATGCTGGCGCGCATCCGCGGGGTAGTAATCATCCCTCAGGGTTCCCCGGTACGGTGGCAGGGCGATTTTTTCGGTCGCAGCGCCCTGGGCGCTCGCCGGTGGCGCGGGCACGACCAGTGGCACGACCAGTGCCATCACCGCCGCGATGACGGTGCGCGCGATCCACGTGCGGCGTCGACTGGTCATTCTGATCACCCCGTCTAGTTCTTGTACGCTGGTGTCATGGTACCGGTGCGCGGCGGTTACGGCGAGCGTCGCCAGCCGCGGCATCCGTCCAGGAACAGGCGCACCGACCAGTCGGCCCAGGCCTGCAGTTCCGCGCTGCTCATCGCTTGGTCGAATCCGAGCGCGCGGCGCTGCGGCACCACGACCACGAGCTGCAGGAACTGCAGCGCGGCGAATTCGCGTGCCGGCACCGTCAACTCAGGGTTATCCAGCGCCCGCGCCAGTAGATCGCCGATCAGGTTAATCGCCTCCTGGCTGGTGCCCTCGGCATCGAGCGCGCGCGCGAGCTCCGGAAAACGCGCCGATTCGGCGACCATCAGCCGATGCAGCGCAATCGCCGGCGGCGACAACGCCGCCTGCAATACCAGACCGGCCAGCCGCGTCAGCACCTGATGCAGCGTCGCCCCTTCCAGCAGCGGCACATCGGGCGGCGGGCGCACGCGCTGCAGAATGCGGTGCACGACCGCGCCAAACAGCACCGCCTTGTCAGCGAAGCGGTGATAGAACGTGCGCTTGGATATGCCGGCGCGACGCGCCAGCGCTTCGATGGTCGTCAGGCCGTAGCCCTGGGCCAGGAACAGCTCGGTAGCGACATCCAGGATACGCTCATTGAGCGCCAGCGTCGCGCTGCGCGATGGGCGGCCGCCCGCTCGTGTGGCGCGAGCTGCCCTGTCGTTCTTGTGTTTAGCGCGGGTAGTGGTAATAGCCGGGGCGCCGGGCGACCTGATAGCCGGGGCCTGCAGTGTACCCGGCTCGCGCGCCGTAGTAGGCCCGCGGCGCACCATAGTAAGCCCCCGGCCCACCGTAGTAATAGGCACGTGGCGCACCATAGTAGCCAACCTGCGGCGCGTGATAGCGCGGTGCGTAATAGGCTGGCGGGTAATACGCCGGGGGCGGCGCGGCGTACACGGGACGCTGCGCGTAGTACCCCGCTGACGGCGCGTAGCCAGGATCGCCAGGCGATGCTGCCGCGCTCGCAGCGGCACCGATGATCGCCAGTGGCAGCGTGGCCAGCCCAAAGAATGCGTGCGCCACTGCGCCGCCCGCCACGAAGAAACCGGGTCCCGCTGCTTCAGCGGGTGCGAATGGCAGCGCCGACATCACCAGGACACCGAGCGCGGCGAGTAACGCTTTGGGATTGGCCATGGCCTTGAACCCTCCTCGTGATTGCGGCGTGATGCTCGAGCCCTGCCCACGCTACTCGTCGCTGCGGCTAAATGCAACGAAACCGTAGCGTTTCTTATATACCATTGAAAACGTTTATATTTATACACTAGGCAGCAGGCTATACACTCCGCAGACGGCGCCGGATGGGCTTGATGACTACCGAGCGGTGACTACGGCCGCAGTCGGCGTGGTATTCCGGTCAACTGCAGAATGCGGCTGGAAATCTCCTCTACCGAGCAGTGCGTGGTATCGATGTGCGGCACTCCAAAGCGCTCGTACAGGCGCTCGGCCGCGCGCAGTTCGTATTGAACCTGCTGCGCGGACGCGTAGCGGCTCGCGGGGCGCCGCACTTCGCGGATCTGCTGCAGCCGCGAGGGCTCGATCGTCAGTCCGAACAGCTTGCGCGCGTACGGTCGCACCGCATCGGGCAGCTCGCCGCCCTCCAGATCCTCCTCCATCAACGGGTAATTGGCCGCGTAGATACCGTACTGCAGCGCCAGGTACAGGCAGGTTGGCGTCTTACCCGAGCGCGACACGCCCAGCAGCACCACGTCGGCGCGTTCGTATTCGCGGTTCTGGCCGCCGTCATCATTGGCGAGTGCGAAATTGGTGGCATCGATGCGGGTCATGTACCCGGCCAGATCGATCATGCCGTGGGCGCGGCCCAGTGCGTGCGAACTCTTCTGCCCGAGCTCCGATTCCAGCGGCGCCAGGAAAGCGTCGAAGAAATCCAGGAACAGTCCGTTGGCGCCCTTGACCAGGTCGCGCTCTGCGTCGCGCACCAGGGTGCTGAAGATGATCGGCGGAGTGCCGTCGGCCTGCGCCGTGGCGTTGATCCGCTGCAGCACCTCGGCTGCCTTCTCCATCGAACTGATGAATGGTAGCGTGACCGCCCGGAAGGCGACTCCCTCGAACTGACTGAGCAGGCTGTGGCCCATGGTCTCCGCGGTCACGCCCGAGTGGTCGGAGATAAAGAACACCGTACGCACGGCTGGTTCGCTGCTGGCCACGCATTGCCTCCGACCGCGGTTGCAGTCAATGAGCGCTAGTGTTTCACTTTACTGTTGAATCCGCCATTGACACATCGCCTGGAGAATTGCGAGTGACCGACTACGTGCTGCCGTTTACCGAGCTTGGACTAAGCGACGTGGAGCGCGTCGGCGGCAAGAACGCCTCGCTCGGGGAAATGATCAGCCACCTGAGCCGCCTTGGCGTCAGTGTGCCGGCCGGCTTTGCCACCACGGCGGCGGCTTATCGCGAGTTTCTCGCCCACGACGGCCTGGCGCAGCGAATCGACGCGGAGCTGTCAGGATTGAACGTCGATGACGTCGCGCAACTGGCGCGCAGCGGGCAGAAGATCCGCAACTGGGTGCTGGCGACGGCGTTTGCGCCGCAACTGGAGCAGCAGCTGGTGTCGGCCTGGCAGCTGCTCGGCGGCGATGCGATCGCGGTCGCGGTGCGCTCCTCCGCCACCGCCGAAGACCTGCCGGATGCCTCGTTCGCCGGCCAGCAGGAAACCTTCCTGAATGTGCGCGGCAAGGACGATCTGCTCAGCACCACGCGCCAGGTGTTTGCCTCGCTGTTCAATGACCGCGCGATCGCCTACCGGGTGCACCACGGCTTTGCGCATGCGCAGGTGGCGCTGTCGGCCGGCGTGCAGCTGATGGTACGCAGCGACCTAGGCTGCAGCGGCGTCATGTTCACGCTCGATACCGAATCGGGATTTCGCGACGTGGTGTTCATCACCGCCTCTTATGGTCTTGGGGAAACCGTGGTGCAGGGTGCGGTCAATCCGGACGAATTCTACGTCTACAAGCCGGCATTGCGCGCAGGCCTCGAGGCGATCGTGCGTCGCGGCCGCGGCAGCAAGAGCATCAAGATGATCTACGCCGAGGGTAACGACAACGGTGCCGCACGCCGCGTACAGACCATCCCGGTGGCGGCCGCCGAGCGTGAGCGCTTCTGCATCAGCGATGCCGACGTGGTCGCGCTGGCGCGCCAGGCGCTGATCATCGAGGAGCACTACGGCCGGCCGATGGACATCGAGTGGGGACTGGATGGCAACAGCGGAAAGATCTATATCCTGCAGGCGCGTCCGGAGACGGTGCTGAGCCGCAGCGGACAGGACCTGCAGCGCTACAGCCTGCAGGATCGCTCGCCGGTGATCGTCAGCGGCCGTGCGATCGGCTCGCGTATCGGCGCCGGGGCTGCGCGCGTGGTGCGTTCAGCCGCCGATATGCCGCGCGTGCTGGCCGGCGACGTGCTGGTGGCGGACATGACCGATCCGGACTGGGAGCCGGTGATGAAGCGCGCGGCGGCAATCGTCACCAACCGCGGCGGACGCACCTGTCATGCCGCGATCATAGCGCGCGAGCTGGGCATTCCCGCCGTGGTCGGCTGCGGCGATGCCACGCAGAAGATCCCCGAGGGCGCGCTGGTGACGGTGTCCTGCGCCGAGGGCGACACCGGCCATGTCTACCAGGGGCGGCTGAAATTCGATCACCAGGTCATCAAGCTCGGCGCCATGCCGCCGGTTCCGGTCAAGATCATGATGAACGTGGCGAATCCGGATCGCGCCTTTGACTTTGCCGCAATCCCGAATCGCGGCGTTGGCCTCGCACGGCTGGAATTCATCATCAACCGCACCATCGGTATCCACCCGCGAGCGCTGCTCGAATTCGACTCGCTGCAACCGGCGCTGCAGGCGACGATACGCCAGCACATCGGCGCCGGCGCCGACCCGGTGCAGTTCTTCGTCGACCGGCTCACCGAGGGCATCGCGACCATCGCCTGTGCGTTCGCGCCGGAACCGGTGATCGTGCGGCTGTCGGATTTCAAGACCAACGAATACGCCAACATGATCGGCGGCAGCCTGTACGAGCCGCACGAGGAGAATCCGATGCTGGGATTCCGCGGCGCCTCGCGCTTCATCGATCCGAGCTTCCGCGCCTGTTTCGAGCTCGAGTGCCGCGCGCTCAAGCGCGTGCGCGAGCAGATGGGATTGGTCAACGTGCAGATCATGGTGCCGTTCGTGCGCACGCTCGGCGAGGCGCGCGCCGTCTCGCAGCTGCTGGCCGACAACGGACTGAAGCGCGCGCCCGGTGGGTTGCAGCTCATCATGATGTGTGAGCTGCCCACCAACGCCGTTCTGGCCGATCAGTACCTGGAATACTTCGACGGCATGTCGATCGGCTCCAACGACATGACCCAGCTCACGCTCGGGCTGGATCGGGATTCCGGCGTGATCGCGCACCTGTTCGACGAACGCGATCCGGCGGTCAAGGCGATGATCTCGATGGCGATCCAGGCCTGCCGCAAGGCCGGCAAGTACGCCGGCATCTGCGGCCAGGGGCCGTCCGACCACCCGGACCTGGCCCAATGGCTGGTGGATCAGGGCATCGAATCGATGTCGCTGAACCCGGATACAGTGGTCGAGACCTGGCTGAAGCTGGCGGCAAAAACGCAGCCTTGAGTGGCACGCATTTTAATCGATGCGCACGACGCAGACGCCGGCTCCCACACAAAGACGATGCCGCGCGGTTCCGGAATGGCCGGCAGTTTTGAGCGCCTCTTAGAAAATCTCTACGTAGGGACACTCGATGACGCAATTTGGAACCGCACTCTTCCAGTAGAAGTCCATGCACCGAGATAACGGGAGTTGCGTACTGATTCGGAGCAACCGGCATGTGCAAAGTGACCGGCAGCGCGCTCTCGCGCCGCTTGCGGCCCGCACGTGCAGCATCGCCTATTTGTTCGGCGCCGCTTTCGCGCTGGTGCCATTGCCGCCAGGTGTTATGTCGGGGATTTTACCCACGATCTGCACGATGTCGTGGTGATCGAACTCAATATGAATCCGATAATTACCGTTTGCATCCGTGCCCCGATACTCCCAGATTTCATTTTCGACTTCGTCAAGATCGTTGTATTGCACCGTACGCCAGGGCGCCCCCAGCAATGACTGGACCTGAGCCTTGGTCGACACTCCTGCAGTCAGTTGGGCAAGCTTCTGCTCGCTGATCGCCGCTGCAGGATAGGCGGTACCGAGCTTGGGAGCGTCGCTCCCGCAATAGCCGATAGAGACCGCAAAGCAGCACAGAGTGAAGGCTGTCGCGGGTAGAACGCGTTTGTTGTGCATTCCTTTAGCTCCGTTCTGCTGATGTGGCGAAGAGTCGCGACCCTATAAATTATACACTTGAAGGCCTACGGACACGGTGCTAGCCTGCTTTCACAATTAAACTTGATGTAACCAGCGGGGTGACGTCAATGTTCGACATCAAATTTCTCGGGGCGGTCCAAGGGCTTGGTTTCTCGGCTTTGCTGGCTCTGGGGATGGTTGCCCAAGCTCGGGCGCAGGCCTATCCGCCCTACGGCCCGGATATACCCGTCATCACCAACACCGAAGGCGCATCCGGCGCGTATGGCAAGGACCTGCAAAAGGAGCCTGCACCTAATCCATGGAACCATGAGTCCATCTGGAACATGCGGGTAGAGGGGTACAACGACAATCAGGCGCGCCCGATTTATCAACCGCTGGTTGTGAACCAGGACGGCAGGGAGATTCTTTATACCGGGAATCTGGCTGGCACCGCGCTCAATCCGTTGACTGGCGTCTCGGAATCCAACGGCACTTCGATCATCGACGTTACCGACGTCAGAAGCCCCAGGTTTCTCTATCACATTCCTGGGCCAGCGCCGATTGCCGGATCCTACGCTGCGGCGGGCGCCCAGATGGTGCGGGTGTGCGGGGGAAATACCTTACCCAATGCCTCCACCAATGGCACCTCGGGACATTGGTACTTGCTGCGTGCGTTCGGCAACGCCGGTGCCGATGAGTCACACCAGATCTGGGACGTCACTAATCCGTCGGCTCCTAAATTTGTCGCGACCATCATCAGCGGCCTGAGTAACACTCATAAGAGCTGGTGGGAGTGCGATACCGGCATTGCTTATCTGGTGGCCGGGTCGGCTGCCGACGGATGGCAGCAAAGCGGGTCAAAACAGCATCTATATATCTACGATTTGAGCAATCCAGCGAAGCCGACTTTCATCCGTCAGTTCGGGCTCGTCGGCCAGCAGCCGACTGCCCCGGTCGCAACGGCGCAACCCTGTGCAACGGCTCCAAGTGACACCTGTTACGAGGGCACGACGAATCCGCCCTCGGGCCTGCACGGGCCCATATCCATGGGGACCACCGTCAATAGGATCTACATCCCCTATGGCGTCTCCACCGATGGCGTCATACAGATTCTCGACCGGAGCAAGGTTCTCAACGGCTGTCTCACGGGCGGTCCCGTCGGCTCCAACCCGGATGCGTCGGCGCACTGTGCCAACAGCCCCACCCAAGCCGATTTGCTGTGGCCGCAGATCAGCTGGATAACCTTGAATCCGGAGAACGGCGGCCATAGTTCCATGCCGATCTTCAACGTGCCAATACCCGAGGAGCAATCGAACTTCCTCGACGAGTCACCGCAAAGCAAGAGCCTGCTGTTCGTGAGTTCGGAGGCAACCGCCAATAATTGCTATGGCCAGGCTCCGCACGATTCGTGGATACTCGACATCTCCAGCGAAACCACACCCTGGCCGATAGCGACGCTGAATGTCCCTCAGTTCCCGGGAAATTTCTGCGGTAAGGGCGCGCGCTTTGGTGCCCATGCGGTGACCGAGGCGATCTACCCGCCCTATTACGGCAAAATCATCAGTGTCTCCTGGTTCAATGCGGGCGTACGGATATGGGACATCCGCGACCCGAAGAACCCAAAGCCGGTTGCGTACTATATTCAGGCGCCGACCGCCAACACCGAGTCGTCCTGCTCGACGATCAACGGTGTCACCAAATGCTTCAATGCGACGATGAATGACTACGTGGAGTATGACGATCGCGGCTATATCTACGCCGCTGATCGCGCCGGCACCGGCGTGACCATCCTGTCGCTTACCGGAGAGGCACGGGCGGCGATCCTGCCGCAATCGGACCAATAGCGGCCGGGCCGCAGGATACTGAGAGGAAACGGGCAATGAACCGCAATTGGTTTGTGAATACGGCTGCGTTCGCGCTGAGCTGCGTAGCAGCTTCCGCCGCCTATGCCGGAGAGCAAGTCACCAAGTCTGGTACCGCCTCGACCGTCGGAACGATCAGCAATCAGAAGCTGGCGCAGGTCATGCCGGGCATGTCGACCAAAGCTCAGGTCCAGGCGCTGCTGGGCACGCCCTGGCGTATCGTGCAATTCAACGACTGCGGTGAGGCGATGGACCATCAGTCGGATGAAACCTGGGATTACCGTGGCAAGGATTCAAACGGCACTTACCGCGTTCATATCGAGTTTGACGGCCACGACGTAGCGCATCTGGTGGCGAAGATTCCCGACAGCGTAGCTGGCGATCAAGGGACCGCTGCGAAAATCGCTCCAACCGGCTCGCAGACTGCCATGAAGATGTGAGGCGAGGTGGCGCCTGCGCGTAAGCGGCCGGCGATCACAACTACGCCGCCGGTACGACTCTCACCGAGTCCTTCACGACAGCCCCGGGACAAACCCAGCTGCCCATCAGCCCGTGGAGTTAATTCCCTGCAGTAGGCCCCATCGGCCGTGCCGCCGCCGCCGAAATCCATGCGCGAGCTCGGTCCAATGCGAGAGGCAAAATGAAAAAGGAACGAAGACTTTTCGAAAAGACGTGGATTTGCTTAGGCCTCCTGGCCATCCTCGGAGCCGTCTGTGGCGCGCAGGCACAGGGACGTGGCCCGAAATTCGTGGTCGATCCCAACTGGCCAAAGCCGTTACCCGAAAACTGGGTAATCGGACAAGTGAGCGGCGTATGTGTGGACGCACAGGATAACGTTTTCATCGTCAATCGGAATGACTTGACGGAAAAGGAAGAGGAAATTGCGCAGCATGCGCCACCGTACATCGAATTCGATCCCGAGGGCAATGTAGTGAATAGCTTTGGTGATTGGAACGTCGTTCCGAATATCACTCACGGGTGCACAATCGACCATGAGAACAATTTTTGGACCGCCGGCAATGGCGATGGAATCATCCAGAAATACAGTCACGACGGAAAACTACTTATGCAGATCGGCAAGAGAGGCGTTGTCGATACTTCCGACGGCACTCTCAAGGGCCGCGCATTGAATTCGAGTCAAACGCAGTTTTACATGCCATCCGACGTAGCGGTAGACCCCGCAAATGGCGACGTCTACGTGGCTGACGGTTATGGCAATAGCCGCATAGCTGTCTTCGATCGATCCGGGAAATTCGTTCGTCAGTGGGGGCATCAGGGGACAAAAGAAGAGGCCGATGCCGGTGTGGGTGGCGCGTTCATGCGGGTTGTGCATTGTGTGGTCATCGGCAACGACAGGCTGGTCTATGTCTGTGACCGACAGAGCGACCGGATCCAAGTCTTCGATAAAATGGGAAACTTCAAAAACAACATTTGGATCAAGAGAGAAAACAGGCTTCCGGATAATTGGGGCACCACATGGTGGATCGGCTTTTCTCCCGACCGCGAACAAAAATACATGTACGTAGACGACGGCGGCGACGAGCAGATCAAGATTCTCGACCATGCCAGCGGAGAAGTTCTCTCAAGCTTCGGGCGTCCTGGTCACCAGGTTGGTGAATTTACCCATGCCCACACTTTGGCGGTTGATTCCAAGGGGGATGTTTATGTCGCCGAGACAGACTGGGGCAGGAGGGTCCAAAAATTCAAACCGGTGGAATGATAGTACCTCGCGCGCAGGATTCTGACCGGCTGTCGTTTTTCTTTCAATTCGGCCGATTTGGCAACTGTCAGATTTGACAGTGCACA
>Ga0302324_100021074_pt1 | contig 12722 bp, 7 predicted proteins | sample Palsa_T0_1_FD_201949 | JGI IMG/M metagenome (GOLD analysis project Ga0302324, IMG submission 201949) | Peat permafrost microbial communities from Stordalen Mire near Abisko, Sweden - Palsa_T0_1 | ecosystem: Environmental > Terrestrial > Soil > Palsa > Peat permafrost | place: Sweden: Abisko...
AAGGAGGTGGCCGAGCGCCTCTCCATTGCGGTCAGCACCGTGGAAAAACAGCATGCTCGCGCGCTCAGGCTTTTGCGGGCAGCCTTGGAAGGGAGATTCGACTCATGAACAGGGACGCACACGTGACTGAATCCGACGCCGATGAGAAGGCCTCACTCTGGGCCGTGCGGCTCGAGTGCGCGTCCCTCTCCGACGCGGACCGGGCCGAACTCGACTCCTGGCTGGCCGGCGACCCAGCCCGCCGCGCCCTGCTGTCGCGCTACTGCTCGCTCTCTGCGAAGCTCGACCGGGTGGTGCCTGAGCTGGCCGCCGCGGGGGCCTTAGGTGTGCCATCCGTCCAGAGGTCCGAGCGCATGAGCTGGAACCCATGGAAGGTGGCCACCGCCGGCCTCGTGGCCGCAGCCCTCACGGTGACCGTGGTCTGGTTCGGCTTCGTGTCCGGGCGCCCCGAGAAGATCTCGGCCGCCGCGGGCGAGCGCAGGTCGATCACGCTGTCCGACGGGTCCCAGGTCGATCTCAACGGCAACACGACGATCCTCGTCGAGAACGGGGCCCACGAGCGGCGCGTGCGCCTGTCCAACGGCGAGGCATTCTTCGTCGTGAGCCACGACAAGTCCAAGCCGTTCACGGTCGAGACCCCCGCGGGCTCCGTCCGCGTCACGGGCACGCAGTTCAACGTCCTCACCGAGGCCTCGTCCCAGCTCGACGTGACGGTCGTCGAGGGGACCGTGCAGGTGCGCCCGGGCGAGCCGAGCGTGGCCGCGACCGAGAACCCGTTCATCCTGACCGCGGGCGACAGGCTCAGCGTCGAGCAGGACGGCACCCGCCTCGGAAGGCTCTCGGCGGGCGAGCTCGACGACGCCCTCGCCTGGAGGAAGGGGCAGATTGTCTGCAACGGCATGCCCCTTTCCGAAGCCCTCGCGCGCTTCTCCCATTATCACGGGATCAAGATGACGGCGACCCCGGCTGCGGGTGTGCGCAAGGTCGGGGGCCGCTACAACCTCGACGACCTCGACGGGTTCCTGCTGCCGCTTGAGCCGGTGCTCAAGGTGCGCGTGAAGCACGAGAACGACGGCTCCGTGGACGTGAGCCTGCTGACCGAGCCCTGAGGCCACCGGCTTCTGCTGACCCGCACCCAACCGACTCACACCCGGGCCTCCCCCTCAATTTTCCGCCTCCTGCTGCTGGGACTCGCCATGCGCGTCTCCCCGGCCGCCGTCGGCGAGCCCGTTGACTTCAAGCTCCCGGCCGAGGCGGGGGACAGGGCGCTGATGGCCTTCGTGCGGCAGGCGAACGTGGACCTGCTCTTCTCGTTCGACGAGCTGCACACGGTGCAGTCCAAGGCCGTGAGCGGCCGCCTCGAGCCCGGGGAGGCGCTCAACCGTCTCCTCGATGGCACGGGCTTCGTCGCCACGCCCAACGGCGGCGGCCGCTTCGTCGTGACGCCCGTCGCGCAGCGCGGCTCACTCGCGGGCAGGCTCCTGACGGCGACGGGCGCCCCGGCGACCGGAGTCCGCGTCATGATCCAGAACACCCGCATGGCGACGGTCAGCGATGCCGACGGACGCTTCAGCTTCATCTCGGTGCCAACCGGCGCCTACGAGCTCGTGGCCGCCTCCGCCGGCTACCAGCCCCTCGAGATCAACGACGTCCACGTGGTGGCCGGGCGCGCAGTGACCCTCGACACCTGCACGATCCAGCCGGTGCGCGATCCCGCCGAGCTCGAGCCCTACGTAGTCGAGGCCAAATCGGCCAGGGCCGGACCGCTGATCGCCTTCGACGCGGAGCCGATGCCGCGCACCGCGGTCGGCGACCTCGACCAGCCGCGCTCCGAGAACGATGCCCTCGACTACAACGTCATCAACCGCGACCAGATCGCGCGCAGCGGCGTCGTGAACCTGAACGAGTTCCTCCAGAGGGAGATCCTCGACAGCGACGCCACGACGCTCCCGCCGGAGCGCAACGGGAGCGCCGCCGGGTTCGACTCGGGCAGCAGCAACCTCAACCTGCGCGGCTACGGGGCCGACGTGACGATCATCCTCGTCGACGGGCGCAGGCTGCCCGAGGTGGTGACGGCGCTCCCGCCGAGCCTGACCGCGGGCCCCACGGCTCCGCAGTCCGACGTGAACGTGATCCCCATGAACCTCATCGAGAGGGTGGAGGTGCTCCCGGTGTCGGCGTCGGCCATCTACAGCGGCAGCCCCGTGGGCGGCGTGATCAACATCGTGCTCAGGCCCGACATCAACACGACCGAGCTGACGACGACCTACACGAACGCTGTGGCCGGGTTCGATGCGCCGCAGTCGACGACGTCGCTCCTGCACGGCGAGACGCTTCTGGGTGGCGCCCTCCATGTCCGGTTCAACCTGACCTATACGCAGGTCTCGCCCCCGACGGAGGCGGACCTGGGCTACATCCGGGAGAACCTGCTGGCCCACTCGTCGGCCGAGAACAGCCTGTTTCGGGCGACACCCAACGTGAGCTCGGCCGACGGCTCGCCGCTGTTCGGGACCGGGACCGCGGCGATCACGTCCGTCGCCCCGGGGTCGGACGGTTCCGGGGGCCTCTCGGCATTCGAGAGCCGCCAGGGCCAGCAGAGCTTGGCCCTGTTCCAGCCGACCTACGGCGGCCTCGTCGACAGCCCGGACAGCGTCGACTATCCCTACGGGCGCAAGATGAAGAGCGGCTCGTTCTTCGGGTCGGCGACCTATGACGTGTTTCCCTGGCTGCAGGTGGGACTGGACGCCTCGGCCGGCCGGACGATCAACAACACCGGGTACAGCGTCTTCACCGGCAACCTGACGCTCCCCGCCACCTCGGCCTTCAACCCTTTCGGCCAGGCGGTCAATGTAACGTTGAACGAGTCGGCACCGGAGCTGGGCGAGAACTATGACGAGGCCCACATCGACTACTACTCGGCCGTGCTCGGGCTCCTCTTCAGGATGCGCTCGGACTGGCAGGCGTCGATCGACTCCCAGTACGGCCTGAGCGTGACGACCTACCGGGGGATCCAGGGCGTCGACGACAGCCGGTGGCAGGATCTCGTCAACGAGGGCATCTACAACCCGCTGCGCGACACGCAGAAATTCGAGCCGCCGCAGCAGTTCTACGACCAGGCGCTGATCTTCTACGGCTCGAGGGGCAGCTTTGTCACGCTGGGCGACTACGACACGTTCGACTCGGCCCTGCGGATCACGAACACGTCACTCATGCTGCCGACGGGCGTCAGCACGATCAACATCGGCGGCGACTACCGGTACGCCCGCCTCGCCAACTACGTGGACAGGCTGGCTTACGGCGACGGGACGTTGATGGCCCCCCCGAACACCTGGGTGGGCCGCTCCCTCCAGCGGGTGAGCGCCTTTGGCGAGCTCCAGGCGCCTTTGGTCCCGCTAGCTCGCCTGCCGGATTGGATCCACGGGATCGACTCGGATATCGCAGTCCGGTACACGGCCTCCGACCTCGCCAACGAGGCAAACTATGCGCCCACGGGGGCCATCAAGATCGACCTGGCAGGGGGGTTCTCGCTTCGCGCCACCTACGCCACCTCGAACACATTCCCGCCGCCGTATTTCAGTAGCCTCCAGCAGGCGTCGATCAGCTCCACGGGCGAGGGTGCCGTCTCGCTGGTCGATGTCTTCGACCCGCGGCGCGGCGGCCAGGAGGAGGCGGTGCAGGCCAGCGACGCCCTGAACCCGAACCTGGTCCCGGAGGCAGCCGTTACCCAGACGGCGGGCGTCATCTGGCAGCGCGGCACCGTCCACCACTTCCGCGCCTCGCTCGATTTCGTGAACACCGTGACCTCTGGCGAGCAGACCTACCTCGGCGCCACGCAGATCGTCGACCTGGAAAACCTCTTTCCCCAGCGGGTGATCCGCGCGCCGGCCGCGCCGGGAGACCCCTACGGGGTCGGCCCGATCACGTCCGTCCTCACGGGTAACTTCAACCTCGCGTGGAGGCACTCCTACGAGTGGACGGGTTCGCTCGACTACGCGTGGACGGACTGCTTCGGGGGCACCCTGGACGTCTATGGCCGCATGATCTATTTCCAGCGCTACGACCTGAAGGTCCTGCCGACGTCGCCGGTGGTGGACGAGCTCCGCGCGCCCGACGGGTCGGCGCCCGGCCTGCTCCAGCAGCGCATGAATTTCGGGGCGGCTTGGTCGAACCGGACGTATGGGTTCGGCATGGACGGGCAGTACTTCCACGCGAGGATCCTGCCCGAGAGCGAGTGGCCGGAGCAGGGCAGCGACCAAGTCGACCCCTACTGGCAATTCGACGCATACCTCCAGAGCGACCTTGCCCGGTGGATACCCTGGAAGAGCACGCGCTACGGGATACGCGGGCAGGTGAGGGTGGACAATATATTCAATGCGAGCCCCCCGAAGTACGCCGACGACCCCTCCGGTGCTGGCGTGCAGTCGTACAGTGACTGGCGGGGCAGGGTCTACTCGCTTTCGGTCACGCTCTCGTTCTGAAGGCCGGCCGCTAGCGGGTTTGACCGGCACGGCTGTCATGATAGGTGGCTGCGGGAATACCCCAAGAAAGCCGAAACCAAGAAGCGCCCGGTAACGTCAATGTCCTATGGGTGATCAACTTTCGCAAAATATATGTCTTGAACGCCAAACAGGGAACGGTGCCTGCTATGGAGGGGCGACAGGATGCCTGTCCTCCTGCCAGAAACCTAAACCATGCGCCGAACAAAAGCTCGCGGGCGCAGTCAGTGATCAGAGGATACTTATGACAGAAGGCACCGACTCTTATCCCGGAACCCCATATCTTATTCCGGCCGTGCACGGTCCGCTGAGGTTGAATGATGAGGTGAGGCTCAAGGATGCCCTGAGGCGCTGCTCGCCCTCCACCCGCGAGGCGGCCTTCGAATTCAGGCGCACGCGCCGCATCGAGCACCTTCCGGCCCTCGTCCACGGGCTGATCGAGCACTATGTGGAGAGGGACCTGCGCGCCAGGCTGAAGGGGGAGGGAGACGCGCTCCGGCTTGTCGAGGACCTCTCACTCGACTCACTCACGATGCTCGAGATCGTGTTCCTCGCCGAGGACGTGCTGCAGATCACGATCGACAACGAGGAGCTGCGCCCCTTCCGCACGGTTGGCGACGTGAAGCGCTTCATCGCGGCAAAACTCTCGCACGCCCCGGTCTGACCCCGGGCCGCGCGGCGGCTGGCGGTATTCATTTGATTGGTCCATGCTGGGTTTGGCAGTCTTCGTGACCCCAGACCCCCACCCATGAATCCCAAGATCCGATACCTCCTCGCCGGCGCCCTTGGAGCTCTCTCGCTGGCCTCATCGATGGCCCAGCAGACCGCGGCTCCGGCTGCCGCCCCGACTCCGACTCCTGCGCCGCTTGTCGTGGCGCCCGAGGATGCCCGCTTCGACGTCCCCGCAACGGACGACGGCCTTCCCGGCGCGGGCCCGATCCACCGCGCCGACTGGTTCCGCGGCAACTGGATCAAGCTGCACAGGCAGTGGGCCGGAGACGTGCAGAAGGACCAGGGCGCGCTCGTCTTCCTCGGCGACTCGATCACGCAGGGCTGGGGCGACGTGGGCAGCAGCTTCCCGGGAGTCAAGGTGGCCAACCGCGGCGTCAGCGGGGACACGACCCGGGGCGTCCTCATCCGCCTGCAGCAGGACGTGATCGCGCTCAATCCGAGCGGGGTCGTCATCCTGATCGGGACAAATGACATCGGGGACAAGGTGGCGCCCGAGGTGATCGCGGCCAACATGCGGCTGATCATCGACGCGCTGAAGCAGCACAATCCGAACATGCCGGTGGTCCTCTGCGACATCATGCCGAGCTCGGCCACGAAGACCAGGCCCGCCGAGCAGATCCGCAAGACGAACGAGCTCTACTACGAGGCCATGGCCGACGAGCCGCAGGTGACCATCGTCGACACGTATTCGCTGTTTGCGAATGTCCACGGGGACGCAAAGGAGGAGGAGATGCCGGATCTCCTGCACCCTAACATCCTCGGCTACGCCAAGTGGTCCGCGGCCCTGCACCCGATCCTCGAGACGGTCGGGCTGCTGCCCATCTGGAACGACGAGTTCACGATGGAGCCGGGCTACATGAGCCTCTTCGACGGGCACGACCTGACGGGGTGGGAATACGAGGGCGGACCGACCTTCACCCGCAAGGCGGCCACCAACGACGGCCGGTATGTCGTGAGGAACGGGCGCCTCGTCGTCACCGTGTCGCACACGGCCAAGGACTACAGGAAGCTCTGGTCGACGATAAAGTTCCCGCACGACTTCGTGCTCAGGCTCGAGTTCCGCGCCAGCCCCAATGCCGACAGCGGCATCTTCGTCAGGGACCCGCAGCTGCAGTGCCGCGATTTCCTAATCGCCGGGCCGTTCGCAACGCTGACCCATTACCGCCCGCTCGACTGGAACGAGATCGTGGTGACGGTCAGGGGAGGCCTTGCCCACTGCACCTGCAACGGCGAGGTCCTGGTCGACGCTATGCCCGTGCCAGCAAACGGCGGCATCGGCCTGGAGAGCGACCACGGCCAGATGGAATACCGCCGCATCCGCATCTTCGAGTACCGCTGATTTCCGGCCATGCCCGTCCAGGGACACTTTGCGGGCAGGTCGGTGGTGCGCTGGGGAATCATCGGCTGCGGCGACGTCACCGAGGTCAAGAGCGGCCCGGGATTCCGCAATGCGGTCGGCTCGCAGCTCGTCGCGGTCATGCGGCGCAACGGCGCCCTGGCGCAGGACTATGCGAAGCGCCACGGTGTGGCGCGCTGGTATGACGACGCGGCCGCGCTCATCGCGGACCCAGAGGTCGACGTGGTGTACGTGGCCACGATGCCCGACACGCATTCGAGCTTTGCGCTTGCGGTCGCCGCAGCAGGAAAACCGGTCCTCGTCGAGAAGCCGATGGCCCGCAGCGCGTCGGAATGCGACCGGATGGTGGAGGCCTTCGGGAAGGCCGGCCTCCCGCTGTTCGTCTCCTATTACCGCCGCAGGATGCCGCACTTCCTGAAGGTCGAGGAGCTGCTGAGGGCGGGTGCGATCGGGACAATCACGGGCGTCGCCTACCGGCTCGTCGAGCCGCACCACCGCAAGGGAAAGATCTGGCGGATCGACGCCGAGTCCGCGGGTGCGGGCCACTTTCTGGATGTGGGCTCCCATGCCCTCGATCTCCTAGATTATTTCCTGGGCCCGCTGGAGGACGTCGTGGGAAGGGCGGCGAACGTGGCGTCGCCCTATGCGGTGGAGGATTCCGTGGCCCTCACGTTCAGAACGCAGGCGGGCGCCGTCGGCGCGATGTCCTGGAATTTCGCCGGGGGCACGAACGTCGACTCGATGCACCTCGTGGGCACGGAGGGCGAAATCTCCTTCCCGATGTTCACGTCGCAGCCCCTAAGGCTGATGAACGCCTCGGGTCCCCAGGAGTTCGACATCCCGTACCCGAAGACCGTGGCCCAGCCGCTGATCCAGAGCGTGGTCGACGACCTGTTAGGGCAGGGCACCTGCCCGAGCACGGGCGTTTCGGCACGACGCACGTCCAAGGTCATGGACAAGGTCCTCGACGCCTTCTACGGCGGCCGAAGCGACGCCTTCTGGGCGAGGCCGGGGACGTGGCCGGGTCGTCGGGTCCGCTGACCGGAACCGCCCTCTAAAGTGCCGGCATTACTTCGCGGACCCGTACTCGAGGCGGAGTAGGGCGGACAAATGCGGGTGCGCGAAAAACCCTGCGGGATCCATCTCGCAAATCATTCTCCGCTACGCCTCGATTCGCTCCGCGCCGAAAGCGCTTTCGAAGACGCGCGTCAAGTGGTCTTCGTGAAAAACACTACATACTAAACAAAAATATGATATGAATTAACTATACCCTTGGTTGTGGCCTGAAATCGTCTGCTTCTTGCGCCTTGCTTCACAAAAACAGACCAGACTTGTCTCGTATCCAATGAACAGCGAAAAGACCTAGCGGACGATTCAAGCGATTGGTCCTGGATCGCTGGGACGCAGGTGGCCCGGCGGGTAGGTGAATACCCCATAGCATCGGAGCCCGTCTAAGAGTACTATGGTTTTGAGGTCTCTGTGGCGCTGCGTCTTCGGCTGGTCGTCTGACGTGGAGGGCTCCGCTTCATTCACCTCTCGTGAGGGCCAACACAAATAGTTCAATACTTCCGTTGGCCGGAGGCCCGCCCAACACGCCCATTCTGCAATTGGCCGTGGGCCGCTCAACGCACGACGGATTTAGTTCCATTTCGGCTGAAACCTTTGCTGAAGTCCAACAAGGTGAGGCTGTCCTGGAGGCGGGCGCCCTTCAGAACGCGATCTTCAACAGCGCCAATTTTTCAAGCATAGCCACGGACGCGAGGGGGGTCATCCAGATATTCAACGTCGGTGCGGAGCGGATGCTTGGATACTCGGCCGCCGACGTTGTGAACAAGATCACACCCGCCGACATCTCGGATCCCTTGGAAGTGATCACGCGCGCGAAAACACTCAGCCTGGAGTTGGCGACCGCGATCACGCCGGGCTTCGAGGCATTGGTGTTCAAGGCCTCGCGTGGAATCGAGGACATCTACGAGCTCACCTACATTCGCAAGGATGGCAGCCGCTTCCCGGCCATCGTCTCTGTCACCGCCCTGCGCGACGCCCAGAACGCCATTATCGGCTACCTCCTGATCGGCACGGACAACACGGCGCGCCAAGCGGTCGAGGAAGAACGCACCAAGCTCGATCAGCGCCTGCGCGACCAGCAGTTCTACACCCGCTCGCTGATTGAATCCAACATCGACGCGCTGATGACCACAGACCCGCAGGGCATCATCACCGATGTCAACAAACAGATGGAGGCGCTTACGGGCAGCACCCGCGATGAGCTGATTGGCGCGCCTTTCAAGGACTGTTTCACCGACCCGGAGCGGGCTGAAAGGGGGCTTCGGATGATGTTGAGCGGCTCCAAGGTTTCCGACTACGAGCTGACGGTGCGGGCGCGTGATGGCAAGGAGACCGTTGTCTCATACAATGCGACCACCTTCCATGACCGTGCGCGCAGGCTGCTGGGAGTCTTCGCAGCCGCGCGCGATATCACCGAACGCAGAAAGGCAGAGGAAACCATCCGGCATCTGAACGCCGACCTTGAGCTGCGGGTGAACGAGCGAACGGCCCAACTTAAGGCTGCCAACCAGGAGCTGGAGGCTTTCTCCTACTCGGTGTCGCACGACCTGCGCACACCCTTGCGCGCAATTGACGGTTTTTCCCAGGTGGTATTGAGCAAATTCGGGGAACAATTGCCGGAAGACGGCCGTCGCTACCTCCAGACAATACGCAACGGCGCGCAGAAGATGGGCGAGCTGATCGACGACCTGCTGACCTTCGCGCGGCTCAGCCGCCAGGAGCTGAACAAGCGTCCGGTCAACACGGGCATTCTCGTGGACTCTGCTCTCCAGGAGTTGGGATTCCCCTGGCAGGATCGGAAAGTTGAGTTGCGGATCGGGGCATTGGTCACAAGTTCCGGGGACTCGATACTCTTGAAGCAGGTCTGGCTGAACCTCCTGTCGAATGCGTTAAAATACACCCGCAATCGGGAGCATGCCGTACTGGAGATCGGCTGCACGACCACCAAGGGAGTGGACACCTTTTTCGTCCGCGACAACGGAACGGGCTTCGACATGCGGTATGCCGACAAACTTTTCGGCGTCTTCCAGCGATACCACCGCGCCGAGGACTACGAGGGCACGGGCGTCGGCCTCGCCATTGTGCAGCGAATTGTCCACCGCCACGGCGGAAGGGTGTGGGCCGAGGCGGCCGTCGATGTCGGAGCCACATTTTATTTCACCCTGGAAAAGGACACGACGATATGAACGAACCCAATTACATCGAGATTCTGCTTGTCGAAGACAACCCGCAGGACCTGGAACTTACGATGTTGGCGCTGCGCGAGGCCAATCCGCTGAGCCACATTCACGTCGCCCGCGACGGGGCAGAGGCGCTGGATTTCATCTTCTGCGAGGGTCAGAGTGCCGGCCGCCTGATCACCGAGATGCCCAAGGTGATTTTCCTGGACCTGAAGCTGCCAAAGATCGACGGGCTCGAGGTGCTCAAACGCATCAAGGGTGACGTGCGCACGAGTTCAATCCCGATCGTTGTGCTCACATCCTCGCGGGAACAGAGGGATGTGGTCGAGAGCTACGCGCTTGGCGTGAACAGCTATATTGTAAAGCCGGTGAACTTCGAGCGCTTCAACGTGGCGGTGCGCAATGTCGGGTACTATTGGCAGTTCCTCAATCAGCCTCCGAAGATAGCCGATTAGCCTCGTGCCGTGCCAAAGCCACTCAAGCTCCTGATCGTCGAGGACAATCCCGCAGACGCCGAAATGGCGTTGATGGAGCTTCGCAATGCCGGATTTGAGCCGGATTGGGTGCGCGTGGACACGGAGGAGACCTTCCTCGAACATCTCGGCGGGGAGCTCGACCTTGTGCTGTCAGACTACCAGATGCCGCTGTTCAATGGCCTCCGGGCCCTGGAGCTGCTGGAGCAGAGCCGACTCGATGTTCCCTTCATTCTTCTCTCCGGCACCATCGGAGAGGATATCGCTGTCTCTGCGATAAAGAAAGGCGCCACGGACTATCTATTGAAAGACCGGCTGTCGCGACTGGGGCCGGCCGTCCTTCATGCGATGGCGGAACGCAGGATGCGGCACGAGCGCCGGCGGGCCGCCGATGCGGCGCAACACGAACTTGCCGAGCTGAGGGTGCTCTTCGACCTGATCCCCGCAATGATCTGGTTCAAGGACACGGAAAATCGCATCCTGCGGGTCAACCAGCGGGCAGCGGACAACGCCGGGATGGCGGTGGAGGAAATGGAGGGCAGGCCCTCACTCGAAATATACCCCGACCATGCGGCCCAGTTTTATCAGGAAGATCTGCCGGTGATCCGCACGGGAGTACCCGAGGTGGGTCGCGTCTTTGCGGTGACCAGTCCGGAGGGCGGGAAACTGTGGGTACAGACGGACAAGGTCCCCGTCCGCGCCAAGGACGGAAAGATTGTCGGCCTGGTCGTAATGGCGAAGGACGTCACCGAGAGCAAGCGGGAGGACGCGTCTCGAGACCGCCTTGTCGCCATCGTAGAGGCGACATCCGACCTTGTGAGCGTGAGCGACCCGGTCGGCCGCCTCCTGTATCTCAACCGCGCCGGCCGGACTTTGCTCGGGGTCGGCAGCGACGAAGATATGTCCAAGACGGACATTGCCGACTTTGTGCCCGATCCCGCAAACCATACCAGTTTGCTGATCGGTGTTCCTGCGGCCGTTCAGGTCGGCATGTGGAGCGGAGAGGTAAACCTGGCCAACCGCAACGGCCAGCAATTCCCGGTCTCGCAAGTCATTCTCGCCCACAAATCCGTAGATGGGAAACTCGAGTTCCTCTCTATGATCATGCGCGATGTTTCTGAGCGCTCGCGGAGCACCGAGGCGCTCCGTGCGAGTGAGCAGCGATTCAGGACGTTATTCGACCAGGCGGCCGTGGGCGTCGCGCTCGCCGACGCGACGACGGGACGGCTGGTGCAGGTTAACCAGCGGTTTGCCGACATTGTAGGCCGCAGTCGCAAGGAGTTGGAGCAGCTCACGCTAGGTGCGATCACGCATCCGGATGACCTGGCCCAGGATTCGGAAATGATGCTGCAGATCAGAGAGGGAACGATTCGCGAGGCTGCCAGGGACAAGCGCTATGTGCGCAAGGACAACACGGAGGTCTGGGTCAACCAGGCCGTTTCGCCAACGTGGGCACGGGGGGAGAAGAACGACCTCTGTATCGCGGTGGTGCAAGACATCACCGAACGCAAGAAGTTGGAGGAGCAATTCAGGCAGACGCAGAAAATGGAGGCCATTGGGACCCTGGCGGGCGGGATAGCGCACGACTTCAACAACATCCTCGCAGCCATAAACGGCTACACCGAGTTTTCCCTGACGGTCCTGAAGGGAAACCCCGACGTGCGCAAATACCTGGGATCGGTGCTGCAGGCTTCGAGCCGCGCCGCCGATCTCGTGCGCCAGATCCTCACCTTCAGCCGCCAGCAGCCCCCGGAGCGCCGACCGGTTCAATTGCTGCCGATCGTGGCGGAGGCGTTCAGCCTCTTGCGCGCGACGATTCCCACGACCATTGAATTCGACCTATTATTGGCTAGCGACGCGCCTACCGTGCTCGCCGACATAGGCCAGGTACACCAGATCCTGATGAACCTGGGGACAAATGCCTGGTACGCGATGAAGGATCACACTGGCAGGATGCAAGTGAAGCTGGAAAGATTTGTCGTCGTTGCAGAGCAGGCCATCTCTCCGCGGCTGCGACCGGGCGTCTATGCCCGACTGTCTGTCAGAGACACCGGGTGCGGCATGGACCGGGCGGTCCTCAGTCGGATTTTCGAGCCGTTCTACACGACGAAGCCCGTTGGCGAGGGCACGGGATTGGGACTGGCGGTGGTCCATGGAATCATGGACAGCCATGACGGAATGGTCACGGTCGACAGCCAGGTCGGCGAAGGCACCGTTTTCCGTCTCTATTTTCCAGAGAATGTCGGCGAAGTGAGTGTGAATGCGGCCGAGCTGGGAGAAATCCCGCGCGGCAATGGGGAGCGGATTCTCGTGGTCGATGACGAGGAGGTGCTCGCCCAGCTGTGCGAGACGATCCTGACCGCACTTGGCTACCAGGTCGAAATCACGACTCGACCCGAGGAAGCCCTTGAATGGA
>Ga0302324_100021076_pt1 | contig 12721 bp, 12 predicted proteins | sample Palsa_T0_1_FD_201949 | JGI IMG/M metagenome (GOLD analysis project Ga0302324, IMG submission 201949) | Peat permafrost microbial communities from Stordalen Mire near Abisko, Sweden - Palsa_T0_1 | ecosystem: Environmental > Terrestrial > Soil > Palsa > Peat permafrost | place: Sweden: Abisko...
CGTCTGCCGGAGCCGCTACCACCGGAGCAGCCCCGCTTGTCAACGCAAGCGAAGCCAGCCAGAACGCGCAAAAGTACACAGGGCGCATATGATTTTCTCACCTTGGAGAGTTTCTCCGACTCGGAGAGCAAGCAACATGGCTTGCCTCTAGAGTATATGGAAAATGTTATGCGGTGTATAGGGTATTTGAATGATAAAATTTTGGCAGAGTACCGGGACTAACTTCTTCCGGCGGACGAATACTAAGTTATGACGCGAAGAACTCTGATTTCCGGAGGCCTGGGCATCGCCGTGGCCGCCACGCTCGACAAGAAACTGGCCGCCGCTCCGCCGAAGAGCGCAATGGGCATCGCGACCACCTCTTTTATGACGTTCGCCCGCTATCGCGACCCGATTCCGTTTATGGATCGGTGCCACGAACTCGGCGCGGCGGGTGTGCAGATACAGCTTCCGGCCGATTCCGCGGCGCTGCGGCAAATCAGGGCTCATGCCGAACAACTGGGCATGTTCGTCGAGGCGATGGCGCCGATGCCGAAATCCAACGACACCTCGGCGTTTGAAGAAGCTCTGAAGAACGCCAAAGAGGCGGGCGCCGTGGCCACCCGCACCGGCACCAGCGGCGGGCGCAGATACGAGAAATGGGCTTCACTCACCGACTGGAAGGCCTTCGTCGAAGAGAGCACAGCCGCCACGAAGAAGATTGCGCCCATCGCGGATCGCCTGAAGATGCCGGTCGGCATGGAAAACCACAAAGACTGGACCATCGCCGAAGAGCTTGGTCTGATGAAGCTTTACGGCAGCGAATACTTCGGAACGCTGCTCGACTTCGGCAACAACATCGCGCTGCTGGATGCGCCGGAATCCATTCTGGAACTGGCGCCCTACGCGAAGATGTGCCACGTGAAGGATATGGCGGTGGAGGAATATCCCAAGGGCTTCCTGCTTTCGGAAGTGCCGTTGGGCGAAGGCATTCTCGATCTCAGGAAGATTGTGGACGCCGTGCGTGCGGCCAATCCGAAAGCCAGGTTCTCTCTGGAAATGATCACGCGGGATCCGCTTGAAGTTCCCTGCCTGACCGATAAATACTGGATTACCTTTCCCGACCGCAACGGAGTGTACCTGGCGCGCACGCTTGCCATGGTGCGCAAGAACGCCGCCCGGCTGCAGCCGCTGCCCACTTTCGAGAAGCTTCCGAAAGACGCGCAGCTGCGGGCGGAAGACGACAACGTCAAGCAGTGCCTGAATTACGCCCGCGAGAAGCTGAATCTCTGATTTGCAAAGGCCAAAGGCCTACTCCACTGGCTTGTAAACCGTCGATTCTTCATGGTGGAGTCGGCGTTTTCGCCTGCGCTTCTTAATGGGGTCAGTTCGCCGACGGTTTTTCGGCCCGATCAATAGAGATGAACCGAATCGCACCCTTACCGGGCTGGAGCCGCAGACCGAGTTGCTCCTGGACAGCGGTGAAGAGTGACACGCCCGAATCTTCCGGCTCCCCTGGCGCGCCTTCTTCGGCCCACTGCAATTTAAAAGCGTATTTTCCGGTCAAGCCGGTCTGATCCAGCACAGGACGGATCAGTGTGGTAGCGAGCGTCTTTGCCAGCATCGCAAGAGACGCGTTCTCCGCCGTGATCAGGCCTCGATTACGACCCATCCCCGCGCCGTCGCCTGTCGCCGGATTCAGCTTGTTTCCATTCTTCGTTTGCACAAGGAGGTAAACGGCTCCCTCTTTGAGCTCCTGGCGAATGCCCAATTGAAATCGCGCGGCCAGCAGCGCGCGGATGCGCTCTCTGAATCTCTCTGCCCGCAACCGTTCCACGTCGCCGACTGACTTCGCGTCGAGATCCGTCTTGTTGGGGTGCTCCGACCGCGCGTAGACATCGAATCGTTCGGAACGGAGCCAGTTTGGCCCGCCGGAGATCTGAAAATCCTCCACGTCGTACGCAATCTGCACGAGAAATCTCAACGTGACTCCCGTCGCCCGAAATCCGTTGTCGGGCGTCTTGTCAAGGCGCAGTCCTTGAGAACCGGCATTCGAGGGCCGGATCGACGCGACTTCAAAGGTCAGACCCTCAGGCTTGGTCTGCGCGCCCAGGACTCCGGCGAGTGTAAACAAACTGGCAGCCAATAGGGGCGAAAACGCCATGCTTAGAGTCTTGCACGGGACTCCCATGCACTGTTTACGCGGAACGGACGGCGAAGCGTCTCACGATCCCGAGGAATCCGAGCTATCTTAACGGCCGAGAGCCATTTGCGGATCGCCGGCTCGGCTTTCCCCGAAGCACTAATGCGCCGCCACCTGCGCTCGTGGCCCCCGCGGATTATTCTTCTTTAGCAAGAATGTCAGCATGAACATGATTCCAGCGGAGATCCCCAACATCCAGAACGCGTCGATGTAAGAGAGGGTTGACGCCTGATTGCGCATCGAGTTATAGAGCCTGCTGTAAGCCTGTGCCTGCGCTCCACCGACACCGCCTTGCCGGAGCCGAGCTGCAAGAGACACTGCTGAGTCTCGAAACAACGGATTGCCAAGGCTCGTGTGGCTCGCTAACATCACCTGATGAACCTGGGCACGCCGGGCTAATATCGTCGTAACCGCGGACGTGCCGACGCTACTGCCCATATTACGCACAAAATTGACGAGGCCGGCCACAGCATTACTTTTCTCCTGGGGCAGTCCGAGATAAGCAACCATGGTTGCCGGAATGAATATAAATCCTATCGGCACGTACTGCGCAATTCGTAGCCAGGTTGCCGACGCAAAGCTGATCTGGAGATCTATTCGGCGCGTGGAGAAGAACATTGCGACGGTCAGCACCGCCCATCCGAAGGCCATCAGATAGCGTGCCTGGAATCTGCCCGTCAACTTCCCGACGAGCGGAAGTTCGATCAGCAGAACTACCGCGGCCGCGGAAAGGACCATTCCGGCGCTCTGAGCCGTGTATCCCAAAAGGCTCTGTAGAAACTGGGGCATTAAAACGGTCGTCGAAAAGGAAGCTGCTCCGACCATGAACATCATCAAACAGGAAGTTGCGAAGTTCAGGTTCTTAAACAACCGAATGTCAAGAATAGGTTCTTTGACACGCAATTCCCATATGACAAGGCTGACAAGGCAGACGACCGCGATAACCGAAAGCGTCACGATAAAGTTGGATCCGAACCAATCGTCCTCCTGCCCCTTGTCGAGTACGATTTGCAGAAATGCAATTCCGATGGCGAGGAACCCAAATCCGACGTAGTCGACTTTGCTCTCTCTCAATGTCAGCCGCCTCAGGAATGGAGGATCTTCGACGTACTTGAGTACCAGAAATAGGGTCACGATACCAACAGGAAGATTCATGAGAAAAATCCAGCGCCAGGTGTAGTTGTCGGTGATCCAGCCTCCAAGTGTTGGTCCGATCGAAGGAGCAACGACCGCAGTTATCCCATAAACGGAGAACGCCAACCCCCGCTTTGCCGGTGGAAAGGTGTCAGCGAGAATCGCCTGGGCCATCGGTTGCAGACCACCGCCGCCGGCGCCCTGAATCACGCGGGATATCAATAAGATGGCGAGTGTTGGCGCGATGCCGCAGAGGAGGGAACTGAAGGTAAACAGGGTGAGACAGATGATGAAAAACCGCTTTCGTCCGAGCAGCGACACGAGCCAGCCTGAAATTGGAAGGATGATCGCATTTGAGACCAGGTAGGACGTGAGAACCCAGGTGCTTTCCTCGCTGCTCGCGCCCATGTTTCCAGCAATATGCGGCAGCGCGACATTCGCGATGCTGGTATCGAGTACTTCCATGAAGGCCGCCAGCGACACCACAAATGCAATCAGCCACGGGTTTACCTTCGGCTTCCAGCGTGCCTGCTCCAGAGCGTCAGTCCCGGTTTTTGAGCTCATAGTGCCCGCCTAACGGACCCTGACCACAGGTTCAACCGACATGCCGGGACGCAGAAGATCCAGTCCCGCTTGATCTCGTTTCAGCCGAATCCGCACCGGTAAACGCTGAACCACCTTCACATAGTTGCCAGTGGCGTTTTCGGGTGGCAATAAGCTGTAGACGGCGCCGGTCGCGCCAGGCATGCTCTCGATTACGCCCTCGAATTCCCGATCCAGGGCGTCCACCCTCGCGGTCGCTTCCTGACCGGCATGCATGCGCTTAAGCTGCGTCTCCTTGAAGTTGGCGGTCACCCATACATCGCTTGTTTCAGTTATGGTCACCAGTTCCTGGCCAGGCTGGAGCCGCTCGCCCACCTCGATACTTTTCTTTCCGGCAATTCCTGTTACCGGAGCGACAATCTTCGTATAGCTCAGATTCAGCTCTGCCTGATCGAGCTGGCTCTTAAAGACCGCGATATTGGCCTGCCGCATCTGCACAGTGGCCTGGCGGAGCTCTAGTTGACGTGGATTATTCTGCTCGGCTTCCGACAGTTGGGTTCCGAGCGCCCGCAGACTTGCCCGACGCTGGGCAATGACCCGTTGGGCCGCCTCGCCGCTCGCCCGTTTGGCGTCCAACGCTGCCTGGCCGGCCTTGGCATCGGCCAACTTCCGATCATAAAGCGATCTGGATATCTCTTCCTTTTCCATGAGTCCCCGATAGCGGGCTTCATCGGCCTGCGCTCTGGCATTGTTTGCTTCGGCCTGTCGAAAGTCCGCCATCACCGATTCATAATCCCGCTCTGCCTGCGCAACAGCCGCCTCTGCCTGGCTGATATTGGCCTGGGAAGTGGCTACGACGCTTTCATTCGTGGTCCGGACGATCGGGACATTCGGGCGCTCGGCGATTAGCTGCGATTCAGCGAAAGCCACGCTCGCCTTAGCCTGTTCTACTGCCAGGATGTAATCTCGAGGGTCCAGTTCGGCCAAAATCTGGCCCGCCGTAACGACCTGGTTATTCTCGAAGTGCACGGCTGTCACCGTTCCGCCGATTCGCGAACCGATGCCGCTCAAGTGCCCCTCAATCTGAGCATCATCGGTCGATTCATAGGAATCGAGGTAGGTCCAAAGGTGCTTTCCACCCGTGCCTGCGACGGCGAGGACAACCAGCAGCAGAACAAGCTTGACAGTTCGGGAGCCTGCCCGTCCCTTCGGCTGTTTGCGGTCGTCAACCGGATCTACGAGGGGAACGGCAGTCGTGCGCCCATCGCCGCCCGTTTTGAGCTTGACATTTTCATCTTCCATCGACAATTCTTCTTCAGTCTTGGTCGGCAAAATCATTTTCCTTTCAGATATTGAGGGATTGTCTGCTCAGCTCGTCCGAGTGCACGGGCAAGTGCGGCTTTGGCGAGGTTATGCTCGTAAGTCGCGGAGATCAGATCGTTATCCGCCTGCTCGACGGTTTGCTGTGCCTGCACGACTTCCACCGTGTCGGCAACGCCGGCCTTAAACCGGTCCTGCGATTGGCGCAAGGTATCTGCCGCCAGTCCCGCGTTGTTTTGCGCCAGAGAAACCTGATCGGCGGCGGCGGCGAGGTCGATAAATTCGCGCCGTACCTCGAAATCGACCTGCCCCAGGAGATCCGCATATTCGGCGCTCCGTTGCGAGAGCACGGATTGAGCCTGCTCGATGTCGGCCTTGATCTTGTGGCCTTGCCAAATCGGAAAGGCTACGCTCCCCGTCATTCCGAATGTGCCGTGCGATTGCGATGGGTTGGTTCCGATAACCCCGTAGTCGGCTTCGACAGATACGCTTGGCAGGTATTGGCTGCGAGCCGCTTTCAGCGCCTCTTCGCCCGCGCGGACAGCGGCCTGTGCCGCCATGATGTCGGCGCGGGCGGCCTTCGCGCGTGCGAGCGCGTCTTCCTGAGTCAAGTCCGCGAGCGGCGAGAAGGTAAAGGCATCCGAGAGCGAAAACGCCTGACCTGCGGGCAAACCGATTACTCGTGCCAGGGTAAGCTCTTGCGTCTCGAAATCGGCGCGAAGACCACGCAGGCGTTGCCGGTCGGTTTGGAGTTGCACCTGGCTTCGGATCACATCGATTCGAGCGTTCAACCCGTTGCGAAGCTGATCGGTGGCCTGCTGGTAGGTCGCTTCCGAAGTTCGGACAGCTGCCTCCGCGGCGCGCACCCGCGATCCGGCTGCGATTACCTGAAGATAGGAGCCGGTGACTGCCAGTACAACCAGGTCGCGGGCATCGCGCGCGGTGAATTCAGCGGCTCGCATATCTTCCGCGGCCGCTCGCAGGTTGTGGAGGCGCGTCAGATCGGCAACCGTTTGCGTAAGCGTTGCGCGAAAATCGAAGTAGTTGTAAGGCCCAATGACGGAAGGGATACCGGGAAAGATCGAAGGGCGCAGGCCGAGAGCCACAAGGTCGGTCTGCTCTACGGTCTCTCGAAAACCTCCATTTACGTTAGGCAACAGCTGGCTCAGGAACGCGAGCCGCTGTGCCCGCGCCTGCCTCATGCCTTCCGTTGCACTCACCACGCCGAGGTTAAGGTTGAGCGCGAGCCGCAGCGCTTCCTGAAGACTCAGGACTATGACGGTTTTGGTGTCCGTGCCCGTAGGTACGCTACCCTGGTACGGGCCCTGAATGTTCACCGAGCTATCGATCAGGTTGACGCTGATCTGGCCACCGGCATTTAAGGTGGACTGCGTTGTGTTCACAGACCCCGATTGAAGAGCGCGTCCGGATGCAGGTAGCTGAATCGGACCAGAGGGAGATTGCGCCCGAAGTCCAGGCACGGCCGCCACAAGGAAAAGAGCCAACACCTTGCGGCACACTGCAAGTCGAGCCTTTGAATGACTGTTTACTTGTTTCCTAACCGCCGCCGCTCGCCGCAGAGGGGCGATCTCGAATGCAGAGACCGGGATCTGTCTAAGAGTGAAAATCATATAGTGTGCAATTCGTTGAGGATCAGCGAGTGAGTGAGCGCTTTCCACCTTTTCATCCACAAGGGTTCCAGACCGGCCGCTTGCAGCGCCGCCATCACACGTTCAGGGCGCCCCAGATCGCTCCAGCCGGTGCGGCCCGTCCGCAAAGCGATCAGTCGCGGGATCTGAGCCGCCAGGACGTCCCGCGAAAAATCGATGGAAGGGATGCGCTCGTAGAGCGATTCCTGAATGTGCACCTCCCGGCCAACCCACAAGCGATTCCCGCGAATCCGGTCCACAACTCCATTGAGAACGGGAACATCCGAGAGCGCCATGTTTATCGTTTCCAGGAAGCCGCGCACATGGCCCACCATCACAAATGTGTTCCAGAGCCATCCCCGCCGGAGCATGTCCATGGCTAGATCGAACGACGGCTTTTCGCAAAACCCCCGGACGCGGAACGAAACGCCACCGGCGCCGCTGACGGATGGGCCAGGCCCGATCCACCCGTATTCGACCTCCGGCCCTCGTGGAGGCTCGCCCAGAAGGACTACCGAATCGCGATGCTCCGCTGCAATATCGAAGGCGAATTCCAAAGCGGCCGTAAACGCCGGTTCATCCGAATAGTGGTGGTCGCACGGGAGGATCGCGACGATGGCTTCATCGTCGCGCTGTTCGATGCTCAGAAGACTGTACAAGAGCGGTGGCGCAGTGCCTTTGTTCGCCGGTTGTACAATTCGCTGGTCCGGTAAGATCCCAGGCTCCCGAAGATAGAAGGCCTGATGGCTCCTCGTTAACGGAACCAGAATGTGCTCCCGGGCTATACTCCGTTCTGCCCTTTTTCGTGTTTCCTCCACCAGGGTGTTGTTACCGAACAGGGGGCAGAACTGTTTCGGGCGATCGTCGCCATAAATGAGCCTGGTCAGATTCCGCAGACGTGCTCCGTCCCCTCCGGCCAGAAGGACGCCCCAGCGTCTGCTCCGTTGGTCCGGCTCATTGAGCGATGGCGCATGTGCATGCATCGTTTGTTCCCCCTTGTCTCCGAACGACGTTTGATGGCGAGTGGGCGGACGGCGGATCGGTGCAGATACGCTCGACGATCGTCATCTCGGCGCGCCCCACAAGCAACGTATCGATGTCGAGGTGGGTCGTGCGCAGGTATGGAGTCCCATCTCGAAGGCTGACGTCGCGTGTGATTTTCAGACGCCGTATGAATATCGAAGGTCTCTTCACGAGGAAGCCCGCCTCATGAACGGCTATGCCCGTGGCGCCATCGATCCACAGTTCGCCCTTTATCAGCCCCGATCGTTTTTTTCGCGGCGTTATCTGAAACGCATGGACCGGCGTCCCGCCGCTGGTTGCGATGTAGCGGAACTTGTAGTTTGAAGGTGCGATCGCAACCGAGGACGCCGGTATTTCCACCGCTCGCTTCTCCGCGTCAAGGTAACGGGCAATTACTTCCTGCTTAACCATCGCGTCGCCTTCGATGTGGATCGCTTGATAATCGAGTGTCCGATGGCCGGTCCAGGCACGGATCGCTCGCAGATGCCCGCGCTTTGCAAGCTCTGGGAGAGACGCGTCAATCTCCATCGACACAGAATTCGGCTCCGACCAGGGGTCGCCGTTCGCGGCACGGGCAAAGTAAAGAGCCAGCGCCTGGCTCCCAGAGGGCGGATCGACTGACACGGTTGTCAACGGCCCGTCTGCCATCGCCGTGGAGTTAAGCGCGAGCGTCACCAGCGCCACCAGAGCTACGCCCTTGTTCTTGTGGATCGTCAACATTGTGGTTGGGAGCAATGCGCAACAGCAACAGCGCCCTGTCGTGACAAGGACTCTTCAGGCCCGCGATTAACCGACTCCTGAAGTCTGGATAGGAGCATGCGCCGCGCCCGATACAAACGTGTTTTCAGAGCCGGAATGCGCTCGTGGAGGGACTCCGCTATTTCCCCCAGACTGAGTTCCTCAAACAGCCAAAGGTTCAGGATCTGCCGGTATTTTGCCGGGAGTTCAACCACTGCCTTGCGAACGATCCGCGATGATTCCGTACGCGTGAGAGCCTGCAGCGGCGATTCGCCGGGAGAAGCGAAAATGTCGATATCGCAGAAGGTCCCGCAGACTGGCCTGCTCCGTTCCCGGCGCCATGACTGCAAAGCTTCATTGATCGCGACCCGCGTGATCCACGTTCGAAAGGTGGATTCCGACCGGAAGGTCGACAGACGACGCCAGACTTTTAACAGGACCTCCTGGAGGAGATCGTCGACGTCGGTTGCATTCGGAACCATTGAGTGGATATGCCTTCTCACAGCGGGCAAGTGACGGTTCGTCAAAACCACAAAGCACTCCGTTTGGCCTGCCAGTGCCAGTTCGATCAGCGCGCTGTCTTCGAAGGTTGCTAGTGTTGGTGGCATTTCCGATCTTTCTCGTCCCTGAGCAAGGACCTCGTTCTCCTTTTGGGTGAAAGCAGATAACGGCTGGCCTCCGCCCTGTTGGCCGCGTTGACCATCCCGTCCAGCGTGAGGATCCCTTCGTGATAGATGGGAACGTCCTTCTCCTGAACCAGGACCAGCGAGGCGGTAATCACCACCAGTGCTGGCCAAATCTCAAATCTCTTATGGAACGGAATTGTCAACCTCATTTCCTGTTGTGGTCCGCCTGCTACCTTTATGTCTGCCGGTTCCGGCGGGCCGGTTTCCCTGTAATTTCCTCTACAAGAGCCTCCATCGCCACTCCCTTTGCGATCAGGTGGGCTCCCGCCTGACTCATCGCCCGTAGCAGACACCGCCCCGCCTCATCGATGCCCGTAACCTCTCTCATGTCGATCTCGATTTGTTTGCCACAGGGCTGCGCTGAATGCCAGATACTCTCTGTCTCGCCGACCCACTCACTCGCGAGTCTACCGGCGAGATGCAAGCGCCATACTCTGCCGTCCTCCTGAACTGTGATTCTCAACATTCGGTTCCCGACATCCGGACTTGAGAACCGCACGGGCATGGCCAGATCTTGAAATCGTGTAATCGGTTGAGTGCCAACGAATTGACTGTTCAGCGGGCGCTCGGAGTCCTCATGCACTTGCCCGATTCCGGGCACAGTGCCAGCAATCGGGCAGCACGCGCTGGCGAATCCACAAACGATGTTGTCAAAATCGAGCGAATCCGGGACCGTAGCATCTCGATCTAACCTCGTGAGGCGGTGGGATAATTGCCTATAGGGTAACCATGCTTGTGGCGGCAGAGCGGGTGGAAGAGGGGCCTTCGACGCAGTCGCTGGCCCTCCGGTACGAATCATTGATCCGTCTGGCTGACGCGATTCGATCTCAGCACGATCTGGAAGACCTATTTCAGGTCCTCGCGGCGGAATTACAAAACGTAGTTCCATTCGACGCCATGGCCCAATGCGACCATACGGGCAATAAGGTCCATTGGCATTTATCCGCGGCGATCGATTCGGCGCTCAGCCGGCTCTCAGAGGTTCCGAAAGAAGAAACCGTAGGATGGTCAGTCCATCGGACCCAGCAACCGGTAGTGATTCAGGTTAGTGAGGCAGAAACCCGCTTCCGCACGACTATCGAAAGGCTCCGGATACTGGGACTCCAGTCATTATGTGCGGTTCCGTTGAGCACTGCTCATCGGCAACTCGGCAGCCTTGTCTTTTCGAGTCAGATCGCGGACGCCTACCCTCCGGACGAGGTAAAGTTTTTATCGCTGGTCGCGGGTCAGATCGCTCTGGCAATGGATTACGCTCTCAACTTCCAGCGATTGAAACTCCTTCTTGAACTGACAAACAGCGTTGTCTCAAAGCTGCATCTGCGGGAATTGCTTCGGGAGGTCTCCGCGGGCATCCGTCGCGTGATGGAGTGCGATGCCGCTGGTGTCGTCCTCGCGAATCCGGAGACCGGCCAGCTAAGTCTCTATGCAGTTGATTTTCCGGGCAGTAAGAGCGGGATCCGCGAAGGCTTCACAATAACAACCGACACCGGGGCGGGTGTGGCGAGCGTATTCCTGACCGGTCAGGCTGTCATTGCTACAAGAGCGGAACTCAACTCGAGTCGCACGGCCATCGCGGAAGGCACCAATTCCCTATGCCACATCCCTCTCATGAGCCGGGACAGTGTCCTTGGCGCTCTCAGCCTCAGCAGCACCAGGGAGGGCGCCTTTGGCGAAGCGGACGTCGCCTTTCTTAGTCAGGCCGCGAATCAGATCGCACTTGCAATTGAGAATGCGCTCGCTTTCGGAGAGATTGCGAGCCTCAAGGATAAGCTCGCCCAGGAGGTAGTCTATTTACAGGACGAGATTCGGACCGAGCTGAAGTTCGAAGAGATCGTCGGCCACAGTGACGTTTTGCTCCGCCTGCTCGCGCAAATTGAGACCGTTGCTCCGCTCGATTCCACGGTAATTATCTATGGTGAGACGGGAACCGGCAAGGAACTCATCGCGCGCGCCATTCACAACCTGAGTTCGCGCAAATCGAATGCTTTTGTCAAACTGAACTGTGCGGCCATTCCGACGGGCCTTCTCGAGAGCGAGTTGTTCGGGCACGAGAGGGGGGCATTCACGGGTGCGATCGCGCAACGTGTTGGCAGGTTCGAACTGGCCAACCGCGGCACTGTATTCCTTGATGAAATCGGCGAGATCTCACTCGAGGTGCAGCCGAAACTGCTCCGCGTCCTTCAGGAGCGCGAATTCGAGCGCCTGGGCAGCACAAGAACGCTCCGCACCGACGCCCGCCTGATCGCGGCAACGAATCGCGATCTGGAGGCAATGGTGCAGGATCGGAAGTTTCGCTCCGACCTTTACTACCGGGTGAACGTTTTCCCTGTCAGAGTGCCCCCATTGCGCGAGCGCCGCGAAGACATTCCTTTGCTCGTTCGTCACTTCGTACAGCAATTCAGCCGGCGCATGAGCCGGAGCGTCGAAACGATTCCCTCGGAGACAATGAATGCGTTGGTCCATTATGACTGGCCCGGAAATATTCGGGAGCTGCAAAACGTGATCGAGCGCGCGGTAATACTGTCCACCGGGCCGGTGTTGAAGGTTTCGCTGGACGAACTGCGAACGCGAGTTCCGTCGATGCCGGAATCGAATGGCTTGATCGCGTCAGCGGATGCCGGGAAAATGCGCGGCTTACTCGAAGACACCGAGCGTAAACAGATTCTGGCCGCTCTTAAACAAGCCAACTGGGTAGTGGCCGGTCCTCGGGGAGCGGCTGCGTTGTTGGGCCTGAAGCGCTCCACTCTTCAGGCACATATGCAGAGGCTAGGGATTCGGGTTTCCCGTTCGGGGGGCTAATCCCGGTCGAATGCCCAGAATTCTGAAACTGCCCGGCTCCTGGGTGGTGTCACTTCAGTACAACCTCAATTCAGTAGAACCTCGGGCCAACGCGTTCGTCGGTTTGGGTATCGATGAACTCGAACGATCGGCTTGCGTGGGTGCCGCATATCTGGAAGGGCGTCAGCGTGGAGAACGCGAATTACCTCGGGCGGATCGGTCATCTGCGGGCGACCGGCGCGCATGTGAAATTTCTGTCCCTGGAACCGCTGCTTGGCCCGCTGCCAGGGATGGATCTGCGCGGGATCGATTGGGCGATTGTAGGCGGGGAGTCCAGGCCGGGTGCGCGCCCTGTCGATCCAGCCTGGGTCACCGATATCCGGGATCGGTGCCTCGAGGCGGAGGTGGCGTTCTTCTTCAAACAGTGGGGCGGGGTGCAGAAGAAAAAGACTGGCCGGGAGTTGGAGGGCCGGACGTGGAACCAAATGCCGGAACTGAGGGTGATTTCGTAATGGCCGGGATGGTGGTTCATTGCAAAAAGGAAAAGTACGACGTTTATATCGCTGGAATGGTGAACCGCGATCCGAATCAATGCCGGGGACCTATTGAGTCTGAGACACCCCTCCAGGTTCTGTCGACGGACGAATCGCCGAGAACCCTCCGATCAT
>Ga0302324_100021077_pt1 | contig 12720 bp, 10 predicted proteins | sample Palsa_T0_1_FD_201949 | JGI IMG/M metagenome (GOLD analysis project Ga0302324, IMG submission 201949) | Peat permafrost microbial communities from Stordalen Mire near Abisko, Sweden - Palsa_T0_1 | ecosystem: Environmental > Terrestrial > Soil > Palsa > Peat permafrost | place: Sweden: Abisko...
CGGCCTGCACGTGCACGGCCGGGGGGGAACGTCCGCCGGGGCGCTCGGCGGGCAGGACGGCGGCGAGGAATCTGACGAGGATGGCGGGCGGGGCCCGAGCCGCGAGGGCGAGGTACTCGACGCCGAGGCGGCGATCGTGGCCGTCGGGCACACTCGCGCCGGGGCGCTGCTCGAGCCGCTGCTGGGCTCCTCCGCGCGCAGGCTCGACGGGCTCGGCAGCTCGCCGATCGTGAACCTGCACGTCGTGTATGACCGGGTGGTCTGCGACGAGCGCTTCGCCGCCGGGGTGGGCACACCGGTTCAGTACGTTTTCGACCGCACCGCGGCGGGCGGGGCGCCGTCCGGCGGCCAGTACCTGGCGGTCTCGCTGTCGGGCGCGGAGCGGGAGATGAAGATGAGCGTGGACGCCTTGCGCGAGCGCTACCTGCCGGCGCTGTCAGAGCTCTTCCCGCGGGCTCGCGACGCGACGGTGGAACGGTTTCTGGCGACCCGCGAGCACGCCGCCACGTTCCGCGCCGCACCGGGCGTCTCAGCGCTTCGCCCGGGCGCCGAGACCCCGGTTGCGGGGCTCGTGCTGGCGGGAGCCTTCACCGACACCGGCTGGCCGGCGACGCTCGAGGGGGCGGTCCTGAGCGGGCATGCGGCCGCTATCCAGGCGCTCGCAGAGCTGGGCGTCGAGCCGGGCGCCGGCTTCACCGGTGCGCCGGCGGCGCCCGGGCCGAGGCTCGCCGGGACGGGCGCGCAGTGAGCGACGTGCTGATCGCGGCGCCTCTGCGCGTCGAGGCGCTGCTGATCGCCTCGGGCGCCCGCGGGGCGAGGGTGCACAGAACCGGCATGGGTCCCCGCCGCTCGCAGGCCGCAGCACGCTCGCTGAGCACTGCGCCGGGTGACGCGCTGCTCGTACTGGGGTTCTGCGGCGGGCTCGACGAGCAGTCCCGGCCCGGGGAAGTGGTGGTGGCCGAGGAGGTGTTCGCCGCCGCCGATGAAGGGCACAGTCCCGTGCAGGTCCGCTGCGAGGGCGTCGAGGCACTTGCAGCGGCGCTCGAGCGCCGCGGCCTTGCGGTGCGCCGCGGCCGCGTCGTGTGCGTTGGGCGGCTGGCGCTCGGCGAGCGTCGCTCCGAGCTCCTCGCGGGCGGGGCGATGGCGGTGGACATGGAGTCGGTGTGGCTCGCCGCAGGCGCCGGCGACCGGCCGTTCGCGGTCGTACGGGTAGTTCTCGACAGCCCGAGTCACGAGCTGATGCGACCGCAGGCGGCGTCTGGGGCCCTGCGCGCCGCCCGCGTATTGCGCCGGGTGGCAGGCGCACTTCACGACTGGGCGCCCGGCGACTAAGGTAGGCGCCATGGCGGTGCGGATCCGACAGAGCACGCGCATGGGGGTCTACCTGATGCGCCAGCGCATTGCGAAACGCGAGAGGTTCCCGCTGATCGTCGAGCTGGAGCCCCTGTTCCAGTGCAACCTGGCCTGCTCGGGCTGCGGCAAGATCCAGCACCCCGAGCACGAGCTGCGCCGGCGCATGCCGGTCGCCCAGGCTATCGGCGCGATCGAGGAGAGCGGGGCGCCGATGGTCTCGATCGCCGGTGGCGAGCCGCTCATCCACCCCGAGATCCACGTGATCGCGGCGGAGCTCGTCAAGCGCAAGAAGTTCGTCTACCTCTGCACCAACGCGCTGCTGCTCGAGAAGAAGCTCGAGAACTTCAAGCCCAGCCCGTACTTCGCCTGGGCGGTCCACATGGACGGCCTGCGCGAGCGCCACGACGCCTCGGTCGAGCGCGAGGGCGTGTTTGACAAGGCGGTCTCCGCGATCAGGGCCGCCAAGGCGGCGGGCTTCCGGGTGACCACGAACACGACGTTCTTCACGCACGACTCGCCCAAGACGGTGCGCGAGGTGCTCGACTTCCTGAACGATGATCTGGAAGTCGATGAAATGATGATCTCGCCCGCCTACGCGTATGAGAAAGCGCCCGACCAGGAGCACTTCCTCGGCGTGACGCAGACGCGCGAGCTGTTCTCCGAGGCATTCGCCGGCGGGCGCCGCAGGAAGTGGCGGCTGAACCACAGCCCCCTGTTCCTGGACTTCCTCGAGGGCAAGGCCGAATTCGACTGCACCGCATGGGGGATCCCGAGCTACTCGCTGTTCGGCTGGCAGCGCCCGTGCTATCTGATGTCCGACGGGTACACCGAGACCTACAAAGAGCTGATCGAGACGACCGACTGGAGCGCCTACGGCCGTGGCAAGGACCCACGCTGCGAGAACTGCATGGCCCACTGCGGCTACGAGCCGACCGCAGTGCTGAAGACCACGAGCTCGCTGCGCCAGTCGCTGCGCGCGCTGGCCGGCTGAGAGCTCTCAGACGCCGTCGGCGCCGTCGGCGCCGTCACCCGGAGCCTCCCTGCCGGAGCGGATGTCCTGCCAGGTGAGCCCCTCCCTGAGCAGCGCGGGCACGCCCAGCCACAGGGCGGTCAGCACCTCGACCGCCTGCAGGATGATGCCGTATGCAAGGCCCGGACCTGCGCCCACGCCGTAGGCTGCGAGCACGACCAGGCAGGCGGCCTGGAAGACGCCCACATTGGACGGTGTCGCCGGCAGGATCGCCGACAGGTTGACCGCCAGCAGGATCGCCGCCGCCGTCGCCAGGTTCGTGTGCGACTGAAGCCCCAGCGCGAGCAGGACCGCGTAGCAGGAAAGCCACTGCAGCGCCCACGCGAGCAGCTGGCAGACGACGGCTGCGACTCCGTAGCGCGGACGCGCAAACACGACCAGTCCGCGCCGGGCCAGGTTGAGCGTGCGCGCTACCGCGTCCGCCGCCAACACCACTCGCGGGCGCCGCGAGCGCCGTCCCAGAGCGAGCAGACGCGGGCCGGCGAGCACGAGCACGACCACGACTGCCGGCACCGCCAGTGCGCCCAGGACGCCCGCGAGATTTCCGTGCAGCAGGGGCACGCTGGAGAAGGTGATCCCCGCGAGGATCGCAAGCGCGAGCAGGTTCATCAGGGTCTGGGAGACCACCGTGCCGGCGACTATCGGCAGCAGACGCCGCGTGGAGCCGTCGAGCCTGCGCGCGAGCACGACCACGCGCGTGGGCTCACCCACGCGGCCCGGCACCACCGCCGAGCCCATCACGCCGATCATCGTTGCCCGCACCACCGCCGGCCACCCGATCGCCGTCCCCGGCAGTGCGGCGCGAAGCGCGGCGTACCAGGAGACCGAGCGCAACAGCAGCGACAGCGCCATCAGCGCCAGCGCGAGCACGATCCAGCCGGGCGTCGCCGTGATCAGGGCGTGGCCGATGCGATGCAGTTCAAGTCGCGACAGCGCGAACGCGACGAGCCCGGCGAGCAGTAGCACCACCGCCACGACGCCGACCCGCATGCGGGCGCTCCGGCGGCGTCGGGGCGGCGTCTGCGGGGTGCCCATCGGGCGGGGTCTATCAGAGCGACTGGGTGACCGTGGCGCGAGCGAGTACTGTGCACGGGATCGATGCCAGCGTCTGCTCGAAACCGGGTCCGTGGAGGGCAAGCGAGAAATGAGGTGCAGGCCTCGCCCACCCGTGCCGGAGCTCGCCAGCAGGAGAGGATCGACCGTGTGGCCAACGTCGTGGTCACGGTTGCGCCGGTGGGGCTGCTGGGCCTGGCGATGTGGTCTGCGTGGGGTGGCGCGCTGCGCTGGCCCGACCTGGTCGTGCTGGCGGTCACCTACGTGCTCACCGGCGTGGGGGTGACGGTGGGCTACCACAGGCTGTTCACCCACCGCAGCTTCAAGACGAGCGCGCCGATGCGCGCGCTGTTCGCGGTGCTCGGCTCGGCCGCGATCGAGGGCCCGGTCATCGAGTGGGTGGCCAATCACCGCAAGCACCATCGTTTCTCCGACCAGCCCGGGGATCCGCACAGTCCCCATCTCGATCACGCCAAGGGCTGGCGCGGGGCGCTGGGCGGCCTGCTGCACGCGCACGTGGGATGGATCCTGGGCGGCGAGGAGATGGCCAGCGAGGAGCGCTACGCCAAGGATCTGCTCGCCGACCCGATCGTGCGCTTCGTCGATCGCACGTTTCCGCTGTGGGTGCTGGCGGGACTGGCGTTCCCCTTTGGCCTCGGGATCGCCCTGACGGGCTCGATCGCGGGTGGGCTGACTGGCCTGTTGTGGGGCGGCGCGGTGCGGATCTTCTTCCTGCATCACGCCACGTTCTCGATCAACTCCCTGTGCCACTTCTTCGGGCGGCGCCGGTTCGAGACGGGCGACGAGTCGCGCAACCTGCTGTGGCTGTCGCTGCCGACTCTGGGTGAGGCCTGGCACAACAACCACCATGCCTTTCCCACCTCCGCCCGGCACGGGCTGCGCTGGTGGCAGCTCGATCCCTCGGCGTGGCTGATCACCGCGCTGGAGCGCTGTGGCCTCGTGTGGGATGTCGTTCGCGTCACGCCGGAGCGTCAGCTGGCGATGACCTCCCCGAGTCGATAGGGCCCACCTCACGATCGACATATTGAGAATCGTTCCGGTGACCCAGAAGTATCTTTTGCTACTATAGGTATGCAAAGGTACGCTGTTGCAGAGTGCAGATGACAACCAGTCGGGCATAGATCCACCAGGTAGTCGATCCGCCGCTCAGGGGCAACGGGGCAGTGATCAGGACTCGGCTGGGTGGGATGCGCTCGAGTCGGCCAGGATCGCCGCAGATCGAGACCAGGCGGGATCGGCGAGCGACCAGACCGTCGCCGACGGCGACCAGACGTCCTCGGATGGGGACCAGACGTCCTCCGACGCCGACCAGACGGCCTCGGACAACGACCAGTCCGCGTCTGATGAGGATCAGGCCGCAAGCGATGGTGAAGCCGTGGGGGGGGCAAGTCAGGCGTCCCGCGACCTGGGGAGCGTGCACCGCGAGCACGCCACGCATCTTCGCGGCGAGCAGTCGCGGGCGCGCCTGCGAACCGCCGTCGGCAGGGACATCAGCGCGGATGATCGCGCTCAGGTCGCGGCCGCCCGCGACGCGGCGGCCGAGGCGCGCGACGCCACCGCGAGCGAGCGTGACGCGAGCGCCGAGGCGTGGGATGACGGCATCTCCTCACCGCCGGCGGGCGGGCCCGAGCCGCTCATCAGAGCGGGACGCGGCAATCGCCGCCGGGCCGCCGATGACAGGGCCAGGGCGGCCGATGACAGGGCCAGGGCGGCCGATGATCGCGCCAGGGCGGCCGAGGAACGTGCCGACTCAGCGCGCGACCGCACCCTGGCGGCGCGCGATCGCGCACAGGCTGCCGTCGACCGGGAAGCGTCCGAGACCGACGAGCTGACCAACGTGAGGCGGCGCGGGGCCGGCATGAGACAGCTTCAGCGGGAGGTTGATCGCGCGCATCGCGGCCCCGAAGGGCTGGTCGTGACCTTCATCGATGTCGACGGCCTGAAGCGAGTCAACGACACGCACGGCCACCTCGCCGGAGACTCGCTGTTGATCGCCGTCGCCGACTCGCTGCGCGGATGCCTGCGCTCCTACGACCTGATCATGCGCTTCGGCGGTGATGAGTTCGTCTGCGCGCTGCCGAATGTCGACGTCAACGGGGTTCGCCGGCGCTTTGCCGACGTATCCGCCACGCTCGCGACATGCTCGCAGCGGGCCTCGATCACGGTCGGCTTCGCCGAGCTCCGCGACGAGGACTCGGCCGAGGACCTGATCCGCCGTGCCGATGCCGATCTGCTGGCCCACCGCGCACACGGCTGAGCCTCGCGCCCGCTCGTTCCGCGCTCGCTCACCGTACGCGGCGGGCGTCCGCGTCAGATCCTCTCCTCGCGCGCCGGCGGAAAGCGCTCCGCCCAATCCTCCGGTTCCAGCCTCACGCCGTTGCACACATAGCTGATCAGGTGATACCAGCCGGCGGTGACCAGCAGCTCGAGGATCTGGCGCGCGTCGAAGTGATCCGCGAGGGACTGCCAGCACTCATCTGACACGGCGCTCGTGTGGTGCAGCTCGTCGGCCAGCCGGAAGACGCTCGCCTGCTCGACGTCCCAGCACGGATCGCTTGAGGAGCCGTGCACCGTCGAATGCAGTTGCTGCTCGCTCAGGCCCATCGGCCTGCCGAACCCGATCACGTGCACGCCCCACTCGTACTCCGCGCCGGTAAGCGCGCAGGTGCGATGGATCATCACCTCCCGCAGCGGGGCGGGAACGCGCGCCGAGGAGCCGAGAATGCCTGCGCCGAGCGGACGCATGCGGCTCGCCAGCGTGTCGTGCACGACGAGCGTCCGGAACAGGCGCAGCGGCTCGATCGGGCTCCCGGGCGGCATCCACCTGGACAGGGCGGCCTCGATGTCGGGGTCGTAGGGCTCCTGTAGCGGCTGGATTCGAGACTCAACGTCGGTCATGACGGCTAGACTCCCTTCGATGTTGCTTCGACTTCCGCAGCGGCCACTGTACCGCTTCTATTTCCGAAGTGCAAGCGAATGACTACTGGACGCGAGAGGAGACACGGCGGGCGGGCGATCGGTGCCCTCGACATCCCCCTGCCCGGCGCCCCGGCGCGCGGCTCGAGCAGCGGCAGGCCGATCATGGCTCTGCTCGATCTGCTCGGCCGGCGCTGGGCGCTGCGCATGCTGTGGGAGCTGCGCGAGGGCCCGCTCCTGTTCCGAGTGCTCCAGCAACGCTGCGACGGCATGTCCTCGAGCGTCCTCAACCAGCGCCTGCGTGAGCTGCGAGCCGCCGGGATCGTGGAGGGCGGCGATCGAGGCTACCGGCTGACGAGCGAGGGGCAGCGCCTGCTCGACGCCTTCCCGCCGATCAACGCCTGGGCCGAGCGCTGGGCATCGCGCTCACGCGAGCGCTAGCCAGACGCTCAGCGCTCGACCACCACGCGGACGGTGTGCAGCAGGCGGTCGCTGGCGCCGCGCACGCTCCCGCCCATCTCCAGCGTGCGCTGGACGTAGGCGAGCGTCTCCGCTGACAGCCGCTCACCGGGTAGCACATTGGGTATCCCCGGCGGATAGGTGGCAAGCGACTCGGCCGCGATCCGCCCGGCCGCCTGCGCCGCCGGCACGACCTCCTGAGCGCCCAGGTAGGCCTCGCGGGGGGTCATCGCGAGCTCGCCCCAGGGCGGTGGCGCCGCAAACGTCGTCCCGGCCCCTCCGGGCTCGAGGCCCACGCGGCCGATCGCCTCCCGCAGCGCGTCCACTAGCCTCACGGCCTCTCCGAGTTTCCGCTCGCCCATGCCGAACACCGCGACGAGCACGTTCTGCCCATACAGCTCGAGGTTGATGTCGTCTATCTCACGCAGGAGCGGCGCCAGCTCGTAGCCGCTGGCGGCCACGCCGCGCACATCCACCGCCAGGCGCAGGGGGTCGTAGGCGAACACGCCGGGGCGCCCGGCGAGCCGGTCGTCGAGCACATCCAGTCCGTCGATCGAGCGAACCTGCTCGCGCGCCCGGGCAATGGCGGCCATGGTGTGCTCGAGCAGCCGGCGCCCGTGCACCGCCGCCTGGCGCCGGGCGGCGTCCAGCGAGCCGCCGAGCAGCGAGCTGGGACTGGTCGACTCAGTCAGCGTCACCGCTCGATCGACGGTGTCCTCGCCGAGCATCGCGCCGGCCCCGTGGCCGAGGTGGAGCATCGCCGATTGCGTGAGGCTGCCGACGATCTTGTGCGTGCTCGACACCACCAGGTCGGCTCCCGCCGCAAGGGCGTGCTCGGGAAGGGCCTCGTGAAAAGCAAGGTGAGCGCCCCACGCCTCATCCACGATCAGCGGCACACCGTGCGCATGGGCGACGGCGACCAGCGCCCGGACGTCGGCGACGGCTCCGAAGTAGGTCGGCGAGACGATCCACGCACCGACGGCGCGTGGGGTCGCCGCCAGTGCGCGGGCGAGCGTGTCGGGAGTGAGGCAGTGCCCGACGCCGAGCTCGGCGTCGATCTCGGGCGCGGCGAAGGTGGGGCGCATCCCGGACAGGATGAGCGCGTCGATGGTGCTCGAGTGGGCGTTGCGCTGGACGACCACCTCATCACCGCGGTGGGCAAGCGCGAGCCCGACCGCGAGATTTCCCTGCGAGGCGCCGTTGACCAGGAACCACGCGCGCCTGGCTCCCCAGGCCTCGGCAGCGAGGCGCTGGGCGCGCTCGAAGGGCGTGGGATCAACGCCCACGTCGATGCCGTGTGTCAGCGCGGGGATGTCGAGGCTGAGGGCCTGCCGGCCGAACGCGCGAAGCAGGCCTTCGTCAGCGCCCTGGCCGCCCTTGTGCCCGGGCACGTGCAGGCGCGCGGGATCCCGCTCGGCATATGCGACGAGCGCATCCAGGTAGGGGGCCTCCAGTTGAGCGCCGTCCACGCTCTTGAACTTCCCCGGACGGGGAGGATCCCCTGCGTGCGCATTGCCCGCAGGTCCGCCGCCCGGGGTGACCCTAGGTCCGGCTGACCGTGAATCGCAGCGCCTTCGTACCGGCCCCGCTGACGGGGCCGTCGCCGATCCACTGGGCGACGAAATCGGTCGTCTGGGTGACTCCGCTGACCGTGAGGCTGAAGCTTCCGCTCGAGGTCACCGTCACGTCGTGGGTGAGCCAGCCGGAGCCGACCGCGCGGCGCGAAATCGCGACGGTCTCTCCGCCGAGCGCCGGGTTGAGGCGACCGATCAGGTGCACGCGGGCGACGATCTTCGTGAGCTTCTTGACACTCAGCCTGTGGGCGCCGGCGATCGCGAGTGTGAGCATCGACGGGTCGACGTTCAGCCCGCCGTCGGTCGTCTGGAAGAGCGCGTCCTCGGTCCCGTTTTCACCCCCGGCGTAGTCGACCGCTCCGGCAGCTGCGACGACGTTGAGAGCGCCCGGCAGCCTCTCCGGCGTCCAGCTGCGCCCTCCGTTTTCAGTGTGCAGCAGGACGTTGGCGTCGCCGGCGGCATCGTAGGGAACGTGGACGTAGCCCTTCAGCGCCGTGCTGAAGGACATCTGCCCGGGAGCATCCAGAGCGGCTGCGCCGAGTGACAGGATCTCCCTCCAGCTGTGGCCGCGGTCATCGGTGAAGAACAGGCGCCCGGCCGAGGTCTCATAGCCGGTGGTCGGGCTGAGGAAGGAGATCGCGGAGACCGCGCGCCCCGGCAGCGGACGCGCAAGCAGCGCCCAGTGGCTGCCGCCGTCGGTGGACTCGAGCACGTCGCTTCCGTAGGCGAAGATCGCCCCCCCGGCGATCTGAGCTCCACCTGAGAGGTCGAAGCTCGACAGTTTCACCCTGCGCTTGCCGCCGCGCGCTCGAGCAGTCACGATCGTGGCGTTCACGGACGTGAAGCTCGCCCCGGCGTCGGTGGAGCGCCGCACCCCCTTCGGACCGGTCAGCAGCACGCTGTCGACGCCCGGCGCCAGCAGCGCGGTCGCCGCGCCGGCGCCGGAGCTGGCGATCGACCAGCTGAGGCCTGCGTCCACCGTGCGAAAGACGGTGCCGGCGGCGTTGACCGCGTAGCCGGTCTCGGTCGTGGGGAAATCGACATCTGAGAGCGCTGCCGAGCTGGGCACGCGCAGCAGGCTCCAGCTTTCGCCGCCGTCGGTGGTTGCGGCGATCTGGCTTGAGTCACCGAGCGCATAGGCGTCGAATGGCGACTGCCCGACCCTGATCCATCTCGAGTAGAGGCCGCCAAGGCTGTCGGAGATCAACGTCGGGAAACTCGCGCCGCCATTCCTCGAAAGCACCGTTGCCCCGTTCTGGCCCACGGCCACGGCGTCTGATGGCGTCGAGAACGAGACCGCGAGCAGGTTCTGGCCCGAGGGAGAGACGAGCGATCCCGTCAGGCCTCCATCGGTCGTGCGCACGAGCACGTTCGTGTCGGCGGGAGGGCCCGCGGCGGTCGCGATCAGGCAATGCATGGCGTCACTGCAGGAGATATGTGTCAGCGCCAGCGGTGTCGTGCCGGCCGCCAGCGCCAGCGCCCGCGCCGTCCAGCTGGCGCCGGCGTCGGTGCTCACCAGCAGCGTGCTGTCCGCACCCACCGCATACGCGGTCGTCGGGGTGACGAAGGTCAGATCCGACAGGGGCGCCGGCGCGGAGGCGACCAGCGTCCAGGAATTGGCGCCATCGGTGGTGCGGAAGATTCGCCCGCCGTCGCCCGCGGTGAGGGCGAACCCGGTCGTCGGCGAGGTGAAGTAGAGCCTCGAGGCCGTTGCTCCGTTCAGCGGCACCGGCGTCTTGGGCCGCAGGGTCCGCCCACCGTCGGTGGTCAAAAGGACGCTGCCGTCCGTCTGCTCCACGAAGCCGGTGCTCGCGCTCAGAAACGAGAACGAGGCGACCTTTGCCGGGCAATCGGTTTCGGATTCGTTCACCGCCAGGCGCTGGAAGCTTTCACCCCCGTTGGTCGACTCGCGCACCGTGCATCCGCCACCCACGATGACCGTGCCGGGATCCACCTCCTGCAGCAATGAGAGGCTGCTCCTCGTTCCGCTGGGCAGTCCGCTCCAGCTCGCGCCTCCATCGCCGCTGCGAAGGACGGTGCCGAATTCACCGACGGCAAAGCCACGTTCACCCACGAACGCCACGTTGTCGAGTGTGTTGCCCTGGGGCAGCGGATCGCCCCACCTCCATCCGGACTGTCCCACCGAAACAGGCGCCGCGAGCGCGCATGTCACGCCAACCGGCATCGCCAGCGCAACAGCCGCCCCGACGATCACCCACCACTTTGCGCGCACGAGCTTCCCCTTCGATTGGCGGCGTCGGCGCCCGAGTGCCCGGGCGCGGTCCAGACTTGCACTCGCTAACCCACGCGCCCGTCCGAAGTATCGGAACCGGTCTCACGATGCGCCGTGGTGTGGCCGTGTCTGGTTTCGCCTGCGCCTTCGGCGCAGAGATTATGATTGCGAGACGACCAACGAAAGCGGGGACGGATGAGGACACCCAGGGGGTTTCACGTCGCGAGTGCGGTGGCGAGCGCGCTGCTGTTACTCGTGATGGTGGGCTGCGGCAGCTCGAGTAAGTCCGCCTCCTCAACGGCCACCGGCTCCGGTGCGCCGGCGGCGGCGGCCGGCTCATCGGTCAAGACGACCGCCTACGACATCAGGCTGACCCACGTCGCGGGGGCGGCCGGAGCTGCGAACGCGTCCGGCGTCCTCGTCCTGACTGTCAAGTCGGGCAGCGATCAGCTCTGCTGGAGCGTCTCCCCGGTGAAGGGCTTCAGCGTCTCGGCCAGCAAAACGACGCCGACGATCGCCACCATCCAGCCCACCCCCGCGGGCACCCCCTCGACGCCCGGGGTGCCCCTCGGCACCGCCTATCAGTCCTCGGCCTGCACGCAGGTCCCCCCGGTTTTCCTGGGGCGACTGGAGGCGAACCCGAAGATGTTCTACCTCAGCATCTACAACACGGGCACCGGCGACGCCGTGCGGGGGCAGATCTGAGCGGGACGAGCGGCTCGAGGCCGACGGTGCGCGCGGTGAGCTCGGGCGCAGGCCCGCCTCCCGCCGGGCGGCTGAGCACGGCGGACGTGACGGCCTCGACCGTCGCCAACATCGGGCCGGGCATCGACTTCTACTTCGCCTTCGGGGTGATCGCCGTCACGGCGGGCGTCGCCGCCCCGCTGACGATCCTCGCCGCGGGCGTGGCCGTCGTCCTGCTCGCGTTGACCGTGGCCGAGTTCACGCGGGCGGAGCCGTCGGCGGGAAGCTTCATCACCTACGTGGAGACCTCACTCGGAGCGAGGGCCGGCGTTGCGACGGCGCTGCTTGTGGGGGTCGGCTACGCGGTGGCCATAGCGGGGGTGTTCACGATGTCCGGCGGGATGGTCACGCTGACCCTCGACCACTACACATCCTGGCACCCGGCCTGGGAGCCGCTGACCCTCGCCCTGACGCTCGCGGGCATCTGGCTGACTGTACGCGGCGTCAGGCTTTCGACCACCGCCGTGGGACTCGCGGTGCTCCTGCAGGTGGCGGTCATGGTCGCGGTCTGCGCCATCGTGCTGGTGCAGGAACGCGCCAACCTGTCGGGCATACCCTTCTCCTGGGCACATCTGAGCGGTGGCCTTTCGGGGCTGTCCGCAGGCTTTCCGCTCGCCCTGTACATGTTCATCGGCTGGGAGAACGGCCCGGCACTCGCCGAGGAAACCCGCAATCCGACGCGCACAGTCCCGAGGGCCCTGTTCCTGTCGGTGGCCATCGGCACGATCCTGTTCGTGCTCTTCGCCTACGCAACCGTCACCGGCTTCAAGTACAACGTCTCGTCCATCGGGCGCTCATCGGTCCCGTTCCTGAGCGTGGCCGATCACTATCTCGGAGGAGCGGCCGTGTTGGCTTGGCTGGCGGGAATCGTCTCGGTGCTCGCCACCCTCGTGGCCGGCGCCAACTCGCAGGCGCGCATGCTCTTCGACGGCGGCCGATCGGGCCTGCTCCCGGCGTGGCTCGGGCGCGTGCGGCCGCCGGGCGCGACGCCGGTGAACGCGTTGCTGGCCATGGCCGCTGTCGGACTGGGGATAATCGCGGTCTGGTGGCTGTTGCATGTCGTCGGCGCGGACATGGGGTCGACGAACCCCGTGGGCCTCTATGCCGAGTGCTCGACGATGGGCACGATCGTGATCCTGTTCGTCTACTTCCTCACGACGCTCGCTCTCCCGGTCTTCATGTGGCGCCGCCACCGGCGGTCCTTCTCGGCGCTCAGACACGTGGCAATCCCCGCCGCCGGGGCTCTCACCCTGGTTGTCCCGTTCGTCGAGCTGTGCAAGCCGGGGCAGCCCGCGCCCTACAGCTGGTTCCCCTACGCCGCTCTGGCGATCGTGGCG
>Ga0302324_100021079_pt1 | contig 12720 bp, 7 predicted proteins | sample Palsa_T0_1_FD_201949 | JGI IMG/M metagenome (GOLD analysis project Ga0302324, IMG submission 201949) | Peat permafrost microbial communities from Stordalen Mire near Abisko, Sweden - Palsa_T0_1 | ecosystem: Environmental > Terrestrial > Soil > Palsa > Peat permafrost | place: Sweden: Abisko...
ACACCCCCACACAGAGCGCCGCGCAAAACTCGAGGCCGAGCCGATCGCTACTCCTTCTCGGAAAGCTCTTTCATCTTCTACTTCCTACCGGTTTATCCCGGCGCCCCTTTCTCTCTGCCCAATCGGCGCAACTTTATTCCTTTTAGTCTCTCACCGGCTTTCGCCGACCCACCGGGGATGAAACAGTCGATTTTCGATTTCCTTTATTTTGTTGCAGTTGCAATTTTGTTTCTTGTCAGAATGAGTTGTCTGGAAACTATTATTCGGACGAGGCCTTGACAAATTCCGGGCGCGGCGCGGCGCTGAAGCACGGATGAGGCTCCACAGTTTCCATCTTTTTTGCATCTATTCGATTACGGAAATTGCGGTGCGGGATTCAACGGAGAGGCGGGAGAAATGAGTCCACGAGTGGTGAAGGAACGGAAACGTTCGGTTCTGAAAGGCGCGCTGGCGGGCCTGGTGGGTGGGATTGTCGGCTCAGGCGCAAAGGCGGTCGCGGAGAAGCTGTATCCGCCCAGCGTTGCGGGAGAGCGGTTGGCAATCGCTGAACAGGTGGCGGAAGATCCGCTTTCAGGTGGCGAGGGACAGGCTGCCCTGCGAAGGATTCATTGGACGTTTGGCGCGCTGGCTGGGGCGGTCTATGGCGCCGCGGTCGAGCTTGAGCCGAAGGCCGGGGCTTGGCGCGGCGCGGCGTTTGGTTTAGCGCTCAACAAGCTCAGCCATCAGTCTTTGGCTGCCGGGATCGGCCTACCGAAGATAGGGTTGGCCGAGACCGCCGTGAGGCAAACAACCCAGGAGCGGCAGAGCGAATGGGTGACGCACGCCGTCTATGGGATTACCACCGACCTGGTCCGTCGGCTGGTGCGCAAGGGACTGTAGCGAGCGAATCATTCTTCACAGAAAAATCGCCTGAGCCCCAATCCCCCAACGCAGGGGTACCTTTGAACAGGCTGGCGGCCGAACCTCGGAGCTGAAGCCTGAGAGATTGCACACGAACTTTTACATGGCTGAAGCCGCGCCTTCTAGAAGCTGGAGGACGTTACCGAAAAGCTGGGTCAGCGGCCCTAAGAGCGGGAGAAAATGCTTGCGGCTAATTCACGGCAGAACGCCGCAACCCGCACTGCCGCCACATCAAAGCCTCAATTCGGGCCGCCGGCCAGCGCCGTGGATGAGCATTTCCCGCGCCGCACGCGCAACCGGGCTGCGAAGGCGCGTGGTCCGGCCATGTTCACGGCAAAGTCGTGATCGCCGCCACCTAGGCGCCCCCGTTACCCCAGGTCTCCTGTCTTGGAACGCAGAAACCAATGTCACCAGTTGTGTGCGGGTGACGGGCCATTCGGAAGTAATCCAAATGGCCCAAAACGGCCTTTCCTCCAACATCACTCGCCGATTGGCAAGTGTACGATTTGCCAACTCGGCCGAGTGCATAAGGTTCGAACTCCGCGCCTCCCACATTCAGACACCGAGGGCCGACAATTCCAAGGTCCGCTCGGCGCAGCAAAACCCATCCGGAGGCGTCGCTTGACCGAACGGGGCGATGGGATTTCTATTGCCTGGCCTCGAAAATCAGATTGAACGGTGTCTCAGTCGCCCTTCGAAAGCGCTTGAATCCGCCGGCCGAGACAACATCTCGAAGCCGCGCTTCTCCAGCCTGCGCACCCAAAGCGAGCCCTACCTCCTGTGAAAGCGAAGCTGGCGTGCACAACAACGTTGATGCTCCATAGAATGCGCGCCCGATCGGATGCAGATTGTCTTCGAGCTTATCGCCGGCGGCAGGCTCCACGATCATCCATGTTCCATCATTTTTTATAGTGCTTCGAACGTGGGCGGCGGCGCCGACCGGATCTCCCATGTCGTGGAGACAATCAAAGAATGTCACAAAGTCGTAGTCCTCTCCCGGATAGTCTTTTGCCTTTGCAGTCTTGAATTCGATGCGATCAGCGACTCCTGCGTCGCGTGCTCGCTCTTTGGCGGTCTCAATTGATTTGGCATGATAATCAAATCCAAAGAACTTGGATTTCGGAAAGGACTTCGCCATAAGGATTGTGGAAGCTCCAAGGCCGCATCCCACGTCCGCCACGTTCGCACCATGTTCCAGCTTCTCGACCACTCCCTCAAGAGCGGGGATCCACGAGCTGATCAAGTTTGCCGCGTAACCTGGACGGAAGAACCGCTCGGTGCCGACAAAGAGTTCCGCGTCGTGCTCGTGCCAGCCCAATCCCTTGCCCGTCTTGAACCGTTCGGTGATTGCTTCTTCAGACTTGACCGCGGCGAGCGCCAACTGAAATGCACCAGGCAGGAATGCCGGGCTGCTCTCGTCCGCCAAGGTGAAGGCCTGTTCCTCGTTCAGGAAAAACTTGCCGTTAGGAGCATCAAATGTAACGTAGCCGCCCGCCGCCTGATTGCAGAGCCATTCGCGAACGTAGCGTTCAGCCGTCCCTGTAGTTTGTGCCAATTCCGCAGAAGTTTGTGGTCCACCTGCGACAAGTGCTTTGTAGAGGCCGAGTCTATCGCCGACTCGGACGAGAGCTGCATGAAAGGTTGCCCCGAAATCGACTATCGCTCTGCCCAGGAACTCGTTAAGCTTGTCAGGATCCAGTGTCATGCTGTTATCTCCTATCGATACGTGGTGCGATATTCCGAAGTGATGATTTGACGCCGACTTGCGAGGCTCATAGGAACCAATTTCGCCGAAATCCTTGCATTCGCGCTATGGGCCAGCCCCACCCCGCACTTGAGCCATGGCATCCTTCATCGGATGCCATTCCTGGTTTCTGTCGTTCGCATGGGAGCTGAGGTGTTCTTGGAGAGCACGAGAGTCTGAACAAAGGATTGCAGGGGGGCCAGTTGATGAACCAGGCGCTTCTTCAACGCATCCGAAAACTTGTCCGCGAAATCGCGTCGCCTTTCGCCATTTTGCGTATCCGCAACACTCAGGGCGAGCGACGGAACGAAAACTGAGCGGAAGAAAAGCGCATTCTTAGTCGCCAACGCCTCCGCATCTCCGTCCCGCTCGTATTCCGCCCAGGCTCCATCCGCAACCGAGGCGAGATCGCAGCTTTCTACTCTCAGCCCTTCGAACAGCCCTTCCGTCTGGAATGGTGAAAGAAGACCGCACCGACGCATTGGATGGACTCCCACAACCATTTGCCGGCGTTCCTCCAAACTAATGGATCCTTCGCTAGCCATGTTCGCAAGTACAGCATTAGCGTGGTCGAAGAGACTTTCAAGTCCCGAAGCCCCGTTGTCATTGAGTGCAGCAAGCACGACCACCAGACGGCCACCGGTTCGTAGTTCGCGAGCCCTCAAGGAAAGAAACGATTTCCAATCCTCTGCTGCCTGGAGATCGAACTTCGCGCGCTCGGAACCAGCACAGCGATGCGCGATGAAATGACCTGGAATCAGAGACGGAATCCTGCTCAGCCACATGGCCGCATACGAACACCAGGCCAGATGAACATAGCGCGGTGGGAAGACGCTTTCGTAGAACGATCTTCCAATCGCACAAGGAAATACATTTGCCGCTTCCAGCGTGTATCGGTCTGGATCCGTCGCCAGCACTTCGAAGAGCGTGTTGAAATCGTTCGCCGGCTGATCGACGTGATACACGAAGATCGGTCGATTGACGCCGAGTCGCTGTCGCAAGGTCGCAATCGCTATGCTCATGGGGGCCAGCGAGTTCTTCCCTTGGGAAGAACCCAGGTCGGCAATCACCACGGGATGATCGCCACAATCGATTTCAATGCTTCGAACCGCATCCTGCAAGTGAGGCAGAGCCAAAGCTAACCCGCCTGCCGGAATCCTGGAATGTCGATTATAGAAACCGTTCTCTTCCATAACTCCGTGCCGACGCGGTGGAGCACCTTTGGCCATGCTGCTGAGCTCGAAATTTGAGTTGAAGAAGATATGCTTCCTCCCCTGCTCGCGCGAAAGAGTCCATCGCCGGTCAGCCACAGTGCACACGACCAGCCGCAACCCGACGCGTCATGCTTGTCGGACGCACAATCGAGGTTTAGGATCCTGTCTAACGAGTCAGGACTTAGCGAGCGTGGCGCAATTTGCCGGCGAAGTCCTTAAGGCGTCCCAAAAAACTTCCAAGTAATTTGCAAAGAGCGTTCGCCAATAGCGAAAGAGAAACGAAGCTATTGAAAAAAAACAACTTCTACGAATATGGACCGTTTCGATTGGACCCGGCGGAGCACCAGCTCACCCGGGACGGCATTCCCGTGCCCCTCGCCCCGAAAGTGTTCGAATTGCTTATCTTCCTGGTCCAGAACCCCGGCCGCCTGCTTTCAAAAGAGCAGATAATGCAAACGCTTTGGCCAGAGAGCTTTGTCGAAGAGGCCAACCTAACCGTCTCAATCTCTCTTCTGCGCCGCGTTCTGGGAGAAAAGGACGGAAATGTGCGCTACATCGAGACGGTTCCCAAGAAGGGCTATCGATTCATCGCTCCAGTGAAAGAAGGCTCCAGCACAGACGCTACGTTGCCCGAAAAGGACGCTTCCGGCTATGCGCCAGTTGCGCAATCTCAGCCCGTCTGGACCGACCCCACTGGCCCCCTCGTTCCACCTGAGCACGCGCGTGGCGAACAAGACTCTGCTCTCGCTCCTCGAATGGTTTCAAGTCCAGCGTTCTTCTCAACGCGGCGTAGTAAGATCACCATCCTCACCCTGATAATTTTGGGGATCCTTGTTGCCACCGGTGTCTACATCGCCCATCGCAAGGCGGCAGCTTCATCCGAGCATCTGCCAACGACCCAGCGCAGCCTTGCCGTCCTTCCCCTCCGCAACCTGAAGCAGAATCCGCAAGATGAGTTCCTGGGTTTCTCTCTCGCTGATGCCGTCATCACCAAGCTAGGCCCAGTCAGTTCGCTCACCGTGCGGCCCTCTTCCGCTGTCGAGATATACAAGGGGCAGCCGATCGATCCAAAGAAAGTTGGCGCAGATCTGAGTGTCGATACCCTACTGACCGGCACTTTTATCCACGACGGCGACCATTTGCGAATTACCTATCAATTGATCGACGTGAAGACAGAGAAGATTCTGAGCAGAGACATCATCGATCTGAAGTACGAAAACCTATTTGTGGTTCAGGACGACGTCACGCAGCGGATCATCAGGGGTCTGGCGTTGGAGCTTTCCCCGGCAGAGACGGCACAGTTGAAGCGCGAGGAACCAGCCAACCCCCTTGCATACGAGTATTATTTGCGGGGAGTTGACCTGATGAGCAACCATGACTTTCCACTAGCCATCGAGATGCTTGAGAAGTCGGCTGATATCAACCCCAACTACGCACTGGCTTGGGCCTATCTCGGGCAATCGTATAACTCTGCCGCCTCTTTTCAAGTTGGGGGTCAGGAGCAATACCGGAAGGCTCAGGAAGCCTTCCGGCGTGCACTTGTTTTGCAGCCGCACCAGGTCGAGGCCAGTGTTTTCTTGGCGAACCTCCTCATCGATACGGGCGATGTTGAAGCAGCTGTGCCGCTCCTACGGGAGGCGCAAAAGACCAATCCGAATAACGCGGCGCTGCATTGGGAGCTTGGATATGCGTATCGTTTTGCCGGCGCCCTTGAAGAATCTGTCGCGGAATGTGAGCAGGCGCGCCATATCGACCCATCCGTGAGAGGCAATGGCTCAGTGCTGAATGCCTATCTCTACCTGGGCCGCTACGACAAGTTTCTCGCGAGCTTACCTGAGGTAGATGGTTCGTCATTTCTGGTTTTCTACCGCGGTTTCGCGGAATTTCACCAGGGGGAATGGACGCCGGCGGCTCGGGATTTCGACCGTGCGTATGAACTAGAACACACCATGTATACGCAAACCGGCAAGGCGTTGAGCGACTCGATTGCACACCGGGATGCAGAAGGCTTGCAGCTGCTGCACGATCTGGAAAGCAAGATTCAACAACGTGGAGTGGGAGATCCGGAAGGAACCTATAAAATCGCGGAGGCCTACGCGGTCTTGGGCGACAAGGCGTCGGCATTGCGCATGTTGCGCTACAGCATCGAACATGGCTTCTTTGCATCGCCCTACTTCACCTCGGATCCGCTGCTCAGCAATGTCCGCAACGAACCGCAGTTCTCTGAGCTGATGGCCATCTCTCGCAATAGATACGAGGAATTCAGGAAGAGCTTTTTCTGAGTCCACGACGGATTTGCTGGTCCAATGAACATCTTTTTCGAGGGAAATCAAGCTCGTTTGCCGTTTGTAGATGCGTAGTGCGCAGAAACCTGAAACGCAATAGACAGAGGCCGCCGGACTGACGCTATCACTCATTGCCAATAGAACCGGTTCCAAGGCGCATTATCGCTCTGGTCACTCCTTTAGGGATGGACGCCGTGTAGGGCGGGTCCCATGTGTCGGAGAACGGCGGCGGAGTTCCGGTGGCGCAGGCGTCGGTGCCGGGCGTTGCAGTTGTTGCAGTCGCTCCCGCGCCCGGATCGCCGGGGCCGTTGCGGTCGTCGTCACACTCCATCACAAGGTTTAGGCCCGAAGGATCCACTGCGCTCAAGGGATTGTTCAGCAATAGGGGTCGGGAGCAAGCCAGCGAGTTAGTTGGTTGGTCCGATAGGAGGACCACACAGATTGGCTGGGGACACCTCAAGATACGCGAATTTATGTACGCTACGTAGGCATGTAACTCATTTTAAATCATTTATATAAGCATACATACCAAGATACTGGTTAATAGGATGTGTAATTTATGCCGTTTTCTAGATGGCCGGCGTTCTGGGGCTTTCCAAGTCTGGATAGCCTATACTGTGCCGGAACACCCTCGGCGTTCGATCTCCCCAGGTCCCGCTTGCTCATGAGCACTCGTCCCAAAGTCGGCCGCCTCCGGGGCGGCGATACCGCTGGGAGGGCAATCGGACATTTCTATCGGGCGGAGGTGTGACATTTCTACCCGGCGCTAATATTATTTGTGGCTGAAGTTCTATTATCGGACATAAACTATTTATAATCAGCATTTTATTGTCGCTCTACGCATCGAAGCATGTCAAAGCTCAGGCTGCCGTATTCGAATGGCACGGTGCAGGTCGCCGCCGATAGCGCCATTTCGGGAGCAACGGAACAGAAAAGTCTTTAAGGAATCATAGATCCCGTCAGAAAACCGCGCGTTGCAAATTCCATGAGACTGTGGGATGATTCTTATCGGATTCCGATAGGAGGACGGCATGGCGCAAAAACGTACGGATCTTTTACGTGGCACTCTCGACCTGCTGGTGCTGAAAGCGCTGTCCCTGGAGCCCTTGCACGGAGTTGGAATCTCTCGGCGTATCACGCAAATCACGAAGGAAGCTTTTCAGGTAAGTTTCGGATCGCTTTTTCCGGTACTACACCGCATGGAGGAAAGCGGCTGGGTAGAAGCCGAGTGGCGCTCCTCCGACAACAACCGCCGAGCAAAATACTACCGGTTAACTTCCGCTGGGCGCGCTCAGCTCAAGGATGAAGAGCGGCAATGGAACCAGGTGGTGAAGATCATGGCGGCCGCCGTTCAGTCCACCTGAATCCAGATGGGAGGCATCATGGCTAAACGAATTCTGAGTTTATTCCGAAATCTCTTTCGCAAGCGCGTGATTGAGAGCGCGCTGGATGATGAACTCCGTTCAACGCTCGAAGTCCTGATGCAGGAGAAGATGGAGCAAGGGCTTTCGCAAGCGGTGGCGCGACGAGAAGCGCTGATCGAAATTGGCGGTATCGAGCAGGTGAAGGAAGGGGTTCGCGCAGCTCGCGCTGGACACTTTGTGGAGGCACTTGCCAGGGACATCCGCTATGCCCTGCGCCGGCTTCGCCGTAATCTGAGCTTCACCGCTGTCGCCGTCCTGACGCTGGCACTTGGCATCGGGGGCACGACAGCGATTTTCAGCGTGGTGAACGGCGTCCTCATCCAGCCTCTGCCCTATTCGCACCCCGCTAGACTCGTGGAAGTAGGACTCGACCTTCCTGGCATCAAACAGTTCAACTGGCCTTTATCTCGAGCGGAATACGTTACTTTCCGCGAGCAGAGCCGCACTTTTGAGGACATCGGCCTCTACTATACGGGGTTCGGCGGTAACCTCTACTCGGCCAACGTCACGGGCTTCGGACGACCCGAACACGTGCCAGCTCTCGGCGTGACCGACGGGGTGCTCGCAATTCTGGAAGTCACACCTCTGTTGGGGCGCTCCTTCACGCGGGCGGACGATGAGCCCGGCAGCCCGGACACAGTGATGATCACCTATGGTTATTGGCGCAGCGAGTTCGGCAGCGACCATTCAGTGATCGGGAAAACGATCGACATCGATGGGAAGCCCAGCACAATCATCGGCGTGTTGCCGCAACGCTTTCGCTTCCTCGACATGACCGATCTGGGCATACTGCTGCCTCTCAGCACTCAATCCCTGCGAGGCTATAACTACTTTGCGGTTGCCCGGCTCAAGCCGGGAACCACGCCGGCCGAAGCCATTGCGGACGTGGCTCGCATGATCCCGATGGAACTCGATCGGCCAGTCGAGTTCTTCAAAGAAGCGCGGGTAACGCCGAATATAGAGCCGCTGAAGCAATACATCATAGGCGACATAGGCGGGGTCCTTTGGGTTTTGATGGGTGGAATAGGCCTGGTGCTGCTGATCGCCTGCGCAAATGTGGCCAGCCTTCTTTTGGTCAGAGTCGAAGGGCGACAACAGGAGTTGGCTATTCGAGCGGCTTTGGGCGGCAGCCCCGGACGTATCGCTGGCAGTTTGTTGCTTGAAAGCTTCTTACTGGCAGTGATTGGCGGCGCGCTCGGCCTGCTTTTTGCGTATGGCGGCTTGCGGGCCCTTGTCGCATTTGCGCCGAGCGATTTGCCCCGGCTGAATGACATCCGCATCGATGGGCTCGTCTTGCTCTTCACCCTGGGCGTCACGATTGGGTCAGGTCTGTTGTTTGGCGCAATGCCGGCTTTCAAGTACGCCGGTGGCGGCGCGGGGACAAGGTTGCGCGAAGCAGGCCGCTCTGTCAGCGCCAGCAGGAAGCGGCATCGAGCGCGTAATGTTCTTGTCGTCATCCAGGTAGGTCTGGCTCTTGTTTTGCTCGTGAGCTCGGGCCTCATGATCCGTACCTTTCAAGCCTTGACGCACGTTCAGCCCGGATTCACGGCGCCGGCCGAAGTCGAAACGTTCCATGTCCATTTTCCTCCGGAGATGATCAAGGATCCTGAGCGGCTACTCCGTATGGATCACGCGATTCTCGACAATATCGCGGCGATTCCCGGCGTCTCTTCTGCCGATTTCAGTGGGGCCGTGCCCATGGACACAGGCGCCGAGAGCGATCCCGTCCTCGTAAAAGATCACATGCTTCAGGGTCAGCTCCCGCCGGCTCGTAGATGCTTTTGGGTTTCGCCAAGCTTCTTCGAGACCATGGGCATCCCCCTGGTCGCCGGCCGCGATTTAACCTGGAGCGACATCATGAACAAGCGTCCCGTGGCTATCGTTTCAGAGAATCTCGCGCGGGAGTATTGGCGGAATCCGTCGGATGCACTTGGGAAAGAAATTGGCGGAAGCCCCAAGGACTGGCGGCAGATTGTGGGCGTCGTGGGAAACGTCCACGATGACGGGACCAGCCAGGAAGCTCCGGCGACGGTTTATTGGCCGATAACGGACTCCGATGGTTTTCTGGATAGCCCGGCCTTCGCATTGCGCAACACGCACGCAGGGACGGAGAGCTTGATGAATGAGGTTCGGCGAGCAGTATGGTCTGTAGACTCGAATCTTCCCCTGTACCAGGTTCACACGCTGGACTATTACTACTCGAAGTCTATGGCGCGCACTTCGTTCACATTGGTGATGCTGGCATTGGCGGGCGGTATGGCGCTGTTACTCGGCATCGTGGGCCTGTATGGCGTTATCGCCTATTCGGTTTCCCAACGCACGCACGAGATCGGCATCCGCATGGCCCTGGGAGCGCAGAAACGCGACGTACTGAATCTTGTCGTGAAGGGAGGCATGTGCCTGACAGTGATTGGAGTGGGTGTCGGAGTTGCAGGGGCATTAGCTCTGACCCGCTTCTTGTCCAGCTTGCTCTACGGCGTCAAGCCCACCGACCCGCTGACGTTCGCCGTCGTCTCGTTGGTACTAACCGGAGTCGCGCTACTCGCCTGCTACGTTCCGGCACGGCGTGCGACGAAGGCGGACCCTATTGTGGCCTTGAGATATGAGTAGGGGTTCGCAAGACATCGCGAGGAGATGAGTCACATCTGCGACAGCGAAGGCGATTGGGGCCGCCTCGTCGCGGCTTTCACTTGTGCAGCTGCGGTGTAACAGCACATTCGCTGGCCATCTCGGCCCTCGCGAGTAGAGCTCCGGGTCGGCGAGCGTCTCGGTGATTCGCGAAAAGAAACTAGACTCTCGCGACGACACGGAGCATTCCTGATACTGATCTGACCCAGGTTCGATACATGAGGACCATCGGTTCATTCATTACGAAGAGCCACAATAGGATCGATCGATGCGGCGCGATATGCGGGGAGGCTGGCACCGCAGAGCGCAACAATCAACAGAGCTGCGGCTGCGAGCGAGAGCTCCAACGTCCCGTGGGCCGTAACGCCGTAAAGCATCCCCTGTACAAGATGGATTGCGGCTGCGGCAACCGCGCCGCCGATGAAGACGCCAAAGATCGTAAGAACACAGGCCTGCCCCAGAACGGAGCGCAGGATGCAGGCGCGATTTGCCCCGAGAGCCATGCGAATGCCGATGTCATGGGTTCGGCGCGCGACGGATTGCGACAACAGGCCATAGAGACCGACGAGCGCCAGGGTCAAGGCCAGTCCGGCAAACCCCGCCAGGAGAATGCTGCGGAAGCGTGGCTGCGATAACGCGGCCGCCTGTTCTGCCCGCAGGCCGTCGACGTTATTCAAGACAAGATTGGAATCAAGAGCGGAGAGCCGCTGCTGCACCTCAGCGACCAGAGTTGTAGAGCTGCCACCGACAGCGATCATGAGCGTAAGTGATGGCGGAGCGGATTGCGCAAGGGGCCGGTAGACAGCGGGCTGTTCGATGTAGCCCATCTCCTGAAAAACAGTGGTGGTCTTGACATCTGCGACAACTCCAACGATGGTGAGCCAAGGATTGGCAGGATCGCCGGAGGGACCAAGCCTGATGACATGCTGCAAGGGATCGGCGTCAGGGAAATACTGCCGGACAAGAGCTTGATTGACGATAGCTACCGGTTGTGTATCTTTCCTGTCGCGGGCGTCGAATGTTCTTCCGCGCAGAAGGGGAATGCCGAGAGTCGCGAAGCCTGAAGCACCGATGTCCTGAGTTGCGACGTTGGACGACTGATGCTCAAGTTGTCCTGCGACCGATAGCTGATTCATGCCGCGCGGCACATAGTCCGAGCCAAGAGTTACAGACAGGAGACCGGGGATCGCACTCAGTTGAGATTGCAAGCGGTCAGCGAATTGAGAGCGCGAGGAGGGGATTGCGTAGTTGATGTCTTCAGGAAGATCAATCCGTGCTGTGAGGAGGTGATCGGCGCGATAGCCGAGATTTTCACTTGTCAGCTTCCAGAGGCTCTCCGAGACAAGAACCGCGCCCGCCAAAAGCACCATGGATAGGGCTACCTGCATGACGACAAGCGAGGAGGTAGCACGGGGGGACGCGGCAGCTCCGCTGGACGCACTGGACTTCAAAGCAGTATTGGGATCGATGCGCGTTCCGCACCATGCAGGGAAAACGGCGAAGAGGATCGACGAGACGATTCCGCAGGCTGCTGAGAATAAGAGCACGCGCCAGTCGATGGAGAGGCTTGCACCCGGAGGCAACTCGATGGGGTTGGCTGCCCGGAACCATCGAATGAGGACGGCGGCAAGCGCCAGGCCAACGACGGATCCCAGGAAACCAAGCAGGAGGGATTCAGTCAGCGTCTGCAGGACGATGCGACCGGAGGTTGCTCCGACGGAGATGCGCACGGCGAGTTCGCGGCTGCGAGCCGTGGATCGTACGAGCAGGAGACTGCCCACATTGAGCGAGGCCATGAAGAGGATCAGGGATGACGCAGTCAGGAGAAGCCACAAGCCTTTGCGGAGATTGCGGCCGGCGAGCCACGTGAAGTTCGATTGCAGGCCGAGGACGTCGGGAGCCAACGTGCGCATGATTTTGAGGTCGGCTGGCGCTTCCGGCAAGACGCTTGCCTGGATTGCAGTCAATTCCGATTCAGCTGCGGCACGGGTCACGCCTGGCTTGAGCAAGCCAAACACGCCCGTCATGCTGTTCCACGGCTTCTGTGCGAATTCGCCAGTGGGAGTTATGAGACTCCACGCATCGGTGGCTACGGGGTAGAAGGAGAATGTTTTCGGCATGACACCGGCAACGATGCAGGAAGTACTGCGGAAAGCAAGGCTCCGGCCCACAATATCGGCGGGCGTGCCCAGTTTCCGCGCCCAGAAGTTGTAGGCGAGGACAATGGTGCAGCCGCTTTGGAGATCGCGCGGGGCGAAGGTACGGCCGATTTGCGCGTGCTGGCCGAGCATGGAAAAGAAGTCTACGCCAGCGGGAATGGTGAGCACATCGACCGGTTTGCCCTGCCACAGAAGCGTTCTGGGGCCCGTTGCCCACGTGAGGGCCGCAACCTTTTCGAAGCTGCGTGTCATTTCGGCAAGGCTGCGCAAGGATAACTCTAAGCTGGGTCGGGATGGCTCACAGTCCGTGCCAGGGTCTCCCGATAGTTCCACGGCATCCATTCCGCGGGGCAGGCGGCCAGTTCC
>Ga0302324_100021080_pt1 | contig 12719 bp, 10 predicted proteins | sample Palsa_T0_1_FD_201949 | JGI IMG/M metagenome (GOLD analysis project Ga0302324, IMG submission 201949) | Peat permafrost microbial communities from Stordalen Mire near Abisko, Sweden - Palsa_T0_1 | ecosystem: Environmental > Terrestrial > Soil > Palsa > Peat permafrost | place: Sweden: Abisko...
CGGCTTACGCCTTGACCTTAACTTTGTTCGGGGCCTTGTTACGCGGCGACGCCATGCGCTCCGCCGCTGCCTGGCCGGCCTTCCGGGCGCGCCAGTCCTGATACGCAACCAGCATCGGCGCCGCCACGGCGATGGACGAATATGTGCCGATCATAATTCCAATCACCAGGGCGAGCGAAAATCCTCGCAGCACCTCGCCTCCAAACACATACAGCGAGAGCACCGTCAAAAATGTCAGTCCCGAGGTAAGGATGGTCCGGCTCAGGGTCTGGTTGATGCTCTTGTTGACGATGTCGGCCAGGGGCTCGCGACGCATGAGCTTCAGATTCTCGCGAATGCGGTCAAACACCACGATGGTATCGTTCATCGAGTAGCCGATGAGGGTCAGAATCGCGGCGATGACGGTCAGGCTGATTTCCTTGTCCAGCAAGGAGAAGAAGCCAATGGTGATGATGCTGTCGTGCAGGCAGGCCACCACCGCGCCTACGCCGTAAATCATTTCGAAGCGGAACCACAGGTATACCAGCATTCCGCCCAGCGAATAAAGGCTCGCCATGACCGCCTGGTGACGAAGCTGCGAACCAACCTGCGGCCCCACGATCTCGACATTTCGCACCACGAAGTCGGAGGTAAAGAAATCCTGCTGCAGCGCGCTGAGCACCTCTGCCGGCGCCACGCCGCGCAGGTCGTCAATCGAGGTCAGGATGCCGCCGCGTTCCTTGTTACGGAAGTCTTCGATTTGCTGCGCAACAGTCTTGTAGCGTGCTTCGGCATCGGTGCCCAAATGCATCGGGTCCTTCTGCATCAGATACGCCTGTAGACTGGCCACGCCGGTGTTGTTGAGGTCCTGTTTGCCGGAAACACCCTGGGGCTCGAGCGCCCGGACGATGGTGTTTTTGCCCTGGTCGAGCGCCGCCTCGCTGGTCTCCTGCATGCCGAGGTCGATCAGGACTTCGTTGTCCGATGTGGGACCAAAGCGCTGAATTTTGGGATCGTGGAGGCCAGCCCGGTTCAACTCCGGACGGATCTGGTCGGGGTCCGGCGTCTGCGCGAACTTTACATAAACCAGCGTGCCGCCACGAAACTCCACGCCCAGCGGGACGCCGTGCCAGAAGAAGATGGACAGCAGACCGGCGACGCTGAAGATCAGCGAGAAGGCGAGAAAGTACCACTTCTTGCCCAGGAAGTCGATATTGGTATTGCGAAATAACTCCACGCTAACCCCTCAAGAACCTTTTTTCATTACAGAGGCGCCGCACGAGGGACTTGGGATTGGGGGTTAGGGGCCAGAAAACACTCCGCTAGCCCCAGCCCCTAACACCTAGCCCCTTGAACCTACATCTTGCGCCTCTCGTCACACACAGTTAAATACTCAGCGCTTCGCCACGCTGATGGCGGTTGAGAACGGATTCGAAGATCACACGCGAAACGAAGACCGCAGTGAACAGATTAGCCGCCAGACCGAAGCTCAGAGTTACGGCGAAGCCCTTCACCGGACCTGTGCCGAACAGGAACAGGATGACGGCGGAAACGATCGTCGTAACGTGCGTGTCAAGAATAGTTGTCCAGGCGTGAGCAAAACCCTGGTCCACCGCGGACGACGGCGTCTTGCCGTGCCGCAGCTCCTCGCGAATACGCTCGAAGATGAGGACGTTGGAATCCACACCCATACCGACGGTGAGGATCACGCCCGCAATTCCCGGCAAGGTAAGTGTCGCGCCGCTGAATCCGAGAAAGCCCAGCAGGATCACCAGGTTCAGGAACAGTCCCAGGTCGGCGTTGATTCCGGCCGCGCGGTAGTAGAACAACATGAAAATCATGACCACGGCCATGCCTATGACCGCCGCGCGCACCCCTTGACGAATGGAGTCGGCACCGAGCGACGGTCCGACCGTAACTTCCTGAAGGTACTTGATTCCCGCCGGCAAGGCGCCGGAACGCAGGGTCAAAGCCAGGTTGCGCGTCTCTTCTTCGGAGAAACTGCCGGTGATGCGTCCCTGATCGTGGATCTGCTCCTGAATGGTGGCCACGGACTGGACGCGGTTGTCGAGCACCACCGCGAGCTTGTCGCCGACGTGCGCTCCGGTGAACGCCGCGAAGCGACGTCCGCCTTCACCCGTCAAGATGAAATTCACGTCGGCCCGGCCATTCTCATCGTGTCCGGCGTCAGCGGAGCGGAGATCGCCGCCGCTAACGGCTGAGGCGCGGCTGATCAGCCAGTAGGCGTCGCCCTGGCTGGCTTCATCCTGTCCGTGTTGGCCGGTGGTGCCTTTCATCAGAATGGCGTCGGGCGGAAGCACGCCATTGTTGGCCTGCATTGCGGCCTGCTCGCTGGCATAAGGACCGCCTACAGCCTGCCGAATCTCCAGCATGGCCGTGGACTGCATGATCTCTTTGACCCGTGCCGGATCGTCGACCCCGGGCAGTTGCACCAGTATCTGATAATCACCCAGTCCGTGTTCCTGGATCACCGGCTCGGAAACTCCAAGCTGGTCGATGCGGTTGCGGATGGTTTCGATCGCCTGCTGCACGGCTTTCTTCCTGGTGTCGGTGGCCACCGAAGATTTCATCGCCAGCGTCCAGGCATTTTGCGCCCCTGAGGTCAGGTCGTATTCCGGGAACTTGTCGCTGATGATGTGGCGCAGTTCTGCCGAGGACTCCGGCGGCACCCCCTTGATCGCGACAAGCTCGGGATGCTGTTGCGGGTCGGGCTTGGAGATTTCACCGAAAGCGACGTTGGCCTTCTTGAGCTCGTCCTTCAGCCGCTCGACCGTGCGGTCGGTATCCGCGTTGATGGCATCGTTGACCTGGACTTGCAGGATCAGGTGGGTCCCACCCTTCAGGTCCAGTCCCAGATGAATGCGCTGCTGCAGCGAGGCCAGAAGACCCTTGGCAGTGAAGCTGCTGGGAATGCCTACGATGCCGAACAGAAAGACGATCAGCACGGCGATAATCAATATTGTTTTGGCGAGGAGATTCTTGTTCATGAGAAAAAGTGACCCTGTTACTACTTGGGGCGGTCCTCCGCGGTCGTTAAAGTGACAATGGAGGAACGCGTGACTTCAATCTTGATGTTGTCGGGAGGAACTCGCAGGACAACGGCATCGTCCTTCACCGACATGATGGCGCCCGTAAGGCCGCCGCTGGTGACCACTTTGTCGCCCGGCTTGATCTGGGCCAAGGTTGCCTGCCACTTTTTCTGGCGGCGCTGCTGCGGCATGATAACCAGAAAATAGAAGATGGCGAACATCCCAACTATAGGGAGCAGCATAGGAGCCGATCCCAGAATCCCCTGAGCGAACAACGCTGCCACTTTAACCATAACCATTTGGCTTACTTTCGCGAAGGCGCGCCCGGAGGGCACAAAACTCCGCCTCTAGAATTCAGCAAACGCTGTACTGCTCCCGCCTGGCCTCTCAACATTACGCAAAGCCCGACAGCGGGCAAAACTCCATCCCCCGCGATCGGAGCACTTTAGGATGTTCGGGGACTTCCAACTGAACACCGGGACTCTTCAGCCCGGATCCGCGTCCATCGAGCGGAACAGGCCGTCATCAGCCAGCTTACCAGCGCGACACAGATGGTTTTTCCCTGATCAGCTATTTTATCGCGTTTTTCCGGAAACTGGGACTATCTGCGCGCGTCCTTGCTGCGCGCGCCGGGATTCGAGGTTCCAACGCGAAAGCCTCCACCGCCGCTCAGCTCTCCGGAGAACCCGAATTGCACGATCCCTCTGCGGATTGGGACGCTCGATGCGGCGCCCGGAAACCGGACAGGAAACTCGCAAACTCCCCAAGCTGTATAGATTGCCGCACCCTGCGCATGGTGTCAAGGTAGTACGCCAGGTTGTGGATCGTATTAAGGACTTGCGCCAGCAACTCATTCGAAGCGTAGAGGTGCCGGAGGTAGGCCCGGGAATAACGCGCGCAAACTTTGCAGCCGCAGTTGGGGTCAAGCGGGCTGTCGTCGCCGGCGTAACGCGCGTTCTTGATGGTGATGCGTCCCTCGGAAGTGAAGAGCAGCCCGTGACGCGCCGCCCGTGTTGGCAGCACGCAATCCATCATGTCAACTCCTTGCGCCACGTAATGCACAATCTCCTCCGGCGTGCCGACGCCCATCAGGTATCGCGGCTTGTCCTGCGGCAGGAAGCGGATCGCCGCACTGACCATCTCATGCGTCATCGGGCGCGGCTCGCCCACACTCAACCCACCGATGGCATATCCCGGCAAATCCAGCTCAACCGTGCGCTGCGCCGATTCGCGCCGCAAGTCCGGAAACATTCCTCCTTGCACGATACCGAACAAGGTCTGAGTTTCGCCGCGTTCGGCGAACCACGGCACTTCGTGTTTGTGCTCCTCGAAATATTTCTTGCTGCGCGCGGCCCAGCGCAGGGTCATTTCCATTGAGGTTTGGGTGCGGGCGTACTCTGCGGGATGCTCGGTGCACTCGTCGAAAGCCATGATGATGTCGGCGCCCAGTCCGATCTGCGCCGCGGTGGCGCTCTCCGGACTGAAAAAATGCGACGAGCCGTCCAGGTGCGAGCGGAAGGTTACGCCTTCTTCCGTAACTTTGCGCAGGTCACTGAGGCTAAACACCTGGAAGCCGCCAGAGTCCGTGAGGATGGGCCGGTCCCAGGCCATGAACTTCTGCACTCCGCCAAACTGCCGGATCATTTCTACGCCGGGTCGGAGATAAAGATGGTAGGTGTTGTTCAACAGGATCTGGACGCCGAGCTCTTCCAGCGTATCTTGGGGCACGCCCTTCACCGTGCCGAGGGTGCCCACCGGCATGAAGACCGGCGTCTCGACCTCGCCATGCGGAGTGGTGAGGCGGCCAGCGCGCGCGCCCCCGTCACGGGCTTCGATCTCAAAGCGAAAAGACATCACTGCGATTGTAGACATTATTTTCCACCCGGGAGACCTTGCAGACCCAGGGATGAAGCACAGAGGATGACGCCGATGCCAAGTCAGCCGGACCCTTCGCGCCTGGCTTCTCTGGAAGGTAAGGTGACAAAGCACCCCATGTACGGGTTTGGATTGGCGCGACGGCGGCCCGACCGGCATTAGGCGTTCCGAAGTTACTGACACCCGTTTTTAGATTTTGCAACTATGCCCGCTAGTAGACACGCCAGCCGGAATACGCTGGAAACTATCTTTTTTTCGTGGGTGATTTCATCGCGAAGCGGTTTCTAAGAGGGGCGAAAAGTGTTACACTCCTTGCCAACGTCGTCCAGCCCCTGCATAACCTGATTCACAGATTGCGTCTAGGCAGCAACAGCCGCAAACGGTAGAGAAGCTTTGTTGTGGGGTGTGCCTGTTTGATGTGGTGCCTGCAGAGAAGTGGAAAACAAAACTAACAATCTTGAGGAGAAACTAAACCTAATGAAGAAACGTTATGCGCTCCTGTGTCAGCTGATGGCGCTGACACTTTTAGCATGCTGCTGTTTCTCGGTGCTGGCCATGGCCCAAGACAGCTCAGTAAATGACGAACACGCGGTTGGCCGCTTCGTCGTAATTCCGCCGAAGCCTGCGCTTCCCGGAACTCCGGCGCCTTCGAGCACGTTGGAAGAATGGAACGGTTCGTTCACCTATAACAACACTAACTATCCCTATGTGATGGTGGGCGCAGATCCTTCCACCAACAATGGAGCCGACATCACCACGTGGATCATTCCCGTGAAGCTCGTGCTGTCCGACGGGTCGGTTTGGGATCCGCTAGCCGGTGGTCCTAATAGCGCATTGGCGCGGACCATTCTTTCCCCGATGTTTGACAACACTACCACCTACACCCAGGGCGGCGTCGATGTAGGCACCACCCAATACAATGACGCCTTCCAGCGGGGCAACTTCTGGAGCATTGTGCAAAACAACCCGAACTCGCACATACTCTTGGGAGGTCCCACCGCCCGTATCACCGTCCTGCCGGAACTGACGTTGAATGTTCCTTCGGGATCCGGACACCAGGGAACGGAATTTGGCGTCCACGTCGCGCTGGTTGACATTGACTATTACGACGGACAGATCAGCGCTTACATGGCGCAGAGCCAAACCATCAACCCGGCTGGCTTCCCTATCTTCGAAAACGCCAACACGTATCTGACTGAAGGCGGATGCTGCATCGGCGGCTACCACAGCGCCAACGGCGCCCAGACCTACGCGAACTTCGAATACATCACCACCCCGGGTGTGTTCTCGCAGGACGTATCGGCCCTGTCGCATGAAGTGGGTGAGTGGACGGACGATCCTTTGTATCCGAACGAGAACAACACCCCCTGCGGCATCCTGGAAGTCGGCGATCCGCTGGAGGGTGGTCAACCGGGCCATCCTTATGGCACGTGGACCTATCCGCTGCACAACTTCACCTATCACCTCCAGGACCTAGTTCTCCTGCGGTACTTCGGTGGTCCTACCGACCTGTCGGTCAATGATTACTGGACCTTCCAGGGTTACACCGGTATCAGCACCATTTGCGAGGACGGCTCCTAGCTCGTTCCTGGTATCCCGGCCCGCCTCGCAAGGGGCGGGCTTTTTGTTTTGGCGGGAATCGACAGAAAGACCTTGCCCGATCAGTGACCCACCGACTGCGCGCCGGGGCGGCGGACCGTCTTCTTCAACATAAAAACAATTGGGATGCAGGCAAAGCAGAGCAGAGCCATATAACGGAAGTCATCGACGTAGGACCACAGCCGGGCCTGCGCCGACAACTCGCCGCCAATCAAAGCATAAGCCTTCCGCGTTGACTCCACTGGACCATAGCCCTGGGTGTACAGATACTGCTGCAAGGCCCGCAGTTGCTGCTGGAAGGTCAGCGCGCTGGGCGCAAGCGAGTGGACCAGCTCGTTCTGATGCAGCTGCGCATGACGGGCAACGATGGTGTTCACGACAGAAATGCCGATGCTGCCTCCCACGTTGCGGAAGAGGTTATAAAGGCCGCTGGCATTTCCGATTTCCTCGTTCTTCAGGAAGGCGACCGCGGTGGCCGAGAGCGGGACAAAAACCGATCCCGAGCCGAATCCGCTGAGCACAACCGCCCAGGTAAACGACCACTGCGAAATCTCCAGGTTCGCCTGGCCGAAGCCCAGGCTGGCGATGGCAAACATCAGAAAGCCGGCCGCGATCAGCCAGCGGTTGTCGATCCTGCTGGTCAGGATGCCGATGATCGGCAAGGCCAGGATCGCGCCAATTCCGCGCGGACTCACCGCCCATCCTGCCGCGTAGGCCGTGTAGCCTAGCAGTTCCTGATAGAACAGCGGCAATAAGGTGATCAGCCCATAAAGGGCGCCTCCAAAAAGACCGATCAGAATGCAGCCCAACCGGAAGTTTCGGTGTCGAAAGACGCGCAGGTCCACCAGCGGCTTGTCATGGGTAAACTCTCGGATGATAAAAGCGACAAAGGTGATAAGCAGAAGCGCCGATGTCCAGCGAATCCAGTTGGCCCCAAACCAATCATCCTCCTGCCCCTTGTCGAGGATGATCTGCAACGCACCCAGCCAAACCGCCAGCAAGCCCAGTCCAATGCCATCGATCTTGCCGGGCTTCGCATTCTTAATGTAGGGCGGGTCTTGGACGAAGCGCAGGATCATCAGAATGGCGAAGATCCCAATGGGTATGTTGATGTAGAAGGCCCAGCGCCAGGAGTAGGTGTCGGTGAGATAGCCGCCGAGGGTGGGTCCCAGTACCGGGGCGACTACTACTCCCAGAGCAAACACCGCCAGTGCGCTCCCACGTTTGTCGGGGGGAAAGCTCTCCAGCAAAATCGACTGCGACAACGGCTGCAACGCGCCCCCACCGGCGCCCTGCACGGCGCGCGCTACCAGGATCATCCATAGACTGGTCGCCGCGCCGCAGAGAAACGACGATACGGTAAAGATTGCAATGCAGGTGATCAGGAAACGTTTGCGCCCAAACTTCAGAGAGAACCAGGCACTGGCCGGCAGGATGATTGCGTTCGCCACCAGATAGCTGGTCAGCACCCAGGTGGCTTCGCTATTGGTCGCCGACAGGCTGCCGGCAATGTACGGCAGAGCGACCGACGCAATCGAGGTATCCAGCACCTCCATAAACGTCGCCAGCATCACCGAGACCGCAATCAGCCATGGACTGGGCGCGGGACGGCTGACCGTGAAACCCTGCGAGCCAGCCATCGTCGTGCTTGCCATCGCTCTTTCCCCGGCTGCTCTAAGTTGGCCTTTGCCTTCTCTGGACCCAATTGTTCCACGTGGAACAATTGCGAAATATCACAAAGTAACCTGCTAAGCGACTTAAAACAAACAGACTGCCGCACTTCGGTGCTAATGAACGAACGCTCGTTCGGGACGCAGAATTTCGCCTCTTACCTCTTCAAGACAAATTTGCCCCAGACCGCGAAAGTCTTCAGATGCGCCGTGCGCGGCGAACGATTCCTGCTCAGCCCCTTCGCACAACGCATTATTTTCGCCAGCGGCAGCCTCCCCGGCGGCAGGCGCTTCCGGCAAGAGCCTCGCCCAGCGCGCCGTGAGTTGTCAAAGCCTGTCTTGAAGAACTAACTTAGTCGTGCGCAGAAAAAGCTGGGAACGTTCTGCCCTTTGATATGTGTGGCAATTGACTGCGATCCGCTGCTTTCATGGGAACCCTGAAACAGGACTTTCGCTACGGCCTGCGCATGCTGCGGAAGAGTCCTGGCTACACCGCGGTTGCGATCATCACTTTGGCCCTGGCGATCGGCGCCAACACTGCCATCTTCTCCGTGGTTTATCCCGTACTCTTGCGTCCCCTTCCCTTTGGCGATCCGGACCGGCTCGTCACCATCGGCGAAGGCCGTCACCAGGCTGGGTGCTGCTCTTATCTCGCTTCCTATCCTGATTTTCTCGACTGGAAGCGAAGCGCCAAGAGTTTTCAGTCCCTGGCCGGCTATGCTCCGGACGCTTTTACCATCACCGGCAATGGCGATCCCAAGACCATGTTTTGCGCCATGGTCACCACTAATTTCTTTTCGACCTTGGGAGTCAGCCCGGTGCTGGGCCGCGACTTTGCCGCCGGTGAAGACCTGCCGGAAGGCTCGGGCCCCACGGTGGCCTTGCTCAGCTACAGTTTCTGGCACAGCGATTTCTCCGGCGATCCTAAGATTGTCGGGCGTGTCATTCGTCTCGACGGCAAACCGGTAACCGTGATCGGCGTCTTGCCGCGCGCCTTCGAGCTGGGTCCCGCCGGCATTGTGCCGATATGGGTTCCTCTGCATTTGAACCTTTACGAAACCACGGCGCGCGGCGGCCGCTGGCTGAACGTGATTGCCAGGCTTAAGCCCGGCGTTACTCTCGCCCAGGCGCAAGCCGAAATGCAGGCCATCAATGCGCAACTGGCGCGCGAGTATCCAGAACAAAACGCCGCCGTAACCGTAAACGTTGGGCTTCTGCGCTCTGAAATCGTCGGCAACATTCGCCCCCTGTTGCTGGTGCTTTTCGCTGCCGTGATCCTGGTCCTGCTGATCGCCTGCGCCAATGTCGCCAGCTTGCTGATGAGCCGCTCGGTCGATCGCCGCCGCGAATTCGCCATTCGCTCTGCCTTGGGCGCCAGGCAACTTCACCTGGTGCTGCAGTTGCTCATCGAGAGTTTGCTGCTCTCCGCCATAGGCGCGCTCCTCGGATTTCTGGGAGCTGCCCTGGGCGTCTGGCTTCTGGCGCGATCGATTCCCGAAGCCCAGCTGACAGCCATGCCGTACCTGGCGGATGTCGGCATCAGCTTTCCGGTATTGGCCTTCGTTGCCGGAATTACCGTGCTTACGGCCATTCTCTTCGGACTCGGCCCTGGACTCTCCGTTCCGCAAACGCCCATCACGGAAGTTCTGAAGGATGAGTCGCGCGGCGGCACCAGCAGTTCGCACGCAGCCATGCGCAATGTTCTGGTCATCGGCGAGATTGCCATCTGCCTTGTCTTGCTGGTGGCCGGCGGATTGATGCTGCAAAGCCTCCGCTCCGTGCTCGACCAAAATCCGGGTTTCCAGCCCGATCATGTGCTGACGTTTCTGGTGGACCTTTCGGGGCCGTCGTACACAGTCTCGAAGACATGGCCTTTTAGCAATCCCAATGGGCTGCGCTTTGCCCACGACTTCCTCGGCCGCCTGCGGGCTTTGCCGGGCGTCCAAGGCGCATCCGCCACCAGCGGCCTACCGGTAGCTGGGAATCGCGGCACCAATCGCTTCTTGATTGAAGGGCGAGCAGTCGCTCCGGGCGAGGAAGAATCTTCCATCTCCCGCCGGGTAGAGCAGGATTATTTTGCCGTGATGAAAATCCCGCTGCTCCGAGGACGTTCCTTCGCGGCTTCGGATACGCCGAACAGTCCCTGGGTTGTTATCGTGAACCAAGCATGGGTGAAGCGTTATTTGCCTGCCGGTGAGGATCCCACCAGCAAGCGCCTGCGCATGACCTTCTCACCGGGAGAGCCGTTCCGCCAGATTGTCGGCGTGGTGGGCGATGTAGCTGAGGACAATCTCGCCGTGCCTCCGCCACCGGCCATTTACCTCCCGATAGATCAAGACTCAGGTTATACGACATACCTGAACTATGTGATCCGAACCAGTGGCGACCCGAAGGCGATGTTGGGGACAGCGCGTTCCACCATGCACTCCACCGATCCGGAGTTGGCGTTTATTCAGCCGCAATCGCTGGAGGAATTTGTGGACCGCTCGCCGGCGGTGTTCCTGCGGCGCTACCCGTTTTATCTGATTGGCAGTTTCGCCAGCCTTGCGCTCGTCCTGGCGACCATCGGCCTGTACGGCCTGATCTCCTATTCCGTGCTCCAGCGTACCCGTGAGATTGGCATTCGTATGGCCTTGGGCGCGCAGCGCCAGGACATCCTCAAGCTCGTCATCCGCCAGGGCGTGGTCGCGGCGGTTACCGGCGTTGCCATTGGCCTGGTTGGGGGAGTGGTCCTAACGCGGGTGATGGCCAGCTTCCTCTACGGCGTAAGTTCGTCGGATTGGCTTATCTTTGTCTGCGTCTCGCTGCTGCTGCTGATGGTTGCCCTGGCCGCGTCGTATATTCCTGCACACCGAGCTACCGCGGTCGACCCTATAGTCGCCTTGCGCAACGAATAGCCGGTAATAGGTCGGTTTGAACTTATGGTCACGTGATCTTGGGTAGAGCACGCCTTCACATGCTGCTTAAAAACTCTTGGCTGTGCCTTGCTAGTGCGGCGCTTCAGCGCCGCGTTCAAGCCCGTTGTTCCTCATCCTGCGCCGGCTTGAGCCGGCGGCACAATGCTCCCTCCTTGACCTTACCGAATGACCTGAGCATTTGACCTTCCCAGAATCACTCCCTTACGCTAGCCACATGACACTTTCGGCACGCAATCAGCTCACCGGAACAATCGAATCCATTACCCTGGGTGACATCATGGCGCATGTCGTCATCAATATCGGCGGCCAGCAGGTAGAAAGCATCATCACCCGGTCCAGCGCCGAGTCAATGGGCCTGCAGAAAGGCGACTCCGTCCGCGCCGTCATCAAGTCAACCGAAGTGATGGTCCAGAAAGACTAACAGGCAGCGGAAAAACCTCGCCTTGAACGCCTGGTAACAGGCACGACTTTATAGGCCGCTGCAAAGACCCGCTTCCGAGAGCTTTGTAACAGGGCACGACTTCAGTCGTGCCGATAAGCCGTTCATTTTTCTTCCCGAGCCGGCTTCAGCCGGCGCCACAATGCCCTGTTCCGACTTTTTCAGCCTGCGCTAGGGCGCTTGCCGCAGGGTAATCGTCGTCACCTGCCGTACGCTGCGCGCTTGACGCTTGTCCTGCGGCGCTATGACGCGCACCGGTCCCAATGAATTGTCCAATGGCTTCCCCTCATTACTGATGGCGACCAGTACCTTGTTGTCCTGGAGGCTCGGATCCAGTTCCGCCAACGCGAAGACGACGCGATACCCGTCGCGTCCGGCGACCTCCACGTAGCCCCGCAAGTCTTCGGAGTGGAGTTTCTTGCCGATCGTCGCATCTACCTTTGCCAGCAGGGTCCTCAGCAGCACTCCTTCGTATTGTTCGGATGTAGCCGGATTAGGGTTTGGCAGCAAGACGGAGTCCTGCGGCATTTGTCGCAATTGCTCCAGCGTGAACGTCAGCTTGGTGCCGTCTAGACCTTCGACTGTAATCGGGGACTGGTCCTTTTGCTGCGCGCTTCCCGGCGCTGCCCACAACAAACACACCAGCCCGACAATCAGAAACGAGAACGCCTTTTTTCTCATGCCATGCTCCCGAAAAAAATAATGCAATGGCGGCCGGGAAAACGCAACCGCACGCCGAATTGGAGTCCCGGCGGCGCAGCGGCTGTTACGAAACTCAGGTCCAGAATTGGTTGCTGGATCAAGGCGATCCTTCCAGGCGGTGAAAACAGCCGCAACGCGGCGGCATGATGTTAGGCGGGGGCGTCAGCCCCCGCTCCAGTGGGAAATCATGCGAGCCGCAGAGTGGCGACACGGGTTTCCTAACAGCCTCTTCAGCGTCAGCGTTGCTGGTGCACCAGATGTAGCCGGGTGCATGCCCACGGCTGCCCGAAATACAATGCGTTACACTGCTGTCACTTCATCATGGCCAAAGACGCACTCGGCTTCACTCCGGCAGAACTGCGCAAACTGCGCAGCCTGAAAGATCCCTACGGCATTCAGCGCTTCCTCGATGACATGCCTTATCACCTGGGAGATACGGCCTGGTCGCCGCGGCGGGTGCTGCGCGAGAATACGGCCCACTGCTTCG
>Ga0302324_100021081_pt1 | contig 12719 bp, 9 predicted proteins | sample Palsa_T0_1_FD_201949 | JGI IMG/M metagenome (GOLD analysis project Ga0302324, IMG submission 201949) | Peat permafrost microbial communities from Stordalen Mire near Abisko, Sweden - Palsa_T0_1 | ecosystem: Environmental > Terrestrial > Soil > Palsa > Peat permafrost | place: Sweden: Abisko...
GCGCCTCGTCTTCGGCCGACGACCCGGTCACCGCGTGAAGCCGGTCACCGCATCACTCGCCCGGCCTGGTTTCGCTAGAGCCTATCCAGTCGCGTGAGGTAAGGTGGGTTCTCACGTATCCATCGGGGCCCCTGTCTGTTTTGCCATCGTGTTGTGCTTCGGTCATAGTTGGCTGCGAAGGAATGACAATTGAAACAACAATGCCGGGGCAGATCATGCTGACCCCGCGCCTAGGGGCTACAGTGATCGTCAATCGTTTGTTGTCGACTATTCTTCTGGTTATGGCACCGCTGCTGGCCGCCCACGCCGCACTGCCCCGATTTCCACAGCCCTTCGGCGATAGGATCGTGTTCGTCGCAAATGGCAATGTTTGGTCAGTGCCGAAAAGCGGCGGCACTGCCGTGCGACTGACGAGCGCACCGGGCCAGGACATGTTCCCAAGAGTCTCGCCGGACGGGAAGTGGATTGCTTATACGGAGGCGAGCAAGGCAGGCACGGACATTTGGGTCATTCCGGCCGTGGGCGGCACCGCGCGACGGCTTACCTTCCATCCCTCGACGGAAGCAGGTACCGGCGGCCGCCACGGCCCGGACAATATGGTCGTTACGTGGACTGCAGACTCTCGGAGCGTCGTCTATCTGACAAATGCCGACCAATGGAACGGCTGGATTCAAAATCTCTATCAAGTTCCGGTCGCGGGCGGACTGCCGACACCTCTGGCAATCGATAGCGAGGTCGGCTTGGCGACCTTTGGGCCCGATGGGCACAGCATCGCCTATAACCGCATCTTTCGAAACTTCCGAACCTGGAAGCGCTACAACGGCGGCCTAGCACAGCAGGTGTTCACATACGACTTCAATACGCGTGAACTCACGCAACTGACGCATTGGTCCGGCACGAACACCTCGCCGATGTGGTACGGCAATCGCATCTATTATCTTTCGGACCAGGACGCGAACCGCCGAGCCAACATCTGGGTCATGGACACGGACGCTAAGCAGACTCGGGAAGTTACCCACTTCACCGATTACGATATCGATTTCCCGGCGTTGGGCGGCGATGCGATCGCTTTCCAGCAGGGAGGCAAACTCTACCGATTGGATTTGCCCAGCGAGCAAGTCGAGGAGGTTCCCCTTAGCATACCGGACGACGGCTTGCGCATTCGCCCGCATGTGGCCGACGTCAAAAGCGAAATCCGCGCGATCGATCCGGCCGGCCAGGTGGACTACGCGTTGGCGCCGAACGGTAAACGGACTCTGTTCTCGGCACGAGGCGATATATTCAGCGTACCGACCGAAAATGGCCCGACGCGCAATCTAACTAGCACGCAAGGCGCCGACGAAGACCATCCGGCTTGGTCGCCCGACGGTCGGACCATCGCTTACACCACCGACGCCGGTGGCGCACAGCAAATCGCCGTGCGTCCGGCTGAAGGAGGGCAGGAAAAAGTCCTAACATCCTTTACGGAAGGCTATTTTTATCAACCGACATTTTCCCCGGATGGAAAAACGCTGGCCTTTTCGGATGGCGCCCACCGACTCTGGATCGTTGGCACCGATGCGGGAAAGCCGAAACAAGTGGCGCAGGACAAACTCAATGAAATTCACGATCAGGCGTTCTCGCCAGATGGCCGTTGGCTGGCGTTCAGCCTGTCCGCGGTGGGCCGCAGACGCGACCTCGTCTTATATGAACTGGCGACGGACAAACTGACGCGCTTAGGAGACGGCAGCGGGATCGATGCGAATCCCGCGTGGTCGTCCGATGGCAAGTATCTGTATTTCACATCGAGTCGCCACGAGAACCCGGTTGGATCGGACGTGGAGTTTGATTTTGCGATCGTGAAGTCTGGGGGGATTTATGCGCTGCCCTTGGCTCGGGACACGGCTTCGCCGATCGCGCCGAAGTCAGACGAGGCAAGCGGCGGCTCCTCCGAGAGTCCGTCGGCGCGAGCCGATGACGCGAAGCACGGGCAACCGGCCAAGTCCGCTAAGGACGATGACGGCAAAAAGGCCGATGAGGAGCCGGCGTCCCTACCAGTGGGTCCGATCAAGCCCATACGGATCGACGTGGACAGTCTTATGGCACGTGCAGTTGCCTTGCCCGTCGATGCAGCGAACATCAACCAACTCGACGTGCGAGGCGATCGCATTTTCTATCTGACGCAGCCGCTGGGGCTCATCGATGGGCCACTCAGCGGAGAGAAGACGGCATTGCGCTTCTTCGATCTTAAGACGCGCAAATCCTCGCTGGTCACGGAGGACGTGGACAGCTATTCCTTGTCGCTCGATGGTCAGCGCGTGCTGATTCGGCACGACAAAGTCTACACCGTACTCGCCGCTAAGGCGGACGCAGCCAAGGACGCCGAGACTAAGAAGGAGCTGAAGCTCGATCATCTGCGTGAACAAGTAAACCCGCCCCTGGAATGGACAGAGATGTTCGACAATGCGTGGCGACTGGAGCGCGACTTATTCTATTCGCCGCTCATGAACGGCGAGGATTGGAACGCTGTGCGCGACAGCTACCGAAAGCTTTTGCCGCTCGCCGGTTCGCGCGAGGATCTGAATTATCTGATCGGGCAGATGCTGGGAGAGATCGGCAATTCCCACACCTATGTCGGGGGTGGCGACGACGGCGATAGCACACCGCCAGTGCCCAGCGCTCTGCTGGGCGTGGATTGGGCGCTCGACGCCGCGTCTGGTCGGTACCGCATCGCAGCTATCTATCCCGGCGACAACACGCGCAGTGATTACCGCAGTCCGCTTGCTCAGCCGGGTCTCAACGTGAAGGCGGGAAATTATGTGTTGGCGGTCAACGGCGTCGAACTGAAGGCACCGGCCAATCCGGACAGTCTGCTGCAACTCGCCGATGAGAACACAACGGTGGATCTCACGATAGCCGACAATCCCAGTGGCGCGCGTCGTCACATTGTGGTGACGCCCGTTGCGAAGGAGCTAAGTCTGCGCGAATCGGCTTGGATCGCGCACAATCGCGCCGTCGTTGACAAGTTGTCCCAAGGCCGCGTCGGCTACGTCTACATGTCCGATATGGGACAACTGGGCCTGCAGCAGTTCGTGCGCCAATTTTATGCCCAACTGGGAAAGCAGGCATTGATCATGGACGACCGATGGAACGGTGGCGGCTTCATCGCACCATTCGCTCTGGAGCGCTTGCGGCGCATGCTCGTGACGCTCGCAACCAATCGCGAGTCGGGGATCGGGACCGAGCCCAACGAGGTGTTGAATGGCCCCAAGGTGGCGCTGATCAATCATTGGTCGGCGTCTGACGGCGATATTTTTCCCTACTTGTTCCGTTTGTACGGACTCGGCAAGCTGGTAGGGACGCGCACCTGGGGCGGCGTGCGCGGAATTCGCGGCGACTGGCAGTTGATGGATGGCGGATACATCACCATTCCTGAGGACGCGGTCTACACTCTCGATAGTCAATGGTCTGTCGAGAACCATGGAGTCGACCCTGACCTCGACATCGAGAACCTGCCGGCTGATTTGCTCGCCGGCCACGATGCGCAACTGGAGGCGGCAGTCGACCTGATGCTCAAGGCGATTGCCGGCAAACCGCCCGGGCTACCGCCGCCGCCGCCGCCGCTTCCGCCCTACCCGCCGAGCGGAGTTGTTCCGCCGCAGCCCTAGGGTTGCTTGTCCGCAGGGGCCCAACACGCGTTACGGGGAGAATATTTTGGCGGGAAAGGAGAGCGGGCGAAAGCCGCGTAAGCGCGGGCCGAGCCCGAATGGCGATTTGTCACATGCACGCTGGAGAGCTTATGTACTTGCGGAATTGTCTCCGAAAATCTTTCATCGCGCTGTGCGCGCTCTGCCTATGCGCATCTGGTTTAGTTGCTGCACCGGCCGCACTCGGGCGCGACCGCGTGGAGACGCTGTTGCAGTCCCTGGCCGATGCGCCCGGGCCATCCGGTTATGAGGAGGAGGTCCGGGCGATTATGGTGCGGGAGCTCAAACCCTTCGCTACACAGATTAGCTATGATGGCTTGGGATCTGTCATTGCGCAGCATGGGGCAAAGGGCCCGAGAATTATGCTCGACGCGCACATGGATGAGCTTGGCGGGATCGTTCGACGAATCACTCCCGACGGCTTTTTATCTATGCAGATGGTCGGCGGGTGGTTGGATCAGGCATTGCTGGGGCAACGTTGGGTGATCTTGGGTTCCAAGGGCACGGTGCATGCCGTCACCGGCATCCGCGACATTCATGTATTGCCGCCGGAAGATAGATCGAAGGTATTTCCGCGTAACGACATATTTTTGGATGTCGGGGCAAAAAACGCCGCAGAAGTGGCGGCATTGGGCATAGGGCCTGGGGATCCGGTGGCGCCGGATTCGCCTTTTGCGGTGCTGAACGGCACACAACGTTATCTCGGGAAGGCCTGGGACGATCGCGTGGGTTGTGCGGTGGTGATCGAGGTCATGCGGCGGCTTGCCGCGGAGGGTCATCCCAACATCTTGATCGTGGCCGCAACGACTCAAGAGGAGACCGGCATCCGAGGGGCGCATACGGCGGCTGACGTCGTGCATCCGGACATTGGGATCGCCATCGAGGGCGGTGTCGCAGGAGATGTTCCGGGTGCGCACCCGGAGGAGACGCAAGCGCGCTTGGGCGCGGGGCCGGGAGTATTTTTGTACGATTTTTCGGAACAGCCGAATCGCCGTCTGATCAGTCTCATCAAGGAGACAGGACAGGCTGAAAAGATTCCGTTCCAGATTGATCTGGTCAGTGGCTACGGCGACGATTCAGCCGCGATTCAAGCCTCGAATGGCGGTGTGCCGGTCGTCAATATCGTCGTACCGGTGCGCTACACACATGCACACAACGGCATTATGGATCGCTATGATTTCGACCGAACGGTCGATCTGGTCGTTGCGCTGATCAAGCGGCTCGATAGCGCCACTGTCAAACGGGTGCGCGATTTTGCGCCGTGAGTTCCTTGTCGCGCTATTGGGCCGGCGGCGAACACCGATAAGCTATGCATAATCTAACTGGAACTAGTAATGCTTGAAGTCCATCCGCCTCGCCAAGCAGCGCACAGTTGGAAAGACTTTTTCATCCATATCGCCACGATCGTGCTTGGTCTGCTCATCGCGATCGGTCTCGAACAGATGGTGGAGCGAATTCACGAATACTACGAGCTGCGGGTCGCGCGGGAGGCGTTGGAGCGTGAGTTCCAAAGCAACCGCGCCATTTTGGCCGCCGACGAGAGCAACTGGTTAGAGACCCTGGCAAGACTGAAAAACAATCTGCTCGTGCTTGAATTTGTGCGCGATCATCCCAAGACGCCGCAGACCGAACTGCCGGGCGAGCTGCAATGGCATCAGGGAGCCTTCCGATGGGATCATGCGGTGTGGGACACCGCGGAGAATAAGGGGATCGTGCGGCTCATGTCGCTTCGAGAGGCAAACAGGAACCAGGCGTTTTACAGCCTGATGACTCTGATGAGCGCGCAGTCACCTTTAGACACCGACCCGTCCGGCATGGCGGCAGCGCACCGGCGCACCGAGGATCGAATCAAAGCGGCGATGGAGGAGGGCGATGCAGCAGGCCGGGTTCCGCCGAGATAGTCGTGCGGCGGCTTGACGCGCCGTGATCTCGGACAAGCGAAGTCGTGGCGAAGAGGGATAAGGAACAATTGGCGCACATCCGGTTCGGGGGATCAACGTGAAAGCAGTATGGAAGGGTATGGTGATCGCGGAGTCGCCAGATACGGTGATCGTGGAAGGCAACCATTATTTTCCGCGGGCATCGGTCAATGCAGCGCTGCTGGAACCCAGTAGCCACACAAGCGTGTGTCCCTGGAAGGGCACGGCCAACTATTACTCGTTGAACGTCAACGCTGAACGTAACGTTGATGCCGTGTGGTACTACGCGGAACCCAAAGATGCGGCAGCGCAAATCAAAGGTCGCGTTGCATTCTGGAAGGGCGTGAGTGTGATCGACTAGGCGGGTGGGACAGCAGCCTTTCGCCGCGTACCGCTTTTTGAAGTCGACGCATCGGACTATGAATGGATGGCATAGACAGGTCTTTCTACTTCGATTCCTTAATGATTGCATCCGCAGCATTGCCGGCCACGATCCAACTTGCCGAGCCGGCAACGACGGCCTCATCCTCGAACCAGAGAAATCCAAAGTCATCGATGCACTCTGGAAAATCCGGTTTGATGATCACGTACCCAGGAATCACGGCGCCCGGTATGTAAGAGTTGTCCGCGCGATTGTTGCTGTAAGTCTTGGTCTTGGATACCGTTCCGACGCCAGCTACATAGGACGTGCTGGAGACCGGGTGCGTGCCGAGAATGTAATTGACGGCACGCAGTGTATATTCTGGACCCACAACGTCCGGAAACGCCTTGTGCAGAAAGTACATCCGGATGGCCATGTCGACCACCGCGCCCGATCCGCCCCAGGTTCCTAAACTCGGAGGCACACCGAACGGGGTGGTGTCCAACTGCTTGTCCAGACCTGCTAGGTAGGTCTTTACGGCTTGCCGCATTTCATACTTCGCGTTCGCGTCCAGATAAGGGAGCGCTCGGACTGCCATCCATCCGCGAATACCCATCTGCTGCGGAGTGATCATCTGTCGGAACAATTCCCTCAAACGGGACTTATAGGGATCTGCGCCGTTCGTCGCAATCGTCAGTTCCAAAGCCGCAGCCCAGTCCTGTCCAATGGGAGGGTCGCCGCGGCTGAAGCCCGGAGCAGTGGTTTGCACGCGAGGGGGATCAGAAGGTGTCGCGGTAGCCGATCTAGGGCCGTTACGGCCACTTTGTGTGCCAGACGTTGCACCCTGCGATGCAGCCAGCACGCCGCTACCGGAAGCTTCTGGCGCCGCTTCGTCCCAGCCGGAGGCGGCCGGTTGTCGCGTCGGATGAGCTTTCTCGCTGTTCCATGCCTTGACCGCGGTCTCGAGGCAGTCTTTCGCCAATGCGTCGTCCCAATCCTTCAGGGCATCGGACGCGGCGGCCAGAGCTGCGATCGCGTTCAATTGGAGAACCGCGTTTGTAGTAGTGAAAATCCAGCGGTCATCCGGCCGGCCGGAGTAATCGCCCTTCACCTCATTTGGACCTAGTGTGGAATCGTAGATACGGCCATCGGTCTTGGACGCTGCATCGCCCAAGTGAGTATATTGGCGCAGGTCCGGTTCGTGAGTGCCGCGAATTGAGTGACCGATATTGTGGAACTGCGCCAAGATGAGCAGCGCGCCATGCTTGATTTGTTCAACGGTATCCGGCACGCCATCGGGACGGTGCATCTCAACCTCGCGCGCGACCTCATCTACGGTTAATTCGTCGTACTTAAGATCAAATTCGCGATACGCCAGAGCCAGATTCTGTATCACACTCAGTTGTGCAGGCTCCTCAAGATCGAAATCGCCGGCATCGTACCAGCCGCCCACGTTCATCCCGGGAATGTGGTCGCCGCCCCTGTACTGGCCATCACTCGCCGTGGCCTGATTCCAGTTGTCGAATTGCTCCCCCACCAAGGGCGCCATGCGGCCGTCATCCAGGTGGGAGGCGCCGTGCCACACGCGATAGGCTTCACGCACTGATACGTGATCCATCTGCTCGGCAAGGTGATGGTCTAGGCTGTCCTGCCAGACGTTCGCGTAGACATCCCTCGAGATCGGAAAGGGTGCTGTACGCTGGCCTGCGTACTCGATGACGTAGAGGCCAGGATTGTTGACCGGAGTGAAATCGAACTTTGAGTACACGTACCGCATCCAAGGCGTTGAAGGGGTGATCGGGCCTTCAAATACCTGTTGATAAACTCCACCCTCCGTCAAGCGCAGCACTTTGGCCGTCTGCGGGCCGGTGTACTTCGGATCGAATTCGAGTACGGCGATCTTGGAGAAGCCCGGCGCATAGCCCACCTGGCTGTGCGCGATCATCGGGGGACGCGTCCACCTGGGAATCACGTCAGGTTTGATATGCCACACGATGGCACCGGTGGTCTTGCCCGAAGGAATGAGCGAACGCAATACGAACCAACCGTTTTGCGCGCGGTTGCGTCCATCGAACAGCATAAGAGCTGCCGTATCCGACAAAACGGTTACCCGGGCCAGCGAATCCTCAACCCCTAGTGTGATGCTTTTACCTTGCGCAAATGGAAGCGGCTGCGTATACCCCTTCGCCTTGTCCCAATCCTCCAGGTAGTAGGCTTTTTTTGGTTCGTCGGGCAGGGGCAGCATCCTGACCATAGGATCATTCGGCGTTCGCGGGAAGATGCCGGCCTTGGATCCGTCCACCAGGTAAGTCTTGCCCATATAGATCGAGGGCAGGAATTCCAAGTTGAAACCGGCCCGGCCGACAAGGTTCGGCGGTAGCGGCTTTTCGAGATTGATGGTGACCTTGACACCACTGGGTTCCGCGGCGACCTCCAGCGTATAGCTGACATCGAAGCTCGGGAAGGCGAGACTGGCGGTGAGCCGGTTGTTCGCCTTATCGGCCTTTCGCCCTTTGAGGCTTGCCACCAAGTCCCACTGCTCGGGGGTTGGCGTCAAGCGCACATCGCCGTTGGTGGCGATGCGCTGGCCGTGGAGAATCATTTCCATGGCCGTATTCTTCTGATCTACGAAAACGGGATGATAAGTGCTGTCGTAGAGAAAGACACTAAACCCCTGAGTGTCGAGATAGTTCTTGTCGGTCACCTGCATCGCGAAATCGGCGGCAAACGCGCCAGAGGTGACTGTCAGTGCCAGGAGGAGCGACGCAGAGAGTCTGGTTTCTATTCGGCGAAAAGAGAGTCTCGGCATGGACACCGCCTCCAAAAAGGTAGCGCTACCATAGCTTTGCCTGCCGAGAACTTCAATATGCTTGGAGGCGGCTCGGGTGACCAAGGATGATTGGAGCGAGCGCGCCGCAGCGGCGGGCACGCGGTTCTCGCCGAGTCGAGCATCGCGGGACGGTGGCCGCCAAGCACTCGGCGCCACCGCACCACAGTCCCAAAACCGAGATGTCAATTACCGTTATGCTGCGAAAACCACTCCTCATCGCGACGGTTCTTTTCTGACTCCGCGGCCGGCTGTCTGATGAGATACAAGCCTCGCCCCGTGAGCAGGAAAGTTGTGCCCGTGTCTTGCTTCGAAATGGTCGCGCGAACCTGTTTTACATCAAGGACACGATCCAGGTCTAAACGCGCTGTGTCGAACACTTTGTAGTCCCCTAGAGTCTGCGGGCCGTTGAGTTCTCGACCAACCGAGGCCTCCCCATTGACGATGAATCCAGCATCGCCAAGGGGCGCAATGGGACCTCGCCAATCGGGCGCCCGAAATAGCGTAAGGCTCGGTGACGTTGCCCTGGGAAAGTCGAATACCGCACCTCTCTGGACTTGCCGAAACCGGACAATCTCTCTTTGGCTTCCGAGTGAGGATACGAAGTCAAACGGTCCTCCTGTACCCAATTGAACCAAACCTTGACTCTTTACATGGCTTGGATCCGTCACGTCAAAGATGGCCAGCTGGGCCCCGAGCTTCTGTTCGACATATAGAATCGTTCTGCCATCATTCACATCGTGAAGTAGCATTGCGTCCCCGGGTAGCTGCGCAATGTCTGGGAGATCTGTGGGAGCGACCAGAACCAAATCGTTAAACGGATTGGCGTGAACGGTGGTAGCAGCCGCGATTCCACTTACAAGTATCGCCGTAGCTGCTCGTCGAAGACACTTCGATAGCTTATCGCATGCACTTTTCTTCATCGCACTTACTCCTGACAACGGTTGTGATCGAAACTCGCTATCAGGAGACTCGCCACCGGCCGCTTTTATTCCCACACTTCTCGACCGATTCACTAGAATATCAGGTGAAGCATTGCCGATAAGCTTAGGGGATTTCCATGCGCCTGTTTCCGATTGCACTGCTTGCCAGCATATTGTCCGTTCCCGCTTTTGCCGGCGATAGCTGCGGCTTTCTGCACAAGCAGACGCAGGCTTTCTCGGATGCCGGTCAGCGCGGCGATGGCGTGGCGATGGCGAAAATGCTCGATCCCGGCGTGATCTTTTTCAACGAGACCGGCGAGAAAGCTAGCCGCGCCGACATGGCGAGCGCCACACCGCCGGCCACCGGAGCACCTATTTCCACGATCACGACTACGGATTGGGATTGCAAGGTGTATGGCGATGTGGCCGTGACGAGCTTCATCGACGTGGTGGAGCAAGGAAGACCCAGCGAGGGGAAATTCCGGTCGGTCGAGACTTGGAGGAAGGAGGGCGCTGCCTGGAAGATGATTGGCAGCGAAACGCTGACCCTACAGCAGGATCCGGATTCCGTGGTGATTGCGGCTGAGGCACTGGACGAATATGTGGGGAGCTATGAAGGCGGAGCGAGCATGAAATTTACCTTCGCACACAAGGGCGGCGACCTCGTGGCGTCGCTCAACGGTGGTGCGGAGACCGTGCAGAAGGCGCAGGTCCGCGACATCTTCTTCACGCCGGGACACGGGACGACGCCTAAGGTCTTTCAGCGTGGTCCTGACGGGAAGATTACCGGCTTTATTTATCTGCGTGGCAAGAACAGTTTGGTGTTCAAGCGCGTCTGATTGGTTTGAACGCACGGAGAACGCAGAGAAGCCCTCGGAGCGACATGTCAGCGCTGATTTTTAATCACATAACAGCGCCCGTTGGCCGCGCTGGCGGCGCCAATATGTCGCTGCCCCTCATTGGAATAGAGATCTTCATACTGGCAAAGATCTTAACGCTGCCTATCTTGGCAGCGATCTCATTCGGCGGTCTCTTTATGCCATTTTTGTATATGGCGGTCAGGGCATATGTGACCACACTGGCAAGAATAGACTTCTTGGACGACCGCATCCAAATGCTCCTCGCCATTTACAAGCGGGAAATCAGCTACGACTCGATAGAGTCGGTGGAGATTGTTCGTTGGCGGCTGTCCCCGCTTCTCCGGATTCGAATTAAATCAAAGGGGTTTGGGCACGGAGTCCTATGCTCAATTCCCGGGCGTGAAACAGCGTCAGGCTCTTTGGAAGAGGTCGGCGCGTTGCTGACTGCGGAGTTTCGGGCTAAGGGAATCCAGACTACAAGTCGGTAGTGAGTGTAGATCGGCGGTAAGCAGGAGAAGCCGGACGCGAACAGATGACGTGCGAGTGAGATTTTTTGCTGAAAGTTAGCAGCCCATGGTCACGCTTCGGAATGCAGTGAATCCCTATGGCGCTTTATCCCACCGCGCGTATTTCTCCATCAATCCTTTGTATTCTTCCAGAGACGGAAACTTGGCAAATTTGTGGGGCGCGGGCGTGCTCGCCCACGACAGCTTCTCACTCGTGTAGGTTTCGATGAAAGGGGAGAAGGCACTCGAGTCATCCAGCATTGTTGCGCGAACATTGACGAAATCGAACCCGTCGGGCCGTGTGAACATCCAGCTCATGCAATGAGGGCAGAAATAGTGGCGGGGGCTGCCGTGCAGACCCCCTATAACAGGCTCTCCTTTTGTGACCGAGAAGCTTTTGCTGGGGAATGCGGCGCTTAGGGAGAAGGCGCTGCCTGTCATGCGCTGGCAGCCGGTGCAGTGACAGGCCATGGTGAGGAACGGTGGCGAAGTCATTTTGATCCGTACTTGCCCGCAACGGCAGCTGCCTTCTTGAGTTACATTTGCTTGGTTCATGGGAGACCTATTCCTAGACGTAGCGCTCTGTACGCTATCTTATCCAACAGCCACCCGCGCGCTCGCGCGCGACGCTTTTTCGGTGGCGTAACCGACAGCCCGGCCAGACGAAGAATCGTCAGGTAATAATCCCTCGGGCAGGAATGGCGGGTCGGCGGTGACGTCGTCGCATGCGTCGGCCAGCCGGCATTCGCGTCCCCCGGGGACGGATTGGTCTGAATTAGGGACGGGCTCGCGCCGGGCGCTCAGCGTGAGCGGCTAATCAACGGTAAAATCCAAGCTATCGCTGAGCCAATCTGAGTGGAGTAGGAGAGATCCAAGAGGCAGGTGAGGTAAAACCCGAATGCGATTTCAAGGAGGCTTCATGTTGAGGAGTATTCTTCAGTTGTTGCCGGTTGTTTTTCTCGTTGCGAGTTCGGTATGGGCGGCAGGCGATCCTTTCTTAGGCGAATGGAAGGTGAACGCTTCCAAGAGCGAGCTCTACGACGAAATGAAGGTTGAGGTCGCAGGAGCAAACAGATACACCTTCACGTTTGGTCCAGGCCAGGTAGACACAGTCGTGGCTGACGGGAGTGATCAACCCGCCTTAAGCGGAACCACTCTGTCCATCACAGTGAAAGGTCCCAAAAGTTGGGAGGTCGTCCGCAAGATAAAGGGGCGCATACTCCTTAAGGCGCAATGGACTCTCTCCGCCGACGACAAAACGCTGAACGACGCCTTCACGCAATATTTGCCCGACGGTACGACATTGTTCTCACAGCCTTTGCCCAACGATTCGACGCTGTTCTTGCCCTATGTGTACGAGCGGACAGCCGGGAATTCGGGTTTTCCGGGCACATGGGACAGCGAGAGCGCAAAGGTGAAGACCAGCATCGAGCTTCAGGTCGCGCCTTACGAGGATGACGGTCTGTCATTTAAACGTTCGGATGAAAAAACGGCCAAAAGCATCAAGTTAGACGGGAAAGATTATCCGGACCTCGATCCGAGCAGGGGCGGCCAGGAAGCTACCTATTCGGGCCGTCGCGTTAATGCGCGCAGTATTCAAATCACATACAAATTCGGAAGCAACATTACCGGCTCCG
>Ga0302324_100021084_pt1 | contig 12718 bp, 6 predicted proteins | sample Palsa_T0_1_FD_201949 | JGI IMG/M metagenome (GOLD analysis project Ga0302324, IMG submission 201949) | Peat permafrost microbial communities from Stordalen Mire near Abisko, Sweden - Palsa_T0_1 | ecosystem: Environmental > Terrestrial > Soil > Palsa > Peat permafrost | place: Sweden: Abisko...
CTCGCGCAAGCCCTACGATGTGCGGGAAATCATCGCGCGTCTGGTCGACCGTTCGTGGTTCGACGAATTCAAAGCACTGTATGGCACCACCCTGGTCTGCGGCTTCGCCGACATTCACGGTTCGACAGTGGGAATTCTGGCCAACAACGGCATCCTGTTTTCCGAAAGCGCGTTGAAGGGCGCACATTTCATCGAATTATGCTGCCGGGAGGGAATACCTCTGGTGTTTCTGCAGAACATCGCGGGCTTCATGGTGGGCAAGGCCGCCGAAGCGGGCGGCATCGCCAAGGACGGTGCAAAATTGGTCACCGCGGTGGCCTGCGCGGCGGTGCCGAAATATACCGTGGTCATCGGCGGCAGCTTCGGCGCCGGCAATTACGCCATGTGCGGCCGCGCTTACAGCCCGCGCTTCTTGTTTCAATGGCCGAATGCGCGCACGTCGGTCATGGGCGGCGAGCAGGCCGCCAGCGTGCTCGCGACCATCAAGCGCGAGGCATTGGAGCGTACCGGGGGCAGCTTGAGCGATGCGGAAGAAGAGCAGATCAAGGCGCCGATTCGCGAACAATTCGAGCGGCAGGGACATCCCTACTATGCCTCCGCACGCCTCTGGGATGATGGAGTCATCGATCCGCTCGACACGCGCCGCGTCCTCGGACTGGCGCTGGCTTTGACCAAGACGCAAGAAGCGGCTGCGACGCGCTTCGGCGTGTTTAGAATGTGAGGCGGCCGATGCTCCGACGACTACTGATTGCCAACCGCGGCGAGATCGTCTGCCGTATTGCGCGTACGGCGCAGCGTCTCGGCGTCACGAGTATTGCGGTGTACTCCGAGGCCGATACCCAGGCGCGCCACGTGCGCCTCGCCGACGAGGCGTACTACCTCGGGCCGGCGCCCCCGGCCGAAAGCTATCTCGATATAAAGAAAATTCTGGGCGTTGCCGCCAGAGTGGGGGCCGATGCCGTGCACCCGGGCTATGGGTTTCTTTCCGAGAACGCCGATTTTGCCCAAGCCTGTGCCGATGCGGGACTGATATTCGTTGGGCCGCCGGCGGCCGCGATCCGCGCCATGGGCTCGAAAAGCGCGTCGAAAGCCGCCATGGCGGCCGTGGGAGTGCCGGTGGCACCCGGCTACCACGGCGATGATCAAACGCCGCAGCGGCTCATGGAGGAGGCGCGTCGCGTCGGTTTTCCTCTGATCATCAAGGCCAGCGCGGGCGGTGGCGGCAAGGGCATGCAGGTCGTGAACTCCGCCGCCGAGGTCGCGGCGGCGGTGGAATCGGCGCAGCGTCTGGCCCGCACCGCGTTCGGCGACGATAAATTGCTGATGGAGCGTTATTTTCCGCGGGCGCGTCACGTGGAAGTTCAAGTGTTCGCCGACTCCCACGGCGGCATCGTGAGCCTGTTCGACCGGGACTGCTCCGTGCAGCGCCGCCATCAAAAAATCATCGAAGAGGCGCCGGCGCCGGGTTTGCGGGACGAGGTGCGCGAGTCGATGGCACAGGCCGCGGTTCAGGCCGCGCGCGCGGTCGGTTACGTGGGCGCGGGCACCGTCGAGTTTCTGGTGGACGAGTCCCAGCAATTTTATTTCATGGAAATGAACACCCGCCTGCAGGTGGAGCACCCGGTCACGGAATTCATCACCGGCATCGACCTCGTGGAGTGGCAGCTGTGCATCGCACAGGGATCGCGTCTGCCCAAGGCACAAAGCGAAATCGTCCGGCACGGCGCCGCCGTGGAAGCGCGCTTGTATGCCGAGGACCCCGAGCATGGGTATCTGCCCAGTGTCGGCCGCATCGCTCACCTGCACTGGCCCGAAACGGCTCCCGGCCTGCGGCTCGACAGCGGCGTCGATGCCGGCGACGAGGTGTCGACCTTCTACGATCCCATGCTGGGCAAGGTGATCGCCTGGGGCGAGTCGCGCGGTGTGGCCGTCGATCGGCTCGGTCACGCGCTGAACGAGCTCGAGGTCGTCGGCGTAATCACCAATCGCGCGCTGCTGACCAGCGTGCTCGCGGACGAGGAATTCCAGCGCGGCGGCATAGCGACGAATTTTCTCGATATACGGCGCGCGCACTTGTCGTTCGGCGAGCCGGCCGCCGACGAAGTCGATGCCGTGCTGGCCGCGCTTTGGTGTGCGACGCGCCGGACCGACGGCGATGCATTATGGGCCGACAGCCGCGGCTGGCGGCTGGGAGCCGAGGCCAGAAGTACGTGGTCGGTCGGAGAACGCCCCGTCATCATCTCGGCGCCCGCGCCGCATTGCGGTCCCGGCCGCGACGGCCGTCCTGCGAACGGTGACGATCCGGCAGGCGATGTGTATCTAGCTCATGCGGCAGGACACGAACATGCGCTGCGCATCGTGGCGCGTGGCGCGCAATCGATGGACGTGGAAATCGACGGGCGGATCGAGCACGCCCGCATCATCGAAGTCGATCAGGATCTGCACCTGTTCCGGAACGGGCGCCACACGGTGCTGCGCTTCGCACGAACCGAAGATGCGTTGCAGGTCACCGCTGGTGCGGAGGAAGGCTCGCTGCTCACCCCGCTTCCCGGAACCGTCGTGGCAGTGCACGTGACGGCCGGGCAGGGGGTCGACCGTGGCGCGCCGCTGGTGACGGTCGAGGCCATGAAAATGGAGCATACCCTGACCGCGCCCCACGCCGGCACCGTCACGCGAGTACCGTTCGGCGTCGGCGAACGGGTGGCCGCCGGGGCTGTGCTCGCCGAGCTCTCTCCGGCTAAGCAGGAGTAGCATTTCGGCACAGTATGCCCGGCCTGGGGGGATAAGGAGCTGGACGCCAACGTAAAGGCAGCAGTTGGCGTCCAGCTCCTTATCCCCCCGGACTGGGCGCACTGGGCCGAGGTACTTCACCACGTAGACGGAGGAGAGGGCGGCACCACGCTGCCCTACGCTACTTGCGCATCCTCAGACGGCGCCGCTGCCGCCGCAACTGCGGGCAGCGTCACTTTGAAGCGAGTCTCGTGGCCGAGCAGCGTGGCCAGCGCAATCTTGCCCCCGGCTTCATGCACATAGCGCCGTACGAGCGACATCCCGGTGCCGTGCGGAGCCTCGCCGGACGCGGATGTCAGCGTGGTGTAGCCCGATTTGAAGATCAGTTTGATGGCTTGGCGATCGCGCAGGCGGGCTGCGGCTTCCTCGGTGATCAGGCCCTTGGCGACGGCGGTGGAGCGCACCGTGTCCGGGTCGAGTCCGCAGCCGTCGTCCTGGAAGTGGAGTTCGAAACTTTGGTCGGACATGGTTTTGAACTCGAGATGCAAGGTTCCGTGCGCGGGCTTGTCTGCGCCCTTGCGCGCCGCGGAAGTTTCAATCCCATGCACCACGGCGTTGCGAATCAATTGTATCGCCACATTCTTGATCGTCGCCTGATAGCGCGGAGGAACCAGCTGCAAGCCCGTGCATTCGAGCGTCACGGTCTTGTGGTGTTCCTGCGCCACGAGTTCGGTCAGTGCCGTGAGCGTGCTGTCGAGGCTGCCGGCCTGAGCCACGCGGTGCGTCAGGCGCTTCGCCGTGGGATGCGCGGCTCTTTGCTGGGCCATGGCGGCCAGGAATTTTGGCGCTTCGATGATCTGGGTGCCGTTTTCCGTAATGCGCGCATCAGGTGCTTCGGTGTCGGGTTCTACCGGCGCAGCCGCCTGCGAAGTGAGTGAACGCAGCAGGGCGAACTGGCCATAGAGCTCATCGAGCTTGACGGCCAGTGGCAGCAAATCACCGCCGCTCAACGCTCCGCGGCTGCGCAATTCCTGCAAAGAATCCTCCATCAGCCGCGCGGCTCCCTCCAGGCCGGTGAGTTTCAGTGCCACCGCGTCGCGCCGGACTCGATCGACTTCCTCCAAGGTGGCCTCGAGCTTGTCGCGAAACGCGCCGGTTTCGCGCGCGGGCTTTTTCAGCACCTCGTTGATGGCTTTCATCGAGGCGTCGGTTCGCTGCAGGAAGGCGCCAAAGCGTGCGCCGCCCTTCGACAGCACGCTGCGCAGTATTTCGCCCTGAGTCTGCGCATGCACGCGCAGATCTTCCAGCTCGCGATGCTGCTGCACGCGCGCGGTGATGTCGTTCACATGCACCAGCCAGGCGCGCGGCTGCTGCGCAAGGTCGACCGGATTGAACTCGAAGGAATAATGCGCGGCGTCGAATGTGCCGTCGACCTTGACCAGCCGGACTTCGACATCCTGCAGCGGGTTGGTCCGCTCCGTATCGTTTGGCGCCACGGCATCGAGCAAGCTGGCGATGAAAGTGCGCGCCGTGGCCAGGGTTTTCGCGCTGACCAGCGGCCCGATCAATTTCTCGAACGTCAGATTGTTGAATTCCTGGCGCCGGAACAGAGTGCCGAGAGAAGCAGACACTTGCGGCAGGATTTTGCCCTTGGGGTCGAGCAAGAACAGCCCTTGCGCGCTGCCCTTCAGAATGGCTTCGGTCAGCCGGCTGCTCGCGCCGGCCAATTCCTGCTTTTCGCGCTCGTGGCGTTTGACGGAAATGAACATGTCGGGACAGGGTGCCAAAGCCCCGCGAAAGGGAGCTTGACGGCGGTCACAGCTTGGGCGGGGTGGTTATAGGGGCTACGCTGAGCCGCACGCGACTGAGACTTGCGTCACACTCAGGCGACGGCCGCCACCAAGGGTCCCAAATCGGCCAGCAACTCGTCGGCCGATGCGTAGCGCGCGCTCTGCCGCTTCGCCATCAGGCGATCGAGCAGGGGCTGCTGAGCGGTGACGGGTTCCGGCAGCACGGGCACGGGCTCGCTGGCGTGCTGCGACATGATGGCCATCGCGGTGCGGCCGCCGTAAGGCCTTTGGCCGGTCAGCATTTCGTAGAACATGACCCCCAGGCTGTACAGATCGGTGCGGGCGTCGACGCGTTGTCCCTGCGACTGTTCCGGGCTGATGTAGTAGGGCGAGCCCAGCACCTGGCCGATGCCGGTGGTCCCGGTTTCGTCCAGTGAACGGCGCGCCAAGCCGAAGTCGATGAGCACGGGTGAGTTGTCCTCGCGCAGCATCACGTTCGCGGGCTTCAGATCGCGATGCAATATTCCGAATACATGGATGACGCGCAGCGCTTCGGCGATGGCGCGCAGGTAGTACAAACTCTCATCGACACTCAAGGGATTGCGCAGGCGGTCCCGCAGATCGCCGCAGGGGAAGTATTCCATCGCCAGGTACAAATGGCGCGGCTGGGAGCCGAAATCATAGATCTCGGCGATCGCGCGATGACTGATGCTGGAAATTATTTCGTATTCTCTTTGGAATCGTTCCGCGTCATCGAGTTCTCGCTGGGATTCGCCGCGATTCATGACTTTGAGCACCACGTTGCGCCGCAGGCGTGCGCTGCGCGCGAGAAAGACCTGCGAGAAATTGCTGGTGGCGATGTCCTTCACGATGGAGTAGCCGGGAACCGAAATGCCGGAGTTCTCCGTGCCTGGGTGGCTGATGGCCTGAGCCGCCTGTGCGGCCGCGCGGCGCTTGGCCCACGCCTCGGTTATCGCAGTCAGCAATTGGTCGCGGGTAATTCGTGCCAGCGGCACATAGTCCTTGGCGCCCCCCTTGAGGGTGCGCACCGCGGACATTTCGCCGCCGTTTTCGGCGAGTAGAATGCAATGCAGTGCAGGTTGCACCTGCAGCATTTGCTTCATGTGCAGCAGCAGGACGCCGCTGGCCGCCTCATCGGCGAAATCGGCTTGCAGAATGACGGCATCCGGGGTGCGCTCCACGAGCAAGCGGTTCAGGGCCGCTGATTCCTCCGCCGGAACGGTAGATACCTCCGCGTCCGGCCAATGGCTGGTAACGTGGTGGGTGAGCCATTGCAGGCGTTTGGTATCGCCGCCCACCACCAATAGATTGGGACCGTTTGCCTCTGCCATAAATGTGATCTGCTACAGGGGAGATCCAGCGTAGCGCGTGAGGACCCGGCTGGCCCGTCGGGATTTCACATTTTAGGGGTAGCCGGCTTGAGTTTCGGAACCAATACCCCTATCTCTGGGTCGTTAAGGGATAGCTCGACAGTTCGCAAAAAGGGGTTTCAATTCAATGGGAAGCATCAGAACTTGGTCGCTTGCACTGATTGCGGGCATCTTCGTCGTGGTAGTCGCTCATCAGCGCTCGCGTGCCGATGCGGAGCAGGCGGTGGGCGGCCCGGCGTCCGTTGCGGCACCCCTGACTGGTGGGGCGCCCGCGCCCGCCTCGGGACGGGTGACGGGACTGCCGGATTTCTCCGGATTGGTCGCCGAAAATGGCGCCGCGGTGGTCAATATCAGTGTGGTCGAGAAGGCTCAGAAACCCGGTAATCCGGGCGAGCAGGGCGCGGCTGAAGATCCGTTGTCTCAGTTCTTCCGCCGCTTCCAGATGCCCGCCCCCGACCACGAGCCGCCCATGCACGGAATCGGCTCGGGATTCATAGTGAGTTCCGATGGCTATGTGCTGACCAACGCGCACGTGGTGGCCGACGCCTCGGAGGTGACGGTCAAGCTCACCGATCGCCGCGAATTCGTGGCCAAGGTGGTCGGAGTCGACAAGCGCAGCGACGTGGCATTGATCAAGATCGCGGCCACCGGCCTGCCGACGGTCCGCTTCGGCGACTCTGCGCGCCTGCGGCCGGGCCAATGGGTGGTGGCGATCGGTTCGCCGTTCGGGTTCGCCAATAGCGTGACGGCCGGCGTGGTGAGCGCGACAGCGCGCCCGGTGGACGAAAACTATGTTCCCTTCATTCAGACCGACGCTGCCATCAACCCGGGTAACTCGGGTGGCCCGCTATTCAATGTGGACGGTGAAGTCATCGGCATCAATGCCCAGATATACAGCCGTACGGGCGGCTACATGGGCGTCTCTTTCGCGATTCCGATCGACCTCGCGTTGAACGTCAAGAATCAGCTGCTCACCAAGGGCAAGGTGAGCCGCAGCCGCATCGGCGTGGCCGTGCAGCCGGTGGATCAGAAGCTGGCTACGACGTTCGGCTTGGGTACGCCGCACGGCGCTCTCATCAGCGCCGTGGAGCCGAAAAGCCCCAGCGAGCGGGCCGGCCTGAAGCCCGGCGACGTCATCACCACGGTCAATGGGCACAATATCGAGGAGTCCTACGACTTGCCGACCATCATCTCCGAGATTGCTCCCGGCAGCGAGGCGCACATCGGCTACTGGCGGGATCACAAGGGCGGCGAAGTGGATGTCAAAACCGTATTGCTGGATGACGAGCCCGTCCAAGCTGCCCGCAACGAGAGCGAGGACGGCGGCGGCAAGCTGGGCCTGGCGGTCCGTCAGCTCGATCCGAAGGAGCAGCAGGAGATGCACACGCGGGGTCGGCTGCTCATCGAAGATGTCACGGGACCGGCGCTGGCCGCCGGACTGCAGGCAGGCGATGTGGTCCTGGGAGTCAATGGAGCGGGCGTCACCACGGTGGCGGAGTTGAAGCGAGAAGTCGCCCGGGCGGGCCACAGCCTTGCGCTGTTGATCCAGCGCGAAGACGCCCAGATCTATGTTCCCGTCGACATAGGGTGAGGGATCGGGCTTAATCGCCGGCGTGCAAACCGCTACCCCCCTATTTTCCAGCCTCGGACGGAGCTGCGCCGGCGTCAAGCCGGCGCAGTTCCTGCCCACCAGCCGCGCCGAAATGGACGCCCTTGGCTGGGATCGCTGCGACATCATCATCGTCACCGGCGATGCCTACGTCGATCATCCGAGCTTCGGCATGGCCATCATCGGCCGCGTGCTGGAAGGGCACGGGTTCAAAGTGGGCATCATTGCCCAGCCGGATTGGCATAGCACGCGGGATTTCGAGGTGTTGGGTGCGCCGCGCCTGTTCTTCGGAGTGACGGGCGGCAACATGGACTCGATGGTCAACCGCTACACCTCCGATCGCCGGGTGCGCAGCGACGATGCCTATACGCCCGGAGGACAGGGCGGCAAGCGCCCGGATCGCTGCGTCATCGTCTATTCACAGCGCATCCGCGAAGCCTACAAAACCCTCCCCATCGTGATCGGCGGCATCGAGGCCAGCCTGCGGCGCATCGCACACTTCGATTATTGGTCGGAACACGTGCGGCGCTCGGTGTTGGTGGACTCCAAAGCAGATCTGCTGGTGTACGGCAACGCGGAGCGGCAGGTCGCTGCAATCGCACAGCGCCTGGACGCGGGCGAGGCGGTGAGCGACATCACCGATTTGCGCGGCACGGCGTATTTGCGCCGCGGCATGCCGGCGGGTTGGGTGGAAATCGACTCGAGTGAACTCGATACCCCCGGTCCGTTGAATCCGCCCATCGATCCCTATGCGAGCGAAGAGGAGCGCCGGGCAACGCCGGCGCCCCCAGCCTCAGCAGCGACGAGCGCGGCACCGGCACACTTTGCCGCTGCCCCCACGGCGCGCAAAGCGGTTGCTGCCGCGGCGCCCGCGGAAAACATCGTCAAGTTCTACCGCAAGGTGCCGAACGCACAGCGCGATCACAGTGTGATCCGTCTGCCCTCCTTCGAACAGGTGAGTGCGGACGCCGTCCTGTATGCGCACGCATCGCGCATTCTGCACCTGGAGTCGAATCCCGGAAACGCGCGCGCCCTCGTGCAGCGTCATGGCAATTTGGAGTTGTGGCTGAATCCTCCGCCGATTCCCTTGGCTCAATCCGACATGGATGCCATCTACGAATTGCCCTATGCGCGCCGTCCGCATCCCGCCTACGGCAGCGCGAAAATTCCCGCCTACCACATGATTCGATTCTCGGTGTCGATTCAGCGCGGCTGCTTCGGCGGGTGCACTTTCTGCTCGATCACCGAGCATGAGGGCCGCATCATCCAGAGCCGCTCCGAGGATTCGATCATCCGCGAGATCGAAACCATTCGCGACCAAGTGAGCGGGTTCACGGGAGTGATCTCCGATCTCGGCGGGCCCACCGCGAACATGTACCGCCTGCACTGCAAGAGTGCGGCCATCGAGTCCGCCTGCCGCCGCCCCTCCTGCGTATTTCCCGGCGTGTGTCCCAACCTGAACACCGATCACGCCCCGCTCATCAATCTGTACCGCCGCGCGCGCGCCCTGAAGGGTATCAAGAAAGTGCTGATCGCCTCCGGCGTACGCTACGACCTGGCGATCGAATCGCCCGAATATGTCAGGGAGCTTGCCACCCATCACACCGGCGGGTACCTGAAAATCGCGCCCGAGGCCATCGGCGATGGCCCGCTGTCGAAGATGATGAAGCCGGGGGTCGGCGCCTACTACCGATTCAAGGAATTGTTCGACAAGTACTCCAAGGAGGCGGGTAAGGAGCAGTACCTGATTCCCTACTTCATCGCGGCTCACCCAGGCACCCGCGATCAGGACATGCTCGAGCTGGCGCTGTGGCTGAAGAAGAACGGCTTTCGCGCCGATCAAGTGCAGGCCTTCCTGCCCTCGCCGATGGCCACCGCTACCGCCATGTATCACTCCGGCAAGAATCCGCTCAAGCGCATTACCCGCACGAGCGAGCAGGTTGTGATACCCAAGGGCATCAAGGTGCGCCGCCTCCACAAGGCCTTCTTGCGGTATCACGATCCGGAGAACTGGCCGGTGCTGCGTGAAGCCCTGAAGCGGATGGGCCGTGCGGACTTGATTGGCAACGGCAAGCATCATCTGATCCCGGCCTACCAGCCCGTGGGACCGGCCGTGCGCGGCGCTCCGGGGCGCCCGGCCGCGCTGCCGTTTCGAACCCAGCACACGGGCCTGCCCAAATCGGGCCGCGGCCGCGGGGGCAAACTGGGCACGCGGCGCGGCCCGACTTGACGCTGCGACGGAATTGCTTGCTAGCCTCCCCGCGGTGCGATTAAAGTCCCGGCCTGTCTAGCGGTTTCGCACCGCAATTCATCAACTTATCGAGTTTGGGAGCTACGAGAACGCCCAGGCTGAAAGGGCGCGCGTGCAGCATGGACAATTGGATCGTACATAAATTTGGCGGATCCAGCGTCGCCGACGCTGCTTGTTTCCGCCGCGTCGCCGAGATCCTCGAGGCGTCGTCCAACCCCCGCGAGGCGGTGGTGTTGTCCGCCTGCCGCGGCGTGACGGACGCCTTGCTCGGCTTGGTGACCGTGGCGGAAAGCCCCGACGGTTATTTCCCTTCGGCCATTGAAGCGCTCAAGAGGCGCCATGTGGAGTTGGCGCGCACGCTCGTTTCCAAGGAAGCGTGCGCGAAGTACAGCGAGCAGCTCGACAAGGATTGCCGCGACATCGCCGGCATCCTGCAGACCGTGCGCCTCATCCGTTCATCGACGCACTCGATGCGCGATGTGATCTCGGGCTACGGCGAGATCTGGTCGACGCGGTTGTTCGCACCCTTCCTGCGCGAACGCGGCCGCATCAAGGGCGACGTGCTGTGGATCGATGCGCGCGAGGTGATCATCATCGAATGGGGCCCGCTGGGACCGGCCGTTCAATGGTCGGTGAGCGAGGCGAATGTCAAACGCCTCATCCCGCAGGGGTTCACCGGCCGCCTGATCGTGACCGGCTTCATCGCAACCACCGTCAAGGGTAATCAGACCACCCTGGGCCGCAACGGCAGCGATTTTTCCGGCTCCATCTTCGGCGCCTTGCTGAATGCCGCGGAAATCATCATCTGGACGGATGTCGATGGTGTGCTGTCGGCCGATCCACGCCTGGTGCCGAATGCCCAGGTCATCGATCAGCTGTCCTACAACGAGGCCATGGAGCTTGCCTATTTCGGCGCCAAGGTGATCCATCCGCAGACCATGGAGCCTGCGGTGGCGCGCGACATCCCGATTTTCATCCGCAACACCTTCGCGCCGCACAAGCGCGGCACGCTGATCTGTGCGAATCCCGTTTCGGCGATCAAGGTCAAGGGGATCACGACCATCGACCCGGTCGCGCTCGTGAATCTCGAGGGGGCTGGGATGATCGGCGTTCCGGGAACCGCACACCGCTTGTTTGGTGCGCTGCGGGATTCCGGCATCTCGGTGATCCTGATCTCCCAGGGCAGTTCCGAGCATTCCATTTGCTTTGCCATCCCGGAGGCGCAGGCGGTGCGGGCCGAGGAGGCGGTGCGCCGCGCCTTCGATGCGGAACTGCGCGATGGGCAGATTCAGCATGTGGAAATAGGCTTGGGGATGAGCATTCTGGCGGTGGTGGGCGACGGCATGGCCGGTTCGCACGGCGTGGCTGCGAAGGTATTCAATTCCCTCGGCGACGCCTCGATCAGTGTCAAGGCCATCGCCCAAGGCGCTTCCGAACGCAATATCTCGGTGGTGGTCGACGGCAAGGTCGGCGCCAAGGCGCTGCGTGCCGTGCACGCCGCGTTTTATTTGTCGCCGAACACTTTGTCCATAGGCTTGATCGGTCCGGGTACCGTCGGCCGCGTGCTGCTCGCGCAAATTGCGACGCAGATCGAGCGCCTGCGTGCGCTGAACCTGGATCTGCGGGTTCGTGGAATCGCGAGCTCCAAGCGCATGCTCCTCGAGGAAACGGCGGTCGATCTCGATCATTGGGCACAGCGCCTCGAGGAGGCCGGAGAACCGCTGGACCTCGAGAAGTTCGCCGCTCACGTGCAGGCGGATTACATACCGCACACCGTCATCATCGATTGCACGGCGAGCGCCGATGTGGGCCAGAACTACGTCGGTTGGCTGAAACGCGGCATTCACATCGTGACGCCCAACAAGAAGGCCAACAGCGGCACGCTGCCGTATTACCGCGCGCTGCAGGAGGCGGGGCGGGCGTCGGGCACTCACTACTTGTACGAGGCCACCGTGGGTGCCGGTCTGCCCATCATCCAGACGCTGCGCGATCTGCGCGAGACCGGCGATGAAATCACCCGTATCGAGGGCATTTTCTCCGGCACGCTGGCTTACCTGTTCAATGTTTTCGACGGCCGGGAGTCGTTCTCATCGATCGTGCGCGCCGCCAAGGCCAAGGGCTACACCGAGCCCGATCCGCGCGACGATCTGTCGGGAGTGGACGTAGCCCGCAAGCTCATCATTCTCGCCCGCGAAATGGGGCTGACCTTGGAAATGGCCGACGTGCAGGTGCAGGGGCTGGTGCCCAAGTCGCTCGAAGATTGCAGCGTCGAGGAGTTCATGCAGCGAATTTCCGAATTCGATACCCTAATGGCCCTGAAGCATGCCAATGCGGCCAAGAAAAATCAGGTATTGCGCTACGTCGGCCGGATCGGCGCCGACGGCAAGGCCACCGTGGGATTGGTGCGTCTCGACGCCCGGCACGCGTTCGCGAACATTGCGTTGACCGACAACGTCGTGCGCTTTGCGACCCGCCGTTATTGCGACAATCCGCTGATCGTGCAGGGTCCCGGAGCGGGCCCCGAGGTGACGGCGGCCGGTGTCTTTTCGGATCTATTGCGGCTCTCCGCCTACCTTGGGGCTCATCTCTGATGCTGACCGATGTCACCGCCTTCGCGCCCGCCACCGTTGCCAACGTGGGTATAGGTTTCGATATTCTCGGGCACACGGTAGAGGCTGTCGGGGACAAGGTGCGAGTGCGGCGCATCGAAGAGCCGGTGGTGCGCATCCGCTCGATCGGCGGAATCGCCGGGGATCTGCCGGTGGAGCCGGCGCACAATACGGCGGGCCGCGCGGTCCAAGTCATGCACGCCGCGCTCGCGCTGGATTTTGGCTTTGAAATGGACATCGAGAAAGGCATCCCGCTCGGCTCAGGCCTGGGCGGATCGGCGGCGTCCGCGGTGGCCGCGGTGGTGGCGGCGAACGCGTTGCTGCGTACTCCGCTGCCT
>Ga0302324_100021091_pt1 | contig 12716 bp, 12 predicted proteins | sample Palsa_T0_1_FD_201949 | JGI IMG/M metagenome (GOLD analysis project Ga0302324, IMG submission 201949) | Peat permafrost microbial communities from Stordalen Mire near Abisko, Sweden - Palsa_T0_1 | ecosystem: Environmental > Terrestrial > Soil > Palsa > Peat permafrost | place: Sweden: Abisko...
CTCTCGGCACGCTCGGGAATCTCGACGTCAAATAGATGGATCTTGTCGTAGCGCGCGACGCACGTGCCCTGCGCGTCGAACACGAGCGAGGCCGCAGCCACGCGCGCATCGCCCGGCACGCGCAGCGGGATCGTGCCGGCGATCACCCACAGGCCGAGCCGCTGGCTGATCTGCGCGAGAAAATCCTGGATCGGCCCGTGGCCTTGATCCTCGCCGACCGCAAGCTTATCGGCGTCGCGCAGGCCCATGAAGGCAAAGTTCTCAGGCAGCACCGCAAGCTGCGCTCCCTGGCCCGCCGCCTGCTCAAGCAGCAGCCGCGCCTCGTTGAGATTCGTCTCAACATCCGCGCCCGAGGTCATTTGCAGCGCCGCAACCTTCATGTGCCGGGCCTGAGGCCCGATGCCAGGGATTCGATCTTGAGGTCCAGCCCCGGGCTCGACGGGCGCACCTCGAGGTTGGCATCCGCATACACATTGCCGGCGCTCAATAATTCACTGACAAACACCGCGCCGCTGACACGCGGCAAGAGCACGTCGCGACCCGCGCGGTTCCACGCGGCCACGTAGGGTGAGGGCTCAAGACGCGCAAGCTTGCCGCTCAAGACAACCGCAGGCTCGGCGGCCAATGCAACCGGTCCCATGCCGCCGAAGCGCACGCTGCCACGCTCGACGCGCCAGGCATCATCCCCTGCGCCCACCATCTCAAACACGCTGTGCAGGCGGTCCGCGAGCGCCAGGCGCAGCTGCGCGTGCGCACTCGTGCCACTGATGTCGATGTGCAGCGGCGCTGCGATCCCGGCGGCCTTCGTCAGAGGCTCGGGCAGGCGGCTGGCGACGGCCGTGAGATTGGCATCGAGCCGCGCCTGCCACTGCGCCGGATGCAGCGCGGAATCCGGCTCCAGAAGAAACTCGCCGCTCCAGTCGGCAAGGCCGGAAAGAGCCGCCGGATCGGCGAACGTGCCCAGGGCTGCAAGCTCGCGCACGTCCATCAGGCCCTGCGCGCGCACCTGGATGCTGCTTGCATGGTGGGAGGCGCTTTCCGCAAGACGCAGCGTCACAGGTCCGCCCAACCACCGGCCGGTCAGCATCGAACGCTGCAGATGGCCGTTGTCAAATGCGAGCGCGCCGCGCACGGCCGCAAGCGCCGGCATGCCCGGACCGGTCTCGACGGTCGCCGCATCGAGCAACACGGCGATACGCGAATGCGGCAGTTTCCTCGCGGCGGGGTGCAGAGCATCGCTCGTTGCCGGCAACGCAAAATCAAAGTCAAAGAGCGCATCGCCGCGGGCGGCGAGCCCGTGGATCTCGGGTACGTATTGTTGCAGCTCCTCGTGGGCGCGCAGCCACGCGAGCGTGCGCTCAAGGTGCGCAACCGCGTGCCCTGCGATGCGCACCGGGCGCCGGGCATCGAGGCTCCACTCAAGCCGCGTGGTCCCGAGCTGCAGAGGACCCACGCGCGCCGCATCGACCTGCGCCTTGAAACCCTTGTCGTTCCATTCAACATCCGCATCGATCGCCTGCGCATCAAGTCCCGAATCGCCCCACAGCGAGGCATCCTTGAGCGCCAGCGTCCCGCTGCAGGCGCCCGCGGCATTCACCGCGAAGCGCGCCTCCTCGATGCGCCCGGCGCGCAGGCGCGGCGCGGCGATGCCAAAGCGCTCGATGAGCTCGGCGCCAAAGACCTGCTGCAAAGTGGCGACGTCGGCATCGGCGAGCACGCCCGTCAACTCGATGCGCGGCGCGCGCGCGCCCGGCTGCGCAACGAAACTGCCGTTCAGGCGCAGGTGCGCGCGCTCCTGCGCGACGTTGAGATCGCGGGTCTCGATGCGCCAGGCGCCGGCGGCGCGCTGCGCCGCAAAATCGCCCGCCACTTGCAGGTCACTCAAAGACCGCGTGGCGGAGACGCCCATCTGCAGGCGCACGGCGTTGCCTCGGAGCGCCACGGCAAAGGAATCATCCCGCGCCGCGACGCGCGCGCTCAAACCGGTGAGCAGAAACGCCTGCGATGCGGGCGCGAGCGCAAGATCCTCCACGCGCACGCTCGCCTGCAGCCGCTCGCCCGCTGGCCTGTCGCCGTCCCAATCGACGGCGAGATCGCGGGCGACGCCTGCGACCTGCACGCCGGCGAGGTCGATGTCGGGGAGCAAATAGGCGGCCAGCGCGCTCAAGGATTGCGCGGGCAGCGTGCTCGCCGCGAGCCGCACCCTGCTGCCCTGCAATCCGATTTCCACGCGCGCGGAGTAAGCAAGCCCTGCGGCTTGGGGGCTGCCGACTTCGAAGTCGTTGACGAGCGCATGCCAGCCGCCGCCGCGGCGTCGCAGGCGCCAGTCCCCGCGCAGGCGATCAAGGACCAGCCGGCGCTCGAAGGACGGCGCATCGATGAACTGCACGCCCGCCGCGCGGACCGAGCCTTGCGCCTGGGTCAGGACACCGGCACTGAATTCGCCCTTGAGCGATACATCACCGCCGCCGGCGCTCGGCAGGCGGCGCGCAACCGCGGGCGAGTCGGCGAAGAGTTCACGCCAGCCGGCGAACACCAGGCGCACGCCCTCCACTGCGACGCTGCCACTTAAGCTCCGCGGGTCCAGCAGATCCCCGTGCAGCCGCAGATCGATACGCGCGGTTGAGCCTAAGTGTTCGGGCAGGAGCACCAGAGCCGCAGCGCGCCAGCGATCATCGCTGCGATACACGCTCGCGCGCCGGATCGACACGACCAGGGGATCCTCGTTGCGTTGCGGGTCCGCGATGTGCAGCGTGCCGCCTTCAAAATCGATGCGTCCGCCGCGCCAGCGGCTCAGAATCCGCGCCGCCGGGATCGAAACGGTTGCCGGGGAGGATGTGGCCCCCGCTCCCGCCGCGGCGCTGCGCGGCTGGGGCAGATCGATGTCCGGCGCGACGAGCGTGATGCGGCCCGCCTGCAGGTGCCCCGTGTGCAGGCTTGCCCAGAGATTAAAGCCGACGATGAGCTCGGGCGCGCGCAGCAGAACCTTCGCCTGCTGCGGCTCACCCAGTTCGACGCGCGAGAACACCGCCTCCGGGCCGTACCATCCCCAGCGCAGGCCGAGCGCATCGAAGCGCAGGTCAAGCCCCGTTTCGGCGCGCACCAGCCGCTCCAGCGCCGCGCGGTGTGCCGGCACGCGCTGCGCGGTGAGCTTGTACGCGAGCACGATGAAGCCTGCGAGGAGCACGAGCGCGGTGCCCGCAAGCACTCCTGCCCTGAGCCAGCGCGCGGAGCGTTCAGTCTTCAAGCCTGCGAGCCAACCCCCCACACGCCACCTCCGATGGCTATACCAGGACCACATCGTACTGATCCACGCCGTAGAGCGCCTCGCCCTGAAACCGTATCGGGCGACCCACCTGAGACTCAAGCTCTGCAGTCGCCGCTGCTTCCTCTTCGAGCAGGCGGTCTACGACATCTTGATGCGCCAGTATCAGGAGCTCGCGGCTTGCAAGCTGCCTGCTCTGTCGCACTATCTCGCGAAAAATTTCGTAGCACACGGTCTGTGCGGACTTGTTGAAACCGCGGCCCTGACAGGTTCGACAAGGCTCGCACAGCAACTGTTCCAGACTTTCGCGCGTGCGCTTGCGTGTCATCTCGACCACCCCGAGCGGGGAGAGGCTCGTCAGCTGGGTTGCGGCGCGATCCGCGGCAAGCGCCCGCTCGAGCGTCGCCAGCACCTGGCGGCGATGCGCCTCGTCATGCATGTCGATGAAGTCAATGATGATGATGCCGCCCAGATTGCGCAGCCGCAGCTGGCGGGCGATTGCGCCCGCCGCCTCAAGATTGGTGCGATAGATGGTCTCCTCGAGATTGCGATGCCCAACGTAGGCACCGGTATTGACGTCGATCGCGGTCAAAGCCTCGGTCTGGTCGATCATGAGGTGGCCGCCGGACTTCAAGACGACCTTGGGATCAAGCGCGTGGCTGATCTCCGCGTCGATGGCCTGCAGATCAAAGATCGGCTTTGTGCCGGTGTAGAGCTCGATGCGGCTCGCCGCGCCCGGAATGAAATCCTCGGCAAAGCTCACCATGCGCGCGTGCTCGGCGGCGGAATCCACCAGCACACGCTCGACGCCGCGCGCGAGCTCATCGCGCAGGATGCGCAGCGGCAGCGCCAGCTCCTCATGCACGATCTGCCCGGCGAGCGCCTGCAGGTTCCTGGCGCGCACATGCAGCCAGAGCTTCTGCAGGTAGGCCATGTCCTCGCGCAGCCCCTCATCCGAGGCCCCCTGCGCTGCGGTGCGCACGATATAGGCGCCCGCTGCGCCTTCTGCAACGAGGCTTGCGATGAGCGTCTTCAAGCGCTGCCGCTCGCCTTCCTCATTGATGCGGCTCGAGACGCCCACACCGCTGCCCTGCGGCATGTAGACGACGTACTTCGAGGGCAGCGACACGTAAGTCGTCAGGCGCGCGCCCTTCGTGCCGATCGGATCTTTGATCACCTGCACGAGCACGTCCTCGCCTTCGCTCACCAGTCGGCGCACGTCAAGCAGCGCGGCAGCGTCCGGCGCTGAACCCGCGCTCGCCGGCCGGGCGATGTCGGAGGCGTGCAGGAACGCCGTGCGCTCAAGCCCGATCTCAACAAAGGCGGCCTGCATGCCGGGCAGCACGCGCGACACGCGGCCTTTGTAGAGATGGCCCACCAAACCGCGGCGGCTCGGCCGCTCGATGTGGATCTCCTGCACCACACCGTCCTCGAGGAGCGCCGCGCGCACTTCGCGCGGCGCGACATTCAGGAAAATTTCCGTGCTCATGGAGTGTCGCGCAGCCAGTAGGGAATTCCCGCCGCGCGCAGCAGCTCGGCCGTCTCAAACAAAGGCAGGCCCATGACGCCGGAGTAGCTGCCGTCGAGAGACCGGATGAAGGCGGCGGCCAGGCCCTGAATCGCATAGGCACCGGCTTTGTCACGCGGCTCGCCGCTGTCCCAATAGGCGCGGCACTCCTCCGCGCTCAAGCTGCGAAAACCGACGGCGCTGACACTGACGGCGTGTGCGACGCCGCGCTCATCGGCGAGCGCCACCGCGCTTACGACCTCGTGCACCCGGCCGGAGAGGCTCGCGAGCATGGCGAGCGCAGCCTTTCGATCGGCCGGCTTGCCGTAGAGCGCGCCATCGAGGACCACGACGGTATCGGCCGCCAGCACCGGCAGCGCACGCGAAGCCTGCCAGAGCGCGCGCGCTTTCTCCTCGGCCAGGCGCGCGGCGTAGTCACGCGACGCCTCCCCCGGGCGTGGCGTCTCATCGATATGGGCGCCGCGCGCGATGTGCGGCACACCGAGCTGCAAGAGAAGCGCGCGGCGGCGCGGCGAGGCGGAGGCCAGACACAGGACGGGATCTCTCGCAGGCATCGTCAATCAACCGCGATGATAGGGATGATTCGCAAGCAGGCTCTGCGCACGATACAGCTGTTCAAAGAGCAGCACCCGCGCGAGCGCGTGCGGTAGGGTGAGACGCGACAGCGAGAGCTTCATGTCACAGCGCGCGAGCACCGGGCCTGCAAGGCCGTCGGCGCCGCCGATGACAAACACAAGGTCGCGCGCCGCCTCGAGGCGCCGGGCGAGCCACTCGGCAAACTCCCGCGTCGTCAGCTCCTTGCCGCGCTCATCCAGCGCCACCGCGAAGTCCTTCGCGCCGAGCGCGCCTAAGAGCCGCACGCCTTCGCTTGCGAGCGCCTGCGCTGCGCTCTGCGCGCCGCTGCGTTGCGCGGCCGCGATCTCTACGAGCGCGAGCTTGAAATAGGGGCTGAGCCTCTTGGAGTAGTCAGCGCAGTTGTCGCGCACCCACTCTGGCATGCGCGATCCCACGGCGATCACGCGCATGCGCATCGCCTGCCCTCTCAGCGCGAGCGCACCGCATCGGCATCCGACTCCCACAGTCTCTCCAGACTGTAGAACTCGCGCACGCGCGGCAGCATGACGTGAACGAGTATGTCCTGCAGGTCAACGAGCACCCATTCGGCCTCGCGCGCGCCCTCGATTCCCAGGGGCCGAAAGCCCGCGGCCTTCGCCTTCTCGACGATGTTTTCGGCGATGGAGCGCACGTGGCGGGCGGAGGTGCCTGAGGCGATCATCATCGTATCGGCGATGTCGGTCAGGCCGCGGACATCGAGCTTTTTGATGTTGACCGCCTTCATGTCTTCGAGCGCGGCAGTCACGATGCTCTGCAATGGCGAGATGCGCCGCGGCGCGCGGCGCGGACGGGTACGGCCAATCCTGTTCAGCTTAAGTGTCCCCCTAAGTTACCGCTGCTCGACAGCATAACATCTCGTCTCGCGGATGATCCGGCGAACTTCCTCCGGGACGAGGTACTGCGGATCAAGTCCCGCGCCGATCAATTGCCGCAGGTCGGTTGAGGAAATTTCGAGTTGCGTCACGGCGTGCACATAAATGCGCCCCGCGCGCTGCTCGTGCAGATCGCGCACGCTGCCCGTGCCGCGATCGACCATGACCTCCCCGAGCGGTCCCATCGTGGGTGCGCGCCAGCCCGGCCGGTGCGCGACGATGATGTGCGCAAGGTCCAGGAGCTCTCGCCAGCGATGCCAGTTGGGCAAGCCCAGAAAAGCATCCATCCCTAACAACAGACACAGCGAGCGCTTGGGATACTCGCTTCTCAGCTCCGTCAGCGTATCCACGGAATATGACACGCCCGTGCGGCGGATCTCGCGGTCGTCCACGACAAAGGCACTCTGGTCGGCGACCGCCGCGCGCACCATGGCAAGGCGCACCTGCGCCGGGGCCTGCGGCTGTTCGCGATGCGGCGGGCTGCCGGTGGGCATGAAACGCACTTCGGCGAGGCGCAGCGCCTGCAGAAGCTCGAGCGCCGTGCGCATGTGCCCGTAGTGCAGGGGATCGAAGGTGCCGCCAAAGAGCCCGATCGGTCGCATCATGAATTCCTATTTGAAAATATTTCGCGGCAGCGGCAGGAGCGGTCGCGTGCAGAATTCTGCCGTCAGGAGCGCCATCTCATCCCAGGCATCCCCGCGTAGTCGCCCCTTGATCATGCGGTCGGCGCGCTCGGCGCGCAGCGTCAATCGGCCGAAGGCAATGCCGCGCGCGCGGCGCAGTCCCTGTGCGAGCGCCGCCGCCTGGCGCTGATAGCCGCGCGGCGCGGCGCCGCCGCCTGCGTGTTCGGCGTGCCACAGATCGCGCAGCGCCTTGTTGACCGCCCAAAGAACGAGCGTCGGCTCGACCCCTTCGGCGCGCAGACCCGAGAGGATGTGCAGCGCGCGCGCGGCATCACCTGAGAGTGCCGCCTCGCCCAGTTGGGATACGTCAAATCGCGCGCTGTCGGCGACGCTTGCGAGCACCGCCTCTGCGCTCACTTCGCTGCCCACGCCCGCAAGCGCAAGCTTCTCAAGCTCCTGCTGCGCGGCCAGAAGATTGCCTTCGGTGCGCTCGGCGAGGAGTTCGAGCCCGGCATCAGCGGTCTTGAGGCCGAGTTTGCGACTGCGCGTGCGCAGCCAGGCGACGAGCTCTGCCGCCGGCACCGGCCAGACGGAAATCCATGCGCCCAGACGCTCGGCGCTCTTCACCCACTCGGCGCTCTGCGCATCACGGTCGAGGCGCGGCGCGATAATCAGCACCAGAATATCCGCATCGCCCGACTGCATGAGTTTGAGCAGCGCCGCGTTGCCGGCGACGCCGGGCTTGGCGCTGGCGAGGCGGATCTCGATGATGCGGCGGCTCGCGAACAGCGACAGGTTCTGCACCGAGGAGGCGATCTCGTTCCAGTTGCTGCCGCGCTCGATGAAATGCGCCTCGCGCTCGCTGAAGCCTTGCGCGCGCGCCGCGGCGCGCACCGCATCGGCCGCCTCGCCGCTCAACAGCGGCTCGTCACCGGAGATCAGATACACGGGCAGAAGTTTCTGCTCGAGCTGCACTGCAAGCGCATCGGCAGTGAGTTTCACGGGCGCGGCTTAATGGATTCGATGCGGCATGCCGCATTATCCGCGAGTTGCCGCCCTGTCGGCCACCGGCTACGCTTAGGAGCTCTCATGGACACTCTCTTCCAGCGCATCATCGCGGGCGAGCTGCCGGCCCAGATCGTTCATCGCGATGAGCGCGTCACGGCATTTCGCGACATCCGGCCGCGCGCGCCGGTGCACATCCTGATCGTGCCCAACAAATTCATCGCGACCGCGAACGACATCGCCGACACCGACGAGGCTCTGATCGGCCACCTCTTTACCGTGGCGCGCGATCTTGCGAAGAAGGAAGGCATTGCCGAGGAGGGCTATCGCCTCATCATCAACTGCAACGGCCACGGCGGACAGGAGGTCTTCCACCTGCATCTGCATCTTCTGGGCGGCAAGCCGCTCGGGCCGATGGTGCAGGCCTAGCCGTGGCGAGAAAAGCGCCCGCCAAGAAGCAGGCGGTGAAAATCCCGCTGCGCGAGCTGTATCCGCCGCTCGCGCCTTTCAAGACGGGCTTCCTGCGCGCCGGCGCCCTGCATGAAATCTATTACGAGGAGTCGGGCAATCCCAAGGGCAAGCCCGCGGTGTTTCTGCACGGCGGCCCCGGCGGCGGCACGGATCCGAAGATGCGGCGCTTCTTCGATCCGAAGCGCTATCGCATCGTGCTCTTTGATCAGCGCGGCTCGGGCAAGAGCCGGCCGCACGCCTCGCTCGTGGAGAACACGACCTGGGATCTGGTCGCCGACATCGAACGGCTGCGCACGCTTTTAGGGATCGAGCGCTGGCTCGTCTTTGGCGGCTCCTGGGGATCAACCCTTGGGCTCGCCTACGCGCAGACGCATCCCGAACGGGTCACACAGCTCGTGCTGCGCGGGATCTTTCTTCTCAGGCGCTGGGAGCTTGAATGGTTCTATCAGAACCCGGGCGGCGCCGCGGCGCTCTATCCTGATCTGTGGGAGCACTACGTCGCGCCAATACCCGAAGCCGAGCGCGGCGACATGATGGACGCCTACTACAAAAGGCTCACCGGTACCCATGCCGCTGAGCGGCAGCTCGCCGCGAAAGCCTGGGCGCGCTGGGAAGCGGCGACCAGCTTTCTGCGCCAGAACCCCAGCTACACCGCCAAATTAGGCCAGGACACGGTGTCGGAGGCGTTCTCGCGCATCGAGTGTCACTACTTCGTGAATGGCGGCTTTCTCGCAACTCCAAACCAGCTCATCGAAAACGTCGGGCGCATCCGCCACATTCCCGCCGTCATTGTGCAGGGTCGCTACGATATCGTCTGTCCGATGAGAAGCGCCTGGGATCTGCATCGCGCCTGGCCGGAGGCGGATTTTCACATCGTGCCCGACGCCGGGCACTCCGCGTTCGAGCCCGGCAATACTCACGAGCTCATCAAGGCGACGGACCGCTTCGCGTCACGCGCTCGATAAAGGCGACCGTGTCCTCGAAGGCTTTCGAGCGGTGCCGCGCGAAGAATGCAAACGGCGCAATCGTGTCTGAATGGCGCCCGTTCGCGTACAGCTCCATCCGCACCCGCACGTGATTGGCGACCAGCGCATCGCGCAGCTTGATGGTCTCCTCGGGCTTCACCTCCTTGTCGTCGAGCCCGTGCAGCAGCAGCGTGCGCGGCGAATGAGCATCAACGAAGGAGATCGGCTGCCAGTCGTGAGGCGTGTAGGGAGCCGGAAAAGTGCGGCGCAGGGTTTCGGTATCGGTCACGAGCGCATACGGCCCTGAGAGTCCGACAAAGCCCACGATCGATTTCGGATCGGCTCCGGCTTTCTCATCAAACGGATGATTGTAGGCAACGAAGGCTGCGATCTGCGCACCGGCGGAATGTCCCATCAGTACGATGCGGTGCGGATCGCCGCCAAATTCCTGCGCGTGCGCTTCAACCCAGGCGAGCGCGTGCGCGCCGTCCTCGCAGAAGGCGGGAAACGTCACCACCGGATACAGGCGGTAGTCCGGAATCACCGTGACGAAGCCGCGCTCGGCGAGCGCGGCGCCGACGAAGCGATAATCCGCCTTGTTGCCGTGCGTCCAGGAGCCGCCGTAAAAGAAGATGACGACCGGAAGATTCACCGCCATCTTCGGCGCGTAGATGTCGAGGTGCTGCCGCGGCCTGTCACCGTAGGCGAGATCCGTGTGCGCATCGAACGATGCGAATGCCGTCGGCGCGTTGGCAATCGTAAACACGACGCTTGCGCAGCCGGCGACCGGCAGCGCGACGGCGGCCATGAACAGCAGGGCGAGGCGTCGTGACACAGGCAGTGAGGCGTAGCGCAACAGAGCTTCCTTAAACGTGGTGCGGCCGGCGCGCGCGTCCCTGTTGGCGCGCTCGGGATAAACGCGCGGTTCGCACTATGAGTTCCTGAGCGCGCCCGTCGGTCGGCCGTGCTCGTCGATCACGCCTTCCTTGGTGAGCCACAGGCGCGCATCGTCGGCGTCGCCCTCGAACCACGCGCGCGTGCTGCCCAGGCGAAAGCTGTAGCCCCACGCGTCCATATCCTCGCACAATCGCTCACGGCCGGCTCCGGAGACTTTGTCCGCGAGCACTATCTGCAGGTAGCACACCGCCGCCTCCTCAAGATCGTCCCCGCCCGCATCACGGTCGAGTCCCACCCGACGCTCCGGCGTCATGCAGATGTAGTGACTGGTTTCGTGCAGGATCGAATGCAGCGGCGTGTCCAGGCGCGCGTACAGCTGGTTGCCCTTGAGCCCCGCCTCGGTTTCACCCCAATACGAGCCCGGTATGACTTCCTCGGGCGCCGTCAGCGTGAGATCAAGCCCGTAGCGGGCGAGCAGCATCGCAACAGCCATGCGGTCGGCGGTCGCTAACAGGAGCACGGACATCCTTCGCGGCCGCCGTCAAAGATTGGCTAGGCGCCGCATGACCACGTTGGCAAGATCGTGCGCGAGCGCGCCACGCAGAATGGCTTCCTCGTTATTCTTGGCGAGCAAAATCGTCTCATCGAAGGTGAGGTCGCGCACCGCGGAGACTTCCTGATCGGCGAGAATTTCCTTGCCGCCCGCGGTGACCGAGAAATGCACCAGGTAGGTGAGCTCATATTCCTGCGGCTGATCGGTCGCCGACACCGACAGCACGCGACGTTGAAAGTTGTCGGTGATGACGCGCACGACCGCCGTCGCATCGACGCTCTGCGTCGTCAGCTGCGCGCCCGAGGACAGGAGCTCCTTGCGCAGCGCCTGCACGAAGTCGCTCTGCTTGTCGGTCGCCTCGATCAGGCTCACACGCAGCACCGCCGGCAGCGTGCGATGCCCCTGCAGGCGAAAGCCACAGCCGGCGGCGACGAGCAGCGCGCAGCCGAGCGCTGCGAATCGCAACAAGCGTGCGTTCATACGACGAGATTCAGAAGCTTGCCCGGCACGAATATGACCCTGCGCAGCGGCTTGTCGCCCACGAATTTCATGACCTGCTCATCGGCGAGCGCAGCTTGCCGCGCGGCCGCTTCATCGGCGCTGACCGAAATATTGACGCGGCCGCGCAGCTTGCCGTTCACCTGCACGACGATCTCGAGCGTCTCCTGCACGAGCGCTGCCGCATCGACCGTCGGCCACGGCGCACTCAGAAGCTCGCCGAAAGTCTCACGAAACCCAAGCGCGCCCCAGAGCTCATGCGTGATGTGCGGCACCACAGGATATAAGACACGCAACAGGATCCCAAGAGATTCGCGCAGCACCTGCCCGGTCGTCGCGCGCGCCTCCGGCGCAGCGGACAGTTGCGCCGCCTCGAGCGCGTTCAGCATCTTCATGCAGGCGGATACGACGGTGTTGTACTGCAGACGCCGATAGTCAAAGTCCGCCTGCTGCAGGCATAGATGGATCTGGCGCCTGAGCGTCTTGTAAGAAGCGCTGAGCTCGGCCGTTGCAGCCGGCGGCTCAGCGAGGAGCGTGCGCTGCTCGTGGCAGTACGCCCACAGGCGCTTCAAAAACCGGTACGCGCCCTCGATGCCGCTGTCCGAGTACACGGCGCTCTGCTCGGGTGGCCCCGCGAACATCGAGAAAAAGCGCGCGGTATCGGCGCCGTATTTGGCGACCACCGTGCGCGGCTCGACCACGTTGTTCTTTGACTTCGACATCTTCTCGATGCCGCCCAAGAACACCGGCTGCCCATCCTCGAGCGCGACCGCGCCGATGGGCTTGCCCTTGTCATCGTGCATGACGTCCACTTCGCTCGGATAGAACCAGCGCCGCTTGCCCGACTCCTCCTCGCGATAGAAGCATTCGTTGAGCAGCATGCCCTGCGTGAAGAGCCGCGTGAACGGCTCGTCAAACTTCACAAGTCCCAAGTCGCGCATGACCCGGGTCCAGAAGCGCGCGTACAGGAGATGCAGCACCGCGTGCTCGATGCCGCCGATGTACTGATCCATCGGCATCCAGTAATCGTTGCGCGCATCGACCATCGCATCTGTGGAATCGGGCGAGCAATAGCGCATGTAATACCAGGCCGAGTCGACGAACGTATCCATCGTGTCGGTCTCGCGCCGCGCCGGACCGCCGCACTTGGCGCAGGATGCTTTCAGGAAGCGTTCATCCTTGTTGAGCGGATTGCCAGTGCCGTCCGGCACCAGATCCTCCGGCAGCACGACTGGCAGCTCCTCATACGGCACGGGCACCGCGCCGCAGTCGCCGCAATGGGTCATCGGGATGGGAGTGCCCCAGTAGCGCTGGCGGCTGATGCCCCAGTCACGCAGGCGGAAAGTCGTCTGCTTCTGCCCGACGCCCGTCGCCGCAAGATCCGCCGCGATGGCGTCGATCGCAGCGCGGTAGCCCAAGCCATC
>Ga0302324_100021092_pt1 | contig 12714 bp, 7 predicted proteins | sample Palsa_T0_1_FD_201949 | JGI IMG/M metagenome (GOLD analysis project Ga0302324, IMG submission 201949) | Peat permafrost microbial communities from Stordalen Mire near Abisko, Sweden - Palsa_T0_1 | ecosystem: Environmental > Terrestrial > Soil > Palsa > Peat permafrost | place: Sweden: Abisko...
AGGTTCGACTGATCCATCTGCAGCCGCACCTGCGCATCGGCCACGTCCTGATGCTGCTGCGCATCCTGCGCGGCAATCGCCTTGCGCTGAAGATCGGTCTGCCGCGCCAGAATATCCGCCTTCAAACTGGCGATTCGATCCTTCAGCTCCGACACTTTCGGCGAGGGCGCGAGCATCTCATCGCCGAACGTGTCGGAATATTTCTGCCGGGCGTCGTTGAGCGCGTCGAGCCGATCGTGCAGCCGCTTGGCAAGGTCCTGCTGCGCCGCCGGCAGCGCCGCGACGACCGGATCAAGATTCGCCAACTCCTGCTGCAGCGGATCGAGCACTTCGTCCGTCTGGTGCTTCTCCTTGGCCAGCTTTTTCCGCAGCGCATCGATGATGCTGTTAAGGCTGTCCTGCACGTGCAGCTCGGCGGGATCGGCCCCAATTTCGAGCTGCCGTTCCTTCACCTGTGCCGTGTACGAATCGATTTCTTTCTGAATCGGATCGAGCACCCGCGGATCGTCCACGCCCTGCCCCGCGTTGGCGTTATACCGATGCTGCGCGCTCTCCAGGTTCTCACGCAGTGACTGAAGCTGCGGATCGAGCGCCCACTTTTCCGCCTGCTGCGACTGGATCAGGTCTTCCACGTCGCGTCGCGTGTCTTCGAGTTGCTGCTCCAGGTCTTCGCCGTCAACGATCAGCATGTTGATCAGATCGCGCGCCTTAGTCTGCGAATCCATCGCTGAGTCCACGAACTGCCGAAGCTGCGATCCACTGCCCAGCAGCGTGTTGGCCGCGTCGATCTGTTCGTCAAACTGCCGCGAAGCCGCCTGCAGTTTCTGCCGCGCCATCGCCGCGCTGGCAAGCTGGTCGGAGCGCGCGCTGTCCACCTCGGCCGTCAGGTCCGCAAGCTGCTGGCGCATCTGCTTGAGCTGAGAATCCGCGCCGATATCCGGCTGCGTGGCCGGCGCGGCCGTCGAACTGCTGAGCTGCGCCAAATCCGCCCGGTCGCGGTTGACCGCCGTCTCCGCATCCAGACGGTTGCGCTCCATCGCCGTTTTTTTCGCCGTCATCGCCGCCAGCTCATTCGCCGGCGGCGCCGCCGCAATCTCCGGTTCCAAACTCGCCAGCTCCTGGTTGATCCCATCCAGCTTCTTCTGGGCATCATCCACCGCGGATTTGGCCTGATCCAGGTCGGCCTGCAGCCGGCGATTGGCGTCAATCTGCGTCGCGTTGCGGTCCGTGAGCGATTTCAGCAGCGCCAGCATCCGCGCCTGGTCCCCGTTCTTGTCCGTTCCGCTGTAGGACACTTCCAGCAGCGTCTGCGGCGAAACCGTCTGGGTCGCCGCCGCCAGCGACACGGACGCCGCCACTGGCGCGAAGCTCTGCGGCGAAGCCAGAAATCCCGGCGAAGTCCCCGGATCATCCCTCCCCAGAATTTCCATCGCGTGCTGGCGGGTCTGATCGTCCGTCTGGCTTCCCAGAAGCCGGCGCTGGGCCGCTTCAAATTCGCTGGATTCCTCCGTCCCGGGAATGTACTGGAAATTGACGAACGTCAACGCCCCCTGCGTCTGCGACTGCACGGGGAAAAACCGCCACACCGCCGCCAGTGAAATGCCCGTAATCGCCAGGATTATCGGCATCAGAAACGGGATGCGAAATCGGCGCTTCTTTATGGGACGCTCTGCTTCAACGACGGGTTGGGATTCTTTAACGGCGTTCAAGTCGGATTCACCCGACTCGTCCATCGGCATTTGGGTCGCCAATTCTTCCGCCATTATCCCACCCGCTTCCGGCGCGGGCGGCGAGTCATCCGACGAATCCGGCGCCGGATTTTCCGGAAGGACCGCCGATGGAATGTTTGGGGGAATTTCCGGGCGAATCACCGGGGGCGGCGTCGATGGCGCTATCCTCTCCGCTGCGGCCGCGGGCGATGTATCTCCATCCGTACGATTCCAGAACTCATCCTCCGCAAAATCCTTTTCCGAAGCTTCCGCCGCCCGTTTCGCGCGCGGGTCGCTCTCGGGGATGATGAATTCGTCGGTTTTGGACATCGGCGCGCCGCCGAAGGCCGCATCGTTGGTCGGAACCGGCCCATCCTCCCAGAAGATATCCGCATCAGCATTCTCCCCCATCGCCAGCCCGTCGAATGCGGACGATGCCGCGCGTTTTTTCGACGCTGGATATTGCGCCTGCTCATCTCTCGCATCGGACGTTTTTCGCTGTGGCCGTGGCGCAAACGAAACCGGCGGCGGCGGTGGAGGAGGAGGCGATGTCATTGCGGGCTTCTCCCGCGCGGGTGCGGGTGGCGGCGGCGGTGCAGGTTGCGCAGCCGCCGGCATTTCCGCTTTCGCGGATTCCACCGGCGCGGCGGCGGGCGGCGATCCGAAGGAATCCTGACCCTGCCGGAAAAATGACGGCAGCGGTGGACCGCTCATGTCATAATTGACCCGCCCAAAACCCGCCGGCGTCGGAGGAAGCTCCGGCAACGTGATCGGCTTGCCACCGACGAAATGGTCGATGTTGACCGACCCACCGCCGACGAATCCCAGACCCCCGACACTCGTCAAAACCGGCGAGATGTAATGCGATCCGATTCGGGTCATTGTACCCAATCGAGCTGGCGGTGCCGGCGAAGCCGAAGGCTGATCGGTCGCCGAGGCGCCCGGCAGCACCACGTCGCCGGCCGCCACCGGTGGCGACAACTCCTCCGCCGGCGCGGGAGGAATCGCCCACTGCCCCGTCGGAAGTGCGCCGGCAGCCAGATCATCCGCGCCTCCCCCTTCGGCCGGAAGATCACCCACCGTCGGCCCGGCGTCCGCTGATACCCCATCCGATAATTCTTCGTCGCTGTGCCCGACCCCCACCAGTTCCTGGGCAATCGGCGGGGGTGAATCCACGATGCTCTGCTCAAACGGCACAACCGGCACGGAAATCGCCTGGTCCTGCGCCACCGGCTGATCCGTTGAAATAATCGGCTCAGAAATCTCCTCCGATGCCGACGCCGTCATCTCCCATTCGCCCGATGGCACCGCGATATTCACCGGCGGCGCATCGATCGATTCAGAAATCTCCGGCGATGCGGCAACCTCTCCAGCCACGGCGGCGCCCGTGATCGCCTCATCCGAATCAGGCATCGCCTGCGGCGCCTGCGGCTGCACCGAAACGGATGGCGTCTCCGCCACCGGCTCCGCGGGAGCCAGGTCCAGCGTGATCTCATCCGTCGCCGAGAGCGGCACGGTCTCGGCGATATCGGAACTTTCATCCGATTTAACTTCCCCCACAGGCTCCGCGTCAGCCGGTATTTCCGCCTCGGCCGATGTCTCCGCCGTTTTGGGCGGTTGCCGCTTTGCCTTTGCGCGCGGCGTCTTGGCGGGCTTGGTCGGAGTTTTTGGCGCGGCCTTGCGCCCCCGATCCGGCCGCTTGCGCGGCGCTTCAGCCGGTTCCTCGGCGGCGGGGATATCGTTCGCCGCAGACTCCTCGGTGCGAATCTCATCGGCGGGGGAGGCGGATGACTCCGATTTCGGCTGCTCGACCGCGTCGTCTGACCCAAGCTCCACCGGCGTCAGTTCGATTGTCGGCTCGAAAGATTCGGGCGAATCGCCGCTGTCCGGCAAATCGAGATTTAGATCAAAGCCAATCTCCTCCGGCGTCTGCGGCAGCTCCACATCCGCCGCGCCGGAAACCTCCGCCTCCGCCGCAGGCGCTTCCGGCACAGGCGGCGCGGGCGGCGGCGAGATATCCAAAATCGCCGACTCATTCGCCACCGGCGCGGACGACGGAATTTCCACCACCGGCTCCGCTTCCACCGGCATATTGGCCAGTTCCAGCGACAGCGGCGGCGGCTCGGACGATTCGATCTTCTCCGCCGCCGACGGCAACTCCACCTCGCCAGTAGCCGTCCCATCCGATAAATCAATTCCCGCTTCGGCAATGGCCGAGTCCAGCGAATCCATCGCCGGCGCCGCCTCGGGCTGATGCGCAGGCGATGATTCTGCTGTCTCTGCTTGTGGCTCCGTCGAAATCGAATCCTGATCGAAGTCGATCTTGAGATCGGCAATCGCCAAATCCAGCGAATCGTTTTTAAGGTCCAGATCCAATTCGCTTTGCTCGGGTTGCGCAGCGACCGCTGGTTCCGGCTCGATGGCCGCGATTTTTTCCGCTGAAGGCTCTGAAGTTTTTTCTGGTTCCGCGCTCGCCGTGGCTGGCTCGGGTTCCGCCTCCTTCGCCAGGGAAGCCGCCGGCTCCGGCTCAAGTGGAATCGAATCCTTTGCCGGATCAATCGCCGTGTCATCCAGCGCCGATTGAACGACATCCATTTCCGCCGCCGATTGCCCAACTTCGACCGCCGCCTGCGACGCTTCCGCGACCGGAGCAGGTTCCTCTGGTTCCGCCTTGTTCTCGAAATCAATCCCCGCCTCGGCCAGTGCCATTTCCACCGGATCGCCCGTAGGTTCGCTGGGCGTGATCGACTCCGTTTGCGAAGCTTCCGCCGCCGGCGCGGGTTCTGCGGGTTCAGCCTCGTTCTCGAAATCAATCCCCGCCTCGGCCAGCGCCATTTCCACCGGATCGCCCGTAGGTTCGCTGGGCGTGATCGACTCCGGCTGCGAAGCTTCCGCAACCGGCGCGGGTTCTGCGGGTTCAGTCTCGTTCTCGAAATCAATCCCCGCTTCCGCCAGCGCCATTTCCACCGGATCGCCCGTAGGTTCACTGGGCGTGATCGACTCTGTCGCCGCCGGCGGCGGCTCAACGGACACGCGATCGGTCGCAATCTTTTGGGAAACCGCCGCCGATTCCGGCGCGATTTCCGCGGCCGAATCCATGCCCAGATCAAGGTCCAATTCGCTCATCGCCAAATCCACGGGATCCACTGCCGCCGGAGAAACCGTTTTTGGCTCGCTCAGCGCCGGCTCCGGTTCCACGGAAAGCGCATCCTGACCGAACTCGATATTCGCGTCCTCAATCGCCTCATCCACCGGGTCTGGTTTCGCCTCGGCAATCGGCTCCAACTCGATCGGCTTCGCCACCGGCGCTTCCGCCGCCTCCGGTTCCTGTTCCAGGGGCAGCACGTCCGGAATGCTCGCCGGGATTTCCGCCGCCGGCTCGGCTTCGGTTTCAACGGGAATTGCCTCAGGCTCCGCCGGAATCGCCGCAGGTTCGACCGGCATCGCCGCCGGCTCCGGCGGCCGCAGCGTTTCCGCCGTCGCGGCCCTGGCCATTGGCATCAGTTGAATCGCTGTCTCCCCGATCTTCAGTTGATCGCCGATGCGCAGCTCATGCTGGTGAATCTTCTCCCCATTGAGAAACGTCCCCGTGCGCGAATCGAAATCGCGGATATACCGCTTTCCCTTGGCGCTAAAGATGATCGCGTGCCGGGTGGAAACCGATTCCTCCCCCAGCGAAATATCACACCCCGCCCCTTTGCCGATGAGCACCGTCCGGCTCGCGCTTAAATCCGGCCCATCCGCCCCGTTGACCGTAATTCGTGCCGCCGGCGCCGGTGCCGCAGCCAGGGCGCCCGTTGCCGGTGTCGCGAATCGAAACGAAAACTTTCCGATGTGAATCTCATCTTCGTTCTGTAAAAGCGTTTCCCGATGCGGCTGGCCGTTGACGACGACTTTGGTTCGGCTTGCCAGGTCGCGGATATAAACCCCGTCCGCATCGGCAATGATCAGCGCGTGTTGCCGGCTGACGGACGATGAAACCAGGTGCAGATGGCAATGATCCGCCGACCCCGCGACCACGACCGCCTTATGCAGCCGAAGCGCGGGCTTGCCAGCGTAGTCGCCCTGCGGAATCAGCGCGGGCTCGGCAAAGGGTGGGGCGGGGGGATTGGAGGCCATCGGAACAAAACCTCGCTCAATCGGCTGCGATACAGGTATTGTAAATATAACACCCGCCCTTGCGAGGGGCTAAGATTCACACAATCCTCAATTCCCGACCCCATATTCGTTTAGCCGCCCCCCTAGCGGGGCGCTTTCCCCGGCGTCAGCAGCACCTGCCCCACCCTTCGCTGCTGCAACGTCAAAACCTTCGCCCGATATTCGCCAATATCCACCTCATCCCCCACCCGTGGCCACCGGCTCAGGCGCTGCACGATATACCCGCCCACCGTGTCCACCCCATCCGCCTTGATCTCCCCGATCGGCAGCCGATCGTGCAGGTCGTGCAGCGGCAATAATCCGCTGACGCGCACCGTTTCCCCGTCCCGGACCAGGTCGGTTGGGGAAACCGGGTCAAATTCATCTTCGATCTGCCCGACGATCTCCTCCAGCACATCTTCCATCGTCACCACCCCCTGCGTTAACCCATATTCATCGACCACGACCGCCAAATGCAGATGCCGCGTCTGAAACAGCCGCAAAACCCGCGGCAGCGGCATCAATTCTGGCACAAACAGCACATCCCGCTTGATCTTCGCCAAATCAATCTGCCCCGACCCGATCACATGCATGGCCGACCCCGGCAACCCCGTCGGCACCGCCACCGCCTCACCCTCGGGCGTCGTCTCATCAATAAACTTCAGTTTCCCCGGCACCAGCTTCAAATGATTGAACAAATCCTTCATGTGAATCTGCCCGATCACATGATCCAGATCCCCCTTGCACAGCGGCAGTCGCGTGAACGCGCTGCGCTGCACGATCTGGAGAATTTCACTGAGCGGTTGATCGATCAGCAAAAAATCCACCTCCGGCCGCGGCGTCATGATCTGCCGCACCTTCAGTTGCCCAAACTCAAACGCGTTGGCCAGCAGGCTCGCCTTCCCCTTGGAAATCGTTCCCTGCGCCGTCGCCTGCATGAGCAGTGCGTGCAACTCCTCTTCCGTGTGCGGAAGATACCCCGCCTCCAGCGATCCGCGGGAAATCTTCATCCCACAGAGCCGCAGCACCAGGTGCGTCGCCGCGTTCAGCAGCCATGTCGCCGGGTAAAACAGATACGTGAAAATCACCAGCGGAATCCCCAGCACCGGCAACAGCCGGTCGGCATTCTCGATGGCGATGTTCTTGGGAGTCTGCTCGCCCACCACGATCTGCAATGCCACCGCGATCGCAAAGCTGCACGCAAACGCCGTCGCCCGCTGAACCGGCGGCGACAAATGCAGCCCCGAAGCCACCGGCGCCAGCAGCGTCGCCACCGCCGGCGCGGCAATCGCGCCCAGCGCCAGTGCACTAAGGCTCGTCCCAAGCTGGCAACTGGAGAGGAACAGGTCCAGCCGCGATTTGATCAGCAGCGCCGCCCGGTCGCTCATCGACTGGGCCGTCCCCACCCGAAAGCGCGAAGCTCGGGCGCTGATCGCCGAATATTCCGCGGCAACAAAGAAGGCGTTCAGCGCCACCAGCCCAAGCGCCGCCAGAATCTTGATAAGCGCGATGGTGAGCAAGATTGGTTTAGTTTCTACCGCCGAAGGGCAAGGATCAATTCAATTTCCCCGCTGGGCCGATTCAATTCCTGGGCGATGTCCTTGCAGGACCGCCCCTGATCCGCCAGGGCATACACCAGCGCATGCCGGGCATCGATCATCGGCTGCTCCGTCGATTCAGCCTTCATGGTGGTAACCGACGGCGGTTGCGGTGGCATGTTTAGCGAGGTAGGGGACGATTGCGACCGCATCGCGGCGATCTTTTCATCCGCTTCGCGAATGAGCGCCTCCAGCTTTGCCGCTCGCGTATCGATCTGCGCGCTGATCTGCCGGGCCATTTCCGACATCTCCACCAGCACATTCTGCATCTGCCGTTCCACCGACCGCTGCTGCGCCAGGCTCCCCAGCGCCGGCGGCTTGTCCAGAGGGTCCTTCTTGCGAAACAGCGGCCGCATCGCCGCATAGACCATGGTAATGATTGCCAGCGCAATCACCGCCCACTTGGTCGCCGGATCAAGATCAAGCAGCGGCAAAGCCGTCATTGCGCACATCGTCCCCTGCGCATTTGTCGGAATCAAGGGATGGGGGGTAGCGGGTAGGTTTCATGATTAGCGGCCAGGCTTGCCCGGCGCGGGCTCCGCGGCTCGACTGCCTTCGGCTCTGAGGCTCAGGCGAGTCGTCCAATCTGTGAACGAAGATCGTGCCAAGGAAAATCTGCCGTTCAAGCAATTCCGCAAACTGAGTGCGACGGCGATGAATGACCTCGGCGATGAGACGTGCCAGAAGCTTTATCGCGCGGCAAACTTCGATGGGGCTGACAAGTTTTATGTCCGCCGTGATTTCACGACAGTCACAGCGGCGTTGAAGAAATGCGGAAGCGGCTAAAGGCTGATGGGATTCTAGCGGCTAAATGAGCTACTGCCGTTCGCTCTGGTCTATACAAACCGATGTCGTTCTTTCGCTTCAAGACCACTCACGGACCAGCTATAATACAAAAATGACTGAACAAATCCGCGAACCCGAATGGCCGCGGGAAAGAAGTCTGTCGAGATATAAGGAACTTACAGGAATTGATATTCCTGCGATACTCAAAGATGGGGGAACGTGGGTCGACATTGGGCCGGGTGAAACCATGAACGCGATGAATCCGCTAGTCGGGCAAGATCGCCTTTCCCTATATGCAATCGGTCCGCACATCCGCGATGTGCCGAAGGGAATTAAATTCGAACTTGGTCTGGTGCCAGACGACCAAAACTTCCTCAATTCGTTGCGTGGGAAGGCCAAATTAGTCACTGATATTTATGGGGCTTTGTCCTATGCGCAAAATCCGTTAAGGGTACTAATCTACGGGGCGATGCTCATCCATGGGAATGGGTTATTCGTTGGCTTCACTGAATTATTGCGGATCGGTGATCTCGCGACCTGGAGCCGTATCACGAATTTCTTTCGATCCGAACTCAATCTTGGCGTCTCGTTTCAAACTGTAGGAGTGATTGGGGATGCGTCAGGAATCTTCTCGGCTTGCCTCCGTGTTGTTGTTTCAGGAGACGTTCCCACGAGCGAAAATTTCTTCGATGTGTGTGCTCGTGCCGATGCCATTGTGGGTCGAATGTCCAAAGCGGAAGCGCTTTGGGTTTCAGAGGACGGTCTAGCGACAATATGGCGAACAAAGTATTTAACTTAGTTCGGAACGTCAACTCATCGAAAACTACATACGCAGAACTTGTTTGAGTTCAGTGTCAGCTTCGCTTATAAGACTGCCCAAGAATTAACCTCAATATGTCCGACAACGACCGCAAGACCTATTCTAAGACTTACGCCTTCCTCATTGCGGTTGGTGTGGCGGGAGCGTTTCTCACGGCAGTCGCGGCTGCTATCGATGATCGAGTCCATCCATTCTTTTTCAGCGTGAGCGCAGCCGGGGGTGGTTCGCTGGTAGGTGCGGCGGTCAGCCTAATACTTTCAAAGGTTTTTGAACCACCGCAAGTCGACGAAATTAGATCGATGTTGGATGGTGCGAAAACTCAAATCGCGAAGTTTCTCGCGGACTCAATCGACGAAAATCGACGCATGCTTTCGAGCATCGCTTCAATCCCATTGCTCGCTAATGACGATCAAGTTTGCAAATATCGTAAGCTATATCATGGCTATCTTTGGTCCCATGCGGACGAGCAAGAAGTGTGGAAGTACCGCATTTTTGATTTCAACGCTTCGCGCGTTCCCGGACATTTGCATGCGACGGTGCCCATTTGGGTTGTACACGGTGGGACTGAGATCTTTCACTATGACGGGTTTCGTTGTGACGAACATCTTGTTCTTGTCGGGCGTCCAGATGACCCCAGGGAACCTTGGGTCGTTCAGATATTCCCGTGTGGTTGTCGGGTACAAGACGGCTCTCCTCTAGCGGGATTGGCATTTTTCACGACATCTGACAATAAACCGGTCGTTTCGCCGACACTTCTTTCACCCACATTATTGGCACGGAGAACAGAACTCGGCCCTGTTGATCCATCAGAATCGGCGGCAATCATGGCTTTATGGCGAAAACACTTTGATAAATTTATTACCATCAATTTTAAGGTGTAGATCGATTTGAAATACTGTCCAATTCGTCGATGGCAGGGGAATGAAACGGGGGCGCAGCTAGTTTTGCTCCGTGTCATGCGTGAAAATCGCGCACAGGGAAAAAAATCCAATTCGGCAATACTGCCAAACGACTCGAGTCACCGCTCATTCATCATCCATGTCAGCGCCACTCGACGCTGTCAGCAAAGTAAGCGAATCAAGTTCCTAGTCGGTGACGACACGGCTGCTTCTAATTGGACGTATCTGCCAATTGCGATTCGTAATTCAAAACGAATTTCTTGAATCCGTGCTTTACCGCGCCTTTGCCGAAGTGCTGAGTTGTACCGGTTCCATCGCCGGTAACTTTCCCATGGAGTTGTGAGAAACTGTAGACCTGCGTTCCTCCCGAAAGTTGCTGGCCCTGCGAATCGGCAACGCCGCTGGGGCTGATGCTCAGGACATACGCGCCTCTTGGAAGCGACCCGTCCGCATCCTTGGGAGCGGAGAAGGTCATTACCCAGGATTGGCCGTCGTCGGTGGAAGCCAGATTCAACGTTATTGACGTTGTGGCTTCCGTTTTGGGTGCAATCCGCGTGAGCGTGATTGTATCGTCGGCGATCGTTACAGGTTCGCTGAATTCCAGCGTAAGCGAATCCACCGTGGACGGATTCGACCCTACGGCATTGACTTCGAAATCGGTCAGCTCTGGTGCAGTTTCCGTTGGCGGCGTCGCCTGCGATGTTTGGAAGATATCAGTGATGGGTGAAGCAGTTTTTGCACCGCCCAGAGCCGGGAGCCCAAACGCATCCTCCATCGTGCGCAGGAGGCTATAATCGTTGATCGTCTCCGAGTAATCCCCGGGGACCACGTCAGCGCCATAAATGATCGTCGGAATATTATTGTTTGCCGTATAATCATCTTCATCCGTTTCCACGATCAGGAGGCTGTTGTTTGATTTGGCCCATTGTGCGTACGCGCCAAGGTTCGTCTGCGCCCATTTATCGGCGGCGGCAATGGTGCCGTTGTGCATGTCGTAGTTGAGGTTGGGAACGACGTAGCTTAGCGCCGGCAGTTGCGAGAAATCGGTGGGAAACTGCGACATTGGCGCTCCATCCGATGATGCATTGGTAAAGCTTTGCCACGGATCGTGCGCGTTGTCGGTCGGCGCCTGGGCATATCCCGTAAAGCTCAGCCCGGCTGATTGCAGCTCCGTCGCAATATTCTGGCTGCTGTAGGAATAGGTGCCATCGTCCGTCACTCCGTGAGTAGAACCGGAAAACAGCGCGAGATAATTCGGTTCAGACGGATGCCCAAGCGCATAGGACTGAGTGAACTCCGCCCCTTGCGTTGCGAGCATATTGAAAAATGGCGCATCCGGATTGCCGTAGATTTCGTCCGCGGCATGATTCTCTTCCAGGAGCACCACGATGTGAGAGAACTGTGGAACAGAAGCGGAGAGCAGCGTGCGCGTCTCGAGACCATCAAAACAAATCATGGACTGTCCTTTCTATGTTTGCTTTCCCCTCGATGACCACTCATCGCAAAGCGTGTCGCCTGACAACACTCAACGATCAGAGCTGAGAGTAATATCGAATCGCGCGACCCCAATGGGTGAATAGGTGCTTCCCCTCATGCCTGGGACACGAAACGGGGGCGCGGAAATGCAAAGCGGACTTTGGCCACGGATATCAATCAGATGCACACGGATTATGAGCGGTGCAGGGGCGTCCTCGCCGAGGCGAAAATCCGTGCTGAGCCGGTTTGAAGAATGGAGATATAGGACTGCTCAAGATTCCGCAAAACGGTGCGCTTCGGTGCGCTTTTTGGCGAATTCAGGACATTGGCTTGGGTCGCCTTGAGTTTGTTTGGGAATGAGACGCTTTGAGGCGCAATGAGGCGCTTTTCGACGAATTTGGACGCTGTTGGGGCCAATTTGGTTGCCGATTCATACACGGTAAGGCATAATCAGAACGCAAGGAATGTTATAAAAGTAAGGAGTTCCGCATTATGCCGCATTCGACCATAACGAGCAAGGGACAGACGACGATACCCGGCGAGATTCGCGAGGCGCTGGGGATCAAGCCGGGGGACAAGCTTCAGTATGTGGTGGAAGGAGACCATGCGACGATTCACGTGCATCCGGGGACTCGGTCTCTGAAAGGGGCTCTGGCCAGCAGAAAGGGCAAAGGAATGTCCTTCGCGCAAATCCGCGAGGCGGCAAAGACTGCTCGGCTGCGCGAGGGACGCCATGAGTAAAAGGCGCCTCATCGATACGAATCTTGTGATCCGGCATCTGGTTCAGGATCATGAGAAACACGCGGCGGTCGCGGAAAAGCTGTTCGCTGCATGCGACAGGGGGGAAATCATTATCGTTGTGCTCTCGGTCGTGCTGGCGGAGTGCGTTTTCGTTCTTGAATCTTTTTACCAGAAGCCTCGCGCCGAAATTGCGGTGGTGCTGGTGAAGCTGATTACCAGTCCTGGAGTGGAGATTCGGGACTGGCCAGTTCACGTGGATGCGCTTCGGCGTTACGGCGGATCGAAAGGCCACTTCGTGGACTGTGTGCTCGCGGCATCGGCGGTGGCCCAAGGCGTGGCGGTGGCGACGTTTGATCGGGATTTTGGGAAGTTTGAGGATGTGCGGGTTGAGGTGGAATGAGGGGTGTCGAGAAAAAGGGGTCATTCAGGCTCTGTAGAAAACGCCTGATTTCCAGCCTAAAGTTGTGCATCGATGTTAACCAGCAAGTCGCCAAGGGATGTGGCGATGGTCGCGCTGGCTGCCGGCAAGGAAGCGTTCAGCGACTACT
>Ga0302324_100021093_pt1 | contig 12713 bp, 13 predicted proteins | sample Palsa_T0_1_FD_201949 | JGI IMG/M metagenome (GOLD analysis project Ga0302324, IMG submission 201949) | Peat permafrost microbial communities from Stordalen Mire near Abisko, Sweden - Palsa_T0_1 | ecosystem: Environmental > Terrestrial > Soil > Palsa > Peat permafrost | place: Sweden: Abisko...
ACCCTTTAGGCATCTCCGCATGGCGGAGCGTTGCACACCGGATCCTAGTTCGAGTCGAGTCCCCGTTCATTCAGCATTGGTTCAAAAATCGGTTACCGCCATCACCAACCCCGCAGGCCGGCTTTCCCTGTGATGCTAGGAGAACTCCCGGTGAATTAGCAAGAGCCCAACCGTAAATAGTTGGCAGAACACTTGCAACCAAAGTGTAGGGACGGCCGCCTCGGCCCTCCATCCGAGCGCGAGGCGCTCCCGCTCGACCCCGCCATCATTTGCTGACTTCCGATTGCTTCCAGATGACTTCTTTCTCTGCCGTGTCCCAATTTCCGCTGGGTGCGACTAACACGATGTAGCACGACCCGTAACCCGGCAGGTCGGCGATCCGCACAATGCGGCCTTCTTCTTGCGTGATCTTATTATGAACAACATCTCCAACTATAAATTGCACGACGAAAAACTCCACGAATAATGAATAAATGGCGGCTAAGGAAGAGACAGCAAGTACCACAGGCCGCTTGAGGGGCGGGGCAAGTGGCGCTGCGCCTTTCCTTGCCCCTGAGCAATTAGATGTATTATCTGTCGATCGGATGCGAGCGTAGTTCCTGAAAGCTTTGACTAATATGAACAGAGTATCTCAGAGTCAAGCCGGATTGGCCCGCTTGCAGTTCCGCTGGTCGCCCTGGAGTTTTGTGTAGGGACACCCGCCTCGGCCGTCCCGCCGAGCGCAGCGAGGCGCTCAGCCGGCAACCTACTTCGTTCCCGCTGCCCAATAACTGCTCCTCGCCAATACCACGACATCACGCGCATCTCTCAATCGCACCCTCAACTGATGCAGCCCCGGATGCGGATTTTTCGGCTCGATGCTCAACAGATACCGGTTATGCACATGATTGGTGAAGTCGATCATCCGCGCGTCAAAGTTTTTCCTGGTCGCGAACAGTTCGTATTCCCCGCCGGTCATCGACGCCACCGTCTTTGGCATATTTTTCTTCATCGCTTCCGCCGCCATCACCAACGGAGCCAGCAGATCTGGCGACGGATGCATCTCCGCCGCGTTGTTCCCGCGCATGGTGTCGAGCACGTTTGATCGCGAGGGCGAAAACGCCAGCGCGTAGACCGCCGTACTGCTCTGCCCAATCTCGGCCACCACATCCTCCACCTTGGCGTCGTGGCTGCCGTGGTCGCGAGTCTCGCTGATCAGCAGCAGAACCCGCTGCCGCTCCTTCGGAACCTGCTCGAGCAGCTTCACGGAATAGTCGACTGCATCGAGAATCGCCGCCCCGCCATCGCCCGGCTGCAATTCTCTCAAGCTCCGCGCAATCTGGTCGGAATCGCCCGTGAAATCCTGAACCGGATGCACCTGGCTGTCGAACTCGATAATGGCCACGCTTCCTCGGCCTTCCTCGACCAGCGGATCCAGCATGGCACTCAACCCGCGAATCCGCGGAAACTCGTAACCTGCCCGTCGTCCGACCTGAATCGCCACCACCACCGATGCCGGCTGCCCTTCCGCCGCTTCATCCAGATGCACGGACTGCTCCACGCCGTCATCCTCGACCACGAAATCCTTCGCCGTCAGCCCATACACAATCTCGCCCTTCGCGCCTTTCACCAGCGCGGGAATTACCACCACATTCGACTGCGCCCGGAAGGTTGTTTCTTGAGAAAAAGCGCCGCCCCCGAGCGGCGCTAATAGCAGCCCTAACAAAAGAAGAAGATCAATCCCAGCCCGTGGCAGCCTATCCCGCCTTGCGTTTCTCGTCGAGCAGTTTCTCGTCGAGCAGTTCATCCAGGGCATCTGCTAATAGATGCGCGCGCTTCTGATAATCGGTTGCCCCGGACTCCTGTTTTCTCTTCAGCAGATGATACTCATCCGCGATATTCAGAGCCGCCAGCACCGCCAGCCGCACCGTATCGATCGTATTCGTGGCCTCCGCGACCGCCCGCATCTTCGCGTCGACATACTCTGCCAGCTTCAAAATATATTCCGGATCCGACCCCCGCAGGTTATACCCCTGGTCGAAGATCTCCACCCGCACGCTGTTGTTCTGCGCATCCTTCAACGTCGAATCCTTAGTCGCCGTCGCCATAACCAGTGAACCTTACTTTCGCTACTATCGCTTCAGCCGGAAGCCGAACCTCCGAACCCGCCTCTTTCAGCTCGCCTGCTCCTCCGCGATCGACTCGATTTGCTCCAGCATTTTCTCCACCCGTCCCCGAATCTCTTCCCGCTCTTTGCGCAACAGCACCGCCTCGCGCCGCAACGTCACCAACTGCTCGTCGCGCTCCTCCAGTTGCTGCCGCATTCGCTGCGCATCCCGTTCCGCGGCTGCCTGCGCCTGCCGTGCCGCTTTGTACATCTCGATGGTCCGGTATACCTTTTCCTCCAGCGCCTGAAAATCGTCCACCGCGACCTGCTCCTCTACCGGCTCCACGGCATTCAACGTCATGATTGCACACTTCCCCTGGAAAATTTCAAACTTTGCCGCAGTATACTCCACCTTCCTGTGGATCAAGCATGGCCCGTTGGTGCCCATCACACCAAATTAGTTATAATTCCCCGCATGAAGCCCATAACCTTCCCCGCACTCGCCACCTTGGCCGCCGTGATTCTTTTCTCTCTCCCCAGCGCCGCCAAAACCGTAGTCGAACTCAAGGACGCCCAGGGCAAGGGCGTCGGCAGGGTGGTCCTCTGGAATCACGGATCGGGCGTTGAACTCGAACTCCATCTCGACAACCTGCCGCCCGGCGAGCACGCCATCCACTTCCATCAAAACCCCAAGTGCGATGCGCCCGATTTCAAATCCGCCGGTCCGCATTTCAATCCTGAGGGCAAGAAGCACGGATTCGATAATCCCGAAGGCCACCACGCCGGCGACGTGCGAAACTTCACCGTCAGTGTCGAGGGCAAGGCCAACCGAATCCGACTCCAGGATAGCGACGTAACCCTCGGCGACGGCCCCCACTCGCTCTTCAGCAACGGAGGCACCGCCATCGTCATCCACGCGAAGGCCGACGACTATAAAACCGATCCCTCCGGCAGCTCCGGCGACCGCATCGCCTGCGGCATAATCACAAAGTAGGATGTCGATCTAAGAGACTCATGTAGGGACAGCCGCCTCGGCTGTCCTTCGAGCGCAGCGAGGAGCGGGCGACTACCTCGGGCGCAACCTCCCCAACTTCTCCGCCGCCGCATCCAGCGTCTCCCGTTTCTTGCAGAATGCAAACCGCACCTGCCGCGCCCCATCCCGCGCATCGCGATAAAAACTTGACCCCGGCACCGCCGCCACGCCAATCTCCTTCACCAAATACTTCACGAACGAAACATCATCCTCAAATCCAAACCCAGAAATATCCGTCATCACGTAATACGCCCCGCGTGGACGAAAACATTTAAACCCCGCCGCCTCGAGAGCCGGAATTAAATGATCCCGCCGCATCCGGTATCCCTCCGCCAGCTTCGCGTAATATTCCGCCGGCAAACTCAGCGCCGCCGCGCCCGCCTCCTGCAGCGGAGCGGGAGCGCCCACTGTCAGAAAATCGTGCACCTTCCGGATCGCATTCGTGATCGTCTCCGGCGCAACCGCCCATCCCACGCGCCATCCCGTTACGCTGTAAGTCTTCGACATGCCGTTGATCGTCACCGTCCGCTCGCGCATTCCCTCGAGCGACGCCATCGAAATGTGCTTCGTGCCGTCGTACAAAATGTGCTCGTAAATCTCATCCGTAATCGCGAGCACGTCGAACTCCACGCACAGGTCGCGAATCAATTCCAGTTCCGCCCGCGTGAAAACTTTTCCCGTAGGGTTGTTGGGTGTATTAAGGATGATGGCCTTGGTTTGCTTGTCGAAGGCTGCCCGCAATTCTTTTTCGTCGAAAGTCCACTCGCCGTTTTCGCCGGCCGGCGGCCGCAGCTTCACGAACCTTGGCCGCGCCCCGCTCAGCACCGCATCCGGACCGTAGTTCTCGTAGAACGGTTCGAAGACCACCACCTCATCGCCCGCGTTGCACACGGCAAGCAGACTCGAAATCATTGCCTCCGTGGATCCGCAGCAAACCGTAATCTCTTTTTCCGGATCCACCGCAATCCCTTGCCAAACGCCCATCTGCCGCGCAATCGCGTTGCGCAGATTCTTCGCCCCCCAGGTAATCGCGTACTGATTCACATCGCCTGCAACCGCCCGCTGCGCCGCCTCTTTAATCTCCGCCGGCGCCGCAAAATCCGGAAAGCCCTGCGCCAGATTCACCGCGCCATACACCATCGCCTGCCGCGTCATCTCCCGGATCACCGACTCGGTAAACTGCGAAACCTTGTCGCTGAGAAAATGCTTGGTCTGAGTGGATGGAGAAGTAATCACGTCCGCCATAGCTGGCAGATTACTATAAATTTGTCATCCTGAGCGGAGCGTTTGCGTTCGCGAAGCGAAAGCAAACGCGCAGTCGAAGGATCCCTCACCCGCGTGCACTGGCACAAGCCCTTCACGGAGTTTCCACCAAATCCCCAAGCCCCCTACGCCCGCTGCACCCCGCCCAACCCCCGCAGCGCTCCGACGATGGCCGCAGACCACTCCCCAATCCGTTCATCGCGCAGCGTCTCCTCATCCGATTGCAACTTCACCCGCAGCAGGATCGAATACTTTCCCGCCCCAATCGACCCGCCGCGAAAAATCTCAACCGGCTTGAATTCGCGCAACTCAGGAATACCCAGCCCCATCACCGCCCGCCGCATCGCCCCAAACTCTACCTCATCCCGAAACACAAACGAGAAATCCCGCTCCACCGCCGGATATTTTCCAAGGGGCGAGAACCGAACCGTCCGCAACCCGAGCCCATGCAGACGCTCCACGTCGATCTCCGCCAGAAAAACATCCTGCCGCAACTTCCGCTGTGTCTTCACCCCTTCGGCAATCTGCCCGAACTGCGCTACTACAGACCCATCCACCAGCGCCCGCGCCGATCGTCCCGGATGAAAATATTCCGCCGTCTCCCGGTCGAAACGCAATTCACCACAAAACGCCCCCAGCAGATTCTCCACATCGCCCTTGAACGAGCGAAATACCTCCGCGGCTGAGGATTTTGAATCCTTACTCACATCGATCATCTCTCCAAGAGGAATCGACGAACTCACCGCCGCAACCGTAGCGCCCAGGCACGCCCGCGCCGGCTCAACCCGCTCCCCATTGCGCATTTCGTAGACCCGGCCTATCTCGAACAGCCGCACGTTGTCCGAATCACGATTGAGATTCCACGCCAGCATGTCCAGCATGCCCGGCGCCAGTGATGTCCGCATCACGCTCGCTTCCTCGCTCAGCGGATTCTCCAACTCCAGCACCGGGGCGGGTGAAAACGTCTCCGCATCCGCATGCGAAATAAAAGTCAGCGACACCGCCTCGTTGTATCCCAGCGCCAGAGCCCGCGCGCGCAAAGTGGCGTCTATGGCTGCGTGCGGCAACTCCACTACTGCCCCGCTGTAAGCCGGCAAAGTATTCTCGAACTTATCGTAACCGTGCAGCCTCGCGATTTCTTCAATCAGGTCGATCTCGCGCTCCACATCGAGACGCCAGCTCGGAATCTGCACCCGGAACTGCTCGTCTTCCTGTCCCTCAGGGATCAGCGTGAATCCCAACTTCTTCAGGATGCGGAAAACCTCGTTCGTCTCGAGATTGCCGCCCAGGATGCGCCGCACCTCTGAAATCCGCAACACCACCGGAGCCTGATCCAATTTCCGTGAGACGATATCGACAACATCGCCAACCAATTCTCCGCCGCCGGATTCCAGAATCAGCGCCGCGACCAGATCGCACGACAAAACTGTCGACTCAAAATCAGCGCCGCGCTCGAAGCGATGCGAAGCATCCGTATGAATTCCATGCTGCCGCGACATCTTACGCACGATCCCCGGATCCCACCACGCCGACTCGATCAGAATATTCCGCGTCTTGTCGGTAATCATGGTGTCGTACCCGCCCATCACTCCTGCAAGCCCCACGGGCTTCTTGGCATCGGCGACCACAAGGTCGTCGGATGTAAGCGTGCGCTCCACACCATCCAGAGTCTTCAGCTTTTCTCCGTTCTTAGCCTTTCGAATGATGAGCCGGCCGCCTTCGAGCAAGTCGAGATCGAACACATGCGTCGGTTTCCCCATCTCCCACAAGACATAGTTCGTGGCATCGACCGCGTTGCTGATGGGCCGCTGCTCAAGCAACCCCAAGCGCCGTACAATCTTTTCAGGCGACGCCTTGACCGTAGTTTCGCGTAACACACGAGCCGAGAAGCGAGGACAAAGCTGCGGCTCTTCAACAGTGATGGGAAAGGCCGTGTCGTGAGAAGTTTTTGCTGAGAACTGAGAACCGAGAACTGAGAACTGCTTCAGCGCCTTCAGCGGCAGATCATAAACTGCCGCTGCTTCGCGCGCGACTCCGTAGTGGTTCATCGCGTCGGGACGGTTCGTCCCAATCTCCATCTCAAACACCGTATCAGCGCCCGACCTGCTGATTCCTTCGACGGCAATCCCCACGCCAGTCAAATCCTCAGCCAGCCGCCGGTCATCAACGCGCAGGTCAACGAATTCGCGAATCCATTGTGGAGAAAGTTTCATTTCCCTCTAAAAAGCACTGTCATCCTGAAGCGCGTTCTTTGCGCTGAAGGACCCCATGCACTTGGATACCAAAAACTGCCTGTCGAGGAGTTCTCACGATACCGCCGCCCGTTTGGCTGACCACTGACCACTGGCCACTGACCACTACGCAAACTGCTCCAAAAACCTGACATCCCCGTTGAAGAACAACTGCAAATCATCCACGCCGTACTTCAGCAAAGCGATCCGGTCCGCGCCCATGCCAAACGCAAACCCGGAAACCCGCCGAGGGTCATACCCGTTGTCCTTCACAAACTCAAACACGTTAGGATCGACCATGCCGCATCCCAGAATCTCAATCCATCCCGTCTGCTTGCAAGGACGGCAAGGCTCCGCCCCACGCCTCCCGCTCCCGCCACAAATAAAGCACGAAACAAACATCTCCGCGCTAGGCTCGGTAAACGGAAAAAACGACGGACGGAAGCTGGTCTTCACGCTCGATCCGAAGAATTCCTTCATCGCATGATCAAGCGTCCCCTTCAAATCGCCGAAAGTGATGTTGGTATCGACGGCCAGCCCCTCGATTTGATGGAACATCGGCGAGTGGCTCGCATCGGGAGGATCGTTGCGGTGCACCGTCCCCGGAATCACAATGCGAATCGGCGGCCGCATCTTCTCCATCGTACGAATCTGCACCGGAGAAGTATGCGTGCGCAGCAGCAAACGCTCGCGCTGCGGCTTCGCCTGCTGCCCCGCGATGAACAAGGTATCCTGCGTATCGCGCGCCGGATGATTCGGGGGAAAATTCAAAGCCTCGAAGTTGTAGTAATCGGTTTCGATCACCGGACCTTCAGCCACAGAGTAGCCCAGCTTCTGAAAGACGCGAACCATCTCGTTCGTCGTCTTGACCACCGGATGCTCGGCCCCGATCGGCCGCCGCACGCCGGGAAGAGAAATATCGACGCGGTCGCGAGCAAGAGGAGTTCCGCTTGCAACTGCGAGCCGATTCAACTCAGCCGTCTGAAGAGTATTCTCGACCGCCGCCTTGACCTCATTGACGATGCGGCCCGCGTCTCTCTTGGCATCCTTCGGCGCACCCTTCAACCACAAATCATTGATCTGCGTCAGGACGCCGTTCTTGCGTCCGATCCACCGGTCACGAAAAGCTTTCAGTTCAGCATCATTGCGTACGGCCGCAGCTTCGTCCGCGCACGCGCGAACGCACTCGGCAGCAGCCTTTTCCAGCGCCGCCGCCGAGTAATCCGTCAATTTGGAAACGCTATACGCCATGATGATCGAGGATTTTCAGGATTTGTCATTCCGAACCGCGTCAGCGGTGAGGAACCTGCTGTTCTCTCGCCACGAGCAAAAAGCAGACTCCTCGCTCGCGTTGCGTGGCAGCGAGCGCCGAAATGACAAGGATTTATTGAAAGCCGAAAGCTGAAGCCCGAAAGCTGAAGCCCGCCTACGCCAGCGCGCCCTTGGCCTGCTCGACCAGGCTCTTAAACGCTGCCGCGTCTTTCACCGCCAGATCCGCGAGAATCTTGCGGTCCAGTTCGACTCCGGCAACCTTCAGCCCGTGGATGAACTGGTTATAGCTCAACCCGTTCAGCTTGGCCGCCGCCCCAATCCGCACAATCCACAACGACCGGTACTGCCGCTTCCGCTGCTTCCGCCCGGCGTATGCGAATTTGAGGCCGCGCTCGACGGCCTCTTTGGCGGAGCGGTAGAGCTTTGATTTGGTGAGGAAGTATCCGCTGGCGCGGTCTAAGATTTTTTTGCGCTTGGCGCGGCGTTTGGTCCCGCGTTTGACACGAGGCATGGGTATTCTCCTTTTTGCGTTCTATGTACTGGGCGGCTGGAGGTAAGGGATGAACCGTGACCTCTTCACGCGCCTGAAGCAGTGGTCAGTGATCAGTGGCTAGTGGTCAGAAAAGCCCTTCGACTCCTGACCAACGATCCCGGAACAGTGGCCGCTCGCTTACTGATAGGGAATCATCCGCTTGACTTTGCGGAGATCGCCGTCGCTTACCAGGGTTGCGGTCCCGAGGTGGCGTTTGCGTTTCTTGGCCTTCGAGCTCAGCATGTGGCGCAGGCCGGAATGGCCGCGCTTTACCTTGCCGTTGGCGGTTTTCTTGAAGCGCTTGGACGCGCCTTTGTGCGATTTCAGTTTCGGCATAGTTCCTCTTCGTTAGCTGCCAGCCGTCGGCTGCCAGTTTATTTTAAGGAAGCGAGCCAAACGCGCCATGATTGGATCGCAAAGAACGCGATCCTTCGCGCGGCTCGCCCAGATCCTTCGCCGCGCAAAGAACGCTTGCTCAGGATGACAAATCAAGCAAAGAACGCTTGCTCAGGATGACAATCAAACAGAGATACCGGGTACAGCGCTAAGCCTGCGAAACCGGATTCGGAGCCTCGGCGGCTGCCGCGGCAGGGGCCGGCTGGTCTTCCTTCGATTCCGGCTTTTCCGGCGTTAACTTAGCCTGCGCCATCTTTTCCTGCAGCATCTTTTCCTTCTGCTCAGCCTTGGCTTTCTGCTTGGCTTCTTTCTCTCTTTCCTTCTCGCGCTCGACCGCCGACTTTTTCGGGGCGAGGATTGCGTGCAGCGTGTTGCCTTCCTGGCGCGGCCGGAACTCAACGATGCTTTGCGGCTCTACGTCCTTAATCAGCCGCTCCAGAATTTGCCGGCCGAGGCCGGTGCGAGTCATTTCGCGGCCGCGGAAGAAGATTGTTGCTTTTACCTTGTCGCCTTCGTCCAGGAAGCGCAGCACATGATTCTTTTTGGTCTCGTAATCGTGGTCGTCCACATTAATGCGGAACTTGACCTCTTTCACTGTGATCGTCTTCTGATGCTTCTTGGCCTCGCGCTCTTTCTTTTCCTGCTGGTAGAGATATTTCCCGTAGTCCATGATGCGGCACACGGGAGGTTGCGCGGTGGGCGAAATCTCGACCAGATCCAGGTTCTTGCTGCGGGCCAACTTGAGCGCTTCGAAGGGAGGCATTACGCCGATCTGTTCGCCTTCATCGCCGATCACGCGAATTTCGCGCGCTCGAATACGGTCATTGGTTCGGATAAAGCGTTTGTCGATACGGTCCTCCGCGCACTAAGCGACTGGGAATAGGAAATTATAACATGGGGTTGGGGAGGGGCTGGGCAACAGCGGTTGGGGGACGTGTGGCCCAGCTTAAGCACCAATGAATAGTGAATAATGAATAGAGGTGTGCGGTGCTTTGCGCTTCTCTTTGGGTTGCGATTCGAGTTAGTTAGTGGGAGGTTCCGTCGTCTCGCATTTCCGTCGCATTTCCCGTCCCCGCATTTTCCGCATGTCGTGGGTATAATGTAGGTGGTCCCGGCGGGAATCGAACCCGCATCTCCGTTGGGAAGGCTTTGTGGTCCAACCCCGTCGCGAGCGTTGTTGTCCCTAAAAGCCAAAAGCCCAAGTCCGGCGTCTTGTCCGTTAGACGACGGAACCATAAGTCTAGCCCGCGGCCGGCAGCCCACGGGACTTCATGTCCTTCATCGCTTCCATCAGCCTGACGGTCTCGTTCACGTCCAAAGTGTCGCCTTTGTAACGCAGTTCCAACAGCCCTTGCAGGTTCGACGGCAGCTTCACGCCGTCGTGCACCACTAGGATAAAGCGATCGCCGTACAGCGCCATCGCAGCGCCGATCTCGATCAGTACATTAGAGTTGATGACGACCTGCTCGTGGCCGTCCTTGTCGATCAGGTGCTGCTCGTCTTCGACGTGGATAATCGCGGCGCCACACGAGCGCATCCCCGCCATGATCTTCGTCGGTATTGGCTGCGACACAGTCTGCTTCTCGATCTCTGTGACGGGCACGAACTCGCCGAACGCGAGTAGCTTTTTGATCGGGTCGATCAGGCCTTGGTTCTTACCATGAGTGATGAACACGCGACGCAGCCGAGCGTCCTCCGACGGCATCGTCACTAGTTTGGGCGCTGTCGCTGTCGCCGTTCGTTCGGGGACCTGCTCGACGGCGTCGTCCGCGAGCTCGTTCATTGTGCCTGACCCAGGTGGCGCGTCTGGCATGTCCTTAGCCCCTACGACTGGCACCCTCGCACCTGCGAGGTCAACGTAGGAGCGATCCTTGATCTGCTTCAGAAAACCGAGTTCGTTGGCGCTGTCGACTATGAGGGAAAGCACTTCGGCGGTCCGTTCGGTGGGGACACCGAAGTCCGTCAACACGTTTCGCGCTATGTCTTCTCTGGGGACCGGCGCTTTGTCATACTTCTGCAGGAACTCGCGGATCACGCGCGGTCTGAGCAACGCCTCGCGCTTCGCAGCGAGGTCGTCGCCCTCGGTGGTCGGCCGGATGATCCGCATTCCAAGAGGTGTGATCGCGATCTCGCTAGCGTTGTAGCCGCCTACGGTGAGACCATAGGCTATGGCGGATCCGGTCAACATCCTGAAGCCACCCGTAGAGGGCTGCATTTCGAGCGCGACGGCAACTTGCAACGGGGAAGTGGGTTTGTAACCGTAATTGTCCGCGATCGCCCTAGGGATGCGCAGTGCTTTTTCGAGTGAGTTGGACGGAACGTCCGCTTGACTGACGTAGATGCGTTGCACTGCCTTGGGGGCCAGCTTGCTGTTTCTCGCCATCGCGACCTCCGCTGGGCCAGATATTCAAAGTGAATTAACTTTGAATTTCAGGCGATTATACTCCTGCCGTGTTCCTAGAGTAAAGTTCACAGTTTTAAGGGTCATTGCAGTCAATGAGAAAGTGCCTAATACGGGAATCGGAGGAAAGTCAGACTACACGGCCTGTAAACTCGCTTTTGTGGCCGCCTCCGGCTGTTTCGTGCCAGCTATCAGCAACGACCGCCGGGGCCGCTCATGCCCAGTTTTGACATCAGTGGGGGATGTTCACACGTCACGGACTTAGTCCGGCGAGCAGACTAGATTTTCCTCATGCCGTCGGACTAACGCGTTTCGAGCACTCGTTTTCGATGGTTGTGGCGCTGAGCGGCGGCCGCGGTGCCGTCCCCTTCGGGGACTTAGGGTGGGTGTTTGGGAGTTTACCCCGGACTTACCCTTCGGCTGTCAAGCGAGTAAGTGGTCCAGGTGTGCTCGGGATGACAATCCTTCAACGCGACCTCGCGGGGGCTGAAGCCCGTTAATTTTCTGGGGGCTTTACGCGGTGCTGAAGCGCCGCTCTTCCACGGTGCTGCGGGCAGTCGAGGTCAGGGTCGAAGGCGGGGCTAAAGCCCAACTTCTTTCGGAGGCCTTTATCGCAGCGCTGGAAGCGCTGCGCCACCCAAAATCAACGGCGGCTGGCCCACATAGGCCCGGTTCTGGCTTGAGCGGGAGTGTTCGCACATCACAGACTTCGTCTGGCGAACAAAACTAGATTGTCCTCTCACAGGGGTTGGTGAGTGTTGTTAGGGAAGGGCTGATGGGTTTGGAGTGGGAATGCCTTGCCGGGCAGATGGTGCCGTGCGCGGGGTAGGGATCCCCTCGGCTTCGCTCGGGGCAGGCTCTTCGACTCCGCGAACCGATTCGCTTTGCGAATCGGTTGGCTGCGCTCTGGATGACAATCCTTTAAGCGACCCGCGGGGGCTGAAGCCCGTTAATTTTCTGAGTGCTTTACGCGGCGCTGAAGCGCCGCTCTTCCACGGTGCTGCGATGCGCGGCCGGTGCTCTCCGTCGGCGTCGCTGATTTTCTTTCGCCCCTCCGGGGCTTGGTAGTTTCGGGCGGGCTGTCCCACGGCTTGCGCCCCTTCGGCAGGCTCAGGGCAGGCTGTGGGCTGCATTCTGTTTCGTCCAAAGCCTCTTTTCCTGGTTCCGAGAAAAGGTTGTCAATAGGTAGAAATTACACGATTGGGGTTATGTGGTGGAAAGCAAAGGGAAAATAGTTTGTGCAACTGCACGCAAAGTTGTGCAGTTTTCGCTATGCTGTATGATATAATAGAAGTATAGAGTAAAAATTCAGAAAACAACCGACGGCGCGGCCGCTCTTTATCTTTAGGGAGCAGGGGTCGCGCCATTCGGGGTTTTGGAGGGTGAGGATTGCGATGGGGCAACGAGGTATGCAGTTTAAGAATGCGAAGGAGCGGGGAGAGTGGGCGGAGGTTCGATTTTTGGCGCGGGCGATGGAGCAGCGGTTTCGAGTGGCAAAG
>Ga0302324_100021095_pt1 | contig 12712 bp, 9 predicted proteins | sample Palsa_T0_1_FD_201949 | JGI IMG/M metagenome (GOLD analysis project Ga0302324, IMG submission 201949) | Peat permafrost microbial communities from Stordalen Mire near Abisko, Sweden - Palsa_T0_1 | ecosystem: Environmental > Terrestrial > Soil > Palsa > Peat permafrost | place: Sweden: Abisko...
GATCTGGGGCTGGGTGTTGGGTTCGGCTTTGGTCTTGATCCACACTTCGCCGATGTTGTGATGTTGCCAGTCGGTGAAGAGGCTAACGCTGTAGCCGCTCCCCAGGATGGCGTCGAGGTTGTGTTCGAGCTGATCGATGGAGAGATTTTCGTAGACGACCTGGCGGGCCTGGAAGCTGGGCACGGCGTTCAGGGTGACCCTGGTGATCACGCCGAGGGCGCCGAGGCCGACCACGGCTCCGGCAAACTGGTCGGGGTCTTTTTCCTTCGAGATGTGAACGATCTCGCCATTGGCCTTCACGATTTCGAGGGCGGCGACGGCGGTTGAGAGGTTGCCGTTCTTGACGCCGGAACCGTGGGTTGCGGTCGAGACTGCTCCGACGACGGTGATGTGGGGCAGGGAGGCGAGGTTGGGGAGGGCAAAGCCCTGCTGATCGAGCCAGGGCGCGAGGGTGCCGTATCTAACGCCGGCTCCTACGGTGACGGTGCGGGATTTTGGGTCGACGACCATCGAATCGAGGTTCTGCAGAGAAATCTGGGCATGGGTGCTGTCGGCGATGGCGTTGAAGGAGTGACGGGTGCCGAGAGCCCTTAGTTTGGGTGAGTTTTTTACGAGCCGCTGGGTTTCGTCAACCGTCTTTGGAAGGTAGAGAGTATCGGTGTGATAGGTGAGGTTGCCGGCCCAGTTGGTGCGGGGGGCGGGCTGGGTTTCGCCGGTGGCGAAGGGGGAGAGGATGGCGGTGGTGAGGAATGCGCCGGAGGTTTTCAGGAATTCTCTCTTGTCCATAGATGTGTCAGGTACTTCCGAGCTGGTTTTGGGAGCAGGATTGACCTAATTGGGAAGGTTCGTGCGCATTGCTGCGGTTCCGAAACGGGAATTCTACTAATATGTGAGTGACATTCACTAAGATTTCGCATTTCCACACTTGACAGCCGTATCCTCGTCGGCCTACATTAGCAATCGAGAGGTGACACTGCTAAAGGGAGTTCCTGAGACCTTTTGGCTGTCCCAATCGACCCTTTGAACTTTATCACTTTTTAAGAAACAAGACCGCGAGTTCAACGCTCGCGCGAAGGAGAAGCAACGAAATGGCAACAGCTACCGTAGCAACCACCTTCACTCCTCTTCACGACCGGATTCTGGTCCGTCGCGTGGAAGAGGGCGAAACCGTCCGTGGCGGCATCATTATCCCTGACTCGGCGAAAGAGAAGCCGCAGGAAGGCGAAGTGATTTCCGTCGGCAAGGGCAAGTCGAATGACGAAGGCAAGGTATTTCCGCTCGACGTCAAGGCGAACGACCGCATTCTGTTCGGGAAGTATTCCGGCACCGAGATCAAGATCGATGGCGAAGAGTTCCTGATCATGCGTGAGGAAGAAGTCCTGGGCATTCTGAAGAAGTAATCATGGCCTCCTTTTCGGAGGCATTTTCGTTTCCGTGGTAACTGCGACATCCGTGAAACCACCCTTGCCGACAAGAACAAGAACGTCGCCGGGGATAGGGCACCCACAGTATCTGGATTTAAGCAATGAGGAGATTTTAGAAATGGCAAAGCAAATTCTGCATGGAGAAGATTCCCGTCAGGCGATTCTGCGTGGCGTGAACACCCTGGCCGACGCGGTCAAGGTGACCCTTGGACCCAAGGGCCGTAATGTTGTTATCGAAAAGAAGTTCGGTTCGCCGACCATCACCAAGGACGGCGTGACCGTAGCGAAAGAAATCGAGCTCGCGAACGCACTTGAAAACATGGGCGCGCAGATGGTGCGCGAAGTGGCCTCGAAGACCTCCGACGTTGCCGGCGACGGCACCACCACCGCGACCGTGTTGGCACAGGCGATCTATCGCGAAGGCGTGAAGACGGTTGCTGCCGGTGCGAATCCGATGGCGCTGAAGCGTGGCATCGACAAGGCCGTTGCGGCCATTGTTGGTGTCCGTGACGAGCATGGCGTTGTGACTGGCGGAGCTTTGGCTCGCTTCTCGAAGCCAGTTACCGGCGAGATGATTGCCCAAGTGGGCACCATTTCGGCGAACTCCGACTCGACCATCGGCAACATCATTGCCGAGGCGATGAAGAAGGTCGGCAAGGACGGCGTCATCACCGTTGAAGAATCGAAGACCCTCGAGACGCTGCTTGAAGTCGTCGAAGGCATGCAGTTCGATCGCGGTTATCTGAGCCCCTACTTCGTTACCGATCCGGACCGTATGGAAGCTTCTCTGGAAGAGCCATATATCCTGATCCACGAGAAGAAGATCAGCTCGATGAAGGACCTGTTGCCGCTGCTCGAGCAGGTTGCCCGTAACTCGAAGCCGCTGGTGATCATCGCTGAAGACGTTGACGGCGAAGCATTGGCGACCCTGGTGGTCAACAAGCTGCGTGGCACGCTGAATGTCGCTGCTGTGAAGGCTCCTGGCTTCGGCGATCGTCGCAAGGCGATGCTCGAAGACATTGCGAAGCTGACCGGCGGTAAGGCCATCACCGAAGACCTCGGCATCAAGCTTGAGAATGTCAAGATCGAGGATCTCGGCCGTGCTAAGCGTGTGACCATCGACAAGGACAACACCACCATCATCGAAGGCAAGGGCGAAGCCAAGGCCATCGAAGGGCGCGTGAAGGAGATTCGCAATCAGATCGACAAGACCACGTCCGATTATGATCGCGAGAAGCTCCAGGAGCGTTTGGCCAAGCTGGTTGGCGGCGTTGCCGTCATCAAGGTCGGTGCTGCTACCGAAACCGAGATGAAGGAAAAGAAGGCCCGCGTCGAAGACGCAATGCACGCTACCCGCGCTGCCGTTGAAGAAGGCATCGTGGCTGGTGGCGGTGTTGCGCTGGTCCGTTCGTCGAAGGAAGTCGATGCACTGATCGCCCAGCTTGAAGGCGATGAGAAGATCGGCGCCCAGATTGTTCGTCGCGCTATCGAAGAGCCGCTGCGCCAGATCGTTGGCAACGCGGGCGTCGAGGGTGCGGTGATCGTCGGTAAGATCCACGAGAGCACGGACGACAACTATGGCTACAATGCAGGCACCGACAAGTTCGAGGACCTGGTTGCGGCCGGCGTCATCGATCCCACCAAGGTGACCCGCACCGCTCTGCAGAACGCAGCCTCGATCGCCGGCTTGATGCTGACGACCGAAGCTATGGTCTCGGAGATTCCGGAGAAGAAGGAAGCTGGCGGCGGCCACGCAGGTCACGGCGGCGGCGGCATGGACGGCATGTACTAGGACTAGCCGTCCAGACACACGCGCCTTTGGCGCAAAAGCGAGAACGAAAAGCCCCTGCAGAAAATGTGGGGGCTTTTCATTTGGTTTGAGGATTGTTAATCAATATTCATGGTACAATTGGTTTATCAAGTTTTTATACTAAAGGCCGGAAGGACCAAATGAACAATCCACAGAGGATTCATGATTTTCTGAGGGCAAACCCGCATCAGCTGTTTTGTGATGACTGTCTGGGCAAGAAGGCTGGCGTCGATCGCCATGAGGTCAACACTATTGCCTGGACTCTGGCGCTTTTCCCAGAGGAATTCAGGAGAAAAGCGACTAGCTGCTCACAGCGATGCAGCACTCGGGAAAAACAGTCAACGGAAGCGATTCGAGATTGAGAGATTCATTGCGAGGAACCGCCATGTTGAGAACACTTCGCCGAATGTCGGCGGCGGACGTTGTGTGGATTGCTACCGCGCTTTTGCATCAGGGAAACCCGTCCCGCTCCGAATTCAGCGTGCAGGAGATCAAAGAACGGGCGCTAAAGGAGGATCTTTGGAAGGGGGATGCGAAGACGATCTACCAACATGCTCTGCAGCACTGCGTTGCAAATCGCGAACCGAACAACTCAAAGTTGCGAATGCTGTACGACACGCGGCCTGGCGAGGACCGGCCGGGGTACAGACGGTTGTTTCGCCAAGGTGATCATTTCGATCCGGGCAGGGAAGGGAGCAAGTATGGAATGAGAACCACTCCCCTGAGGGAAGAACTGCCTGAGGAGTACCTTACGCTGCTTGATTGGTATGAGGAATGGAGCAAGCAGGAGGGTTCGCGAAAAAGCACACTGGATCCACTTCTGGCACTCTACGGCTCGGGCAAGCACATCTGGGCCGACGAACATGCTGACGAATACGTAGCCAGATTGCGAGAGGGATGGGAGTGAGCCGCGTCTTCTGGGACACGAATGTCTTCATCTACTTCTTCGAAGCGCAGGACAAGCTGGGGCCGGTTGCTCGCGCGCTCCGCGAGAGCATGATCAAGCGGGGAGACCAACTGCTCACATCCACGATGACGCTCGGTGAGATATTGGTGAAGCCTCGACAGCAGGGCGATCTGGCGCTATGCCGAAAGTATGAAGAAGTGTTGAAAGCGACCTCGGTGATCGTACCTTTCGATGTTGAGGCCGCCAGGCAATACTCCGAGGTTCGGCAAAATCGCGGAGTGAAGGCGCCGGACGCGATTCAGTTGGCCTGCGCAGCAGTAGCGAAGGTGGATTTGTTCATCACGAACGACAACCGTTTGCACACTCTACATATTCAGGGGATTCAGTTTATTGTTCCTATCGATCGCGCGCCTCTTTAGGAGACTGACCAGCCAGCTCGCGACTTGGTCGATCGGTATTTCTAAGGAGAAGGCCAGCCTTTGCGGCTGGCTTTTTGTTTTGTGGTATGAGTCGATAGCGCTACTTGGCGGAGTGGCCGCCGAAGGCTACTTTGATCCCGGTTTGGATGGCGAATGGGAGCGACGGGTAGCCGATGGGGGCTATATGACTTTGGTTGAAGATATTGTTGGTTTGGGTGTAGATGCCGAGCCAGGTGGTGGCCTGATAGGTCATGCCCAGGTTGAACCTCTGGTAGCTGTGGTCGAGGTTGCGGTTGGGCAGTAAGAGGGAGTTACCGGCGGCGAAGTCGTAGCCGCCGAGAAACGTGCTGTCGTCGCTGCGGCTGGCGTAGGCTCCGGTCATGGTGGCGGAGTATTTCGAGTGACTGTAGGCCATCGTGACGAAGCCGGTGTTGGGTGGGCGGCGGAAGGGCCTGGCTCCGACGAGTGGCGAGGTTGACCCGATAGGGATGTTGGAGAAGGAGGGGATTGGACCGCCGGGGAGTCCGGTGTTGTAACTGGGACTTAGAGCGTCGGAGGTGAAAGAGTGCTGGACCTTGGCGTCGAGATAGGTGTAGCCAGTGCGAAGGAATAAGTGGGGGAGCGGCTGGTACTCGAGTTGCGATTCGACTCCCTGTGCGTTGAACGACAGGGAGTTGGCGTAGGAGCCTCCGTTGTTTTGCAGGAAGGCGATCAGGGCTTGCTGCTCGGCGGGAGTCAGGTTGGGGAGCAGCTGCGGGACGGCGAAAGGATCGATGTATTCGATCTGATTGCCGAACTCGTTGTGAAAGTAAGTGACGCGGAGGAGCATTTTCTGGCTGAGGAGACTTTGTTCGACGCCACCGTCGTAGGTGCGATCGCGTTCGGCACCGATTTGGGAGATGTTGTCCTGGAGGATGGCTTCGGGGCCGCCGGGCTGACTTAGCAACGTGTCATAGAGAGAGCCGAATTGCTCGGCGAGGGAGGGTTCGCGGACGCCTTTGGCGAAGTTGAAGTTGAGCTTGGTGCCATGGATGAGTCCGGCGCCGGGACGCTGGAGATAGTAGGCGCTCGAGACTCGGGGGGTTCCCTGGACTCCGTAGACGTGGTTCTTCTGGACGCCGCCGCCTAGCTGGTAGAAGAAGCGGTTCTTGAAGTCTCCGGCAAACTGGAGGGTGTAGTCGAAGTTGGGGCGCTCGAGAGATTCGCTGATGCCATAAGTGGGGTAGTTGCTGGAGCCGCGCTCGTCTTCGTAGCGAAAGCCGCCGAGGGCAGTGAGGTGCGGGGTGATTTTGTAGTCGGTCTGGGCGTAGAGCTGGTCGCGATTCGAAGAGGCGTCGGAGGCGTTGGGATACGTGCCGAAGCCGGAGTTGAGCTGGGCTTGTCCGGATACGGAGTAGCCGTTGGCGCCGGTGATGGTGACGGGCAGGCCGTAGTAGTTCAACGTGGGGAAGCCGAACTGGATGGTAGTGATGGGGATGCCGGCGGCGTACCATTGCGCGGCCTGTTCGCGTTTGCGGGCAAGGCCGTAGCGGACCATGTTGTGCCAACTGTCGGTGGTTTGATTATCGATGGTGGTGCTGACGAAGAGGTCCTGATCGGATTGCTTGCCGTCGTTGGCGATGTCATAGAAGTTGTATGCGCCGGGGAGGCCGAGGGCGGCGGTGGTGTTGCGGGCGGTTGCCCGTATCTGGGTGGTTGAGGTGGGGGAATAGCCGAGATTCAGGCTGGACGCGACGTTGTGATATTGGCTCAGGGCGATGTCGTTCGAGCTATTGAGCCTGGAAAATGCGCCGTAATAGTCGAGCTTGTTGTGGGTCCCGCCGGTCTGGAGTTCGTTGCGATAGGTGTAGTAGTTGCCGGCGTCGCCCTGATAGAAGAACGATGGGGTTGGCGTGGTGCCGCGCGTGGTGGTGATGCTGAATAGACCAGCGGCGGCGTCGGAGCCGTAGAGCACACTATTGGGGCCGCGAAAGACCTCGACGGAATCGATTCCGGTGGTCGAGACGCTACCGAGATCGAAACGTCCGCCGAGGTCTTCGGCGGGCACGCCGTCGATGAGGACGCGGTTGGCGTCGGAATTTCCTCCGCGAACGAAGATGGAGGTGGCGCTGCCGTATTGGCCGTAGGTGACGACGTTGACGCCGGGGACCTGGCGGAGCGGATCGATGAGGGTGAAGCGATTCTGGAAGTCCGGGGCGTGGAGCACGTCGACCGAGGCGCCGGTTTGGGCCTGGGGCGCAGGCAGGCCGGAAGCGGTGACGACGATGCTTTGGCGGACGGTGTCGAGTTCCAGCACGACATCCTGCTGGACGCTGTCGAGCTTACCGGCGTAGAAGGTTTGGGTGCCTACCTGGCGGAAGGAGGTTCCGGCGGCGAGGACGATGAAGCGTCCGCCGACGCCGCAGCTTAAGGTGTAGCCGCCGGTGGCGTCGGTGTGAGTGTTGGTAACTACTTTGCCGTTTTGGATGAGCGCGACGGCGGCTCCGGAGATGGCTGCCCCGCGTGGATCGGTGACGGTGCCGTGGACGATAGCGGCGGGTAGCAGTTGGGGACTGCAGGCGATGAAAAGCAGGATGGCGGTGCAGAGACGGTGACGCGAGCACCACTTAGAGACACGCATAGGACTCCTTCGTTCCCCTCGGAACGTGGCTTGGCAATCGCAACTGGACCGGTCTCCTGACTTTGTGCGCGAAACATATGAGCCAACCGGGCCGCCTTCCCAGGCTTACGCCCAGTGGCATTGTGGCCGGGTCGTCGCGGCGCATCCGGAACAGCGGTTTCGCCAGTAGATTGGCGGCTTGCCTGTAAACCAGACGCGCAGCGGCGCACTTACAGTTGCGGGGCAGTGGCGGATTTTCACCGCCTTCCCGAACATCCCGTTGCGTTTGTTGACAAATGTAGCCGTGGGCGCGAGAGCGATCGCCGACGGGGACTTTCCGGGCGGAGGTATTGCCCCGGACGCTCTCTTTTATAACGGATTGAAACTACGTAGTCAAAGGTGTTGATGGGGTGAATAAGATTGAAGGATGCATCGCTGGAATGCATATCCTTCGGCTCGCGCTGCGCGCTTGCTCAGGATGACCCGGCTTTGGTTCTCGGGGGGGAGGATCGCATTGGCGGCGCGCTAGGAGGTGAAGGCGGCGCAGGCGGTTTTCTCGTCGGGGTGGAGTGTGGTGTAGCGGGTGATGCCGACCATGGTGAAGACTTTTTGGAAATGGGGGGTGAGGCCGAAGGTCTGGATGGCCTGGCCTTTCTTGCCGGCGGCGATCATGAGCTGGATGACGAGGGCGATACCGCTGGAGTTGAGGTACTCGACCTTGGAGAAATCGAGGAGGATGCGTTTGGCGTCTTCGGAGAGGCCCTGATACGTGCCGAGCACGGCGGTTTGCGAGGTACTGGTAATGTCGCCGGTGAAACGAATCACGGTGATGGGGTCACCGGGACCACACTCAACTTGTTCGACCTTGACCTGTGTCCCTGGCTCTGACATTGCTTCTCCCTCAGCAGATTTACTGGAATGCGTGGGTGGTTCACGATTAGCGTGCGTGTTCGTCATTCAGTCGCGGGGTGGAGGCGGATGACCATTCGCGCGTAGCTGCCGGTCGGGGGGGTGCTGACCCACTCGGCTTCGTCGACGAGCGCCTGGATGAGAAACATGCCGAGTCCGCGGGCGGCTTGCTCTTCGTGCATTTTCTTGTCGATGTCGGGCTTGACAATTTTTCCGGTGGCTCCGGCGCCGTGGTCGTGGATCTTGACCTCAAGCGATTCTGCGTCCATGGACAGAACGACGCCGACTATTAGCGACTCGTTGAGTTTGTTGCCGTGCTCCATGGCGTTGATGCAGGCTTCCGCGACGGCAGTTTTGAGGTCTTCGACGCGGTCTTCGGCGAAGCCCATGAGTTTCGCGACGCTGGCGGCGGTATTCATTGCGACCTTTTCGTAGCCGAGTTTCGAGGGCAGGCGAAGTTCGATACTGCTGGCATTTTTCATTTCGGTTTGGGCCTTTTTCCTTAATTCTTGCTGCAATTCTTCATTCCTGCCGTAACAAGACAAAGCCGGTCATGTCGTCGGTCTGGGGCTGTCCGTCAGAGAAGCTGTCGAGGGTTCTCCACACGGCAGCAAGAGTGGCTTCGGCATTACATTCGCGGCAGTTGAGGAAGGTGTCGAGGAGGCGGTCTTCACCGAATTCTTCTTCCCCGTGGAAGACTTCGCTGAGGCCGTCGGTGTAGACGAGCAGGCGTCCGGCTTCTTCGAGGATGAAAGACTCTGAGGCGTAGCTGGAGAAGGGCAGGATGCCGACGGGGGTTCCAGAGGCCTCGATGGTGTGGATGGCGCCGTCGCGGAGGGCGAGGAAGGCGGGATTGTGTCCGGCGTTGACGACCTCGAGGCAATGGGTGGCTGGGTCGAGGCGGATGAGGAAGGCGGTGACGTATCTGCGCCGGGCTTCTTCGCCTTCGCCATAGTGGAGGACGTTCATGCGGGTGGCGATATCGACGAGCGAAAGGCCGGAGGTGGCCATGGCGCGAAAGGCGGATCGAAAAGAAGTGCTGACGAGCGCCGAGGCCAGGCCTTTGCCGGCGACGTCGGCGATAACGATGATGATTTCGCCGTTGGGCAGAGTGATGATGTCGAGGTAATCGCCGCCTACTTCGTAACAGGTGACGGAACGGGCCGCGAGGGTGTAGCCGGAAACTTCGGGCATCTCCTGGGGCAGCAGGCTGCGTTGCACGAGGCGGGCGGCGGCAAGGTCGGTCTCGAGGCGCTGCCACTCAACGGTGCGCTCGTGAAAGCGGGCATTCTCGATGGCGACGGCGGCCTGCATGGCGAGGCTTTCGAGGAAATCCTGTTCGTCGAGCGAAAGAGTGCGGCCGGCGGGAAAGAGGACGACCAGTTCGGTGAAAGAATTACCGGCTTTGTCGTTGAGTGGCAGGTGGAGATATTGAATATCGCCGTTGGGCGGTCCACCTTTGACATATGAAGTGTGCGCGGGGACCTTGCCGTAGATGTGGTGGAAGTGAGTGAAGAAGGCGCCGGTGAGTTCGAGTTCGCGAACGACGATTTGGAGGACGGTGCGCACGACTTCGTCCAACTCGATGGTGGAGTGGATTTGGCGGCTGGCCTCAAGCAGGGCCTGTAGGCGGGCGACTTGCTGCTGGGCGTAGAGAGTTTCAGCTAATTCCATGGACTACGGTCCTTCAGATTAGGTCAAGGAACAGGGTCAGAACACTGGCAGAAGTATACCGGGCATTGAGATTCATGGGTTGCGATTCGTTGATGAGCGGCATGAAGATGGCCGGCGGCGCCGCGGATAGAACCGCGATAGGGTCCGGATTTGGCGCTCTGCAAAGCGGTAGTTACCGAGTATCATGCTGGAATCATGCCTCGGCGGATTACGTGCGGTAAATGTTGGCTGGTTCCGGCTTTGGTGGCCATGGCGCATCTATTGGCTGCGGCGGCGATGGCTGAGGCTGTGCCGGCCGCGTCGGGGACTTATAGTTCTGCGCCGCACCTGGTGGTTGGCAGCATTGGCAAAGGTATCGTTTCGCTGGGGGGAGATTGGCAGTTTCACCTGGGCGACGATATGGCGTGGGCTGCGCCCGGTTTTGACGATTCGGGATGGGAACGGATCTCGGCGGACAAGCCCTGGGGCGCGCAGAGGTATTACGGCTATACCGGGTTTGCGTGGTATCGACGCCATGTGGATTTTGCTCCTTTGCCGGGGGTGGACTCGGGCGTGGTGTTGTTACTCCCGGCGGTCAACGATGCGTGCGAGGTTTACTGGAATGGCAATCTCATAGCTCGGATCGGCACGCTGCCGCCAAACCCGGTCTGGTACTACGCAATTCCGCGAAGGACCGCGAGACTGGGAACGACGCGATCGGGAGTGCTTTCGTTTCGAGTGTGGAAGGCGCCGTATGCGTCGACGGAAAGCGGGGATAGCGGGGGAATGGAGTCTGCTCCGCTGGCGGGCAGCGCGATTGCGATCGACGCATTCCGCGAGTCGCTGGAGTATCGCTGGCTGCGCGGCAATCAATACACCTTCGACCTGGATCTACTTTATGTGTTGGTGGCGCTGCTGAGCCTGATGGGATGGCTGCGCAACCGGGAGCAAAAGCTGCTGTTCTGGATGGCGCTCTTCGCGGTGACGCCGGTGCTGGTGTTTGTGTTGAGCGGGCTTCGGCTGCCGCTGCCGGTGGCGTGGTTCTGGACGCTGGATAATCCAGTGCAATCGGTGGGAGATATCGCTCTCTGGTATCTGCTGCTGTATTTGCTGGAACTTGACCGATATCCGTCGCTGCGGCGATGGACGCGGAGAATGGCGATCATTTCCCTGGTGTTCTCGTTGCTGGATGCGCCGGTGTGGCTGTTCGCATGGAGCATCGAGCATGCCGTGGCGGCGCAGATCATCGATGCGGTTCTCACCGTTCCTTATACGGTCATTGAGATTTTTCCGCTGATTCTGATCGCCTGCGCGTTGCGGAAGAAACTGGATGCGCCGCGATGGCTGGTGGCAATCTCGGCCTCGCTGTATCAGATGATCTTTGTAGTCCGGATTGCGGCGAGCCAGGGAGAGCGGTTTACTCATTGGACTTTGGCGAGCAAACTGACGACTCCGCTGTTTACGGTGAACGGCAACCGGTTCACCGCGGGGACGCTGGCGGGAACGTTCATGCTCCTGTCGATCGTGTATGGCGTCTACTGCTATACATCCAGGCGGAACAAGGAACAGCATGCTCTGGAGCAGGAGTTCAAGAGCGCGCAGGAGTTGCAGCGGGTGTTGATTCCGGATTCGTTGCCTTCGCTGGATGGGTATGCGGTGACGAGCGCGTATCACCCGGCGCAGCAGGTGGGCGGCGATTTCTTTCAACTGGTCGCGCAGCCGGATGGTTCGGCCTTGCTGATCCTTGGCGATGTGAGCGGCAAGGGGCTGAAGGCGGCGATGACGGTGGCGCTGATCATGGGTGCCTTGCGGACGTTGGTGGAGATTTCGGATGATCCGGCGGTGATTCTGGCGGGGTTGAACCGGCGGCTGTATGGACGTTTGCAGAATGGGTTTGCGACCTGCGTGACCATGCGGCTGGATCGGGATGGAAGCTGCGTGATGGCGAATGCGGGCCATCTTTCGCCCTTCCTGAATAAGGAGGAGCTGGAGTTGCCGGGGGCGTTGCCATTGGGTTTGGATCTGGCGGCGGAGTATGAGAAGACGGGCGTATTTCTGGCGGTGGGCGACCGGTTGACGTTGTATACGGATGGGTTGCTCGAGGCGCGGAATGCGGATGGGGAATTGTTCAGCTTTGGGCGGGTTCGAGAACTGATGGCGACGCGCCCCGATGCGGAAGAAGCGAGCCAAGCGGCGGTTGCGTTTGGGCAGGACGACGATATCACCGTGCTAACGCTGACGCGGCTGGCGGTTGGGGTGGAGTCGACGACTTCGCTGCGGGCTCCGGCGCTGGAGCCTTCTCCGGTTTGATTCGGAAGCCGTATATGGCGATGTTCCTTTAGCGGAGTTTCATAATTTGAGTTTGACTGCGGAGGAGCGTCATTTGGCGTTTGTCGTATACTCCAATTGTCGGCGGCGACGTGTGGTCGAGCGTTGCGGGCGATACTGTGAGGTGCGCCTTCTGCAGTCAGAATGATCCACTGACGCTCGAAGTACTGTCACCCGAGACATCGGTTTGGCGCGCTGTGGCGCGACATCATCGAAGTCATCCTACCCTGTTGCCCTTGCCCGCTGCATTGCGAAGTCCGCTGGACACTTTATCCTCCGTTTTATTCCCCTCCTTGTGCCGTGTTTGCGGCAACCCTCTTTTGCGGCTGAGCCGCGCTCCCATTTGTGAAGATTGCTGGAAGAGCGTTGCCCCGCAGGCGGGTGAGGTTTGTTTTGTTTGCAGCGAAGAGCTGCGGATCACGGCTTTTACTCCGACAGGCGGCGTGGGGGGCGATCCGGCAGAGAAGCTTTGCCAGGCTTGCCGATTGGCTCCTCCGGCATTTGCGCGAGCGGTTGCTTTTGGCGGTTATGCGGGTTCGCTTCGTTTGATGGTCCATGCGCTGAAATATGACGGAATTTTTCCGGTTGCGGAGCGGCTGGGTGAGTTGCTGGCCGGTGCAATTCTGAAGCTGGACGATGCCGGAAAAGCCGATGGCGACAGTT
>Ga0302324_100021097_pt1 | contig 12712 bp, 13 predicted proteins | sample Palsa_T0_1_FD_201949 | JGI IMG/M metagenome (GOLD analysis project Ga0302324, IMG submission 201949) | Peat permafrost microbial communities from Stordalen Mire near Abisko, Sweden - Palsa_T0_1 | ecosystem: Environmental > Terrestrial > Soil > Palsa > Peat permafrost | place: Sweden: Abisko...
AACTGATTCACCGTGCGAGTTTCAGAGCTTCGGTCCTCCACCTCTCTGAGATCCAAGCCGTGCTGCAAAGCATTGCGACGAACAAGTGTCTCTTGACAACGCCTTCGTTCTTATCGAAGGGCACCCGGAAAAGAAAGTCAAAACTGAGTCAACTGCCACGGCAACTGCTGTAGTGGTATTATCTCGTTTCCCGATTCGTCAAGATAGAGCAATGAAATGCAGAGGATGCGCCACCCGCCGATCCAACCTCCGCTCCGTCAGCTCGCCAGTACCCTCATCCAGCATCGCGATCTGTTGGTAGCGCGTGTGAAAATCACATCCTGTAATCATCATCGCTCGGCTCCCTTCTTCCGAGCCTTGGTCCTCTACGGCTACCAAGTTTACTCGGAGCAAGGAGCCGACAACGTCATCTAATCAGCCCGCCCGATCGGCGGGCGCGCGATACCGCCGTAACAAATCTGTAATTTGTAAAATGTAACGCACTGGCGTGGGCGGCAGTCCCTCAAGGAGATCAGAACGCCATTGGCACTCATTACCGGAACGAGCAAAGGAATTGGGTTGGAGGCGGCGTTGGCCTTCGCTCGCTCCGGATATAAGGTTTTCGCCACGATGCGCAGCCCGCACAAATCGCCGGAGCTGGCGCAAATTGCCGCGCGTGAAAAATTGGCGATCTTCGTTTCGGCGATGGACGTGGATTCGGATGAGTCGGTAGCACGCGGCTTTGCTGCCATCGGGAAAGAACACGGCCCGATCGACGTGCTGGTGAACAACGCCGGAATAGAACGCGGAGGCGCCATCGAAGAGCTGCCGCTGGCGGAATTTCGCGCGGCCATGGAGACCAATTATTTCGGAATGATCCGGTGCGTGCAGGCAGTGATTCCGCAGATGCGCCAGCGGCGCAGCGGCACCATTATCAATGTGAGTTCCACATCGTCGAGCCAAGGATCGCAAACGTAGACCGCAGCAAAAGGTTTTTGGGTATTTCGCGTTCAACATCCACGGTGGCAATTCGAAGATTATCGGTCGTCAGACACGCCTGACGATCCAAACGATCAGGCAAATGATTACCAGCGTTCCGATGATTCCGTATCCAAACATGATTGCCTCCTCGGGCGAAGGCGCTTAGGTGTTTTTTGTGGTGAACCTTGGCGACTCTTGAGCATTGATTCTAAAGTGGAACATCGCTGAGCGGGAATACAGGGCAATGGGTAGTTGGGAGCAAATCCCGCCTTAGGAGGTTGGAGGCGTCCGCTGGGTTTTGGGGTTTTGCACCATGGGGCGTGTAAGGGGGGCGGTGTGAAATCGGCCCCTAGATTCGGCAACAGCTTGAACGAGGCAAGAATTCGCCCGCCTGAAAGGCGGCCGCTACAAAAGACAAGACTGAAAACGAGCGATGTGATGCGGGCCGGTCTTAGATCGGCCCCTACACCAAAGCAACACCCTGCACACCTGCGACACCTTGAACATTCCTGCTCGCAGCGCTGATCGCGCGGTCGATCATGGGACTCGGCTATTCGATGATGATCAGGAACTTTGAGGTTTTTGCGGGCTTGGCGTCCTTTTCGAAGGGGCGAGCGTACTCGAAGAGGAGAGGGATGGTGCCCTGCGCGGAGGTGGAGAAGGTCCAGACCTCTTCGCCAGGGGCGCCTACCGTGTCATCGGCGGGTTTTCGCTCGGTGTAGGTATTGCTGATCTGTTTCAGGGTGGCGGGGTCTAGAGTGGTGGCGAGGCGCCAGGCGTACCCCGTGGTGTGATTGGCTGGGAGGGTGATGGAAAATTCCTTGCCGGCCAGGACGCGGATCTGCTCGACACCGGCGGTTTCGAAGTCGGGGGCGACGGAGGATTGAAGTTCGCGCGGAGCGCGCTTGACGGACGCGACGTGAGTGCCTTGAAATTTTCCCTGGGTATCGAACGAAAAGGCGAGAGCGGCGGTGCCGAGCTCGGCGCAGGCGTGGCAACCATCGCGAAGAATGTAGTCGACGAGAAAAGTCTGAGTTCCCCAGCCCGAGGCATCGAGTTTGGGGAGCTGCGGATTGGCGCGACCCGCGGGCCAGAGGCTGATGTTGGGGTAATTGTTGGCGATGGCTACGTAAGGCGAATATTTTTGCAATTCGGATTGGGGATACTGGGCTTCGTCGTCCACGTCGATGGGCGAGGGGTCCCCGTTGACGAGCAGCACACCTTCGAGTTCGTTGGCGCGGAAAACGTACTGGATGTAGGCGACGTCGACGCGGGCGACCTTACGGAAGGCGCGCAGGTAGATGACACCCGTGGACGCGAGGCTTTTGGAAAACGCGAGGGCTTCAGGCGACGCGCCGGCGGATTTCATTTCGTTAAGGAAACAGGATTCGATGTGCAAGGGATCGGCGCCGCACTTGGTTCGGATGGAAGCGAGAAGATCGGGCGAGGGATTCCAAACCGCGGCGTCGGTGACGCGAGGAGTGGGGGCTGGCGAAGACTTCGGGGGAGATTGCGCGCCGGCGAGGGCGCAGCAGAGCGAGAAAACCGGGATTAGGAACAAAATGCGTCGGGTCGTTTTCATACCTGATTTTGAGCTACCGCATCGACGAAAGCATCACGCGGCGGTGCGTGAATCCGCCGCGTGACGCCCTCTACACGACACGCCGGGAGCCCAATAGCGGGGCGCGGCGTGATCGAATCGTGAAACTCCAGCTTTATTGCGGCTACTTTGCGGCTCCGGGAACGAAAACCTGATCCGCGGAGGAAATGTCGACGTTCTTGATTTCGGTTTTGATCTTGAAGGAGCGCAATTGGCCTTTGGCGTTCTTGGCGACGTCCGTAGTGAACGTCAAGAAATACTGATTCTTGAGAACCATGTCGAGCTGCTCGAGAAAAGGCGCGTAAGAGATGGGCGTCTGAAAACCCTGGAAGAAGGATTCGCCGCCCGTCCTCTCGGTGAGCTGGTCGAGATTGCTCTGACCATAGCCGATGCGGAAGGTGTTGTGGCCGGCGCGACCGCCGCCGGTGGCGTAGAGAGTGTGGATCATGATGCCGGCTTTTTCGGCCTTCTCATAAGTGGATTGGATGTCGGGACTGAAAGGGTCGCCGCGGAAGCGGTCGATGCCGTCGGCGATGAGCAGAATTTCGCGGCGGGTATAGGGAGCGGGAGCGGGCCAGCCGCTGATCAAGGACATCGTGGAAAGATAAATGCTGGAATAAGCGCCGCCGTTTCCGAAGGGAATACGCACACCTTTTGCGGCCGCCGCATGATCCTGGCTGAACGGCGAGGTGGCTTGCACGCCTCCGTTACTGGCGTAAAAAACGCCGATGGAAGTCGCTCTTGGCTGGGCGTTGATGAAATTGCGAATGTCGCCGAGCTGAGCGCCGAGTTCGGTGGTGGAGGCGTCGTCGATGACGATGGCGAGTTGCAAGTTGGCTTTGTCACCCTGGGCTGGGATAAAACCAGTCACGGTCCTTTTGTTATTTTTTGCTTCGTATACGGTGATGTCGTCCATGCTGAGAGCCGGAGGCGGAGTGTATTTGGGGCCAAGCGCGGTGACGACGGTAGTCACCGACACCGTTCCCTGAGCATGGGCGGTTGCGGTGGTGCCCAGCGAAAAGGTGAGAGCGAAGAAAACAGCGAATGCGTTAAGCGAGTTACGCATGAAAATTTCCTCCGAAAACTACATTTAACTACCAGGGTATCGAAAGCCGGCCACAAGGCCGTCCGTGGCGCAACTCTAGTGGCGGCACCGCGTTCTGTCAAGACGTGGCACACGCGAGCCAAGAACCGCTTCCAGGCCATTGGATGATTCGATGACGTGCGGGAGATGCATACGAATTCATGCAATTTTTTGGAAGGCGAACTGCGCGGCGCTCGAGGCGAGGGAGGTGGAAATCGTTTTTCGGAGGAGGCTAAAGGCTTGCATATGCCGCAATCGCCTGTCGTATGATATTCGCGCCCAGTTCTAAAGAATGGCCGCGGGTCATCTTAAAATTTATCGATGGAGAGGAGTATTTATGAGATTGAAGAAAGGCTTAGCCGTGTGCGTGGGGCTGCTTGCGATGGCATGCGGCGCGGCGGCGGACACGGTGGTGCTGAAAAATGGCGATCATCTGACCGGCACGGTGGAAACCTCGGACGGAAAAAACGTGACGTTGAAAACGGATTATGCGGGGGAAATCCAGATTCAGTGGTCATCGATAGTGGAAATCAAGACGGACAAGCCGATCTTCGTGGTAATGCCGGACAAGAGCACGGTGAGCGGGGTCGTAACGACCGAGGGAACGAACATCATCGTGCATCCGGTGAGCGGGGCGCCGGTGCAATTGTCCGTGTCGCAGGTGACGGTGGTGAGGGGAGCGGACCAGGAGACAGCGTACGAGAAGTCGTTGCACCCGGGAATCTTGGAAGCGTGGAAAGGGGGCGTCAACCTGGGATTTGCGCTCTCCCGCGGAAACAGCGAGACGACGAACCTGACGACGGGGTTCACGGCGGACCGCAAGACGATGAACGACGAGATCACGGCGTATTTTTCGTCGCTGTACAGCACAGACGACAAGACGGGCGGGGGCACGATCGCGAATTCGATCATCGGCGGGTTGAAGTACGACCGGAACATCACCAAACGAGTTTTCGTGTTTGGGAGCGGGGACTTCACGCACGACGAGTTGCAGGACTTGAATATCCGCGCAATTTACAGCGGCGGCCTGGGATATCACCTGATCAGCAGTCCGAAAACGACGCTGGATTTACTTGGAGGTGTGAACTATACGCACGAGTCTTATGGTGCTGGGCCGACGCTGGTCACGCGCAATCTGGCGGGGATCACGCTGGGCGAAGGCGGAATGCACAAGTTCGGAAAATCGACGACGGTGACGGAGGTGTTTTACTTTTATCCGGACCTGAGCAACACCAGCCAGTACCGATTTTCGTTCGACGCGGCTTCGGTGACGCAGATCAACAAGTGGCTCGGCGTGCAAATCGCGCTGAGCGATCGGAATGTGTCGGATCCGCCGATCCCGGGAACCAAGTCGAACGACGTGATCTTCACAACCGGAGTGAATTTCAGCTTCGCGCACTAGAACCGTTGTCATCGCAAAACAGGGGCTTGAGGGGCGGAAGTCCCCGTTTTCTGGGCATTCCGTGGCCGTGAGACGGAGCCGAAGCCGTAAGAAAACCTCGCCGAGGAAAAGTGGCGCCCCTTCGGTGCGGGAGGCAACGAACGGCCGCGTTCCGGAATTGGGAGGCGTGGGCATGGCGCCTACACCGCAGGTTCCCCAGGGACATAGGGTATTCGTGGGATGGCTTCCCGTGGAAGCGCGTGCTTGAATTGCGAGGTCACGCGATATCGCCGGCATAACGGCGAGAGTTAAAACAGGCTAGAGGGCTTTGCGGGGTGTGGTACTGAAGATGGAAGCGCCGCGCAGGTCACGCGGCGTTCTGCTTCCATCGAAATGACAACCCAGGCCCGGCCTGGGTGGCCATTCATTCCCCCCTTCGAACGACGAGCACGAGACTCACGTGGAGATGATGATGCGAGGCATTGGAATTGCGTGCGGGATTTTGCTTTTGACATTCGCGGTGACGACGACGCCGGGACAGGACGAAAAACCCGGTGCGCCAGCTCCCGCAGCCGCGTCTGGGAGTCAGGCTTGTGCCGGGTGCGGCGGGGAGAACGGCGCGGTGGTGCGCGCGGCGATGCGGAATGTGGAATACCATCTGACGGATCGAATCATCGTGCATATCGTTTCGCTCGATGGGAAATTGACGCCAAAGCCGGAACAGATTCCGGTGTTCGACGACAAAACTTCGTTTGGGCTGGACGTGGATTCGGCGGCAATCATTTTGAACATGACGGCGCTGACGAACGACCTGAATGATTATGTGTTTGCGAAGCCGGAAGCGCCGGTGAAGAAACTGAGCGCGAGCACGCAGGGCGACCAGCTGGTGATGAAAGGGTTGCTGGTGAGCAAAGGCGGGATTCCTTTTGAGACTTCGGGAACGATGTCGGTGACGCCCGACGGAATGATTCGCGTACACACCACGAAAGTGAAGGCGTTAAAACTGCCGGTGAAGGGATTGATGGATATGCTGGGGCTCGACACCCAGAAAATGCTGAGCACGAAACAGGTCGAGGGCGTAACCGTGGATAAAGATGATTTGATTCTGGATCCGGAGAAGATCCTGCCGCCGCCGCAATTGCGCGGGCGTTTGACGAGTTTGCAGATTGTAAATGGAGAGATTCATTTGACGTTCGGGCCAGAGAACGGCAAAGCGGCGGCCGAGCCGGTGAAGGAAAGCTGCGGCGCGAAAAATTACCTGCATTTCCGCGGTGGGTTGGTGCGATTCGGAAAATTGACGATGAGCGACACGGATCTGGAGCTGATGGACGTGACGCCCGCCGATCCGTTCGATTTTTCGATCGACCACTACAACGAGCAATTGGTGGCGGGATATTCGAAGATGACGCAAGCGGGCGGATTGTGCGTGCATATGCCGGATTACAACAAACTGAAACAGCCGGCGAGCGCGAAGAAATAGCTCTCCCGCGCGGGCGCAACCGAGAAGCATTCCACCGATTCGGATTCGCCGCTGTCACGGTAGTCCATTTGGGTTTACTTGGGCATTTCAAGCGCATCGGTGGCCTCGGATCCTCAGAATGGAACGGCTTTCCAACAATTAAGAGACATCCCGCGGCTGCGTTTGCGTCATCCTAGGTGACAGTCCTGGATTACCTGGTCCGTAAGAACATCCAGGAGAGGCCGGATTTTCCAAATCCGGCGTCTATTTCGCTTGAACTCCACGTTAAAACAAGGGCCTGGACCGCTGCCGTGACGCGCGTGAGTAAGTAGAGGCAAGAGCGAAGCCGCAGGGCCGCCTAAATACGATGAAGTGGGGCACTGGCCAGGAGGGAAAGTTCATTGTGTGGAATTGCCGGATTCACCCGGAAAACATTTAATCCGCCCGCGAGCCGGATCCGTGATGCGGTGCGCTCCCTGCTGCACCGCGGACCGGATCAGCAGGGCGTGTTCGAATCGAAGAGCGTATCGCTGGGCGCGACGCGGCTGAAAATTCTGGATCTGGCTGGCGGTGACCAACCCATCATGACCGACGATGGGGGCGTAGCGATCGTCTTCAACGGGGAGATTTACAATCATCTCGAATTGCGAGCCGAACTGGAAAACCTCGGTCACCGATTTCGCACACAGGCGGATACCGAGACGGTGTTGCGAGCGTTCGTGGAATGGGATATCGAATGCTTCCGGCGTCTGCGAGGAATGTTTGCCGTCGCGTTGTGGACGGAATCGGAAAACCGGCTGGTACTGGCGCGCGATCGAATGGGAATCAAGCCTCTCTACATTTCGTTTCGCGAGGACGATCTTCTTTTTGGCTCCGAGCTGAAAGCCATCCTGATCCACCCGGAAATCGAACGCCGACTGAACATGACAGGACTGGATTGCTACCTTTCGCTGAACTACGTGCCGTGCCCGTGGACGCTGGTGGAAGGGATTGAAAAGCTTCCACCGGGCTACTGGCTGGAATGGCGCAACGGCAAGACAAATTCCGTGGCGTACTGGGAATTGCCGTTCGGGAAACCGGTTGCGCGCAGGCTGGAGACGGCACGCGAAGAACTGAATTCCCTGCTGGCGCAGTCGGTGCGCGAACACTTGCTCTCCGACGTTTCGCTGGGAGTGTGGTTGAGTGGAGGCATCGATTCCGCAACCGTGCTGCATTACGCGGCAGCCGCGTCACGGCCACGGCTGAAAACCTTTTCGCTTACGTTTCGCGATCGAAGTTTTGACGAGTCGAAATTCATCCAGGAAGCCGCGGCTCGTTACGACACGGAACACGAACAACTGGATCTGAACCCACATTCCGGGCTTTGGGAGGCGATTGAGGAATTCGCTTATTACTCGGACGAACCCAGCGCGGATGCGGGCGCCCTACCGGTATGGTTTCTCTCCAAGCTGACGAAGAAGAGCGCGACGGTGGTGCTGAGCGGCGAGGGCGCGGACGAACTATTCGGAGGATATCTAACGTACCGGGCGAACCAATTGGCCAATTCCATGCGGCGGCTACCTGCTCGTGCGTTAGGATTTGGATTGAGCGCGTTGCAGTATTGGCCGGTTTCCGATGAGAAGATCGGCTTTGAATACAAACTGAAGCGTTTCGTGGAAGGCTGCCGGATGACCGCGGAGCGCGGTCATCTGCACTGGAACGGGACATTTTCGGAGGAGGAGAAACTCGGACTGTTGCAAAGCGAAAGAAGGAGCGGGCTGGAAGCGGTGGTCGAGGAGTTACGCGAGAAAATCCGGCAGGGAGACCCTCTGGCGGCGTATTTGTGGTTCGATCAGAAATATTATCTCGCCGACGACATCCTGACGAAGTCGGACCGGATGAGCATGGCGCATGCGGTGGAGGTGCGGACGCCGTTCCTGGACCATCGCATCGTGGAATTCGCGGCTTCGTTGCCCGCAAATCTAAAAATTCGCGGACAGGTGCAGAAATTCATCTTGCGAGACACGATGAAGGACAAGTTGCCGGCATCGATTTTGCGGCACAGAAAAGTGGGCTTCGACATTCCCACGCATGACTGGCTGCGCGGACCTTTGCGGGCGATGCTGATTGAAACACTGACAGCCGGAGCCCGCGAACACCCTGAATTGTTCCGCGCGGGAACGCTGGAAAGTTTAATGCGGCAACATTTCGAGCGGCGTGTGAATATTGGATATCAATTGTGGGGCTTGCTGATTCTGTTCTTGTGGATGAAGAAATGGAATATCCAATCCCAGTCCCAGCCGATTTACGGGACGACGACCCAAGCCGCCGCAGCAGCGGTCTTAGCCTCTATCTAATAGTCCTGCTTTTCGCAGCAGCCATTTATGCGGGCTGCATGATCTCACCACCATCCTTGATGGATGACGTGGATTCCGTGCAGGCGCAGATTTCGCGGACGATGCTGGACACGGGCGATTGGGTTAGGGCCCACATCGACGGCGTCGCTTACCTCGAAAAATCCCCACTCAACTACTTTATTCGGCAGGGGCGGAGGAGACTTGGGCGATTTGCGTACAGGAACCCTCTAGGCGAGCGAGGATTCGATGCGGCGGATTATTGGGAGAGCAGACGCTGGAGCTGAACCAGGTCGGACGGAGCGGCGTCGGAAACGGCGTAGAATTCCATTCCCGCTTCTGGCCAGGTGATCCAGTTGTAGCCCTGTTGCGAGCCTGTGCGCGGCGAGGAGGACTCCTTTTCCGTGCTGGGCACAGGCCAGACGAACACGCTAATCAGATGCTTTCGGCGGGCGTAAACGAGAGCCGCGACGGTGCGGCCGTTCACGATATCGAGGCGGCCGCCTTGGAGCGGAAAACCGTCGTTGGCAAAATCCCGGACCGGCGGAGCGAAATCGAGTTTGCCGTCGAACCAGGGCTTTACAGTGTGCTGGTCGGTAGAAAGAACGTCGGTGAGATGACCGGGTTGGAGCGAGCGAAGGTGGGCGTCGACAACCTGCGCGGCCAGTATGGTTTGGTTGTTGTTTCCCGTCAGGCCCGGGAGAAGCCGCCATGCTGAGTAGAGCAGCAATAGAAGGACTGCGGCGACGGCCAACCATTGCGCCGCGGCGGGGCGGAGGCGAGACGAAATAGGAATTGGTTGGGCGGGCCGCAGAGCGGCGAGAACACTTTGGCGGAGCAGCGCCGGCGCTTGCTCGTAAAGTTGCGCACGATGCAGAGCGGAACGCAGCGATTCCTGGGCGTCGAGCTGGGCAACGCATTCCGGGCATTGTTCGAGATGACGTTCGAAATCCGCGGCGCGAACGGCGTCCAATTCGCCATCGAGGTAGCCGTGAATCACGGTGCGCGGCAGATCACAACTCACGGGCGGCCTCCTCACGAGCGGGACTTAGCAGAGCAAGCTGAAGCTGATGCCGGGCGCGGGAGAGAGCGGACATTACCGTGCCGATAGGAATGGATGTGATGACCGCAATTTCCCGGTAAGAACACCCCTCCAACTCACGAAGCACAATGACTTCGCGGAAGCGCGGCGGCAGCGACTCCAGCGCGCGGGAAAGGCGGTCACGGTTGTTCCCGGCAATCGCGAGCGCTTCGGGAGTAATGCTGTTCGCCAGATGCACCTCTTCGTCAAACTCCGCGGTAGGCTCCGGAGGACGATTCTTCTCAAGCCAGGTGAAGCAGGTATTACGCACGATCTGGAGGAGCCAGGCGCGAGCGTCCCCGCCGTGAAATCCGCGAAAAAAGCGATAGGCGCGGAGCATGGATTCCTGCGCGACGTCTTCAGCGTCGGTGCGATTGCGCACCAGCCAACGCGCCAGATTGAAGGCGGAATCGAGATGCGGAAGAACAAGAAGATTAAAACGCTCCGCATCCTGCGCGTTCAGGACGTCCTGGCCTTTCGGTTGAGCAGAATGGCTCACGCTATATAACCGCCCATGAGGGCATTTTATTCCCATTTTTCGCGGCGCACCTGAAAAATAAAAACCAAAGGAAATGGAATAAAAAACGACAACCATCGGTCTGGAAGGGTGAAACACGGCACGGAGCAAACACCCGAAGGATTTCGAGGAGGAATTATGGCGGAAAGAAAGAGCAATGGGATATTGCGCGATCAGGACGGCGATGGCATCGACCGGCGCGGATTTCTGGAATGCATGGCCTGGGCCGGGACCGGCGCATTCTGCGTGATGCAGGGCGGCGTCTTGAAGTCTTTCTGCATGAGCCGGATTGGAGAACTGGACGCGACGAAGATGGCGGGCGAATTGAGCTTCGTGCAGATCAGCGACAGCCACATGGGATTCAACAAGGCGGCCAATCCAGATGTCGCGGGAACGTTGAAAGCGGCGGTGGACAAGATCAATGGGTTGCCCAAGGCTCCGGAATTTTTGCTGCACACGGGTGATATCAGCCATCTTTCGAGGCCCGAGCAATTCGACACGGTGGATCAGATATTGAAAGGCGCGAGCGCGAAGGATGTGTTTTACGTGCCGGGCGAACACGACGTGCTGGACGACGACGGGAAGCAGTACCTGGAGCGCTACGGCAAGGGGACGAAGGGATCGGGCTGGTACAGCTTCGATAAGAAAGGCGTGCATTTCGTCGGACTCGTCAACGTAGTGAATTTGAAGGCGGGCGGGCTGGGGACATTAGGGGGCGAGCAGCTCGAGTGGCTGGAACGCGATGTGAAACAACTGAAATCGAGCACGCCAATTGTGGTCTTCGCGCACATTCCGTTGTGGTCCGTGTATCCGGAGTGGGGTTGGGGGACGGAGGACAGCGCGCAGGCCCTCGGATATTTGAAGAAATTCGGATCGGTGACCGTGCTCAACGGCCACATTCACCAGACGATGCAGAAGGTGGAAGGAAACGTGACATTTCACACGGCGAGGTCCACGGCATTCCCTCAACCGCAGCCTGGTTCGGCGCCGTCGCCCGGGCCGATGAAGGTGCCCGACGATCAACTGAGAAAGGTGCTGGGGATCACGGATGTGAATTACTCGCAGGGACAGCACGCATTGGCGGTGGTGGATTCGACGCTCGGGTAAACCAAAAAAGATCCCGTACAGGACGGGAAATCAATTCTGAAAAATTTGGAGAGGAAACCATGAGGATGAGGAGAGGTGCGCGAATTGGCGGTGTAGCGGTCATAGCCGCGTTAGCCTTGCTGCTGGCCGGATCGACGGAGGTCGCAGCAAATGGGGAGCGGCCGGCGAGTGCGGAAGTGAAAATTGATAATTTCAGTTTTGGGCCAGCGACGATCACGGTGGCCGTGGGAACGACGGTTACATGGACCAACCGCGACGACATTCCACATACGGTGGTCAGCGCGGACGATCCGAGGGCGTTCAAATCCAAGGTGATGGATACGGATGAAAAGTTCTCTTTCACATTCACGAAAGCGGGAAAATTTCCCTACTTCTGTTCGGTTCACCCGAAAATGACCGGCACGGTGGTGGTGCAGTGAGCGGGCGATGAGCGTAAACCCCTTCGACATCAAGACGGTTCTTCTAGCCAAGCACGCCCAGCATGTGGTGCTGATCCACTTTCCGATCGCATTATTTGTGGCGGGTGTGGCGTTCGACCTAATCGCGCGACGGACGAAGCGGCGTGGTCTGGCGGAGGCGGCCTACTATAACTTTCTGCTCGCGTCGATTTCAACCGTGCCGGCGGTCGCGACGGGCATCCTGGCGTGGCGGTTCGCACTCGAGGGGCAGAGGGTCAAAGGGATTCTGCTGGAGCACGTGATACTGGCAAATATCGCGACCGTACTGATCTGGCTGGTCTGGTGGATACATTTTCGCGCGCGGCGTGGTGGAAGAGAGCTACCGGTTTTGCGGCTGCCGATTGAATTGATGGGCGTCGCCATCATTGGGCTGACCGGGCACCTCGGCGGATTTCTGAGCGGCGTAAACGGGCCCGGTTAGGTCGACCGCGTTGGTGAATTTATCAGCGTGGATCATCGGTGGCGTATGACGCCGGAGGCTTGGGATCGGGCACCCTGATCGACTCGACTCACACTCGGATTACTGGCGTTTCGGTTTGCTATACTGCGCGGCGATATGGATATGGCAGGCGAAACCGCGGCTGTGGCGCGGCGGCGCATCGAATCGATCGACATCGTGCGCGGCGTGATCATGATCCTGATGGCGCTCGATCACGTGCGGGATTTCTTCGGAAATTCCGGCTTGAATCCGACGGACCCGGCGCGGACGACGGTGTTCTTGTTCTTCACGCG
>Ga0302324_100021098_pt1 | contig 12712 bp, 9 predicted proteins | sample Palsa_T0_1_FD_201949 | JGI IMG/M metagenome (GOLD analysis project Ga0302324, IMG submission 201949) | Peat permafrost microbial communities from Stordalen Mire near Abisko, Sweden - Palsa_T0_1 | ecosystem: Environmental > Terrestrial > Soil > Palsa > Peat permafrost | place: Sweden: Abisko...
TGAAGCCGAAATGAATTTTCCGGGAGCTTACGGCGCGGCTGGAAGCCGCGCCCTTTCAAAACGCGAAGCGAGCCAAGCAGAAATCCTTACTGCGGCAGGCGAAAGTTGAGGGTTACCCTGGCTTGCATGGTCGCCGGATGCCCGTTCACGCTGTGCGGCTTGAATCGCCATTGTTGCACCGCATCCTTCGCTGCCTGCACGAGCAGAGGCTGCCCGGCCACCAGAGTCATCGCCTGCACCTGGCCCACCGGGCTGATGCGCACATCCAAGACCACCGGCCCTTCAATCTTCTGCTGCAGCGCATCGGCGGGATACTCCGGCTCAACCCGGCGAAGCACATCATTCGCATCCAGATTCGAGTCAGCGCTCACAGCGGGACCCGCGGCCGCATCGCTTCCCTGCCCGCCACTCTGGCGCTGTGCCAGCGTCATAGGATTCGGCGGACTTTTTTTCGTAGTGCTCGCGCTCGTTTCACCTTCGCTCGATACCGCGTCCTGGCGAAATACTTCCTTGCCGTTTTCATACACCAGCAAGCTGCCGGGAGGGATTTCCGATCTGATGGTCTTGCCGGAAGGAGACGTTGCCCCGGCCGCAGTCTGGGCCCCGGGGGCGACTCCCGGCGCGACGGAACTCATCGCCGCATCCACATTGGACGCCGCTTTATTGGGCACGGCTTGAGTCACAGCGGCAGCCGAATGCGCCCGCAGAGCGCCTTGCTGCGCCCCCACATGACGCCCCAACAATAACCCCAGCAACGCCGTACAAACGATGACCGCCGCCGCCAGCACCGCGGTCGTAAAATCTACGCCGCGGCGACCGGCAACCTCCGAGATCGGCGCGGAGGAGATCGGCGCCGACTCATCCTTCATTTCCTTGAAAGCGAGCGTCTCGGGAACCGCTGGCCAACTTGGCGGGAAAGATTCGCCGCCGGGAGCAGCGTAAGGTTGTGCAGCGTGTGAGACCTGCTCACGATCGCCGCGAGCCGGGCTGTCTAAAGCCCGGTCATTCAAGCTCAAGTTGTTCAGAACGCGACCCGCCAGAGCCTCCAGCGTGCGTTCGTCACGCTCGCCAAACGCGCCGGGCAAAGAGGAAAACAATTCGAAGACGCCGATCAGCTCTTCGCCGCGCAGCAGCGGCATCACCATGACCGAGCGCACCCCCAGTCTCTGTGAGGCGCCGAGGTCGGCGCGCAGGTCAGCCAGCACATCATCGCAGCGCTGCGTCTGCCGGGTGCGAACGCACTCTCCCGAAAGACCAGAAGTCGCGTCCAGCCGTGCTCCCAGCTCCGGGGCAGTCGCGCCGCTGCTGGCCCGGCAGACCATTTCCCCATCGCGCTGCAACACGATGGCAGCGCCGGTCGCGCCCGTGGCCAGGCAGGCCTGCTCCACTACTTCGTTGAGCACGATTTCAAGAGCCAGTTCGGCGGAGAGTTCGCGCGAAAGCCCGCCTCCGCTTTGCGCCGCGAAACGCGCGGCCAGATCGGCAAAGTCGGCTTCAAACGTGGCATCGTCAAGCCCCACCCGCAGTTCACGGGTAGCGCTTGAGAGCGGCAGCGAAGGATCCGGGCCTGACAGCGGAGGTGCCATAACCGAAGGCGGCGCGCCAAAAAATCAACGTCTGTAGCGGAGTTTCCCCCGAAATTCGTGGGTTGTCAATGGACTTTCAGGGTTCAAAAGAAGTTCTCTGTTCTCGGTTCTCAGTTGTTGGCAACTTGCGGCATCGCGACTGCCGTTACCGTTCAGTTACTCAAGTAGTTGCTAAGCTGCTCGCTTTATCGAGGCGATCAGTCCGTTCAGAATTCTCCCCAGCTCGGCGGCCTGCGCCAGAAGGAGCTCAACGGCTCTTGATGAGAGATATCCGAGATTCTGGCTGATGATGAGCTGGGTTTCGATCTCGACCAGCGATCCCCGTGCGGGAGCAAGGAAGTGGTGGAACTCTTTCCGTGAGAACCACGCCTGGCCTTTCGCAATGTTGCTCGGAACCGAGACTGCCGCCCTCCTCAGTTGGCTGCTCAACCCGTACAGTTCGTCTCGTGGAAACTGCCCCGTTGCCTCATATATTTCCGTCACCAGCCGAATTGCCTTCTGCCAGGCAATCAAATCCCGATAGGACTCGCCCATAGGTTGCTCCGCACCGGATGCTTACACATGCGAGTCCGCAAGTGCGGTGACGGCCAAACATTCCCACCACCCGTTCCTATCTTGAATTTCCCAAAACGGGCACATCCCCGCCAGTCCGACTCGCACCTTCCGAAACTGAGAACTGCGAACTGCCCTCAGACCCGGAACCAGAGTAATAGAGTCTTTTCTCCCCTCCCAATGTTAGGCTGGTACTGGTAAGATCACTTTAATCTTGGGGCAAACGTGGCATGAGTTGTTCCAGGTCAGTTCCTGTTCCTCCCCTTGGCTTCCCCGTAGAAGCATCCCCAACGCTGTTGCAGAAAAATTCATTACCGGAGTTTGAACATGCGGATCGCGGTCGTAGGCTCGGGATATGTAGGGTTGGTGGCGGGCGCCTGTTTTGCGGACCTGGGGCATGACGTAATCCTGGTTGACAATGACGAGCGGAAACTGGCTGCGCTGAAAAACGGCCAGGTGCCGATTCACGAAAAGTTTCTGCCGGAGCTGCTCAATCGCCATCGCGGTCATCGCCTGACATTCTCGAACAACCTGGAAGAGGCCGTGCGCCTGAGCGCGGCGGTATTCGTAGCTGTGGGCACGCCGCCTACGGAGAGCGGCGAAGCCGATCTTTCTTACGTAGAATCGGTTGCCCGGGAGATTTCCGGCGGTATCGACGGCTACAAGGTCATCATCGAGAAGAGCACGGTTCCGGTCTACACCAGCGAGTGGGTGCGCAAGATTATTCTGCGCAGCGGCATTGATCCGGAGTCGTTCGACGTAGCTTCGAATCCTGAGTTTCTGCGCGAAGGCACTGCCGTCACCGACTTCCTTTTCCCTGACCGCATCGTGATCGGCTGCGACACCGAACGTTCGGCCGAAGTGTTGCGCGAAGTTTACGCGCCGCTGACTGACGGCAGCTACTACCAGCACGCCGATTCCATTCCTCAGCCCGATCGCGCCACCATCCCCGCGCCCATCATCGTGACCAGCACCAAGAGCGCGGAACTCATCAAGCACGCATCGAATGCTTTCCTGGCCATGAAGATTTCTTTCATCAACGCCGTGGCTTCGGTCTGCGAATCAGTGGGCGCGAATGTGAATCAGGTGGTGCACGGCGTCGGCACCGATTCGCGCATCGGCCCGCGGTTTCTGAATCCTGGCATCGGCTATGGCGGGTCTTGCTTTCCGAAAGATGTGATGGCGTTTCGCGCCGTGGCGCGCGAGTGCGGTTACGACTTCCGCTTGCTCGATGAAGTCATGCGCATCAATGAAGACCAGCGCCAGCGCTTCCTGCGCAAAATTCGCAGCGCGCTCTGGACGCTCCGCGGTAAGAATCTGGGCGTGCTGGGCCTGGCTTTCAAGGGCGGCACCGACGACATCCGCGAATCGCCAGCGCTCTTTCTGGTGCAGGCGCTGTTGCAGGAAGGCAGCAAAATTACGGCCTACGATCCTGCCGCTATGGAGCGTACGCAGGAACTCATGAGTTCCGGCATCACCTTCGCCAGCTCGCCTTACGAAGCGGCACGGGACGCCGATGCGCTGCTGATCCTGACGGAGTGGGAGGAATTCGCCACTCTTGATCTCGACCGGTTGCGCGGCGAACTGCGTTACCCCATCGTGATCGACGGACGCAATCTCTACGACCCGGACGTGATGGCTGCCCAGGGATTCACGTATTACAGCGTGGGTCGCGCGGCGTGCCATCCCGACGGCGTGCCGGCGGCGTTGAGGAACGGAAAGAAGTCGTAGCGCCAGCGTCCCCGCTCTCGCCGCGGCGAAGCCGGGCGCTACCATAAATTCATGACCAATAAACGCGCAGTGGTGACCGGCGGCGCCGGATTTCTGGGATCGCATCTCTGCGACGCCCTGCTCGCCGAAGGCTGGAATGTGGTCTGCGTCGACAACCTGCTCACCGGCCGTCGGGCCAACCTGGCGCATCTGCGTAACGAGAGCCGGTTTGAGTTTGTCGAAAAAGACATTTGCGAACCGTTTGACGTGGGTCGAGTCGATTACGTTTTTCATCTCGCCAGCCCGGCTAGCCCGGTCGACTACAGCAATCACGGCATCGCGACGCTGAAAGTAGGATCACTCGGCACATTCCACGCGCTTGACGTGGCGCATAAATACGGCGCGAAATATTTTGTCTCGTCCACATCCGAGTGTTATGGCGATCCGCTGGAGCATCCGCAAAAAGAAACATACTGGGGACACGTCAATCCCATCGGCCCGCGGTCGGTATACGACGAGGCCAAGCGTTTTACCGAGGCCGTGACCATGGCCTACCGCCGCTATCACAACGTCGATACGCGCATCGTGCGTATCTTCAACACCTATGGTCCGCGCCTGCAGTTGAATGACGGCCGCGTGGTTTCGAATTTTATGAAGCAGGCGCTGCGCGGCGAAGACCTCACCGTCTACGGCGACGGCAACCAGACCCGCAGTTTCTGCTACGTGAGCGACGAGATCGACGGTTTCCTGCGCCTGTCGAAATCGGACGAGCACCTGCCGGTGAACATCGGCAATCCGAATGAGTTCACCATTCTCGAATGCGCGCAAATGGTGCTCAAGGTGACGGGATCGAAGAGCAAGATCTGCTACGAACCGCTGCCGCAGGATGACCCCAAACAGCGCCAGCCAGATATCACCAAAGCGCGGCAGTTGCTGGGATGGGAACCGAAGATCGATCTGGAAACCGGACTGCGCCTCTCGCTGGACTACTTCAAGAAGGGTGTGCTCGAAGAAGTCGCGGTGAAATAGTACAACTTCCCTGTCATCCTGAGCGAAGCATGCCAGCGAGCGCAGCGAGCCGGCATGCGCAGTCGAACGATCCCTACCCTGCAGATGCTGTTCAGTCGCTGTCGGGAGTTCTCTCGATGACTCCACAGTGAGAACTCCCGCACGCGGCACAGCATCGTTGCGGTAATAGGGGTCCTTCGACTACGAGGGTGGTCCGCTTTGCGGACCACCCTCTCCGCTCAGGATGACAGATTCGTCTTATGTACAGTAACGTCAGTACATCCATGTACATAACATGCAGCTCGTTAGGCTGTCGGACGCGGTCGTCTTCCAGAGTGCCTCTCTGCAATGCCCTTTGCTGGGCCGGAAACGGCCCTTAGAGCGACGATCTTTCTCCGGACGAGGGAAAGGCCGTCCAAAGCAAAATCGTGCGTCCTGGAGGCTCCCAGAGGCTCCCGCTTTTAGAGAGTCTCTGACGAATCAATCACTTACACGAAGACTCAATGACTTACGGGGAAATGTGCAACTTAGGACGGTTCGGTAGTGGCGGCGACGAAGTCGGTGAGCTGCTTTACGCTGGCTTGTTCTTCTTTAGTTTTCGCTTCGAAGGCGATGCCCATGCCGTAGCCGGGATGAGAAGTTTGCACCGCGCCGCGCAGCCGCAATTTCATATCGCGGGCGCGGACTACGATCTCGACCGAGGAACCGGCGGCGAAGGGCAAGTTCACTTCGAGGTAGCATCCCCCCGAACTCAGGTCGGTCAGACAGCAATAGTGAGGCACGGCCACGCCGGTGCGATAAACTTCCGCGCCCAGGCGGCACGCGTAACGGGCCTGCGTGCGCCGGTTGTCAGCGTCGGGCTGGTTGCGTGCCACCGATTCGTCGGAGGCCGCCTGATACGCCGATGCCTGGTTCGCGGCTTCGGCCTTCGCCGCTTCATACTTTGTACCCTCGTACTTTGAAGCTTCGTGCCTGGTCGCATCGTACTCTGTGGCTTGATGCGGCTTCGAATCCTGCCGGGCCGATTCTTTCTGACTCGTTCCCTGGCCGCTCTGGACGCCGTGAGTCATGTCCGCCACTGACATCGTCGCCAACTGCAGGGGTTCGTCAAATTCCACGGTGACGTCGGGCAGGCGCTCCTGTTGCGATTCCGCAGGCAGGCTGGCGGCGAGGAAGTCCGTAATCAGCTTCCGCGAGGCTTTGGGGACATCCACGAACTGTACTCCAGCGCGGCCATTCCAATCCTGCCATACCACTTGTCCGGACAGACGAACGCTCGAAGCTTGCTGCGGCAGTTTGAACTGGAAATAAACCTTGCTGGTGGGGGGAAGCTTTCGGCCAAACTGAACCTGCATGCCGTCCTGAGCCAGGTCGACCAGCGTAGCTCGCTCCTGCTGGACGTTGGCATAGTCGATGGTCGCGTGGGTATGCACGGTGGCGCGGGGTTGTTTCCGCTTTTCCTTGCGCATCACGGCGCGGGCGGCGCGCAGGCTGCTCAGAGCGCGCTCGTAGGCCACGGGCTTGTAGAGTACGAAGTTCACGCCCAGGGAGAAAATCTCGCGCACATTATCCTGTCCGGCTACTACCCAGACGGCAAGAGTCGCATCGTTGAGTCGCGACAGGCGAGTTTCGCGCAAGAGCGAAATCACGTCGGCGTTGGAGTCACCGTCGACAATCACAACATCAAAGCGCTCCTGCGCCAGCCGCATGGCGGCGCGAGCGAAGTCAGGACAGAACTCGACTTTAATGCTGAGTTCTTCCAGCACCTGGCGCAGCACCTGAGCTGCCGCCTCATCCACGCACACCAGCAATGCAGTGAGTGTCATACCTGCACCACATCCTAGGTTCCAGCAGTGCGGCACACAAGTTACCAGGGTCACGATTACAACCATCTCAGAGGATCACCCCTCGCTTAACCCGCTTGCTATCAAGCGATGACCTGAGTAACCAATCGCCTACCGAAAGGCCAACACTGGCGCATTGGACTGTCGTGCTTTGACGGCACCGCAAGCGGTTCCTAGGATGGGACATGACGCGATACATACCGCGCGCCCGCTCTGTTGTCCCACGAGTTTGGTCGAGCGGGGATACGCAACAGCTTCCCCTGAGATTCGTTATTGGATCGAACTTAGTTTCGACAGAACTTAGCTTCGACAGAACTTGGTTTCGAAACAGAGCAGGGGAGTTTTGATGAAGTTGCTCCTTCTCCCCGAAAGAGATTTATGACATCGACATCCAGGAAACTTCGCGGGTTCTCGTTGCTGGAACTGATGATCGTGCTTGCCGTCGGCCTGACCATGGCAGGGGTGACCTTCATGGCGATGATGCCCCTGTTCAAAGAGAATCATGTCGACCAGGCCTACGACACTACGCTTTCGGCGATCCGCAACTACCGGAACCTGTCGATCACGCAAAGCAAACGCTACATTCTTACCTTCACCGCACCGGGAACCATCACGGTGCAGTACTGGGGAGTGGCCGTACCGGTATCGCCGGCTCCGGTGACGGTGTCGACAATCACCTTGCCGCCGGATATCCAGTTCGCGGTACAGGCGGGATTTCCCTCGACCGCTCCGGACAATTTTGGCACGGGTGTAACCGCGATTGATTTCGACCAAGGCATGGGACTGGGCAGCCAGCCTTACATCATGTTTATGCCCGACGGGTCTTCGCAGGACACACTGGGCAATTACAACAGCGGGATTCTCTACCTCACGAATCCGAGTGCCAGCATATACACTTCGCGCGCTATCGACGTGTGGGGCACCACCGGAAGAATCCGGGGATGGCGGCTCTACAACCAGAGTGGTAACAAGTGGGTGCAACAATGACGCAATCCTGCTCGACGCAATTCAGGTCGTCGCAAAGAACGTTGGCTTCGTCTTCGAAAACGTCGTCGCCCGAGCGCGGCTTCACCATCATTGAAACCATGATTGCGATCGCGATCATGGGCATCGGCATGGTCACGCTGATCGCGGCTTTCGGCGCGGCCGTGGGAGCCACGCAGAACGCGCAGCAGAATCTGATCGCGCGGCAAAAGACACTGCAGGCGATGGAGAGCGTTTACACGGCGCGCAATACGCAGCAGCTTGCCTTCAGCCAGATCGCCAACATCTCCAGCGGCGGAATCTTTACCAACGGCGCCACGCAGTTGCTGTCGGCGGGGCCGGACGGGCTGGTGAATACGGCCGATGACACGACCTATGCCGCCAGCGGGGTCTGCCCCGCCGGACCCGAGTGTATCGTGTTGCCCGGGCCAGACGGCATTCTGGGCACGGCCGATGACGTGGGCATGAGCCTGGCTAACTTCACCCGCCAGATTCAGATCAATCCGGTCCTGGAGTCGGACGGAGTTACGACTAATCCCAATCTGAAGCAGATCGTGGTGACCGTGAGCTGGGCGCAGACCGGCGCACCCACCGTACCCCACAGCTACTCCGCGAGCGCCCTGATTTCGGCTTTCCGCTGAGGCCGGACGAGAGCAACAGAGGCATGGGACAAGGGATAAGGGCCAAGAGACAAAGAAGCTGGGAAAAAGAGATCGAGACATAGAGGCCGGAACAGAGAGATCGAAACCGAGAGAATGGGAAACATGAGGATGCAAAGTAACAATCCGACAAAAGGCTTCACCTTGCTGGAGCTGATGGTTTCCATGGCGGTGGGCCTGATTGTGATGGCCGCCATGGCCAGCCTGTTCAAGACGGGCATGAACTCGACCATGCTGGTAACGCAGCGGGCGGAGAACCAGCAGAACATGCGCGCGGCCGTCGATCTCATGGTGAAAGACCTCAGCATGGCGGGCGCGGGATTGCCCTCAGGCGGCATTCAACTGCCCAACGGTGGAGGAGCGGGATTATCCAAGTTTGCCTGCGACCAGTCCGGCATCTGTCACGTTACGGGAAACACTTATCCCAACGGCAACTACATGTACGGCATTGTTCCTGGCTACACCACAGGTGTAGAAGGCGGGGCGTCGATTCCTTCAGCTCCCTCTCCGGCGGTGAACGACAGCATCACTTCGATTTATTGCGATTACAACTTTCCGTTGTTCGAGTATGACGTTGCGACCATCGCCGCTAACGGCGGATCAGCGACATTCACGGTGGATCCGCTTTACACAGCCACACCGCCGCCAGCGATCAATGCCGCCGGGGGCGTGCAACTGGGCGACCTGATCATGATCAGCAACAGCGCGGGTACCGCCGTAGGCGAAGTCACAAACGTGACCGCGACCAGCATCACCTTCGGCAACCTGGATCCGCTGAACATGAACCAGAATGCCGCGGGCATGAGCAACACCCTGCGGTCCATCAGCGGAGGATCGAGCGGCGTGGCTTACCGCTTGTTCGCCGTAACTTATTACCTGACGGTTCCGGCTGCGGGCCAGACTCCACGGCTGATGCGCCAGGTCAACGGACTTACTCCGGCGCCGGTGGCAGACGACATCATCAACATCCAGTTCGCCTATGACACCTACAACTCGACGACCTCGGCGCTCGATGCCAATCAGGCTAACCCCCTGGGTGTGGGCGAGTCGCCGAACAATATTCAGAAGATCAACCTGGTGGTGATGGGGCAAAGCATTATCAACAACGGCAACAAATCGCAGAACATGTATCTGGCGACCGATGTCAGCGCCCGCAACATGGCGTTTCGCAATCGTTATCAGTAAGGCTGTCGTTATTAGATAAGGCTTTCGCTATTAGCAAGGCTTTCTGGGGGGCAGGAGATCAAAACCATGGGACAGGGAAAAAACAATTCACGAGGCTTCACGCTGATTGCAGCGCTGCTGATTCTGGTGCTGCTCTCGGGCGTAGCGGCTGGCCTGATGTACCTGGTCAGCAACGAAGCCCGGATGGGCGGAAACGATCTGGAGGCCAACCTGGCCTTCTACGGCGCTGAATCCGGTATGGAGAAACTGACCTCGGATTTGTCGGCGCTGTACATCCAGTACCAGGCTCCCACCAACACCGAGATTCAGAACCTGATCAACTTTCCTCCGACCGCGGCGATGGTCGGCGGCATGAGCTACAACGAGACCGTTACGTATCCCACGAACCCTCCCAATACACCCGGTGCGCCCCCGGCGAGCAGCTATAACACGGTCAGCGCGGGTTCGAACCAGGGGTTGTACGCGGAAATCGTTCCCATGACCTTGCAGGTCATCGCCACGCGCCCTTCGGGCGCTTCGGTGAATATCACGCGCAAAGTCGAAATCGCGTTGATTCCGGTGTTTCAGTTCGGCGTGTTCTGCGGCTACGACTGCAGCTACTTCGCCGGTCCGAATTTCAGCTTTGGCGGCCGCGTGCATACCAACCAGAATTTGTTTCTCGCCTCCGGCGCGGACCTGGTATTCAACGATAAGATTTCGGCCTACCAGCAGATCGTGATGGATCAGTTGGAAAACGGTCACCCCACGACGGTCAACTACGGCGGAACGGTTTACGTGCCGAAGGCGAACTCGGGTTGCCCGCTGAATAGCTTCCCGCCCACGGGAACGAACTGCGTTGCCCTGCCAGGCCCCGGAACCATTCCGGGCGATGCCAGTTGGAGCGGCGGTTATCCCAGCATTGCTGGCGGCCCGAATGCTAATTTCCCCAGCATTTCGACGGGAACTCTGAACGGCTTCGTAACTAACTCGCTGACTGGCGCGAAGAACATGCAGTTGCCGTTTGTGCAGAATAGCTGCACCAGTAATCCGCCGCCCTGCACCGATCCGATTTCGATTGTGCGCAAGCCCCAACCCGGCGAGTCTGCGACGAGCACACTTGGAACTTCGCGCCTGTACAACAAAGCGCAGATCCGAGTCCTGCTGGCGGATACGCAGGTCGACCTTCACCCCGAGCGCGGCGCGATTGGCGACGGACAGGACGTGCAGTTGCCGAACGCCACGGGCTTTAGCAGCCCGAGCAATACACCCTTCCAAAATGCGGCAGTCACGTTGACCGCGGGCGGAACCGATCCCGTGGGATTCGCGACGGCCGGCGGCAACGGCTGGGTGAGTCCTTACACAGATAGCGGGCTGAAGTCCTGGACTTCGGCGAATGAAATTCCGCTGATGGACGAGTTAACTTCAAACCCTGCGACTCCAACCGCAATGACCGGCCCGTGGATTCGCGTGGAATGGTGCAGTTCGGCGACGACCTGCACCGGCGTGACAAAGGAATGGCTGGCGTTAGGCTTCAGCCGCGTTTTCAATAATCCACCCACCGCGCCGGGAACGAACGCGATTGACCCGAACGCGATTCTCCTCCTGCAGCAGCTTCGTCCGGCGCCAACGGTGGCGCAGGTGGCGACCTCGGCCCATGGCACGGTCGCGTCGGTCGGCGGCAACTTTTGGCCCATCAACCTCTACGATGCGCGCGAAGGCGAGATGCGCGATCCCTCGCCAGGGCTGGGCAACACCACGGTGGGAACCACTCTGTATTCTTCCTGCTCGGTCAGCGGCATCATGAACGCGGTGGAGATCGATGTGGGCAACCTGGCTCGGTGGCTGAACGGCAGCATCGCCGGCACCGGCAGCAGTGTGCCTTATACGAACTATAACGGCTACGTTCTCTATTTCTCGGACCATCGAGGGATGCTGGCTTCTACGCATGCCTCGAACGGCGGACAGACTCCGGCCGGGGTGATCAATGGAGAATCGGGTCTCGAGGACGTGGTGAACTCGTCATCGAACATCAACGCTACCGCTCCTGATGGAGCTCTCGAAGGGGCAACATATTACACCTACTCGCCGGAAGACGTCGATCAGAACGGATTCCTCGACAACTGGGGCGAGAAGAATCTGGGCTACGGTTTCGGCATCAACACCAACACGCCGAACAGCTCGTACCGGCGCATTGGAGTTACCGGACCGGTCGCGGGCAATTATGTGGACTGCGCCAGTTATAACCAATCCACCGGCGCGCTGCTGACGGGTATCACCGATCAGATTGGCATGGCGAACCCAGTAAGTGGAGCCCGTCACGTGCTGAAACTGGTGGACGGCGGCATGAGCGCCGGAGGCGTCAGCTATCTTCCCGTGATGCCGGCGGCCAGCGGATGTTCGCAGACGGCAGCCAACCCCACCGGTTGCGGCGGGTTCACGGTAGCCTCGGAGAACCCGGTTTACGTTCAGGGCAACTACAACACCAGTGCGGCGGATCCGTTCTGGGGTACGGCGAACGCGCCTACTCCCACACAGACTCCGCATTCGGCGGCTTCCATCATCGCCGACTCGGTCATGGTGTTGTCCAATCAATGGGGCGATATGAACAGCCTGATGTTCCCCACGGCGTCCGGCAATCGTACTCCTAGCGCGCCTGCTTATTACCGGGCGGCGATCTCGGGTGGCAAGAACATTCCTTTCCCGCAACCGGGTTGGACCAGCGTGGCGCAGGACTTTGGAACCGACGGAGGATTACACAACTTCCTGCGTTACCTCGAATCCTGGGGACAGCCGCTGTACTACAACGGCTCCCTGGTCAGTATGTATTACTCGGAGTACAACACGGGAACCTACAAAGACGGCCCGGGCGGCGCGGTCTATGCTCCTCCGCCGCGAAACTATTACTTCGACGTGCTGTTCCTGAGCCCGAGCAACTTGCCACCGGCAACGCCTCAGTTTCAGGATATCGACAACCTGAGCTATCACCAGAACTTCACACCGCAGTAAGTCGGGTGCAGTGAGCGGTGAGCAGTAATTGAAAAGAATGATTTACCGCCCCGGTTCCGCTTACGCGGACCGGGGCTTTCTTGTGCGTGGGTTCGGTACAATCCTGATTGCAGACTTTGTGTGGGGAGGTTTGTGTGGGGCGGGCACTCTTGCCCGCCAGGTTTTGACTTTGATGTTGAATCTTGTTCAAACATCTGCG
>Ga0302324_100021099_pt1 | contig 12712 bp, 12 predicted proteins | sample Palsa_T0_1_FD_201949 | JGI IMG/M metagenome (GOLD analysis project Ga0302324, IMG submission 201949) | Peat permafrost microbial communities from Stordalen Mire near Abisko, Sweden - Palsa_T0_1 | ecosystem: Environmental > Terrestrial > Soil > Palsa > Peat permafrost | place: Sweden: Abisko...
TCTCCCTTAATCACGAGCATTCCGGTCTCTTCGGCGGACGCCGCTACTCCTTTTCCTCTCCAGCACGCTCTGCCGGGAACAGGTCTGTGTAAACTAGCAGGATCATAGTCTCGCGAGCGCGGACTTTGTTCAGGGCGTTGAAGATCTTTCGATAGGTAGTCTCACGGAACGCATGCTCTCCACGCTCGACGCGATCGACTGTTTTCGCACTCACGGAAGCCAGTTTCGCCAGCTCAACCTTCGTTAGGCCGAGTTCGACCCGCGAGTCCCTGACCCGGTTCTTCGAATCTGCCGATTGTTGCCTTTGGCGCGAGCGTAGATCCTTCTTCGGCATAAAGTCGCTTGGGTATACAATACTGGACTTTTCCAGACTTTTCAAGTAATTGGCGAGACGTTCCTTTGAAGGCGAGAATCGTCCGTGATGTTCGGCAAGATGCCATCCTCGCAGCTCGCGCGAAAAAACCGTAGGCTTTGGCGAACATCGATTGCATTTCTTCTACAGAAGAACCGCAGAAGGGCAACAAACAAGCCGCTCAGTGGCGGCCAGCTGTTAGGGACAAAAAGGGCGTCTCAACGGAAGTGAGTTTACAGACGCCGTGTAAAAATGCAAGCCTTTTCTTTGAAGGGTGACTCAGACACATGCCGACCGTCTTTTTCTCCTGGCAATCCGACAGGGGTAACACCGAGAAGAACTTCATCGAAAGAGCCCTCGAAACCGCGATCAAGCGCATCTCCAGAGACTTCGACATCGCAGAAGACCCGCGTGATCCGCTGGCGCTCGATAAGGACACACAAGGCGTTCCAGGCTCGCCTAACATTTTCGATACGATCCGCAAGAAGATCGATGCTGCCGCTGTTTTTGTTGCAGACCTGACATTCGTGTCCACCAGACCAAAAGGCGACCCCAGTCCAAATCCGAACGTGCTGATCGAATACGGCTACGCTCTGAAGTCCCTCTCCGCCACAAGGATCATCGGCGTTATGAATGAGGCATATGGTGGGCCATCCCGCGAGTCACTGCCATTTGACCTCGCCTCCTACCGCTATCCCATCGCATACCGACTGGAAGAAGGCGCATCCGATGAGGACCGCAAGACAGCAAGAGAGCAGTTCGTCACCAAATTCGAAAGAGCCATCCGGACAGTTCTCGAAAGCGACGAATACAAGTCCAGCCTTCCGCCAGTTAAATACCGCGAGCCTCTCCAGGGCAGAGCAAGATTTTGGGCCAAGGGAGACCCCGTGGGGTATGTGTACGACCCACTCAACACCTTCCAGGGACGGGAGGACGTGCCGGTAAAGATCGCAAACGGCGATGCGATATGGCTTCGCCTTATGCCAGAGCGTCCCATTGCTCAGCGTTTTCCGATTGCTGAACTCAAAAAGCTAATCCAGCCTTTGTCTCAAACCCCGTTATACACCGCTTACTCGAATACACTTTCTTTTCGTGGCGCGGAAGGCGCCGGACTTTGCACCCCCCTTATCGAAGAGCCCTCACCAGCACTTGTCTTTGTCTTTACGGACGCAGAGATCTGGACTCTCGACACTTTTCGCTTAAAGCGCCTACCCAATATCCTCTCTCTGGAGGAGAAAGGGCTATCCGAAACTCTGAACATATTTGCCAGGTTTCTCGACGAGACATTGAAGGTTCCTCCGCCCTATCGATGGGTAGTGGGTGTCGAGGGAGTCAAAGGGCGTTCCCTTCCCGGGAACAATTACGGTGTTCGCGGGCCGTGCTTTGCGGATCTTATTGAACGTAGAGGAACCTTCAAGCCTGGTGACAATGCAGCGGCAGCGCTGGAACCATTCTTCGCTACGGTGTTCGAGCAGTGCGGAGCTACTCGGCCGTCTTCCCCCTAGCTATGCGGTCCTTAATGTCTTTCCTCGACTCAATCGCTGCGTTGTTGAGCGCTTCGAACGCCGCTTGAGTCAGGCAGTATGAAATCCTCTTCACTGCCCTGCGCCTGCGCCCGCGCCCGCTTGGTGATTTTCATCTTCGTTTCCTTGCCATCGGCATTGAGGAGGATGAGATCGTCCTTGTCGATGGCGACTTTCACGGGATCGCCCACAATCAATCCTCTGCTGGGATCGCCCGTGCGGCGCAAAGATCATCACGATTCTGGCGCTCCTCCTTCTCGCGCTCACAATCGAGACATCCCTGGTCTTGAAGGTCTACCAAGCCGAATCCGCCGAGTGGCGCATCATGTCCACACACGCGGCATCGGCACCCGCAGAACGGTGCGCGCCAGCGAACTAACTAATTCCTCAGGCCATCAAGTTTATGCTTGCCCCAATCTGAACCTGGCGCGATAGATATAGGTTGCCGTGATGGCATACGCGAGACTGCTAGACTTCCTCTTTTGGAGGAGGGGACCCAGTGGAACCACAGGTAATCGTGGCCAATTTCAGCAGTGTTCTGCAGCTCGAATTCGCCACCAACATTTTATTCCTCTTATTCGAGTTGAAGCCCGTCGTCGACAAACAGTGGCGCAAGCTCGATTCAGACTTCGAGTGGACCCTTCAAACCGCATGGCAAAGGTTCTTGGATGAACCAAAGGACCGAGGATTCTTCTCAATGTACATGAAGCTAACTGGCCCACGCGTGCTCTATATTGGCCTAGAATTTAGCGCCTTGCTCTTCAGCGCGGCGTCTTCCATCACCGCCTTGTGGCTTTTGATAGCTTGCGGTTTCGATACGACGCTTGCGATTCCGAGGGATGGCATGTCGGCCTTATGTTGGGTTTCGTTTGCCACTCTTCCCGTCTACTATGCTCTCGCACAGTGGCTGGTCAGATATTCCAAGAGGAGATTCGTCAAAGCGGCATCCGACCTGGAAGGCACGCCACCCCAATAGTGGCCCTTTTCTCCCGCCACACTCCCCCGACGAACTTCACATTCCCCTTGCGCCAAGCCGCGATCTAGTCCATAAAGGGCAGGAACGGTGCCACACTTCCGATGCGATGCCGCCCCTAACCAAGAGATCTGACCTCAATCAGGTGTCGTCATGATGAACCCACAGCAGAACTGTCGGTTCGCAGCCACCAGCAGCCAGGTCGGCTCGAGCTACGCCGCAGGTCGCCGTCGCCTACTGATTCGCTCGATCAGTTGACGCCGAACTTATTGGACCAATTTATTGGACAATTCGAGCTCCTGGCCAAAGATTGTGTGCAGGCCAGTGTACACGACGACCAACATGACATTCGTGTTGCGATTGTCTTTTCGTCGGAGTGTACTTCAACACATCGAGCTTCGGATAGAAACGAACGAACTACCAAAACTAATGAAGACCGCTCTGGAACATCACTAGCCGGAATCGCGACGCGAACCCTACCGCTTAGATCGGATCTCCATTTCGAGATCCACGACGATTTCGCAGTCACTATAGATCGCCCAATCCCCCGTCCACCCCGGTTACGATTCGCTACCCACTGCTGTCTTAAGTCCGTTGCTTTTCCCGCACTGTCCGATTCCGCCCTCTACAGTGTGAGGGTAGCGTCCATGTCTGGCAATTCAAGAAAGTCGCGCTGTCCGCCGCGTGTTTTGCCTAAGGGGCACCAGGTAGTGGAACCGCTATCCCTTCTGCGTTGTGCACCGCCGCGGTGTAGGGTGGTGCATCAAGGTACAATAATGGGAATGGCGAGGCGCGAAGAGCGGAAGAAAAAGGGCGGCGCGCAGCCGCGCGCATCCATCACCTTCCCGCCCGAATTGTACAAAACCATCGAGGACCTCGCCAAGAAGAAAAAGGTCTCCATCGCCTGGGTGGTGCGGGAGGCCGTCGAGAAATACGTTGCGGATCAGTGGCCGCTGTTCGCGCCGCTAAAGGGGGAATAGCACCTTGTGGACACGCTCACCCCAGAGGAACGATCGGAAAGAATGGCGCGCGTGCGCTCTAAGAACATGCGGCCCGAACTCGCTGTCCGCAAGCTTGTCTTCGCCCTGGGCTATCGCTACCGTCTTCACGCGCGGGACCTGCCGGGCTGTCCGGACCTCGTGTTCCGACCGCGGAAAAAGGTTATCTTCGTTCATGGCTGTTTTTGGCACCGCCATCCGAATTGCGCATTGGCGCGAATGCCCAAATCCCGCCTTGATTTTTGGGCGCCGAAACTGGAGGGAAACCGGAAAAGAGACGAGAAGAATAAAAGTGCGCTTCATCGCGAGGGGTGGAAAGTGCTGACTATTTGGGAATGCGAACTCAAGAACGCCACCCGATTAGAGACCCGGATCAGAAGGTTTCTCGATGCGCAGCGTTGAACTTTTCGCCGGTGCCGGCGGGCTGGCCATCGGGATGGCGAACGCCGGATTTCATCACGCGGCGGTGATCGAGTGGAACCCCGATGCCTGCGAGACATTCCGCGATAATCAGCGGCAACACAGGCACCACGTTGACGAATGGCCCCTACACGAGGCCGATGTCCGCACTTTCGATTACCGGCCGCTCGGCAATGACGTGATGATTGTCTCTGGCGGCCCTCCCTGTCAGCCCTTTTCTATGGGAGGGAAGCACCGGGGCCACCTTGATAAGCGGGACATGTTCCCAGAGGCGGTCCGCGCGGTCCGCGAACTAAGGCCGAAGGCGTTTATTTTCGAAAACGTCAAGGGCTTGCGGCGCGAGACGTTTGCGACCTATTTCGAATACGTGCGCCTGCAGCTGACCTATCCGGGCCTTGTCCGGGACGAGTATGAGCCTTGGCGCGACCATTGCCGGAGGCTGGAGAAACACCATACATCGCGGCAGGTCCGTTCCGAGTACAACGTGGTGTCGGAGCTATTAAATGCCGCGAATTATGGTGTCCCTCAGCGCCGGGAGCGCGTGTTTATAGTCGGCTTTCGCTCCGATCTCGGCGTCGAGTGGAGTTTCCCCAAGCCGACTCATTCCGAGGAGGCGTTGATCCACTCCAAATGGATTGCCGGGGATTACTGGGATCGCCACGAGGTGGCAAAGAGGCATCGGCCAAAACTGGAGGATCGCCAATCCTCGCGCTTGGAAAGGCTCAAGAGGGGAGAATTATTCGCCGAGGGAAGGGTGGCCTGGCGGACGGTACGAGACGCGATCGCCGATTTGCCCGATCCCGAGAAGTTCCTCGACAACAAAGTGCCAAATCACCGTTTCAATCCAGGCGCCCGGAGTTATAAGGGCCATACGGGCAGTCGCCTCGACGAACCGGCAAAGACGCTCAAAGCGGGCGATCACGGCGTGCCGGGCGGAGAAAACATGCTCGCGCGCGCCGACGGCACCGTCCGCTACTTCACCGTGCGCGAGGCGGCACGCTTGCAGACATTTCCCGATGATTATATTTTCCGGGGAGCATGGACGGAAGCGATGCGGCAGCTGGGCAACGCGGTTCCCGTCTTGCTGGCGGAGACGGTCGCGCGCTCCATTGCTGAAAGACTGACCAGCCTGAAGGCGAACCAATGACCACCGTTTCCGGAAACGCTCAGAATTTCGATCTCACGCCCGATCCTAGGGTGCTCCAGATGCTGGGGGAAATCGAACTCCAGCAGTGGCGGTGCATCGCCGAGCTTGTGGACAACAGCATCGACGGATTTGTGAACGCTGAGCGCGCCGGCGGCCCGATACAGAATCCGGAAGTGGTGATTTCCGTGCCAAAGGCCGACGCTCCGACCGCGCGCATCACGGTGAGGGACAACGGGCCTGGAATGTCCGCCGAAACGCTGGAGAAGGCCGCCAAAGCGGGCTGGACCAGCAACAGTCCCCTGAACAGCCTGGGCCTTTTTGGCATGGGCTTTAACATCGCCACCGCCCGTCTCGGGCTGATGACGGAAGTGTGGACTTCGCGCCAGGGCGATCCGCATGAAATCGGCCTCCGCATCGATTTTGACGATTTACGTTCCAAACGCAGCTTCACCGTACCCCGCATCACCCGGCCGAAGGCCGATCATTCCGCGCACGGCACCGAAATTGTGATATCAAAGCTGAAGCCGGATCAGCGAGTGTGGTTCACGCGCGGCAACAATACGTCCAGTGTGCGCCGGCAGCTTGCCAAGGCCTATTCCGCGCTGCTGAGCCCGGAAAGCGGCCCCGCCGTCTTTCGTCTTGAACTCAATGGCACCCGGATACAGGCGCGCCGCCACTGCGTTTGGAGTCCTGAACGCTGCGTGGAGACACCCAACGGCCCCGTGCACGCGGTGGAGCGGTTCAACGTGGCTCTGCCCCCGAGGCGTTTCTGCACCACATGCATGGCGACCCTGCCCGAGGAGGCGGTAATTTGCCCGACGGAGAGCGCGTCCTGCAACGTCGTCGCGATCGAGCGGCGCGTAAAGGGATGGGTGGGAATTCAGCGCTATCTGGACGACACGGACTTTGGTCTAGATTTGATCCGCAACGGCCGAAAAATCGAGCTGGCGAACCAGGATCTGTTTCTGTGGAGAGCGGGCGAGAGCACGGAAATCGAGTACCCGATTGACGATCCGCGCAAGCGCGGCCGGTTTGTGGGTGAGATTCACATCGACCACTGCCGAGTGAGTTATACCAAGAATCGGTTTGAGCGCGACGATCCCGCCTGGGAAGAAATGGTGCGGGTTGTGCGAGGGGAGGGGCCTCTGCAACCCCAAAAGGCCAGGAGCCTGGGGTTCGGAGCGAATACCAGTCCGCTCTTTCGTCTGTTTCAGGCGTTCCGCCGCTCATCGCCGCAAGGAAAGAACGGGCTCTGGTCAAGGATTCTGGTGGTTAAGGACAACGAGCGCGCCATTGAGATGGCCGCGCGCTACCAGGAAAACGATCCCGAATACCTCGATGACGAAAAGTGGTGGCAGCTCGTCCAGGAACAGGACAACGCCGTGCTGGGGGCGCCCGATCCAACTTCTCCAGGCGGACCCGCCCCGCCGCCGCCGGACATTCCACCGGGTTTCATTGACGACCCATCCAAGCCCGCGACACCCGGCGGTGGCTCCGCCCAGGCGCCAGTCGAACCCGCGCCTCCGCCCGTTGATCCGCGCATACCGATTTTCGAGTTGACGCGAAAGTATGTGCATCCCACGTACCGTGTGGAGTACGATGTGCAGGGATTCGTTGTCGCGCCTAATGATCCAGAACTGGGAGCTGGACATCCGTGGACGCTCAAACTCACCGATGTCGCCACGCGAACCTACGCGTTCCTCGCGGACACGTCGCACGACCTTTATCGTTCGACGACCATGACGCCCCTCGACGCCCTCCTCACTGAGCTGTCCTACCGGACCATCGAATTTCTCAGGCAGACGGCGCCGGATGCGACATTCGCGTCCATTCTGGCGGACTTCAGGCGTGAATACTGCGTTGACACTCGTCTCGACGCGAGTGACATCATCACCGAGGCGGCTACGGTTCTAGCCCAGATCGCGCAGTCTATGCCGGCGAACCTCGCGCCGGGCCAGGGCAAGAGCCTATACGAGGCCCTCACCGATCCCGAAAGAGTTTCCATTGGCCGGAAAATGGTCACCCGTGGCGTGAAGCCAGGTGACGCGATTGCCTCCGGCTCCTTCCTGGCGCATGCCGAACCACAGACCATCCGCTCCTTCGTGGTGAAGCATCCCGAGCTATTCCTTGACGGGAAGTATTGGGAAGACGGCTACGCGACGCTCGACTATGGGGTGACAGACATGACGGAAGAGGCGCGCCAGTTGGTCCTGTCCCGCTATGACGGTTATCTGGCCGATGCCGTCTGGTTAGCCAGCCAAACGCCTTCTGACCTTGACCGTATCGGGCGCGACGCCTTGATCCGGGCGACGCTCTCGCTCAAGTTACTCCAGCCCGACAAGGCGGAGTGACATGGAAACATTTCTGGATTCCCGGCGGTTGCTGAACGGACCCTGGCAAGCCTTCGAGCGGGACGTTGCCAGGCTTCTCGTGGCGAACGGCTTCGATGATGTGCGCATCGTTGGAGGGAGCGGCGACCGGGGAGCCGACGTGCTGGGAATCAAGGCAGGTGATCTGTGGGTTATCCAATGCAAATTTGTCACGAACCAGTATCCGTCACCCGCGGCCGTCGACGAGGTGGTGGAGGCGTCCCGCTTCTATCAGGCCAATCGCCTGGTGGTCGCTGCTTCGCGCGCGTTCGGCCCAGCCACATTCGCTGCGGTGAAGAAGTGGACCAGTCTGGGAATCAACGTTGAGTTACTTTCTGCGACGACGCTCATCGAAATGGCCCGGCGCTCGCCCGATTACGCCAGGGCGCGCCGGGAACTGCGGCCTTACCAGTTGGAGGCCGTGGACCTGTTTATCGCGGCGCTGCGAGAGACGGGCAGGGGGCAGGTCGTTCTCGCTACCGGCCTGGGCAAGACCGTCGTCATGGCGGAGACAGTCGCGCAGCTGTACCGCGATGCCGTCATCCCGGACGGCAGGGTGCTAGTGTTGGCGGGCACCCGCGAGCTGGTGGATCAACTTCAGCGATCATTTTGGGATCAGCTGCCAAAATGGATTTCAACGCATCGCCTAATGGGAGGCGAGGAACCTTCTTACTGGGACGGAATCACCTTTGCGACAGTGCAAAGCGTGCTTTCGCGCGTGGAGGGACTACCGCGCTTTGGTCTCGTGCTTGTCGATGAGGCGCACCATATCGGCTCGGAGAGCTTTCGCAAGGTGATTGCAGCGCTGGGAGCACCGATGATAGGCGGTGTGACCGCGACTCCCTGGCGAGGAGATGGGTACGATATCGACTTGCTGCTGGGACAGCCGGTGGTCAGGATTGGCATTGCTGAGGGTCTCAAGCGGGGTTTCCTGTGCGAGGCCGATTACAGGCTCCTGGCCGATAATATCGACTGGGGATTTGTGCGCGATCGTTCGGCGCATAACTACTCCCTTCAACAGCTCAACCGAAAGCTTCTGATTCCCACGCGGGACGAGGAGGCGGCCAAGATCATCCGTGAGGCATTCACGACGGAGCACAGGCGCGCCGCAGTGATTTTTTGCTCCACCGTTGTTCACGCTCAGAGTTTCGCCGGAATGCTGCGCCTGTTTGGCTTTCGCGCGGAAGCGATAACCGGAGACATGGACCCGAGAACACGCGACAAAACGATGGCCGCTTTTCGGCGCGGGGCTCTCGATGTTGTTACCACGCGAGACCTGTTCAACGAGGGCGTGGACGTGCCCGATGTGGACATGATTGCGTTCATGCGGGTGACGCACAGTCGTCGAATCTTTGTCCAGCAGCTTGGCCGCGGGCTTCGCATCAGCCCGAACAAGGACAAGGTCGTCGTTCTCGATTTCGTAAGCGATCTCAGGCGCATCGCCGAGGTTATCGAGCTTGAGAAAGCGGTGAAAGGGGATATCGAAACATTGCGGCTTGGCGGACGCCTGGTGCAGTTCCGCGACATCGGCGCGAGCAACTTCATGCTGGACTGGATGAAGGATCAGGCAGATCTGTTTAATCGCGAGGGCGATCCGACGCTGGAATTGCCGCAGTTCGAGTATCCGGAAGCCGGACCCGGAGGAAATGTTCAATGAGCAGGTTGCCTGACGATGTACGCGACAGGCTGCGAAGTGTCATCTGGTCTCGGGCGGATGAGATGGGCTGGTCCGCCCTCACGGACGGGGATCGTGCAAGCCAATACGAGCGATGGACTAGGGACGCAGACATCGGTGGCATTCTGGGGCACTACATGGACCCCCGCAAGGTACGGGTCTACATCAAAGATTCGTTGCTGAAACCGTACGAACGCGCGCGGCTTTCGGGCACAGAACAGCAAATCCTTAATTCCGTGGCGGTTCCAGCGGACAGCGAAGTCGCGGAGCGTTACATCAAACCCCACGGCATCCGATTCGCCGATGGGCGAATCGTTTCCTGGGGCAATAGCAGGGATTGGAAGCTTGTTGTAATGGCGATGTATGAGCGCGAGGCTCTCAGTCCAGGTTCCTCCGCGTTTGGCATGGTTCTTATCGAAAATGGCAAAACTGCGGACGCCGCGGTCCGGGGCATTGTTCGCGAGGCGGCCCGTCGACTCGGCATCCAACGGCTGGAATGGATTGATTCGTGAGAACTATAGAACGGGAGTGTCCTCGATGAAAGCGACGTTTCCTGGCTGGTATACCAAGACTCCCGAGGAACTCACCGCTCTTTGGGACAATGCCATCATCGTACCCGACACCAATATCCTCCTTCATCTCCTGAGGCACTCGGCGAGCGTTCGCGGTCAGCTTATGGGTGTCTTTGAGCGAAAGAAGGATGCGCTATGGATTCCGTACCAGGTGGGAATGGAGTTTCAGAAGCGGCGCCTCGATGTCCAGCAGCAGACGCTCGACGCCTATGAGAGGCTCGCCGGGGACATCACCACCGTTGTTAATCAGGCCAAGAACAAGCTGAACCAATATCGCGCGCACCCGGTTATAGAGATCGACCGTGAAATCGCGGCGCTCGATATATACAGCGCGGATTTTGAAAAGAGATTGGCCCAGTGGCGAGCGAAGCATCCAAGCGATGAACTCGCCGCGAGCTTCGGTCGGGTGACAGACCTTTTTAAAGGCCGTGTGGGTGCCAAACCCACGGAGGAGCGCCTTGTCGCGATTCGCAAGGAAGGCGAGGACCGGTATGCGAAGAAAATCCCCCCTGGGTATGAGGATGCCAAAAAGGCGGCGGAAGGCGGGGACAAGTTTGGCGATCTCATCATCTGGAAAGAGATGATCGAAAAAGCGAAGGCCGACCAAAAGCCGATCATCTTCGTAACCGATGATGGTAAATCGGACTGGTGGTATATCCACCACGGAAGAAAGCTTGGCCCTCATCCAGATCTGGTCGAGGAAGTTCTTGCCATCACCGGCCAACAGTTTCACATCTACGAGCTTCTCCAGTTCCTTCGATTCGCGGTGGAAACCGGCTCGCTCATTCAAGAAGAGGCGGTGCAACAGATAGCCGATACGATGATCGCGGATTCCGAGGTTGCCTCGACACAAACCGCCAGCACGGAACGTTTACGTATAATCAGAGCGCTTCGCGGAGAACTGCGAGAAAAGGAATCGGAGCTCGACGGCCTCATTAAAGCGCTCATTGACTTCCCGCCAAGAACGGGCGACGCGCCCGCCGATGACTCCAAACGTTTGCTCAAGGCCCGCATTAGCGAAATTACCGACATCGTTAGCACGTTGCGGCAACGGCTCAGTGATCTTGAGTCCTACGCGGAAGCCGGAGGCTAGGAATTTGTACGTCGTAAACTTCAGTGGGGGAATAAACAGCCAAGATAGGTTTCGAGATGGCCGATGAAACAAAGACCGGTGCGGACTGGAGCGTGGATGAACTTGACGTAATCGTTAAGGACTATTTCGATATGCTCGCGGCCGATTTGGCGCGGCAATCCTACTCCAAATCGAAACACAACGCGACGCTCGAAGTCCAGATCGGAAGATCCCACGGCTCGATTGAATTCAAGCATCAAAATATTTCCGCCGTACTCGAAAAACTCGGCCTGCCTTGGATTCCAGGCTACAAACCCAGAAGAAACTATCAAGGTGCCATTCTCGACGCCATCGATCGCCACCTGAGCAATAACCCGCAGGCTATGGAAATCGTCCCGGCTGCCCAAACACTCACAGGAGATGCCTCCGAAGTGTTTGTGGACACGCCGGAGTTGATGCGCGATGAGGTCGCGCCCGAGCCATTGCGGCGCCTCCTTACGAAGTTCGATCCAGTCGAACGCGACCATCTCAACCGAAGTCTAGGCAAGGCCGGGGAGGCGTTCGTCCTTGATATCGAACGCAAGCGGCTGTACGAGGCGGCCCGCAAAGACCTTGCCGGAAGGGTCCGATGGGTAGCTGCTGAGGATGGTGACGGCGCCGGTTACGACATTCTGTCGTTCGATCCCCATGGCGGCCGAGAGCGGCTCATCGAGGTCAAGACAACCAACGGCGCTGCGCGGACACCATTTTTTATCAGCCGAAACGAGCGGGCATTGGCGATTGAGCGCCCCTCGGACTGGCGTATCTATCGCGTCCATCTGTTTGCTAAAGAAGCTCGGATCTTCACCATCGAACCGCCTCTGGAGGGCGCGGTGAAGCTCGCGACCGAAACGTGGCGGGCGTCCTTTTGACCTGAGGTTGCTACCCGGCATCACAAGAGAAGGGATTCAAAGGCCTCTACCGATCGGGGCGTGAGAGTACGCTGGACCGGGGTATTCGGCGTACTCGATGCGACGACGTTTATCACCACGTTACTGGAAAACGGCGCCGGGCACGTGGCCCCAGCACCACCAAGCTCTACAACCGCCGGGGCTCCAATCCGGAAAAGGCGGCGAGCTTCTTTGCGACCTACTGACGGAGCGAGCCGACGGCAGTGTTATTTTCTTGGCTGAGTGGTTTTTGAACCACGCTTGTACTTAAACTGGTTGCCTTCCTCCGAAGTTGGCGGAATCTTTTCACCACGCTCGATCACTGTACGGCGACCGCCTTCCACCTTACCCCCACGTGGCCCAACCTCAATAAGTTCACCAGAATCCGGCGCTTTCTCACCGGGTTTATATGTCGGCACAATTTCCTCCAAGCACGAAGCTTTCAACAGCGCCACAATGCGCGTGTCTTAATTTTACCCGGAATAGCCGCCTTATTTCAAGCCTTTACGGTGTTGTGTTCACACTCAGATCGGCCGTGGAGTAGTTATGAGGCTCTTTTCCGATAAAAGAATTTATCAGACATATCAATCCGAAATTGCAGGCACTATCTAAAAAGCATATTTTAAGGATTGGCCGAACCGCGCCCCCCCCATGGAATCCGGAATCGCCGCCGCAAATACAG
>Ga0302324_100021101_pt1 | contig 12710 bp, 9 predicted proteins | sample Palsa_T0_1_FD_201949 | JGI IMG/M metagenome (GOLD analysis project Ga0302324, IMG submission 201949) | Peat permafrost microbial communities from Stordalen Mire near Abisko, Sweden - Palsa_T0_1 | ecosystem: Environmental > Terrestrial > Soil > Palsa > Peat permafrost | place: Sweden: Abisko...
ACTATCATCCCGTGGCGGAGACGGCCGTTCACTTCGGATTTGACAAGGACAATCTGACAAAAGACGCGAAGGACGCCATCGACCAGCTGGCGGCCAGCGTCGCTACCACCAGGGGATACATCATTACTGTGGAAGGTGCGACCGATTCCGTCGGCAGCGCCGACTACAACTACGCGCTGAGTGAGCGCCGGGCCAACGCCGTGATTCAGTATCTGGCTGCCGAGAAGAACGTTCCGGCTTACAAGATTTACCTGATCGGGCTGGGAAAGGATAAACCGGTTGATTCCAATAAGACTCGCGACGGCCGGGCCAAGAATCGACGCGTGGATATTCGGTTAATGAGTAACACGGAAGCTGGAACAACTCCGGCGCAGGCCCCGAACACACAGGCCCCGAGTGCCAGCGCAGCCCCGCCATCGCTATAATCCAGTTTTTTCCCTCCTCCCCGGAGGACTTGCCAAACCAGGCCGTCCCAGCAGTGGGCGGCCTGATTTTTCTGGAATTTGGAATTTGGAGTTTGAGGGCCTGCGCTCTCATGTTCCTGGTCCAAAATGCCTGAGTCCAAAGCTCGAGGCATGCATCTACGCAGGCATGCCGGAATTCGACCTGCTCGACACGATCGCAATTCTCACTCGCACTCCCGCAATCCTGAATACGCTGTTGCGGGGGCTATCGAGCACCTGGGTGCGCGGCAACGAAGGAAAAGATACCTGGAGCGCGTTCGAGATCGTCGGCCACCTGATCGTCGGGGAACGCACCGACTGGATGGTGCGGGTGCGGATCATACTCGAGAACGGTGAATCGCGGCCATTCGATCCTTTTGACCGTTTTGCGCAATTGACACAGAGTCAAGACAGGTCGCTCGATCAACTCCTGGACGATTTCGCCCGTGTGCGCAAGGAGAATCTGGTTGCCCTGCAGGCGCTCAATTTACAACAGGAAGACTTGAACCAGCGAGGAAGACATCCCCGTCTGGGCGTGGTGACTCTATCGCAACTTCTGGCGACATGGGCGGTTCACGACCTCACTCATCTGCATCAATTGTCCCGCGTGATGGCCCACCAGTATCGCGACGCAGTCGGTCCCTGGAGCGCATATTTGGGGGTGCTGAAATGTGCTGGTCATAGCTCTCCGTAAGCCTGCCAAAGCGATACAATTAACTGGTGCGTATTGGTTTGCCGATTATTTTCCTGGCGCTGCTGACCACGCTTTCAATGGCGCAGGATTCTTCCGATAAGAATCCGTCCGATAAACCTGCTTCCGACAAGGCCTCCGATGGCAATCACGAGGCTGAAGAGAGCTCCAGCCACGACACCAGAATTGATATTCGTCCTCCGAAGGATGATGACAAGGCTCATCCTGGGAGCAGCGCAGCCGTCGGGGATCTTGTCGGAGACGACAAGGCGGGTGACTCCGGTATCCAGGAGTTTCATCCCTGGAATCCGTTGAAGGCGTCGAAAGATATTGAGGTCGGCGACTATTACTTCAGGCGCAAGAACTACAAAGCTGCGCTGGAGCGTTACAAGGATGCTCTCTATTACAAGGATGGCGATGCCGTTGCCAGCTTCCGTCTTGCCGTGTGCCAGGAAAAACTGGGAGATAAGTCCGAGGCGAAAAAATACTATACCGCGTATCTGAAGATTCTGCCCGACGGTCCCTTCGCCAAAGATGCGCGTGCGTCGCTGAACCGGCTCGCGAGGACGCAGTAATAATCAAATTAAAGCGCCTGGGTTCATTGTGACCGGGCAAGGACTGTGCGATGAAGGTATCTGTGTTTGTCGGAACCAGCGTCGACGGTTTTATCGCGCGACGAAATGGTGAGTTGGACTTTCTGCCGGCGGACGGTGGCGAACCGCACGGCTACGACGACTTCATGGCAAGCGTTGATGCCCTCGTGATCGGTCGCAAGACCTTCGAGACGGTTCTCGCCTTTCCAAACTGGCCGTATGGGACCAAACGCGTAGTGGTGCTCAGCAGTCGGCCCATTGATTTCTCCAGAGTTCGCGGCGGCGCTGTGGAGCAGATGGGCGGTCCTCCGTCCGAGATCGTCGCGAAACTCGCTTCTAACGGCGTCCATCACATCTATGTCGACGGCGGAATTACGATTCAGGGATTTCTGCGCGCCGGGCTTGTGCAACGCCTGATTATCACTCGTGTGCCGGTGCTCATCGGAGAGGGAATTCCTCTCTTTGGCACCCTGCCGCGGGACGTGCAACTGCATCACGTCCGAACCCAGCATTATCGGAGCGGCCTGGTCAAGAGTGAATACGAGTTAACCACTTAGCGAGAGTACTGCAAAAACCGATGGATCTCATAAAACCAAAATATCGGAGTGTTATCGGAAGCGCTACTCATTCAGCGAGCACCCACAATCGGCAGGCGGAACATGCGCTTTCAAAAAGTCAGCCACGCGCTTGTAAGCGTCAATCTGATTTTCCACCCGAGCAAAGCCGTGGCCTTCGTTTTCATAAACTTTGTATTCGGCGACTCCGCCGCGCTTCCTGATCGCGTCGACTACCTGCTGCGCCTCTTCCTTGGGGCAACGAGGATCGTTGCCGCCTGCAAGCAAATACAAGGGAGCCTTGATCTGAGCGACAAAGTTGATGGGCGACCGATCTTCATAAAGCGCCTTGTTCTTGACGGGATCGCCCATGGTGGCAAGGTCGGACTGCTGCAGCACCGGATCTTCATGCTGAATCTCGGTGAACCAATTCACAAAGGGCACAATCGGAACCCCCGCCGCCCACATCTCCGGAGCTTTAGTAACTCCCATCATCGTCATATATCCGCCATAACTTCCGCCCATCAGAATAAGTTTTTTCGGATCGACATATCCCGTTTGCTTGATCCAGTCCGCAGCCGCAAGCACATCCTGCAAGTCCCCACCACCCATATCGAAAAGATTCGCCTGCCGAAATTCTTTTCCGTATCCGGTGGATCCGCGGTAGTTCGGAGCAATCACAACGTAACCCTGATTTACCATATATTGCACAAAGCGATTAAAACTGTTCATGCTCTGCGAGGTGGGACCGCCATGAACGTAAACAATTGCAGGATGTTCGGCATTTCGAGGCAAGTTGAAAGGCACATAGACAAACGCAGAGACAGTCCACTTGCCATCATTACTAGGATAGTGAACCAGGTAAGGCTCAACCATGGTTTCCGATCGCACGCCGCCAACCAGCGAGGAAGTAAGCTGATACGACTTGCCATCAGCCACATGATAAACCCACAAGTCTCCAGGAGCGGTCGGCCCGTTGTGATAATAGAGCAGAAGCGAGTTGTCACGAGTAAAAGGCGAGGGGCTGGCAGCAGTGAAATTCACGCCTTTGGGTAAAGCCAAAATGCGAGCTTTTGCGGAAGCCAAGTCGTACATGTAAATGTCAGTATTGCCGTCGACATTAGCGCTGTAAGTTAGAAACTTCCCGCCGGCGGGAGTAAACCCGTCCCCGGAAATCTCCCACTTATCCTGAGTAATCCAGTGAATCTTCTTGCTACCGATATCAAGCAATCCGGCATTGTCATAGCCATTGCCGGCATTAGAAGTAATCAGGACGGTCTCACCGTCAGGCGAAATGTCATTGGCCGAGTAAGTGTGCTCGCCATCATGCGGAGTCAGAAGCGTACTTCGCGCGCCGGCAATTTCGACGAGAAACACGTTGGAGTCAGTTCCCTTGGACTGCTCCTGCGTGTAGACAATGAAAGTGCCATCCGAAGACCAAATCGGCGAAACGTTCATGCGATCTTTGGCAGTGCCAGTAGTCAGGTGCTTGACGTCCCGCAAAACCGTGTCATAGACATCAATTTCAAACACGGAGGAGGTCTTGGGCTTGACCATGTAGGCGAGATAGCGCCCATCAGGCGACCAAGCAGGACTCACTTCCGCGATCTCGCGCGTGTTGGTAATGTTCACGACCTGTCCGGTTTTGGGCGATACCAGGAAAATGTCCCATTGCTCATCGCCATCGTAATCGGAGATATAGGCGATCCATTTGCCATCCGGAGACCATGTAGGACTGCTCTGCCGCTGATCGCTCACCGTAAGCTGCGTTGGCCATCCGCCTTCAGACGGAACAAGCCACAGGTTGTTGCGTCCGCTCAGATTGGAGATGAAAGCAACCGTCTTTCCATCCGGAGCCCAAGTCGAACCACCCACCTGACGAGTCATGTAGAGCTTCTCGATGGTCAAAGTCTTCTCCACACGCGCGTCGGGCTTGGAGGTGATTTGCTTGGGATCGGTAATGGCTGCAGGCGCAGGAAGAGTTTGAGATGTTACAAGCGTGCTCATCATCACTACTACGACCATAACAAACAATTTGGAAGTGCTCATGCTACCTCGAAGTGAGTTTTTGGCATGGAAAGTTTAACAGTGCTTCTGCCGGAAACGGTCACGCCTTACTCTACAGAAACCGCGTAGTCACGTCCCTCCCATTGACCGTTATTCTTTTGGAAGAACGTAAAGACGATCTGTCGCCCCGCGGCAAGAGCTTCTGTCGGCAGATCGACGTAGTGAAGATTCCAGCCGCTATCCTTGGAATGGATGTCCTGAGTCGTCTGCCAGTTGTCGAAGCTCCAGTGAACCATGGCTGAGTCCAGCAACAGGATCCGCAGTTTCTTTCCTTGCGGCATGGTGCGCGGCTTGTTGTTGAAACGCCAGTTAAAATATTGCGCCGAGGTTTTTTTCCTCAAATACCGGTCGGCTGTTTGCGCGGGCTGATCGAAGATCCTGCCGTCGGGAAGCGACCGCCGCAGCTTGATGTATTCGGAATGCGCCCACACCAAGGGGCAGGCCGAACCGGTTCCTTTACCCGCGAAAAGCTCGCGTTCGGCTATATCGTTGGCGTCCCAAACCTGTTCGGGAATCAGATGGCTGGTTCCAGTTGAACTCTCCATCATGGCTAACAAGCTCTCGGCGGATTGGACGTGGCCTGCAGCCAGTTCGTAGTGAGCTCGTTCACCCGCCAAAAGCGGCCATGGTCGCCCGATGCCATTGCCGTCAAAGGGAGAGCCGTCTTCGTGCTCCCCGTAGCCGTCGTAGTTGTAGCGATACCATCCAGTTCCGTCGGGGAGGTTTACGCGCAGCAGCGCATCGATGACTTTGACCGTATTCAAAATTCTCGGATCATCCGGCGCGCGCAACCCGAAACGCACCAGAGCCAGCGCGTCCGGACTGACAATCGCTACCGCTGGCGCGTTCGAGGTAACACGATTCTTGATGGGAACAAAGCCTTCGAGCGGCGAGGCTGCTCCGTCGCCATCGAGCGGGGTGATTCGGACGTAGTAGCCATCGACTCCGAATTGCCGGGCGAGGTCTGTGCCTGTAGCGTATGTCCAGCGTTCGATATTCTCGTTCCAGGTGTCCGCCATCTGGCGAAGAAACTCTGCTGGCTCGGCTTGTCCGATCGACTCGGCGAGATCGGCGGCAATGAGCAGGGCGGAGATTTCGGCCGCCAGCGTGAAGGGTGAGTAGCCACCATCTTCTTCCCATCGATCTTGCTGTGTAACCGGACCGTTGCCGACGATGAATGACGCGGCCTTGCGCACCATCGGCCACCACCGGTTTTTCTCACCGAAACTTTTCGGCGATTCGCGGCGCAACAGATCGACCAGCAGAATCGGGAAAGCGGTCTCATCCATCTGCTGGCCGCTCCAGTAAGGACGGCCGTCCAGCCACATGTTCTGTGACCAGTGTCCCTCAGCCTCTTGTGTGGCCTCAAGATAGTGCAACACGCGCAAAGCGTCGTCGTGCGCACCCGCAGCCAGCAACCCTCCGGCACTCTCGACCAGATCGCGCGGCCAAATCAAGTGATAGCCGCCGAGATCTTCGTCACCTTTGTTGAATCCCCACGGAATGGAGAGGCTGGCAATGATTCCGCCCAGGAAGTCTTTGGATTCGTGCGTACGCACTACAGCTACGCTGGCGCGATAGAGGTCTTTTTCCCGCGGATTTTCGTCCAGCTTCGTCAGCGTGCGCTGCCAATTCTGCCATTGCGAGACGTAATCCTTTCGGGACTTTTCATACGGTGTGAGCAGAGAGGAGACGACTTGCTGTCCGGCCTCCGCCCAGATGGCACCAAACCCAAGTGCGAGGACGAATTCGCCGTTCGATGCGGCCAGGTCAATCTCGGCAGTCAGAGCGATGTTTCCGTTGTTCGCGCGTTCGTATTCCCATGCCATCTGGAAATGTTGCGAAAGGTCCTGCCATCCGTCCGATACACCGACGTATCCGACAGATCGTTTTGGCATCGGCGCCGAAGAGCCCAGCGCCAAGGCAACGGAGTGGTGTCTGGCAAAAAGCATCGGCTTTCCCTTGTAGTCGCCCAACCATCCATTGTTGCCACAGCCACCGTTGCCTAAATGTGGCGACAACAGCGCGTACAGGCGATAGTCACGAAGGTTGCCTTGCAGGGGCACGAAGCGGATTTTCTGCAATACCACGTTCCTCCGCGGGTCGGTCAGCACTTCCTTTTCAATCCGGTAGCGAGCCTGCATGCAGGTGTTGGTCAGCTCATACGCGGGTACTCCAGGCTCGAAGGGACGATTGGCGAAGGAACAATGGCGTTTTTCCTCGGAGAAGAATCCGCGGCCGTCGGTGACGATCAGTCCGAAATCTCGGGTGCACGCTTGGTCGACTCGCGGGAAATAGATTTCGTTGAGAATGCCGTGGCTCAGCGTGAACCACACGCGGCTTTGGAGGTTGAGTGCAGTGCCCACGCCCGTTTTGGCACTCGAAGTCCAGCGGGGTTCTATTCCGGGCCATCCCGGCGCATAACGAAGGTCATCGCTCACAAAAAGTCACCGCAAAGCAGTTTGCCAGAAGATGTAGAATTGTACTCAGTTTTGCGCGAAGCTGTGGAAAAGCGTATCTGATTCAAGACATGTGGGATCGCCGCGTCAATCGATTTTTCGCGTTTGCGGGTCTTCTGCTGGCAATGAATTCTCCGCAGCCAGTTGCCGCTTCGCCGGCAGCGGGGCTTGAAGGAGGATTTTTCCGGCTTTACGATCTGGATTTCAGCGGCGCGCAAAAGGAATTCGAGTCGTGGGAAAAGTTACACTCGGAAGATCCGATGGGCCCGGCCGCTGAGGCGGCTGGCATCCTGTTTGCAGAGTTTAATCGGCTTGGGGTGCTCGAATCGCAATTCTATGTGGACGACTCAGTCTTCGCCGCCCGAAAAAAGTATGAAGCCGATCCGCGAAAACGCGCACGATTTGAAGAGCTCCTTAATCATGCTGAGGAAATGGGAAAGTCTAAACTGGGCAAAGACCCTAGAGATCAGGATGCACTTCTGGCGATGACATTATCCGCTGGATTGCGATCCGATTTCGCTGCACTCATTGAAAAGCGCAACATAGCTTCGCTTCATTACACGAAAGAGGCGACAACTTGGTCTCAGCAACTTCTAGCCGTCGATCCCAATTGCTACGATGCGCATCTGGCGGGCGGTGTCAGTCGCTACGTTATCGGATCGATGGCGGCTCCGGTGCGCTGGATTTTGCGATTGGGCGGCGTCTCAGGCGATAAAGCTGGCGGAATTGCTGAGCTTCAGACCACGGCTGAAAAGGGTTATCTGCTCGCGCCCTTTGCCCGCATTCTGCTATCAATCGCTTATGTTCGCGAGAGAGATTTGTCCCGGGCTCGTATTCTTCTGCAAGGGCTACAGCGAGATTTTCCCGATAACACTTTGTTTGCCCGGGAACTGGCGCGCCTCGACGTACCGGCCGCCCGCTAACCATTTGGAAAAAAAGACGTTCATTAGAAATTTACTGCGCTGTAACCTTCTCTTAACACTGTACCCATAAAAATGGTGCTTCGCGCGTAACTGTGGGCTGGCAAAGAACACGAGGAGGACTCGTCTGGTGAACCATCGCATCGCGTTGCTGCTGGTAGGTCTCGCATTGGCGCTGCCAGTCATGGGGCAGACTACCTTGAACGGAGCGGGCGCCACTTTTCCGTATCCGATGTACTCCAAATGGTTCAGCGACTATAACAAACTGCACCCCGATGTACAGATCAACTACCAGTCGATTGGCAGCGGCGGAGGGATCCGACAGGTCTTGAACGGCACAGTTGACTTCGGAGCGACGGATGGTCCGATGTCGGATGAGCAACTCAAAGAGGCTAAGACCAAGATCCTGCATGTTCCCACCGTGCTGGGCGCAGTCGTGCCTGCTTATAATGTTCCCGGAATCAGCGGCGAAATCAAGTTCACTCCGGAAGCTTTGGCGGGTATCTTTCTTGGGAAAATCCAGAAGTGGAACGATCCTCAGATCACACAGGTCAATCCTGGTGTCAAGTTTCCGGACAAACCTATCATCGTGGTCTACCGTTCGGACGGCAGCGGCACTACCTTCATTTTTACCGACTACCTTTCCAAGGTCAGTCAAGACTGGAACACTAGCGTGGGGAAGGGAACATCGGTCAAATGGCAGATCGGTATGGGGGGAAAGGGCAATGAAGGTGTAGCCGGACAAATCAGGCAGTTGGAGGGATCGATTGGCTACGTGGAACTGATCTACGCTGTGGAGAATAAGATTGCGTACGGATCGATCAAGAATGCGGCCGGGAACTTTGTGAAAGCCTCACTTGCCGGAGTGACCGAAGCGGCGGCATCGGTGAAAGAAATGCCCGCCGATTTTCGCGTTTCCATTACGAATGCGCCAGGTAAAACCGCATATCCTATTTCCAGCTTCACTTGGCTCCTGGTTCCGGAAGAGGCCAAAGATCCTAAAAAGGGCAAAATCATGGCGGAATTTCTGAACTGGATGGTCACCGACGGTCAGAAGATGACGGGTCAGCTGAGTTATGCACCGCTGCCGCAGAGCGTGGTTGAAAAGCTGAAACCCGAGATCAAGCAAGTTCACTAGTCGCGCACGCCAAGAGCCCGCCGGTTACTGTAATGAGCAGGTTGCGAGTTCGCGGCGAAGGCATCGTTGTACGAAGCCGGTTTCCGCCAGTCTTGATATACTGTTCAGGTCGGATGCCTTGTACTACGTAGCAAACACCCCCTCTACTGTGGAGCTCCGTTGAAGTGCGGTCCGAGCGGCCGGAAGCTGCACTGACGATGTGGTTCGGCCGCATAGCTTGAACAAGTGTGGACAGACATGGTTCGACCCCCTCTCGGCGCTCGCTCCACTCTCTTGAACCGCGAAGCATCGTGGCTGAAATTTAATTGGCGCGTGCTCGAAGAAGCAGGGGACCTGCGGAATCCTCTGCTCGAACGGGTGAAATTCTTGGCCATTTCGGCCAGCAATCTGGACGAATTCTTTGAGGTGCGGGTGGGCGGGCTGTTGCAACAGCTTGAAGATGGACACAACTCCACGACTCCCGACGGTCTCACCATGGTGGAAGAGCGGGAGATGATCAGGGATGTGACTCACGAGTTTGTCGAAGAACAATACACGACCTGGAACGAGCGCCTGCGGCCGGAACTGGCGGAGCATGGCATCCGTGTTCTCGGCATCGACGAACTGGATGAGGCGGCCCTGTCGTTTGTGGACGACTACTGCGAGCGGGAGCTTGACCCGCTCCTCACCCCGGTTACTGTCGATCCGGCACATCCCTTTCCCAGGGTGATCAATAAGGCGCTCTGTGTGGCCCTGTTGCTACGTCGTCGCCGACGGGCATCGCTTACCTACACGGGGGTCGTAACCGTCCCGCGGGCCCTGCCGAGACTGGTGGGTCTGCCGTCGCAGGGGACCATCGATTACATTTTCCTGGCTGACTTGGTCGTTCATCACGCCGCGCGGATGTATAAGGGCTACGACATTGTGTCCTCCGCCGCCTTCCGGGTTACGCGTAACAGCAACCTCTATCTGCAGGAGGAAGAGTCACGCAATTTGCTGGATTCGGTGCGGGCCGAATTGCACAACCGGCGCAAGGGCGATGCGGTGCGGTTGGAGATTGAGTCCGAGGCCGATCCCGAAATCATCGCGCGGCTGGGTACGGTGTTTGAACTCGACCCCTGGCAGATTTTTTCGGTCAATGGTCCCGTGAATCTTTCGCGGCTGTTCAACATTTATGATGAAGCGGTGCGACCGGACCTGAAATTTCGGACGTTTGTGCCGCGCGAGTTGCGGTTGACCGCGAAGTCGCACGATCTGTTCGAAGAGCTGCGCCGCCACGACGTATTACTGCACCACCCTTACGATTCGTACGATGCGGTCGTATCTTTCATTCAGTCGGCCGTTGAAGATGAGCGCGTGCTCTCCATCAAGCAAACGCTTTACCGGACGAGTGAGCATTCGCTGATTGTCCCAGCTCTAATGGCGGCTGCCGCGCACAAGGAAGTCACGGCGGTTGTGGAACTGAAAGCGCGCTTTGATGAAGCGTCGAACATTCGCTGGGCGCGCGATTTGGAAGATGCCGGGGTTCAGGTCTTCCACGGACTGGTGGGACTGAAGACCCACTGCAAGCTTTGTCTTCTGGTGCGGCGTGATCCCGATGGCGTGACCCGCCAGTACGCGCACCTCGGCAGTGGAAACTACAACGCGACGACCGCGCGGATTTACACCGATCTCAGTCTGTTCACGGCGGATCCGGAAATAACGGGCGCGGTTCATGATGTTTTCAATTTTCTGACGGCCTATGCAGAAAATCCGACTTATGGGCCGCTGCTGGTTGCGCCTCTGGACTTGGCGGAGAAATGCATGATGCTGATTGAGCGCGAGGCTGAGAACGCGCGCTTGGGCCGTCCGGCACGCATTATCGCCAAGATGAACGCGCTTCTCGATGTCGATATCATTCAGGCTCTCTACCGCGCTTCGCAAGCAGGAGTGGAGATTGAACTGCTGGTGCGTGGCATGTGCGCGCTGCGGCCGGGCGTCCGCGGCCTTAGCGAACGCATTCGCGTGCGCAGTATTGTCGGACGTTTCCTGGAGCATACGCGTATCTATTATTTCGAAAACGGCGGGGAGCCGGAGATTTACACGGGTAGCGCCGATTGGATGAATCGCAACCTGCACGAGCGTGTCGAAGTTCTGTTCCCGCTGAAAAGCCCGCTGTTGCGCGACCGTGTGGTGCATGAAATCCTGGCGGCGTACCTGGCGGATAATGTGAAGTCGAGGTTTCTGCAAAGTGATGGTCGCTACCTGCGTCCATGGCAATCGCCGAAGGGACGGAGCAAGCGACCCCCGCGAGGGTCAGCGGTTTTCAGTTCGCAGGAGTTTCTCGTCGCGCTTGCAGAGGGTGTCAAGACGCCAGAGGAAATTCCATCTCCTATTCCGCGACGGCCGTCTCGGGCCCTGGCGCCGGTGGAAAGAGGTTGATTGGCCGAGCTTGATTGTCCGGGCTATCTTCAGAAAGGAATAATTTTCAGGGATGTTTCTCTATTTCTTGCGCCACGCTAGCGCGGGCCAACGGTTGATCACTGAGAAGAAGGACGAAAAACGCGGCCTCGATAAAGATGGCATCGAGCAGTGCGGCTATATCGGCCGCGCCCTGGCTTCGCTTGGGGTGCAGGTGGAAATTATCGTATCGAGTCCGCTAAAACGCGCGACGCAGACAGCCGCTTTGGTCGGCAACGAGATGGGACACGAGGGCAAGCTGGCGATTGAGAACGGGTTGCGTCCGCAGGCCAATTTCACGGATTTTCAAAAAATGCTGGAAAAGTATGCGCGGCAGGACTCCGTGCTGCTCGTGGGGCACAATCCGAACCTGCGCGAATTTCTTGGACGCGTGATCTCCGACAGCGGATGCGAGGCTGTTGTTGAACTTAAAAAAGGAGCCGTGGCCAAAGTTGAAATGCGGCGCAACTCGGGTTCTTTGAGCTGGTGCATCACGCCACGTATTCTGCGCACGCTTTATACCGCCGCAACAGAAAGTTCCCGCCCGAAGACTTCGCGGAAGTAAGATCGGTCCTTTTCAATCGACCAGACCTCGAGATCGACGCTGGCTTTTCCTCGCGGCGTGAGTTTCATTGAGACTTTGCCGCTGCGCGCCGAAAGCGCAATTCTACCGACTGACTGGCTTCTCCCCATGTTCAAAGCTCGCGCGATGCGAAGCAGTACCGACGCTTTGGTTACGTTCTCCTGGTCGCTCGGAGCCAAAGCGCTCAACGGGCCGTCTCCCGGCGTGGGGCGGGATTTTCCGAGGTAACGCGCGATCGAACCAATGATGGCTCTCTGTTGCGGCGTGTAGCCCAGAATTTCCGAGTTCGCGACGATGTAGTAAGTATGCCGGTGATGCCCGTTGCGGTTCACGTAGTCGCCGACCTCGTACAGCATGGCGGCAGCCGACAGCCACTCCCGATATTCCGGCGGAAGCTGGTGGACTGACTTTAACGAAGAAAACAGCTGTAAGGCGGCGTCACGCACATGTAACGCATGATTGATATCAACCCGGTAGTGCGCGACCGCGCGCTTGATTGACTCCCAGCGTTCCGATTCAATCGCTCTCCCGGACCGCGTGCTCCGATCATATTCGGCTGCCATCTGCGCGAGAATGCCGTCGCGCAGACCCAAGTCGGAATAGCGAAAGCCGGGGAGATGGCATCGCTCCAATAATTCCGCGTAGACTACCCCGCCGGCACAGATGATCTCGGCGCGCCTCGGACCGATTCCTGGAACCTTTTGCCGCTGCTCGAGGGACTGCCGTGTAATCTGTTGAACGAGGCGGCGAATCATTTCGCGCGTCGCATAAGTCGCTGTCGTCCGCTTTTTGGAGCGAGCCATCCGGTTTGCGGCAACCGCTAACGCAGCCGCTGTGCCGGAAC
>Ga0302324_100021102_pt1 | contig 12710 bp, 23 predicted proteins | sample Palsa_T0_1_FD_201949 | JGI IMG/M metagenome (GOLD analysis project Ga0302324, IMG submission 201949) | Peat permafrost microbial communities from Stordalen Mire near Abisko, Sweden - Palsa_T0_1 | ecosystem: Environmental > Terrestrial > Soil > Palsa > Peat permafrost | place: Sweden: Abisko...
AGAGTAAGAAGAGATAACTATGGGGCGTTCAGTCAAGAAAGGGCCGTTCACCGATGGCCACCTGGAAATCAAGATAGAGGCGCTCAACGTCAAGAACGAGAAGCGCGTCATCCGCACCTGGTCGCGCCGCTCCACTATCCTCCCGGAGTTCGTGGGCCACACCATCGCGGTGCACAACGGCAAGAAGTTCATCCCGGTATACGTCACCGAGAACATGGTGGGGCACAAGCTGGGCGAGTTCTCTCCCACGCGGCATTTCAAGGGACACTCGGTGAAGGCCGCAACGGAGAAGGCCGCCAAACCGGCCTGAGAGGCAATCATGGAAGCCAAGGCAGAAGCGAGATATATCAAGGTATCGCCGCAGAAGGCGCGGTTGGTAGTCAACCTGATCCGCGGCCAGAAGGCCGGTCAGGCCATCACCACGCTGCGCTCCACCAACAAGCGCATCGCGCCGCAGGTGGAGAAAGTCCTGCATTCGGCGATCGCCAACGTCAAGGACCGCTTTGAAGATGTGGACGTGGACCGGCTGGTGGTATCGGAAGCGTATGTACACGAGGGGCCGCGCATGAAGCGGGTACGCCCCGCGCCGCAGGGCCGCGCCTTCCGCTATCAGCGGCGCATGTCGCATATCGTGATCAAAGTGGCGGAGAAGAACGCCAGTACCGAAGGCGCGGAGAAAGAATAACGGAATGGGACAGAAGGTACATCCTTACGGTTTCCGGCTGGGCTTCAACAAGCCGTGGCGTTCCCGCTGGTTCGCCAAGCAGGATTATTCGAAGCTGCTTCAGGAAGACGTGGAGCTGCGCGCCACGCTGCGCGAGCGTCTGAAATCGGCCGGCGTCAGCGCCATCGAAGTGGATCGCCCCGGCAACAAGCTGCGCGTCACCATCCGCACCTCGCGCCCCGGAATCATCATCGGCCGCAAGGGCGCCGAGATCGAAAAGCTGAAACAGGATCTGGCTAAGCGCACCAAGCGCGAGGTCTTCATCGATATACAGGAAGTCCACAAGCCGGAGTTGGATGCGCAGCTGGTTTCCGAATCCATTGCGCTGCAGCTCGAAAAGCGCGTGATGTTCCGCCGGGCCATGCGCAAGGCCGTGGATTCGGCTCTGCGCTTCGGCTGCAAGGGGATCAAGGTGCGCGTATCGGGCCGTCTGAACGGCGCGGAGATCGCGCGCAGTGAGTGGTATCTGCAAGGCCAGCTCCCGTTGCATACGTTGCGCGCGGATATCGATTACGGTTTTTCCGAAGCCCACACTACTTACGGCGTGATCGGCGTGAAAGCCTGGCTCTATAAGGGCGAGATTCTGGATGGCGGCAATCGCATGCGCGGATTGTCGTCGGAACCCGAGCCCCGGCGCGATCGTGGCGATCGTGGAGACCGGCGCGATCGCGGCCCTGACCGGGGCGATCGCGATCGTGATCGTCGCCCGCCGCCGCGGCACGAGCCCGCCGCGCCCGCACCCGAGCCCACCGGGCCGGCAGTCCAGGCGCCGCCGCCTGAAATGGCACGCCCGGCGCGTAGCGGCGGGCCCATCCTGCCGCCGCTGATGGCGCCGCAACCGCAATGGAAACAGGAAGTCCGGCACGAGCCTGAGCCCAAGCCCGAAGGCGCCGCCAAGCCGGAAAGCTCCGCCAAGCCGGAAAGCTCCGCCAAGCCCGAAGGAGAAAAATAAGCCATGATGATGCCGAAGAAGGTCAAATACCGCAAGCAGCAGCGCGGCCGTATGACCGGCAAGGCCTGGCGGGGCTCCTCCATCGCTTTCGGCGATTACGGCCTCAAGGCCCTATCCTGCGCCTGGATCACGGATCGGCAGATCGAAGCTGCCCGCATCGCCATGACGCGTTCCATCAAGCGCGGCGGCAAAGTGTGGATTCGTTTATTTCCGGACAAGCCCATCACCAAGAAGCCCGCCGAAACCCGCATGGGCAAGGGTAAGGGTGCTCCCGAACAATGGGTGGCGGTAGTGCGGCCGGGCAAGATTCTTTTCGAGATGGAAGGCGTGCCCGTGGAAGTCGCCACGGCGGCTATGCGTCTGGCAGCCCATAAGCTGCCCATACGGACCAAATTCGTAACGCGGGAGCAGGCGGAGTAGACCATGAAGTCGCAGAAGATACGGGATCTCGACGGCAACGAGCTGCAGCATCAGTTGCGGACCATCGAAGAGCAGCTCTTCCGGTTCAATTTCCAGATGTCCATGGGAACCATGGAAGGCCTGAAAAAGGCGCGCGCCATGAAGAAGGACCGCGCCCGCATCTACACCATTTTGAGACAGCGGGAATTGCAGTCGCTGGCAACGGAGGCCAAAAAGTAATGGCCGCGCAAACCAACAAGCCGTTAAAGAACGAGAAAATCGGTCAGGTGGTCTCCACCAAAATGACCAAGACTATAGTGGTGCAAGTGAGCCGCCGGGTGCCTCATCCGCTATATAAAAGGATCGTAAACAAGCGCAAGAAATTCTACGCGCACGACGAAGAAAGTACCGCCAAAATGGGCGACATCGTGCGCATCATCGAGTGCCGGCCGTTGAGCCATCTAAAGCGGTGGCGTCTGGCGGAAGTGGTCCGCAGGGTGGCGCAGGTGGGAACGCAGCCGGAGGAGATTTAAAGAGGGTGCTGGGTTCTGGGTGCTAGGTGCTGGCAAACTCTTCGACCCAGGTTGAGGCGTTTGCCAGGACCCAAAACCCAGAACCCAGCACCAGGAGCGAGAGCGACTTATGGTAGGAATGAGAACGATTCTCGAGGTGGCCGATAACAGCGGCGCGCGCCGATTGGCGTGTATTTTGCCGCGCGGTGGCGACCTCGGTCTGCGAGCCGGGCTGGGCGACATCGTTACGGCCAGCGTCAAAGAAGCGGCTCCGGATTCGGCCATCAAGAAAGGTAAAGTAGTGCGCTGCGTGATCGTGCGCATGCGCAAAGAGACCCGCCGCAAAGACGGTACTTATATCCGGTTCGATTCGAATGCCGCGGTGCTGATTACCGAACTCGGCGAGCCGGTGGGTACGCGCGTGTTCGGACCGGTTGCCAGGGAATTGCGCGAAAAGAAGTTCATGAAGATCGTGTCGCTGGCGCCCGAGGTAATCTAAAATGCCCAAATCGAAGAAAAGGCTGGCAGAGCCGGTACGGATTTTATTGAAGAAGAACGACCAGGTGAAGGTGATCTCCGGGCGCGACCGGGGCAAGACGGGCCGGGTGCTGGACGTCAACCCCGCCAATGGCAAGATCCTGGTGGAGCATGTGTCTATGATCAAGCGGCACACGCGCCCCAATCCCGCCAAGCAGATCAAGGGCGGCATCGCCGAGCGGGAAAGCCCGCTGTCCGTGTCGAACGTCATGGTGTTGTGCTCGCAGTGCGGACCGGCGCGCATCGCCCACCATATCGAGACTTTACCCGGCGGCAAGACCCGGCGCACGCGGGTTTGCCGCAAATGCGGGCAGTCGCTCGACAGGAAGTAGAAAAATGGCAGCTCGACTTAAGCAGCTTTATCAGGAAACGGTGGTTCCGGCCCTCACCAAGGACTTCGGCTACAAGAACGTGATGGCGGTGCCCAAGCTGGATAAAATTTCGATCAACATCGGTCTGGGTGAAGCCACCCAGAACGCCAAGCTCATGGATGGCGCGGCCAACGAACTGGGTCAGATCGCCGGCCAGAAGCCGGTGATTACCAAGGCGCGCAAATCCATCGCCGCGTTCAAGCTCCGCGAAGGCATGTCCATCGGCTGCATGGTGACGCTGCGCGGCGACCGGATGTACGAATTCTTCGACCGGCTGGTCAACGTGGCGCTGCCGCGCGTACGCGACTTCCGGGGGGTTTCCTCGAAGTCGTTCGATGGACGCGGCAACTACACGCTGGGCATCCGCGAGCAGTTGATTTTTCCGGAGATCGATTACGCCAAAGTCGAAAAGACCCATGGCATGAATATTTCCATCACTACTTCGGCGCGTACCGACGCCGAGGGCCTGGCTTTATTGAAACAGCTGGGCATGCCGTTCCGGCAGTAGCAGTATAGGAGAGAAAGAAAAGTATAATGGCCACCACCGCCAAGATCGCTAAAGACAGATTACTGGACAAGGCCCAGCGGGCCAAAACGCCCAGGCTTCGCTGCAAGCACCGCAACCGCTGCTGGCGCTGCGGCCGGCCGCGCGGCTATTTGCGGAAGTTCGGCATCTGCCGGCTGTGTTTCCGCCAGCTGGCGTTGAACGGGGAGATCCCCGGGGTAATTAAAGCGAGCTGGTAAGGCCGCCGGAATATTTGTGGGAGCGCAACATTTTGGAGTGCAACAATGACGAGTGATCCAATCGCCGACATGCTTACGCGGGTACGCAATGCGATTTCCGCGCGGCATCCCAAAGTGGATGTGCCGGCTTCGAAAGTAAAGGCCGAGATCGCGCGGATACTCAAGGAAGAAGGCTATATCCAAAACTTCAAGGTGGCCGAAGAAGGCCCCAAGAAGACCATCAAGATCTACCTGAAGTACAGCAACAGCAATGCGCCGGTGATTTCGAATATCGAGCGCATCTCGCGGCCGGGCTGCCGCGTCTACGTGGGTCAACAGGATATCCCGCGGGTGCTGGGCGGTCTGGGAATCAACATACTGACCACGCCGCGCGGGGTGATGACCGGGCGCGACGCCCACAAAGAGCACGTGGGAGGGGAGTTGCTGTGCCGGGTATGGTGATACAGTCGGGTGCTGGGTGTGTATTCGCTTCGCTTACGGTGCTGGGTGCTGGCAAACCGATCTCCGCGTCTGGGGAGAGTACGCCGGAACCCAGCACCCAGGACCCAGCACCAAAAATCCGAAGGATTGGGAATCAACATACTGACTACGCCGCGCGGGGTGATGACCGGGTGCGACGCCCACAAAGAGCACGTGGGAGGGGAGTTGCTGTGCAGAGTAGGGTGATACAGTCGGGTGCTGGGTGTGTATTCGCTTCGCTCACGGTGCTGGGTGCTGGCAAACCGATCTCCCGTCTGGGGAGAGAACGCCAGAACCCAGGACCCAGAACCCAGCACCAAAAATCCGAAGGATTTTTATATGTCCAGAATTGGTAAAAAGCCGATTCCCCTGCCAAAAGGGGTGAAGATCCAGATCGGCGATCGATTGGAAGTAACCGGACCCAAGGGTACGCTGACCGTGCCCATTCCGGCCGGCGTCCATATTCAGCAGGCCGACGGCCGCCTGGATGTCGTGCGCGATAATGACAAGCAGGGCGCGCTGCATGGGCTCACCCGCGCGCTTGCCGCCAACGCGGTCCAGGGCGTATCCACCGGATTCACCAGGGAGTTGGATATTGTGGGCATCGGCTATCGCGCCGACATCAAGGGCCGTGTCGCCACCTTTACGCTGGGTTATTCGCATCCCATAGAGCTGCTGCTGCCGGAAGGCGTGGACCTGAAGATCGACAAACAGACGCACCTGGTGCTCAGCGGCCACGACAAGCAGTTGGTGGGTCAGGTGGCGGCCAACATGCGCGGATTGCGCAAGCCGGATCCCTACAAGAACAAGGGCGTTCGTTATACTGGAGAGCCGTTGCGCAAGAAGGAAGGCAAGACCGGCGCGGGGGCGAAATAATGATCCATAAGACTCAGAAGAACCAGATTCGCCAGCGTATTCACGAGCGCATCCGCCACAAGGTGCGCGGCACCGCGGAGCGGCCCCGCCTGGCGGTGTTCCGCAGCTTGACCAACATCTACGTGCAGGTGATCGACGATGCCCACAGCCTCACGTTGGTTTCCGCTTCCACCATTGAAAAAGGCAGCCGCACCAAGGGTGGCAACCTGGCAGCGGCCAAGGCCATCGGCAAGATCATTGCCGGACGAGCCAGGGAAAAGGGTATTCAGAAGGTAGTGTTCGATCGGGGCGGCTATATCTACCACGGCCGCGTGAAGGCCCTGGCGGACGCGGCACGCGAAGCCGGACTGGAGTTTTAATGGCATTGAAAACCGTAAAGCGAATCGATCCGCAGACGCTCAATCTGAAGGAGCAGGTGGTTTCGATCAATCGCGTCACCAAGGTGGTGAAGGGCGGCAAGAATCTGAGCTTTTCCGCGCTGGTGGTGATCGGGGATCCGGCGGCCAAAGTGGTGGGCTTCGGCGTCGGCAAGGCCAAAGAAGTGCCCTCTGCCATACGCAAGGGCATTGAGGCGGCCAAGAAAAATCTGCGCAGGATTCACATCCTGGGGACCACCATTCCGCACATTTCGCTGGGCCGTTTCGGCAGCGGCCTGGTGCTGCTGAAACCCGCTCCGGAAGGCACGGGTGTGATCGCCGGCGGACCGGTGCGCGCGGTAATCACGGCGGCGGGCATCCCCAACGTGCTGACCAAATCCATCGGAACGCATAACCCTCACAACGTGGTGAAGGCCACCATCGTGGCGCTCGAGCAGCTGCGCGACAAACACGAAATCGCCGAAATGCGCGGCCTGGCTATAGAAAAGCTATAGAAAAGCTATAGAAAAGCTGTAGAGAAGCTATAAAGTGGAAGGCCTTTGTTTATGGATGGCATGATTAAGATCAAGCTGTATCGCAGTCCCATCTGCACGCCGGAGAAGCATAAGCGTGTGGTGCGCGGGCTGGGGCTCCGCAAGCTGAACCAGATCGTGATACGGCAGGATTCGCCCGTATTCCGCGGCATGGTCAACAAAGTCCCGCACCTGCTGAAAGTGGTCGAATAGGAGTAGCCAATGAATCTGAGCGGATTGAGACCCCCTCCCGGACAGAAGCACACGCGCAAGCGCATTGGCCGCGGCATGGGCTCCGGCTTGGGCAAGACCTCCACGCGCGGCAGCAAGGGCCAGCGCGCTGGAACCGGTTTCGGCCAGAAGCGCGGCTTCGAGGGCGGCCAAATGCCGTTGCACCGCCGCTTGCCGAAGCGCGGTTTTACGAATATCTTTAAGAAGCAGTATGCGATCGTGAATCTGGGCAGGCTGGAGGAGTTGGAAGGGGATACGTTTACCCCGGAACACCTGCTCGAACATGGCGTCATCAAGAAGCTGTACGAAGGCTTGAAGGTGCTGGGCTCCGGCCAGTTGACCCGCAAAGTCCGCGTCGAAGCGCACCTGTTCTCGAAGTCGGCGCTCGAAAAGATTCAAGCGGCCGGCGGAGAAGCCGTGCGGATCGGCGGTGTCGGCGCGGGCGTAATTGAGCGGGGCGCCGCTGAACCGGGCGATGTTGAGCCGGGCAATACAGAGCCGCGCGCGTAAGCAAGCGGTAGGGAAGCGAAAGGTTCCATGAGGTTTTTCGAGGCTTTTGCAAACGTATTTCGGATCCCCGACCTGCGCAAGCGGGTTCTGTTCACGCTTGCCATGCTCGCGGTGTACCGCCTGGGCGGACACATTCCCACCCCGGGCATCAACGTAGGCCGATGGGAAGACTTCCTGAATCGCAGCGCCGGCGGTATCTTCGGCTTCTTCGACTTATTTGCCGGCGGCAACATCCGGCGTTTCACCATCTTCGCGCTGGGCATCATGCCCTACATCACCGCGTCGATCATCCTGCAATTGCTCACCGTGGTGGTTCCCACCCTGGAGAAGCTGCAAAAAGAAGGCGAACTGGGCCGGCGCAAGATCACCCAGTGGACCCGCTATCTGACCATCGCCCTTTCCATCGTACAATCCTTCGGTATCGCCACGGCATTGCAATCGAGCCAGGGCGGCTTCGTCATCAATCCCGGAGCCGGGTTCATCTTGATGACCATCATCTCGCTCACCACCGGCACGGCCTTCATCATGTGGCTGGGTGAGCAGATCAGCGACCGCGGCGTGGGCAACGGCATGTCGCTCATCATCTTCGCCGGCATCGTCGTGGGCCTGCCCAACGCCATCACCAACATCTACCACAACACCTTCGTCACCAACGAGTGGAACGTACTGCAGATGATCTTCATCCTTGCCATGATGGTGCTGGTGGTGGCTTTCATCGTGCTCGTGGAGCGCGGGGAGCGCCGCATTCCGGTGCAATATGCCAAGCGCGTCGTGGGCCGGCGGGTGATGGGCGGGCAGTCCACCCACATGCCGCTGAAGGTCAACGCCGGCGGGGTCATTCCGGTGATATTCGCCTCCTCCATCCTGGCGTTTCCGCAGACTATCGCACAGTCTCCGTTCGTCAAGGGAATGCCGTGGCTGAGCAAGACGCTGGCCTCCATAGCCCACGGCGAGCCGCTCTACTACGTGCTCTTCGTGGCGGGCATCATCTTCTTCTGTTTCTTCTACGTCTCCATCATCTTCAACCCCAATGAGGCCGCCGACAATATGCGCAAGTACGGCGGATTCATCCCGGGTATACGGCCGGGCCGCAACACGGCCGATTACATGAACACCATCCTGACCAAAATCACGGTGGTGGGCGGCATCTATCTTTCGATTCTGTGTCTCATCCCGGACATCATGATCTCCGGCATCAAGCTGCAGCACTTGCCTTTGATCGGGAACTGGATAGACGCGTATTCGCCGCGCTTCCTGCTGGAGGGGCTCAACGTGAATTTCTATTTCGGCGGCACTTCGCTGCTGATTGTGGTAGGCGTCGCTATGGACACCATCAACCAGGTGGAGGCGCAGCTGATCATGCGCCATTACGAGGGCTTTACGCCCCGGGCCGGGAGGATTCGCGGTCGCCGCAGCACCTTCTAGCGGCAAAGCAGCTTCCCATGATGCAAGCTGTAGTTCTATTTGGGTCCCCGGGTTCGGGAAAAGGCACGCAGGCCGATCTGCTTAAGAATTGCCTGCGGGTGCCGCACATATCGACGGGCGACATGCTGCGCGATCACATCCGCGCGGGCAAGCCCTTGGGCGCCAGGGTCGCCGCCACTATGCATGCGGGCGGCCTGGTCCGGGACGAAGTGGTGAACGAACTGGTCGAAGAGCGTCTGGACCGGCCGGACGCCCAGACTGGATTTATTCTGGACGGTTATCCGCGGACCAGAGCGCAGGCCGAGCATCTTTTCGGCTGGCTGGACGGCCGCGGGATACGCGAGGTGGTGATTCACCTCATAGTCGATTACAATGTAATTGTTGCCCGATTGACCGGACGCCGGCAATGTCCCCGCTGCGGTTCCCTCTATAATATCGGTTCCCATCCGCCGCGGATGGAGGGGCTGTGCGATCTGGATGGCGAAACCCTGGTAATCCGGGACGACGACCAGGAGTCGGTCATTAAGGAAAGGCTGGCGGCATACCAGACCCAAAGCCAGCCGTTGATTGAATTTTTTCGCGAGAAGGGTAGGCGCCTGTTCGAGATCGATGCCAGCGATCATAGTCCGGACGCGCTGCTCTATCAGGTGTGCCGGACTATTCGCAGTCCGGAGGCGGGCGCGCCGGACGGGGCGGCCCTGCCGGCCCGGTAGCAATGATTATTCGGAAAACCGCCGCTGAGCTTGAGAAAATGCGGCGTAGCGGATTATTGGTTTGGGAGATCCTGCGCGGCCTGGAGCAAATGGCGGCCGAAGGGGTCTCGACGCTGGATCTGGAGACGGCCGCGGAGCGCATGATGAAGGACGCCGGCGCGCGTCCCGCGTTCAAGGGCTATTATGTGCAGGCGGCCGGGGATACCTACCGGTATGCGCTGTGTACTTCGATTAACGACGAGATCGTGCATGGCATGCCGTCGGCGAAGCGGATTTTGAAAAAGGGCGATATCCTGTCGATCGATACCGGCGTGCAGCTCGACGGATATTACGGCGATTCGGCTACCACCGTGGCCATTGGGGAAGTAGGTGTCGAAACCCGCAAGCTGATGCGGGTAACCCAGGAGTCGCTGGAACTGGCCATTCAGCAGGTGAGGGCGGGCAACCGCCTGTTCGATATTTGCGGCAGCGTGGAGCGGCATGTGACCGCCAACGGATTTTCCATCGTACGCGAGTACGTAGGTCATGGCATCGGAACGCAGCTCCACGAAGAGCCGCAGATTCCGAATTATATTGAGCGGAAAAACGAGAACCCGCGCCTGAAGGAAGGCATGGTGCTGGCCATCGAGCCGATGGTCAACGCCGGCAAGCCGGATACGCGGGTATTAAAGGATAAGTGGACGGCGGTCACCCGGGATGGGTCCTATTCGGCCCATTTCGAGCATTGCGTGGCGGTGACCTCGAACGGACCCTGGGTGTTGACCCGGCCGTGAGCGATGCGGGTAGCGAAGTAACGGCAACCGTCCTCGAAGAGTTGCCGAATGCGCTCTATCGCCTGGAGTTGGAGAGCCGGCGGCAAGTCCTGGCCCACGTGGTGGGGACGGTGAAACGTAATTTTGTCCGGCTGTTGCCGGGCGATCGGGTGGGAGTGGAATTATCGCCGCGCGATGCGACGCGGGGCCGGATCACCCGCCGGATAACAGGAACGGAAACGATATGAAAGTGCGGGCATCGGTTAAAAAGATTTGTGACAAGTGCAAGGTGATCCATCGCGAGGGCGTGGTGCGGGTCATCTGTACCAATCCGAAGCATAAACAGAGGCAAGGGTAAAAGCTATGGCGCGTATCGCGGGCGTGGAAGTTCCGCCGAAAAAGCGGGCTGAAATCGGGCTTACTTATATTTATGGGATCGGGCGGGCGCGTTCGCGTTCCCTGCTCTACCGGGCTGGCATCGATTTCGACAAAAAGGTGGCCGATCTGACCGAGGACGAAGTCAATCGCGTCCGCCAGATTCTGGAAGCCGAAGGCGCGGTGGAAGGCGACCTGCGCAAGGAAGTCTCGATGAACATCAAGCGGCACATCGAGATGGGCTCCTACCGCGGTTTGCGGCACCGCCGCGGCCTGCCCGTACGCGGCCAGCGTACCCACACCAACGCGCGCACCCGCAAGGGCCCGCGGCGCGGTACCGTGGCCAACAAGAAGAAAGCCACATCCAAGACCTAGCGAGACAGGCGTATGGCGAAAGCACCGGCAAAACCTACTAAAAAGAAGAGCTTTAAGAAGAAGGAAAAGCGCGTCGTCCATACGGGCATCGTGCACATACAGGCCACCTTCAACAACACCATCGTGACCATAGCGGACCTGGAAGGCAACGTAATCTCATGGTCCAGCGCCGGTTCGCTCGGTTTTCGCGGATCGCGCAAGGGCACCCCGTTCGCCGCGCAGCAGGCGGCCATGACGGCGGCCAACAAGGCCGGCGAGAGCGGGCTAAGGTCGGTCGAAGTGCGGGTCAGCGGTCCGGGCTCGGGGCGCGAATCCGCGGTGCGCGCGCTGGCCACCGCCGGCATCGAAGTGCGGCAGATCAAGGACTACACGCCCATTCCGCACAACGGATGCAGGCCGCCGAAGAAGAGAAGAGTGTGAAGAAAGGGTCCTGGGTGTTGGGTGCTGGGTGCTGGCGTACTCACCGCAGACGGTTCAAGAGTTTGCCAGGACCCAGCACCCAGAACCCAGCACTCTTGTTGCAGAACACCAGCCGGGCATCCCGGTCTGAAAGGTAGGAGAATGGCTAGATACATAGGCCCCGTATGCCGGCTGTGCCGGCGCGAAGGCATGAAGCTGTTTTTAAAGGGAGAGCGCTGCCATACGGAGAAGTGTGCCATCGAGAAGCGCAACTTCGTCCCCGGCCAGCACGGCAAAGACCGCAAGGCGAAGCTGGTGGGCTACGGCCTGCAGTTGCGCGAGAAGCAGAAGGCGCGCCGCATCTATGGGCTGCTCGAGACCCAGTTTCGCAACAATTTCGAGAAGGCTGCCCTGTCCAAAGGCATCACCGGCGACGTCATGCTTTCGAACCTGGAGCGCCGCCTCGACAATGTGATTTATCGCATGGGCTTCGGCACCAGCCGGGCGCAGGCGCGCCAGATCGTGCGGCACGGCCACATTCAGGTCAACGCGCGCAAGGTCGATATCCCGTCGTTCATGGTCAAGATGGGCGACGAGGTCACCGTGCGGGAGAAAAGCAGGAATAACCCGACTATCCTGTCTGCGCGGGACGCCACGGCCCATGCGCCGGCGCCCAGCTGGATGGATGTCGACCGCGATGCGCTCAAGGGCCGGATTACCGGCATGCCCAAGCGCGACGAGCTGGTTCAGATCCAGTTGAACGAGCAGCTCATAGTGGAATTGTATTCGAAGTAGGAGAAAATATGTTCAAGGGCTTTCAGAAACCCAAAAGATTGGTTGCCAATACCGAGACTCTCACGGAGCGGTATGGCATGTTCACCGCCCAGCCGTTTCAGCGCGGCTTCGGCACGACCATCGGCAACAGCCTGCGCCGCATCCTGCTCAGCTCCATCGAGGGCGCGGCCATCACCGCGGTACGCATCGAGGGCGTGGAACACGAGTTCAGCCCCATCCCCGGCGTGGTCGAAGATGCCACCGATATTATCCTCAACCTGAAGCAGATTCCTTTCAAGATCATGGGCGAAGGGCTCAAGACCGTTACCCTCAACGTGGATCAGTCGGGCGAGGTGATGAGCGGCCAGATCCAGACGGACCAGGATGTCGAGGTGCTCGACCGCAACCTGCACCTGGCCACCGTCAGCGAGGGCGGCAAGCTGCACGTGGAAATGCGCCTCAAGAGCGGCCGCGGCTATGTCAGCGCCGACAAGAACTTCGATGAGGATCTGGCCCTCGGCTACATTCCTATCGATTCGGTGCACTCTCCCGTGCGCAAAGTGAACTTCGCCGTGGAGGCCGCCCGCCTCGGCCAGATGACCGATTACGACAAGCTCACCCTCGAAGTCTGGACCAACGGCGCGGTTTCACCCCAGGACGCCATCGGCTATGCCGCCAAGCTGCTCAAAGACC
>Ga0302324_100021103_pt1 | contig 12710 bp, 6 predicted proteins | sample Palsa_T0_1_FD_201949 | JGI IMG/M metagenome (GOLD analysis project Ga0302324, IMG submission 201949) | Peat permafrost microbial communities from Stordalen Mire near Abisko, Sweden - Palsa_T0_1 | ecosystem: Environmental > Terrestrial > Soil > Palsa > Peat permafrost | place: Sweden: Abisko...
GACCACCTGATTGAGCACGCTCTCCTGCCCGATCCACTGCCCATCGGTGAGTTGATCGAGGCGCGGTTCTTGCGCCAGGTCCGACAACTACCGGACGAGACACAGACGATCCTCCTTGCCGCCGCGGCCGACCCCAACGGGGATCCCGACACACTGTGGCGAACAGCGGAGGTTCTCGGCCTCTCGGCCGCCGCAGTTGCACCTGCCTCGGACAGTGGCCTCTTGGTACTCGACCCCCGTGTCGAGTTCCGTCACCCTCTGGTCCGCTCGGCCGTCTACGGTGGCGCCACCGCGGCGGACCGACGACGCATCCACCACGCCCTGGCGGCCGTCATGGATGTCGAGCGGGATCCGGATCGACGGGCAATGCACATGGCGCTGGGAGCGGTCGGTCCCGACGAGGACCTCGCTGCGGCCCTCGAGCAATCCGCCGCCCAGGCCCGTGCCCGCGGCGGCTATATCGCTGAGTCGTCGTTCCTCGTCCGCTCAGCGAGCCTCACTCCCGACCGCCAGCGACAGGCGGGCCGACTCCTTCTGGCGGCACACGCCGCATTCTTGGCCGGGAATGCCGGCTACTCCGAGTCCTTGCTGGACCAGGCGCGACCCCACCTGGGGGGTTCGGTCGAGAAAGCACAGTCCCAACGCCTCGATGGCTGGCTCCGGCATCCCCTGGGCCAATCCCGCCTGGCCCCATCCCTCCTACTCGGGGCGGCCAGAGCGTTCGGGCCTATCGACCAAGTCTTGAGCCATCACTCACTCATTGAAGCGTTTATGGGGTGTGGGATATCGCTGCAGTTCACCGAGGGAACGTCCGGGGCTGAGATCGCCCAGACCGCCCTGAAATCTCTCAGCGCCCAATCGACGCCCACCACATCGGCGGACCTGCTCCTCAAAGGGGTGGCCCTGCGCTACGCCGGCTCCTATGCCGACGCAGTGCCGGCGATGCGCGAAGCATTGCGTGCTTACGCAACCATGTCCTTCGAGGAACTCACCCGATGGACTGCCCTCGGTGCCCCCTTAGCCAATGAGCTGTGGGACGACGTGGGGCTTCGAAGCACACTGGAGCGGCTTGAGAATGCGGCGCGCTCGTTGGGAGCTTTGTCTGCTCTTCAGGTAGTGCTGATCGGGTTGGCCGCCATCGAAGTCCGGGCAGGCCGGTTCATGGCGGCACGGGAGCGCTACTCCGAGCTTCAGGATGTGAGCCTGGCGATTGGTGATTACCTCGAGCACTACGCCATGTTCGATGTAGACCTGCTAAGCTGGCAAGGAGACAAGCATGCCCGGTCCAAGGCCGCCCAGTTGGTGGAATTCGGCACTGCATTTCGTGCGGCGGCGCCCATCCACTACGCGAACCTGTCTCTTTCGATATTCGACCTGGCTGAAGGACGATACGAGAAAGCGTTAGCCGCCGCGCAATCGGTAGCGGATAAGGATGCGATGGGGTATAGCTGTCAGGCTCTACCCACCGTGGTCGAGGCGGCCATGCGGTGCAACGACCGCGAGGCCGCCACCGGTGCGCTGGCGTGCCTGGCCGAACAAGCGACCTCCTCGGGCACTCCGTGGGCCCTTGGTTTGCTGGCACGTGGTCGTGCCTTGATGGCCGATGGTTCGAGTGCCGAGGCGCTCTATTACGAGGCATTGGATCACCTCGGGAAAACGCCGTGGCGCACCGAGGTGGCGCGGACCCATCTTCTCTATGGGGAATGGCTCCGCCGTCAAAGGCGAAGGACCGAGGCTCGAGAGCAACTCCGGCGGGCCTATGAGATGTTTGACACCATGGGGGCCAGGGCATTCGCCGAACGAGCTCGGGTCGAACTCCTTGCGACGGGTGAGCGGGCCCGCCCTCGACGAGCGGAGACGGCCCATGACCTGACGCCCAGGGAGCTGCAGATCGCCCGCCTGGCCGCTCAGCGCGGCACCAGCCGGGAGATCGCCAGCCAGCTCTTCATCAGTGCCAACACGGTGGACTACCACCTCCGCAAAGTGTTCCAAAAGTTTGGCATCTCCTCGAGGCGCGAGATTGCCGGGCTGCTGCCCGACGAGGCGGGTCAGTTGGCATAGGCCTTTTTAACTATGCGCAGCTCTCACTTGGGGGGCGCAATCGGACCCCATCGCTCAGATCGTTCTCGCCGGTGTCAGTCCGCCTCACCGACCCTCGCAGAACCTAAGGAGTCGCGACCATCCCGACCACGAGGTGATCGAGGTGTGTGCCGCCGGCTGATCCGAAGAACCCGGCATCGCCGTAGCTAAGGATCCCAACCGATCTGCTTCGCGGAGTTACTTAACGCACGAAAACCCGGGGCCAGAGGGATCCACAAATTTACCTCCTTCTATCATCACCATCGAGTAGCAACCATTCTGCGCAACCTTCCCCCAAACAAATTTGAGGTGAGGGGCGAGACCTCCCAAAGTAGTTCCAGTCATCGCATAGAGCCCAGACAGTATTTCCTTCGATGTTGGCGTAACGCCCAAGCGGCTGGCGGCGGCGGCCGCTTCTAGCTCGGCGCCAGCTGACCAGGCTTGTACGACGTTCTCTCCGAAATCCGGCTGGTCCAACACCGCTGGTGCATACTTCGCCAAGGCCGCATACATGCTTTTGGTCGCCGCATCGTGAACGAACCAAGGGATGTTTGGTTCCTGGTCGATGTTCCCATTCATGCCGGGGACCGCCAGCCAAGAAATAGCCACTGCTCCGTCGCCACTTATCTGTAGTGGGCGATATCCCTGCCCAGCGCAATCTGTTGCGACCTTCGAAACTATCGCCGACGCATCAGCTACCAACATGGCAGTAGCACCAGACTGTTGCGCCGCTAAGCACTGGGCGGCGTAGTTCGGTTCGTTGAACGCAATACTATCCGTATATACCACACGAATTCCGACTCTCCCGTAATCTACCCGTGTCAAGTTGCTTGATTGAAGGCATGCTGCACTCTCGGAACAGTACAGGATCGCCATTTTCTTAACCCCGGCTTTCTTCACGAATTGCGCAGACCCGAACGCGGATTTAGCCAACGTACCCCCGGGTGGAAATACGTCTGGATTAGACGCGGCAATGGCTGAATCCTCGCCGCCGAGTATCGGTACGTGAGCCATCCGTGCCTGACCGGCCCAGAGTACGTCTTCGTTGCTGTTATCGAAGATCGCAATTACGTGATCCTGTTCGATTAACTCCTTAGCCGCGGACGTCGCAGTCGCAGGATCGCTCTCGTCGTCCTTGACCAAGATAGTCACCCGATGGTTTTTGATACCGCCATGAGCATTCACCCACGACTCCCACGCTTGAAGCGTCTGAGTCGTCTGACTGATGCTCGACCCTTGTGGTCCAGTACAACTACACAAGTCGCCGACGACCATAGGGGCAGCCTTCGCGTCGGATGCCCCTGCGCCCGTCGCCGCAACCACTGGAGACATCATAAGCAAGATGCTCGTCAAGGTAACCAGACAACGACGTAAACCAGGAGCCTGGGCGTTGACCATCGGAAACCCCTTCGTTTGGGCCATTCGTACGTCGTGCCATGGCAATTCTACTCCGCCGAAGTCTTCTAGCACAATGAGCGACATGCAGGAGGCTCCGCGTACCAACGCCTCAAACTGGCACCCAAAAGACGTCGATGCTGCCTGCACCTGGTCATCGACCAATGCCGGATCGGGCGCCTGCATCCTTGTCCTCAAGGCCGCGGCTTCGGTGTCTGGGACTCAGCCAGATCGCTCCGCCGCTCGCTCCTCTTTCAGCCGGCGCCTACGGGTCGCCACGAGGAGGCTCTCGGTCGCCGCACTGGGTGCGGACCCGGGCTCAAGATTCTCGGCTTGTGCGCACGCCAACCTCCACTCGCGCTCGACTTGTTCGTCGTTGTCGGCCCACGCTTCGAGGACCATGGCCACACGATGCATCTCCCCCTCCCCGTCGGCGGCGAGCCGGGCCCGCTCGATTCCAGTTCGGGCTACCTCGAGATCGATGACTCCGTGCCGAGCCAACTCGGCCAAGCGACCGGCGGCCTTGGTTGCCAGGCGCCCGATGCGGGCCTCCCACGTGCTCGACCACCAGCCATAGCGGCCGCTCCCGTTACCGACCGGGGTGTCGTCGATCAAGTGAAGCGCCGCTCGGCACAGCTCGGCTGCTGCGTGCGGGTTCTCGGTGTGGATCCCGCGCTCGGCCATCTGCACGAAGCGCAGTGCGTCGACGGTCACCTCATCTGCGAGGCGATAGATCCCAGTGCTGCGGTCGGCGATCAGTCGCGAGGCGCCGCTGGCATCGGTCCCTAGAGCCGCCCGGGCGGCGGAAACCATGTTGTAGAGGGTCTTGGTGGACGTGGCGCCGACGATGCCGTGGTCCAACATCGACGCCGACGTGGTGCCCTTTGTGCCCTGCAAGGCCAACCAAGCCACCAACTCGGTGATCCGTACGGCCATGTTCGTGGGCAAAGATTCGGCCAGGCCGACGATCTGTGGCGTAAAGGTGAGCAGCCGCACTTCGATCGGCCCCGCGGCAAGCAGCTCGTCTGACGACGCCAGGGCCGTCTCACCTCCCACCTGCTCGGTCGATGCACTGGGCTCTTCATCTTCCTCAGCCACCACTCGGATCAGACACGGATCGTCGATGGCCTCCAGCACGCCCTCTGAGGCACGGTCGAGGCGACACGGTCGCACCATGATCCCGAACGGCTCGATGAGGGCCCCCTCAGCGCTGACCATGAAACGCGTCGTGGCCCGGCTTGGGGCCGAGGTCACCGAGGCAACGATCGCGCTCGTCGACGCCGACAGCACGCCGGGATCCCCCGTAAAGAGCACAGTGGCCCGCTCCTCGAGACTGCTCTGACCAACGAACAGCGGCGCAAGTGCTTCGGCCGTCGCGGCGTCACGGGCCAAGCCCACCTGCTCGGCCCAGGGCCAGGACTTGGCGGCCTCCACCCAGGCCGCCAGCATGGCCGGGGCATCGGCACCTTCCAATGACACCACGTCGCCCGGTTCGAGATGCAGCAGGTACGTCCCGCCGGCATCGTCGCCGACCGGCACCAACAGGGGCAGCCAAGCCAGCTCCTCAGACACGGCCGGCCAGAGCGTGTTTCGATCGACGTCGGGGGGCAGCCGCCAGCTGTTTCCGTCGTCGGCCAGCGTGAAGGATCCCGGAGCCCAGTCGACAGCCTCGTCCAAGAGCAGTTCGACCCCGTCCGGCCCGGTCCGGACGACTCTGATCCGCGGCGCCGGATCGGCCCTGCCCTCGGCGCGCAGGGCCGCGGTGAGATGACGATTGGCGAGTTCCAGCCACTCGAGCACCGGCGCGTCGGCGAAAGGGGCCAGCCGGGCTTCGAGCATCGTGGCGGCCGGGTCGGGGTCGGCGACGGCTTCGTCGTCGCCTCGGGCAGCCCGGGCCCGCGCGCGCCGGCGCCGGATGCGGCTCAGATACGCGGCCGCCACCAAGGCCGAAATCCCGAGGGCGGCGGACTCGGGTACCCAGCGCACCAGAGCACCGGCGACGGCGTCACCGACGACGGGCGCCTGCGTCTCAGTGCCATTGCTCGCGCCATGAAGTGCGCCGGCCTCGCCTGGCGGGCTGACACCGCTCTGCCCCCGCCGGGACGGTGCCGAGACTGCATTCGTCGTCGGGCCGAACGCTCCTTGGGAGTGCCCCGGCGCCGGCGACTTCGGAGCCCCCAGTCCACCCCGGGCCCTTTGGCCACTCGCTTCTGGCGAGTCGGCGCGGGGCTCAGGAGCCAGCTGCGCCGCAGGAGGATGCGTCGCCAAATGCGGCGTCGGATCGGTTCGATTGTACTCCGTGGGGCTGGCGGCGGGAAAACCGGGAAGGATGAGGATCCAGCCGGCATAGATCAGATTGGGATCCCCGAAACGCATCCCGTCAGCCATCATCCGGTTCGCGTTGGCGGCCCAAATTTCGTTCCACGCTCCCTCGTCGCCGTAGAAGTGGAGGGCAATCGTCGAGAGGCAGTCCCCACTCACCACGGTGTAGGTCGACGCGGTATTGCTCGCCACTGTGACCGGGGTGATAACCGGACTATTTGCAGAAGGAGCGGACGGCACGGGTGGAATCGGCGCGCTCGGAGAAGGTAGTGACGCCGCCTCATCGGTTGCAGGCAAGGTTGCGGATATCCGCGTCGCAGCGGTGGTCGCACCGGCCCCTCCCGCGCCCATCGCCGATCCGGGGAGGGCAAGCAGTGCGAAGCCGAGGACCCACCCGGCCAAATGACCCCTCATGCCGCCCCTTGGCTGCGGGTTGTTGGGCTGGCGGAGCCCGGAGGCCACGTCGAGACAGAGTCCCACGATGATGCGCAGCCAGGCCACCCACGCCACGGCGTCGAGAAGGAAGAGCCCGAAACGGGCCGGGCCGTGCACGTCGAAGATCGCGCTGTGCGACCAGAGGGCGGCCGTGACGGCTCCCAGCACGCTCGGGGTCGCGAGGCCCACCACCACGACCACGGCGAAACCGGCCAGAGCAGCGCGCAGCTTCGACTGTGGCGGGCTCATCACGACGGACCGTCCACAGATCTGGGGGATCGGCCGATCCCCTCCTCCACCGGCGCCGCCATCGTGTGGGCGTTCCGGGCCCGCGCCGCCGATCTCGAGGCGTACGTGGGCATGGGTGGACTCCGGATCCACGCGACAGACAGCCCATGGCTCCGTGCCCTCGATGCCGGAACGATCACTACGCCGCAGCAGGCTTCCGTGGTCATGGATGCCATGACCACCTTCACGAACCACACCTTGCCAATGGCCACGCAGCGCATCGAGGCCACGCTCGCTTCTGTCGGGCTCTCCCGACCCGCCACCGTGGCCGAGTGGTCCCGCACCCTGCAGCTGTTGCACGAGGCCGAGGGCGTGCTCGCACACTTCGAACCGACGATCTTCGATCTGGACCTCGACGCCACCTTGGCCGCGTTGACGCCGGCCACCGATGGGGGCTTCGCGCAGCTGTGGCACTCGATGTTCGACGGCGCCTACAAGAGCGCTAAGAAGGGGATCGCTGCCTGCGAGAAGGGTCCCAGTCTCAAGGGCGCCGCCCTCCACCAGAGTGTGGCGGAGACCGCCGCCTTGCTCGCAGCATGGCGCTCGGTCTGTAACGACGGCGGCGTACCACGCCTGCCCTCTGACCTCGAGGGAACCGAGGGCACCTACGGCCAACTACTTGCCGAGCTGGCGCATCTCGGGCTCGCTCTGGGCTCGAGCGAACTCGAGGAGCTCGAACCCGACGACCTCAAGGCGCGTCTGGGGGTCTTCATCGCTGATCGTGACACGCTGTTCAAACTCCCCGAACTCCACCGTCTCTCGACGGACCTCGAGCAGGCTGGACTTGGGCCGCTGCTGGTCGAGCTCGGTGCTCGCAATCTCACGGTCGATCAGTCGCTGGCGTGCCTGGGCTTCGTCTGGCGTTCCTCGATCCTCGATGCGGTGAGCATCTCAGACCCCGAGGTGGGCACCTTCGACGGCGAGGCGCACAGCCGAACCGTCGAGGAGTATCGCCGGGCCGACGACGCCCACATCGCAACTACTCCCCAACGCATCCGGCGCGTGGTGGCCGAGCACGTGACCGCCACCCGCGACGCCTATCCGACCGAGTCCAAGCTGGTGGCCCACGAAGCAGCCAAGAAACAGAAGCATCACCCCATCAGACTGCTCTTCCAAGAGGCCCCTCACGTGCTTACCGCGCTCAAGCCGTGCTGGGCCATGAGCCCGCTGGTGGTGGCCCAGGTGCTCCCCGCCGAGCGCTGCTTCGATGTGGTCATCTTCGACGAGGCCTCCCAGGTGACCCCCGAAGGCGCGATCGGGGCCCTGATGAGGGCTGATCGGGCTGTCGTTGCCGGTGATCCCCACCAGCTCCCGCCGACCACCTTCTTCGCCTCGGGCTCGGCCGTCGACGACGCCGAAGAACAGAACGAAGAGGATGCCACCGCTCTGACCAGCGACATCGAATCGCTGCTCGACATGATGGGGGTGCTACTCCCGCCCCCAATCGGCACCAAACGCCTCAACTGGCACTACCGATCAAAGGACGAGCGCCTGATCGCCTTCTCCAATGCCCAGCCGGAGCTCTACGACTGGTCGCTCACGACGTTCCCCGGAGCAGAGACCAATGACGTCATCACGCACGAGCTCGTCCCCTTCGTGCCGGGGCGGGTAGCCCAAGAAGACTCGGTGGCCGACGAGGTCAAGGCCGTGGTGGCGGCCGTGTCCGAGCACGTCCGCGAGCGCCCACAGATGAGCCTCGGAGTGATCACCATGGGCATCAAGCACATGGAACGCATTGCCGAAGAACTGCGCCGGGCCCGCCAGCGGGACCCTGAGCTCGACGCCTTTCTCGATAAGACCTTGCACGAAAACGAGAGTTTCTTCGTGAAGAACCTCGAGCGGGTCCAAGGTGACGAGCGCGACGCCATCTTGATCTCCGTCGGCTACGGCAAGAACTCAGACGGCAAGATGCTCTACCGCTTCGGTCCGCTTAACCAGCGTGGGGGCGAGAGGCGTCTCAACGTGGCGGTGACCCGGGCACGCTCGCGGATCGGAGTGATCTCGTCGTTCTCCTCGGCCGACATGGACCCAGCGCGCCTCAACGCTGCTGGCGCAAAGATGTTGCGGGGCTATCTGCGCTATGCGGAGTCCGGTGGCGCCGACCTTGGCGAACGCACGCGCGATCGCGATCCGCTCAACCCCTTCGAAGCCGACGTGTACAACCATCTCAGCGCGGCTGGCCTCGCCCTCGAGTGCCAAGTGGGTTGCTCCGGCTACTGGATCGACTTTGCCGCCAAGCACCCGACCCAGCCTGGCCGCTACGTACTCGCCATCGAGGCTGACGGCGTCATGTACCACTCCTCTGCGACGGCACGGGACCGCGACCGACTTCGTCAGGACCATCTTCAGCGTCTCGGTTGGCGTTTCCACCGAATCTGGTCCTCGGAGTGGTTCCGGCACCGCGAGAAGGAGGTGGCACGGGCGCTGGCCGCTTACGAGGAAGCACTTCGCACGAGGGTGCCTGAGCATTCGTCTGCGGAGCCCGCTGCGCCGCCCTTTGTCGCCGGGGCGTATGCGGACGAGGAGGACGAGTCCGTGAGATCGGATCCCAGGCCTTTTTGGCCCGACGGCCGCGCGATCACGGAGTACCGGACGCGCGACCTCGTCCGCTTCATCCGTTGGCTTGAATCCGACGGCAAGCTCCGCATACAAGAGGACCTAATCACGCTCGCCATCAAAGAGCTCGGCTACGAACGCAGTAGCGCCCCGCGGCGCGAGGTGCTCGCCCGAGTCATTGCTGCGGCGAGACAGTGACTCGATCGCCAACAGCCAGCGGCCATCACGATTCGGTTCATCGCCCTTGTCCACGTTCGTGCGTCCCGTCGCCGTGGCCCACTCTTCGGAAGCCTCACGAGCCTCACGGGACCAGACTCGACCTCGAGCCAGAGCTGCGGTCGGGCCGTCGAGGATGCGCCGCCAATGCCGATTGAGCCCACGCACCGGTCGAACGTGGCTCGGGTGGACGCACCCGACGGCCTACCATCGCCGATCGCGGAACCAACTCGAACCCTCCATGGCGATCGTGCCACACCCGTGCCACACGCAATGGCACAAGACGGTGTTTCACGGTCAGTGAGGTGCATTGCGGGCGATGGAAGAAACCATCGCTGAACTGGAGATTCATTGCTAATTCCTGGTGGGCGCTGCGGGACTCGAACCCACGACCTCAGCCGTGTGAAGGCTGCGCTCTAACCAGCTGAGCTAAGCGCCCGGGTCAAACGGGCCGGCCAACGCACGCACGCCAGACCCCGGAGGTCTGAGGATAGCCCAGTGATTTGGGCGGGGCAGATGGGCCAGGTACCCTCGGGGGGACATGGCATCGGCTTCGAATGGCAAGGACGACAAGGTTGTGCCGGCTCCCGAGACCGAAGGGATCCTGAGCCCGTCCGAGCGCCGTGCCGCCATGACCGGCCTCGATCCGACCGAAATCAAGTGGTCCAAGGGCGCGTTGACCCTGGTCGCCCTCATCGGCTCCATCATCGTGATCTACCTGGCCGCGGACCACCCCACCCGCAAGGTGACGCAGAAGATCCACGGGGTCGACCACATCCGCATCGTGCCCATTTCGGACACCTATCTGCTGCTCGGAGCCATCGTGGTGGGCGTCTGCCTCATCGGTTTCGAGGGGGTGCGCCGACGGCGCCGGACGCTGGTGGCGTTCTCCCTCTTCCTCTGTGGCTTCGCCTTCACCTTGGTCTTCGCGCCGCTCGGCCTCGGGGTCATCATCTGCGGCGGCTGGCTCATGCTGCGGGCCTACCGGATCCAGAAGTTCGGCACGCCGAACGCCAAGAAGGCGGCAAGAGTCGCCGCGACCCGCCCTCGCCGCAGTGAGCGCAAGCGGGAGGCAACCGCCGCGGCGGCCAAGACCTCCTCCGACCGCAAGCCCCCGACGGCCAATAAGCGCTACACACCCAAGGCGGCACCCCGCCGCAAGGTGGCGAAGCCGGCCGAGTAGGACCGGCCGACCGTCAGGCTCAGCCCGCGCCGCTCAGCCCACGCCGCTCAGACCGCGCCGCTCAGCCCATGCGGCCCTCGTCGGGGATGACCAGCGCCGAGCGCAGCAGCGCCAGCACGTCGGTGCGTCGGCGCACGAGCGAGCGGGCCGTGGGCTCCTCGCCGAGCGCCCGCAGCACTTCCACCTCGGTCACCATGCCGATCACCGTGGAGTAGATGGCCAAGAGCAGCAGGCGGGGATCGTGCCGCCGCATGGTGCCGGCGTCCATCTCGGCCTCCAGAAAGGACGAGGCACGGCGCACCAGTGGCTCGAGGGCCACGGTCATCTGGGTCGCCGCCGGGGGGCCCAACCTCGATACCTCCCGCAGCAGACCGAGCAGCTCGGGCTGTCGAGCCGCCAGCCTGAAGACCGAGCGAACCACCGCTTCGACGCGCACCCAGCCGGCGCCGGCACTCCGCAGCGCGCTCTCCAGCGCGTCGGACAGATCGGCCGCGCTACGGGCGATCACCGCCTCGAGCACGGCGTCCTTGGAGGGGAACCAGTAGAGGATGCTCTGCTTGGTTAGTTCGAGCCCCTTGGCCAGGGCGTCCAGCGAGGTGGCGTCGTAGCCGCGGGTGGCGAACGAGGCCAGGGCGGCGTCGAGGATGCGATCGCTGGTCGATGCCGGGCGCCGGCCCGTAGGCGCCTGGCCACCGCCCGTCGCTACAGCGGGCTCCCTGACGCGTCCCGGCCCCGGGACGGGCCCCCCGGAAGTGCCTGTCGTGTCCACTTACCAAATGGTAGACAACATCGGCATCGGATGCTAGACAATTCCCGTGCCCATCGCCCGGGACCTCCGTGCCAAGCGCTTCTTCATAACCGGAGCCACCGGATTCTTGGGCACTGCGCTGGTCGAACGCATCTTGCGCTGCGTGGAGGACGCCGAGATCACCGTACTCGTTCGCCCCGGCCGACGGGCTGATGCCGCGGCGCGACTGGCCCGCGAGGTGATCCGCAACGACTGCTTCGACCGCCTCCGCACCGAGCTCGGCGACGGCTTCGCCGGGGAGGTGGCCCGCCGGGTTCGGGCGGTGCCCGGTGACGTCGGGCAGGATGGCCTCGGGCTGGACGACGAGGGCCGGGCCGCCTTGGCCGCCAGCGACATCGTCATCCACTCGGCGGCCACCGTCTCCTTCGACGCCCCCCTCACCCAGGCCGTCGAGGTCAACCTGCTCGGTCCGGCCCGGGTCGCCGAGGCCATGGTCGCCACCGATTCGGCCGCACACCTGATCTCCGTGTCGACGGCCTACGTGGCCAGCACCCACCAGGGCGAGGCCAAGGAGGAGCTGCTCTCGGAGAACCGGTTCACGCTGGACATCGACTGGGAACAAGAGGTCACCGCCGCCCGCCGCCTGCGTGACGACCTCCAGGCGGCCTCCCGCCGTCCTGACCGACTGCAGGGCTTCACCAAGGAGGCCCGCTCCGAGATCGGCGGGGCCGGAGATCACCTGCTCGCCACCCGCGCCGAGAAGATCCGGGAGGAGTGGGTGCGCCGGGAGCTGGTCGACGCAGGAACGGCCCGGGCGCTCTCGCTGGGGTGGCCCGACGCCTACCCGTTCACCAAGGCCATGGGCGAGCAGGCGCTCGTGGCCACCTGGCTCGGCAAGGTTCCGATCACCTTCGTCCGGCCGTCCATCATTGAGTCCGCGCTGGCCGAGCCCCGGCCCGGCTGGATCCGCGGCTTCCGCATGGCCGAGCCGATCATCATCTCCTACGCCCGGGGCCTGCTGCGCGAGTTTCCCGGCGTCCCCGAAGGCATCATCGACGTCATCCCGGTGGACCTGGTGGTGGCCGCCATCCTCGGCGTGGCCGCCCGCGGTCCGGAGCCGGGCGGTCCGACCGTGTACCACGTGGCCTCGGGCGTGCGGAACCCTCTCGCCTACGGTCACCTGGTCGACCTGGCGGAGGACTGGTTCAGCCGCAACCCGCTGTACGACGACCGCGGGCAGCCGATCAGCGTGCCCGAGTGGTCCTTCCCCGGGCGTGGCCGGGTCCAGCGCCAGCTGCGGCGGGCCGATCAGGCGATGACCGTCCTCGAGCGGCTCTTGACGGCGCTGCCCGTGCGGGGCAAGCAGGCCGAGCTGGCGGCGCGCATCGAGGACCGCCACGCCCTGGCCAAGCGGGCGCTTGGCTACGTCGAGCTCTACGGCGCCTACAGCGAGACCGATGCCCGCTACCGCGTCGACCGGCTCATGGC
>Ga0302324_100021104_pt1 | contig 12710 bp, 7 predicted proteins | sample Palsa_T0_1_FD_201949 | JGI IMG/M metagenome (GOLD analysis project Ga0302324, IMG submission 201949) | Peat permafrost microbial communities from Stordalen Mire near Abisko, Sweden - Palsa_T0_1 | ecosystem: Environmental > Terrestrial > Soil > Palsa > Peat permafrost | place: Sweden: Abisko...
GTGCTTGACCTCGAGCCCGAGTGAAGACGAATCCGCGAGCGTGGTCTTGGTAGTACCTTCGGCGCAGCAGAAACGCCAAACGCGTCCCTCGACCTCGAAGGTCTGAAGGTTGGTGATGGGTGTAATGGATTCGTCCGCCTGCTCGAGAAGCCATGCGCTCTCGCTCCGATAGACAGTGACTCGGGGGTCTTCGCTCGAAGGCAGGGCGAGGAGCTCGCCCTCGAACAGCACGGGGTCTCCACCGTCGACGGGCACGACCATTGGACATGGTGCGCCGTCGTCGACCATTTCCCAGACCTGATCGGGCTTGCCGAACGCGACGCGCGTGCCTGGCCGAATCACGTGCTCCTCGGCGGCCTTGAGTCGCATGCCGTTCAAGAATGTCCCGTTTCGGCTCCCGAGGTCTTTGACCTCCCATCGCTGCCCGGTCCAACGCAGCAGAGCGTGCTGTGCTGAAACGTAGCGCTGGTTGATGTGCAGGGCGCACGAGGGGGCGCGCCCGACGAGGTGCTCCGGCTCGAGCAGCCTCGTCCGTCCGGTCGAGGTTTCGCGAATTGATGCCATTTCCAGGGTAGTTAGGGGGGTTTAATCAGGGCCTGCGGCGAGCGCAATTGCATGCGATTGCAACGTCGCTCGTCATGCTCCGCGGGGTAGGATCGGCTCATGGGTCCCTACACGATCGACGAAGTCTGCGAAGCGTACGGCTTTCCGGACAGCCAAGGCGAGGGTGAATGTATTGGCATCGTCTCGCTCGATGGTGGCTACAACCAGGAGGAGGTGGACGCCTTTTGCGGAAGGCGCGTCGATATCACCGAGGTGCCCGTCAACGGCGCGAAAAACAGGCCAGTGTGGTTCGAGACGACTCAAGACATCGCGATCGCGGCTTCGGTCGCGCCGAAAGCCAAGATTGCGGTCTACATTGCGACGCCGTCCAGGTGGCCTGAGGCATTCTTGGAGACTATCCAGTGCGCCGTTCGAGATTCAACGAACGCTCCGTCGGTCTTGTGCATTTGCTACGTCTATGACGAGGGCATTTGGCGGAACCCGTCGGGCGCGGCCTTGCGGAAGGAAGTCGAGCGGGAATTCGAATCCGCCAAAGACAAGCGGATCACCGTGTGTGCGGCTACGGGGGATCTTGCGGTGGGTGCGATGTACCCCGCGTCGAGCCCATGGGTGCTCGCCTGCGGCGGTACTAAGCTGAACCTGGGGGCCAAGGGCGAGGTCACGAACGAGCCGACATGGCCGGACGCCGGCTTCGGCGTGAGCACGCTCTTCAAGGTGCCGTCGTGGCAAAGCAATATCCCTGGAGTGGACCCCGCGGGGCGCAATGTGCCGGATGTGTCGGGATACGCATGGCCGGGCTACATGGGCAAAGCCGGCAACCATGCTTTCCTCTTCGGAACGAGCGCCGTCGCGCCGCTCTGGGCCGGTCTCGTCGCGCGGGCCAATAGCCTTTACAAGACGCGCGTTGGGTTCATTAACGAGCGCCTCTATTCGGGCGACGCGGCTCCGGGGTCACCCACTCGGAGCTTCGACCTGCACACGGGCCTGGGAACCCAGGCCCTGCTGATGCTGCTGACGTCGCGGGCAGCGAATTTAGGAAAATCTCAGTGAGCCTCGACGCTGCGCTCGCTCTTCCTTTCGTGGGCTTCGTGGGTGCTCGCCAAGTACTCTCGCAAAACTGCCCGGCGCAGGGTGGGGACATCCTGAAACCCCACCTTTGTCGCATAGTCCGCAATGTCTCTCGGGACGTTGCCACCTCCGAGCCAGTCGACGAAGTACCAATGCCAAAGGCCCGCTTCGTCGAGCTTCGGCGGTAGCAAAAGAGTTGCGTTGCCGGCACCCTGCCGCGATAGAGCCCGCTCCTTCTCCTCCACACGCTGCTGCAGAACGGCGTAATCGCCGGTGAGGCGAAGAAGATCGGCCAGATGGGCGACGCTGGTGTGCGCCAGACCTTGATCCACCCACGCTACCCGGGCTTCATCCCGTAGAAATTCCTCGAGCTGCGACGCGCTCAGGCGGTTCTCGTCGAGCCAAGCTTGAAATTCCTCCGCGAGAAGGAGGCCGCGCTCACGTCGTAGTCGTTCCTCGGTCTCCCCAAGAGCGTCCTTGTCGAATGGTTTGCCCGACTCGCGCGCTTGCATGACCGCCAGGAGCCGCGCCAGCGCGGCGCGACGGGCGGACATGAACTGCCCGCGCAAGCGGAGCTCATCGAAGATGGCTTCCTCGCGGTCGGATATCGTCCGGCTGCCGGACGCTCGACAGTATCGCTGGAGAGCTTGCCAAGTGTGCGTGTGCTCCATCCGATAGGTAACCTTCATGGGGGGGTGCTCGGAGTCCAGCAGACGTCGCATCACACGAAGCATCGCTATCGCATCCTCGCGCTTCGCGTCGATCCGACCTTGGGGCAGCCACTGGCGGAACGCGTCGACTTCTTGTCGAGGTATTCCGACCTCGAGCCCAATGCGCACGATGCGCTCGTAGCTTCTCTCGCCGTAGAAAAGACGCTTGGCGACATCTTCCAGCTTCGCCTGTGCCGAGCCCGTAAGGACCGCCGCCTTCGATGCCGCCGCAAGCGTCGCCCGAATGCTCACCATGGCTTCCGACAAGGGACGGTATCCCTGCTCGGCATCCGCGTGAGCTACCGCGACTTCGTCGTCGTCCTCGAGCTCGCCGGAATGAAATGCGGAAAAGATCTGTCCGACGCCCTGCATCCCGAAGTCGGCGAGCTCCGCGCCACGCAGCGCGCCCATACTGGCTGCACCGAAAACGTGGATGCCCTCGGACATCGCCCAAAGGATCTCTTTGTGCCAGACCGACGGCGTTCGCTCGAAGAAACCATCGATGATGCCAATCGCACGCGGGCGCGCGCATGCCACCCGGTAAACGTCGCCGACAGCAGCTGGCGGGCGAAATTCGGCGTCGAGCTCGCGCCGAGCGTCCTCGAAGCCCAGCGTGGGCCCCAGAAACACGTAGAAGGTCATGAGCGAGCTTCCGCGCGGTTGCGAGCGCGCGCGCCAGGTGAATAACCAGGCGCCTCGTGAAGAGCCTCGAGCCCCGGGACGATGACGCGCACCACCGGAATCTGAAACTCGGGCCGGGTGAGGTCGACGATCAAGGCTTGTTCCATCCCTACCGCGCCAAGGCATTCGAGCTCTTTCGACACGTCATCGTCGACGTTCTGGCCGTTCCAGGTAGGCACCGAGCGAAAATCACGGGTTCCCCGATCGGCGCAAATGATATGGCGGGAGCGTTCGTGAGCATCGGGCCCCGTCGAGACCGCGTTGCGGGCATCGGTCAGGTCGTCTCTCGACCCCGAGATCACGGTAAGCCTGCTCTGAGCCGCCTCAGTGAGAGCGCGGAGCAGCGCGATTTCCCGCGAGGGATGGCACCCCGTGCCACGCGCGACGGGAAGAGGACGCATGAGGTCATTCGAGCGATCGGCAATGGAGCAGACAAATGTGGGGATTCCGATGTCGGAGGTTGCGTCCCAGACCGCCGCCCCGACCTCCGCGTCGGCGTAACATCGGAGCACGTGGCGCGCAGCCGCGTCGTCGACCGTGTCGAGGTCTATCCGGGTGGCCGCTGCACCCTCGCGCCGGAGCGTCCACAGCGTAACTGCATCGCGCTCGATGACCTCGCACAATCCATGACTGATCGCCTCGAGCAAGTGATTGCCCGATGCCAAGCCATTGGAGCTTGCCACGAAGAGGCCACTGCCCGGCAGCGGCGGCAGGGTGTAGTTGAGATGCACGAGCTCGTAAGGGACCCAGACCGCACGCCGTGTCACGTAGTCGGTGGACTCGATCCAGAAGATCGGCGTGTCGTCGTCGAACGGCCGCGTCGTTCTCGCGAGGCAGTCGACCGCCGCGACGGAATTATCCGAGACGAGCTCACGATAGGTGGCATATCGGAGGGGCAGAGGGATTCGCTCGGCATGGTACGCCTCGATCGACTCCATTACCGCCGACGCTTTGGCGGACGCGTGATCGATTCCTTTTCCTTGCGAGACGGCGAGCGATCGCGCGTTGGGTCGGCAAGCGATCCAAACCGGAATATTCAAGACGTCCAGGCCCGTAATGTTTGCGACGCGCGTGATACGCATCACCCGCGCAAAGCGAAGTACGTGCGCCAGTGTCTCGTCCGGCGAGACGGTGCGGTGAGTCCCCCCGCGAAATTCTTTGGGTGCGGATGGCCTCGCCGCTCCGGGCATCATTTGTCTTTGGATAGTGTTTGCAGTTCTCCGTCGAAGACGTCGATGTTGAGCGCGATGCACGCGCACGACGCCGACTGGGGGCCCGGAGCTTGGAGATCCGCCACGGGACAATTTAGCTCTTTCAAGTTCTGGAGGGCCTTAATGATCGGTGCATCGGCCGCCGAAGGGGCTTTGGCATCTATTTCATGTTGCTTCACTTCGGCCGGTGACAACCTATAGAACTTACCCCCGGTGATGACATACAAGTAGTCGTTTTGTTGCCCGATGCCCCTCTCCGCGCCCAGCACGTTGCGAGAGTCTCGGCCGTCTCGTGTTCGCTTGCTGCCCATGGTCGTATCCTTTTTGTTAGTGAGTTGTGTGCCAACCGGTATCAAAGAAACCCGCGACTTTGCGCTACACTGATCACTCGCGCTAAGCTTTCTCCTCGCGCGCCGGCTTCCGAGAGCACCGCAGCGAGGTCGTGAGGTAGGAGCTCCTGCTTTGCATCGAGAATGAACGTGACATGCTGGAGCGCTTCCCCGAATGCGCCTCTCTCTGCGTCGAGCGCCAAAAGAACGAGTCGGGCCATCCACTCGAAGGGGTATACGAACGAGATGCCCGACCATGCCTGAAGGGCAGCCATGCAGTCGGTGCGCGCCTGCACGCTCGAACCCTCGCGCCACGCCGCCCACCCTAGGTTCGCGCGCGCGGTGCCTACGTATTCAACGATGTTCGACGATTGCGCCAGGTCGAGACACCGCCACGCCGTCTCTCGAGTCTTGTCGACATCCTGCGCTCGACGCCATGCGACGGTGAGATACGCGAGAAAGCGCGAATGCAGAGTCATGTCTCCTCGACGCTCCGAATCGGGCAATGCCTCGATAAACTCTCGTCTCGCTTCGGTTCCATCTCCGCTAAAGAGAAGCGCCATTCCGAGCATGAAGCGAGCTTCGAGTATCTCGCCCGCATCGCCGCACTCGGTGGAAGCAGCCAGCCTGCGCCGCGCATACGATACGGTTTGCGTCGTCAGCGCGTAGCGTTCGCGACGCATGCTCAGAACGCCGAGGCTCTTGAAGATTTGAGCCTGCCACGAAGCCGTCCCCCGGCTAAGGGGTGCGCTCTGGATACGCTGGACTACGTTCTCGATTTGCCCGTCGTTCGCGAGCCAGTAGTAGACCATCACGCGGTCGGTTTGAACGTTGAACCACTCGGTCCACCAGGCTCGCCCGCCCTGCTCGCTCGAGTCGGGCGCCTCGCCGAGGGCGTCCTCGGCACCGGAGTACGCGCGCAGCGCCGCCTCGTGCTGGTGCTGAACTTCGTGCGTCTTGCCGATTCGTCGTAACAGCCCCGCCCGCCGGAGCGCGTGATCCGCGGTCAGCTCGGCATCGGAAGGGAGGTTCCCGACCAGTGTCTCGAATACGTCGCGAGCGTCTTGGGCCCTGCCTCCGAGCATCAGCAAGTCGCCGAGCGCTTGCCGCAGGTCGACTACGATTGCGATCCAATGGGCGCTCTCGCTTGCAAGGCCGAGCAAGACCTGGTCGGCCTGCTTGATCGCCTCTCGATAGAGCCGTATGGCGTCCTCGTTGGCATGGGTCGCTCGCGCATGGTCGGCGGCGAGCTTGAAGTACTTGGCGGCGGCTTCCAGTATGTTCGCGCCCGCGAAGTGGTGCCCCAGCGCCGCCCACTGTTGATTCGCGTCGACCTTGTCGGCCCATCGCTGCTCGATGACGTTCGCCGCCCGCTCGTGCAACCGCTGCAGGCCATCGGCGGGAGCACGCGCGTAAGCGACTTCTCTCAGCTTGTCGTGCGCGAATCGCACACGGCCTTCGTCCACAGGCTCTAGAACTTGGCGCCGTACGAGCTCGTCGACCGCGCTCAACGTTGCCTCGTCCGACAGCCCCGCGACCTCGCGAAGGATGTCGAGTTCGGCCACTCGACCCACCACCGCTGCGGCGAGGATGGCTTGTTGCCCACCTGGGCTCAGGCGTCGCAACCTCTGCTCGATGAGCTCGCGGAGCGACCCCGGCAACGGCAGTGAAGCATATTCCTGAGCGCCGTTTTCGGCGCGCTCGCCCATTTGCCATTGATGCCGCGAATCTCGGTAGAGCAAGCGTTCGCCGATCGCGCCCCGCAAATACTCCGCGACGAAAAACGGGTTGCCCTCGGCTTGCGCTGCCACGAACTCGACGAACCCCTCGGTTGGTTCGCGCAGGGCCAACATATCGCCGACCATGATCGACACCGCGTCCAGGCCGAGGCGACCGAGCGCGAGGTGCATCACGTGCGGCAGCTGCGATATAGCCTTTACGGAGTCGTTCGCTTCTTCGCTCCGATATGTGCATAAAATGAGAGCGGGCGTGGCTTCCAGGTAATCGGCGGTCAAGGACTGAAGAAACGAGAGCGACAGCTCGTCGGCCCAGCCCAAATCGTCGATGACCCAAAGAACGGGCTGCTCAACGGCAAATGCCGCAAGTGTTTCGGCCAGGTATTTGAAGAGACGACGGCGCGACGCGTCTACAGCCAGAGGTATCGGCGGTATCAGGCTGCCCGTCGCGGGTACCTGCAGCAGGAGCGGCTCATACTGCGCAAGGACGGAGCGGCGATCGCCAAGGAGCCGCTCAGTCGCTTCGGGGCCTGCTTCCTGGCAACGATCGGCCACCGCCTGAAGCAGGGGCCGTATCGTCTGCAGAGGGGCCGCCGCCCCCCCGCCCGAGGCGAGCGAGAAAGACTCGCTCGTCACCGTGTGCATGCGCGTGCTTGGCAAGACCCGCGTCACCTCCATGGCGATGCGCGTCTTGCCCACCCCGCTCTCGCCAGCAACGAGAACGAGCGTGCCGCCGCCCTCCGCGGCCCGCTCCCGGACGGAAACGAGCTGCGCCATGACGTCGTCCCGACCGACCAGCCGCGGCCGATACAGATACGACCGCGGCGGCGGAAAGTCCGGCAAACGATGAACATCGTCGCTCAGGCCGGCCAGCAGAGTGGCCACCTCGTCTGCGTATCCGAAACGGCCAGTGAGGTCTTTATCGAGAAGCCTGAGAATCAGTCGCTCGAGCTCCGCCGACACGTCGGCCACGAGTGTCGACGGAGGCGAAGGTGGATGAAGAAGGTGGCCGCTTCGGACCGATGCCGGTGCCCCCCCGAACGGAGGGCTGCCCGTCACGAGCTCATAGAGCATGCAGCCGAGTGCGTATAGATCGCTTCGCGCGTCGACGAGGTCACCTCGCACCTGCTCCGGCGACATATACGGGGGCGTTCCTGATCCTCCACGCTGGGCCTCGAGGGACTCGCGCCCCGAGCGACCGGGGTGGTGAGCGGTCAACCCGAAGTCGATGATGACCGGCTGCCCGTCCAAGAGCAGAATGTTGTCGGGTTTGAGATCGCAGTTGACGAAGCCCTCGCCGTGCAAGAAGGCTAGCGTCGCGGAGACGCGACGCATGATCCGCAGGACGGCGCGGAGCTCACCCGCCGCGGCTGGAATCGGGCCGTCAGCGGTGGGCCGGGTTTCGAGCGCCCGTCGGGCTCTTTCGGAAATTGGAGCGCCGTCGTCTTCGGAGGCGCCGGCGGTTACACTGACTTGCTCGGTCGGACCGACGGGAGGCCCCGAAGGGCGCCTGAACCGGCTCCATATTCGAGCGCCGAACTGCGCGAGAGTAGCCCCCTCGAGCAGATCCATCGCGTACCAAGGGCGACCTCGATCTACGCCGTGATCCACGATGCGCACGACGCCCGGATGCCGGATTTGCGTGAGCGCGTGGATCTCTCGACGTATGGCCTCAAGCCAGCGTGCAGACGGCACGCTCACCGTCTTCAGCGCCACGGCGCGCTCGGATCCAATGTGACGAGCCCTGTACACCACGCCCATCCCGCCCTGCCCAAGCGGAGCGACAACGCGGTACGGACCGATCGTGCTTGGCTGCTCCATGTCCCGAGGCCACGAAGTGGCGCCATGGTTTTCCATTCGGGAAGGGCGGTCAAGGGCCAATCGGCTGCCCTCTTCCACCCGGTCGGAGATGCGCGCCTCCAATGCCCCCGGATTTCGCAGTTGCAATGACGCAACTCCGAATGACGGGAACGGCGTTGGCTCATCCAGCATTCGACGCACGGTCAACCGATAAAGCCGAAGATTTTCCCCGCCTCATATAGTCATCGCGACGAGTGAAGACGATGCAATCGCAAGTGCAGCCCAACGACCATAAAAGCGGGCGGCGTAGCGACGCCGCAAAGCAAGAGCTGGAGACTACGGAACGCCGCCTCGAGCCCCGTCGAGTCAGCCTCGCCGACAGGTCGAAATACTTAGTAAATCTGAAATGTTGCGAGACGGTGCTGCCCCGGGGCCCGTGGATAAGCATCCTGAGAAGCGCGCAGCGGCTCGAGCAGCTCTTCAGTAGAGAGCCTGCGAACGGCTCCGAAACGCTGACGTCGCGCGAAATCTCGACCACGTTGGCCGACCCGATCCGGGTACCATTGAAGATTGCGAATGCTCGATCGTGATGGAGATCCCTCGATCTGGGAAAGCCAACGCATTGAAACCCTTGGCGGAGCCTTCATTGCGGCGGCAAGCACCGCCGGCATCGGGGTGTCACTCGTGTCGATGGAGCCCCCCGTGCCTCGCGTCGTGTACATCAGCGACAAAGGTGTCGAGATTCTCGGACACCCCCGCGAAAAGATCCTCGCGAGCCCGGCCGGCACCTTTCTTGCGCCGGACGAGCAAAAGGTCCGCGATCTGACGGGCGAGCGCGCGCGGTCAGGCACGAGCCCGCAGCTCTTTGACACGGTCATCGAACGCGCGGACGGCAAGCAAGTACCCGTGGAGATTTCGTTCGCCCCGATCCGGCTCGACGGCTTGCCCGGAATCATCGCGTTCATGCGTGACCTCACGGCGCGCTACAACGGCAAGGCTGCGCTCCGGCGCTCCGAGCACCGCTTCCGACAGCTCATCGAACGCGCCCCCGACGCGGTCTGGATCAACGACGGAAAGCGACTCGTCTACGCGAACCCCGGGGCCGCGAGCATGCTCGGTTACGAGAGCGTCGAAGCGCTTCTGGCGGTCGACCCCCGCAACATCGTTGCGCCCGAGGACCAACCCTCGATGCGCGAGCGAACTCAGGAGATGCTCCGCACTGGCGAGCCGCTCCCCCCTCGCGAATACCGCACGCGAAAAAAGGACGGTGGCTGGGTCATGACCGAGGTCCAATCGATACCGGTGGAATGGGAGGGCTCGCCCGCAATCCTCGGCTTCGCTCGCGACGTCACGAACCGCAAAGAAATGGAAGTGCGGCTCGCTCAGTCCGAGCGACTCGCGGCGCTCGGCACGCTGCTGGCGGGTGTCGCGCACGAGATTAACAATCCGCTGTCGTACACGCTCCTCGGGGTCGAGGGCGCGCTCCGGGAGCTACACCGAATGGCGGCGCCGCCCGAGCAAATTGCCCGGGTCCGCGAGTTGCTCGAGAGCGCCCAACAGGGCGCGACACGCGTTGCTGGCGTGGTGGGTCAGATCCGCGCGAGCGAGCAACGCGGTCGGGTCGACGTTCGCCGCGCAATCGAAGCGGCCCTTCGCGTGACGCACAACGAAATCCATCACCGCGCGCGCTTGGTGACGGAGCTTGCTGACGTTCCGTGTGTGCTGGGAAATGAGCAGCGGCTCGAGCAGGTCTTTTTGAACCTGCTCGTCAACGCGGTCCAAGCGCTGCCGGAAGGTCGAACCGACAACGAGATTCGTGTCACGCTGCGCGTCAGTGCGGTAGGCGATGTCATCGTCGAGGTAACGGACAACGGGCCCGGCATCCCCGAAGAGATCAAGGCACGCATTTTCGATCCGTTCTTCACGACCAAGCGTGTCGGCGGCGGTCTTGGCCTGGGTCTATCCATTTGTCACGGCATCGTCGCCTGGCATGGAGGCACGATTGCCGTCAACGACGCCGTGGGACGCGGGTCTACGTTTCGTGTGGTCCTACCGGCGGCGGAGGACGCGGCTGGCGTCCCGCCGTCCGTCACTCGACCGAAAGCGGCGAACGGTCTGGCACCGCTCGATGGCCTGCGGATACTGGTCATCGACGACGAGCCGGCTCTGGCGGCCATGATCGTTCGCGTTCTGGAAGACGAGTGCCACGTCGACGTGGCGACCGACGCGCGCCTCGGGCTCGACCGACTCGTCCAGGCGATACGGCCTTACGATGTTATCCTCTGCGACTTGATGATGCCGGACATGACGGGCATGGATCTCTTTGCGGAGGTAGCGCGTCGCTACCCAGGTCTCGAGGAGCGCTTCGTGCTCATGACCGGCGGCGCGTTTACGCCGCGATCGACGGAGTTTCTCGCCCGCGTGAAGAACCGCCGCCTGGAGAAGCCGTTCGACAGCAGCGCTCTCCGGGCCATTGTCGCCAATCGCGGTTGACGCGCGCATAGGTCGGCCGCGACCTTCCGAGCGTAGGTCGGCCGCGACCTTCCGCGCATAGGTCGGACGCGACCTTCCGCGCATAGGTCGGACGCGACCTTCTTGGCCCTCTGGACGCGCGCGGGTCGCTCTTTATGTATTCTCCGACGATGAGCGCTTACTCGACGCTGCTCCACCGCGAGACAGCCTTCCGCAGCCAGAGATGAGCGGCGGCTCGAGCGACGAAGCGCCGCGACCTGGTCCGTGGCGGCGGCGGGTGCTGGGTGCGCTGGCCGTTTCGGTTGCACTGGCGCTGCTCGTAGCGACGGGTGTGTTCGCACTGCTCCATTCGGTCGAACGACCTTGGGTGAAGCGCCGCGTCCAGGGGCTCGCTCGAACATTGGCAGGCGTCGAAATCGACTATCGCGCGGCTCGGGTCGAGGTATTCTCCGGCGCTGCAATCGAGGAGCTGGTCGTGCGGTCGCCGCCGGGGGTTCGGTCGTTCGCACCGGATCTCGTTCGCGTGGGTCGGGTGGACGCCCATTGGTCGCTGGGCTCGATCATCCTAGGCCGGGGTCCCGCCATCGAGCGGTTGGAGGTGTCGGATGTCGCGCTGACCGTCGTCATCGACGAACAGGGCAAGACGTCTTTTGACGCGCTCGGGTCGGGCGCGACTCCTGCGCCACCTACGCCGAGCGTGCCTCTATCGCGCCGGGCCGCGAAGCTCCTCGCGACAGCGCCTCCGGTGGCCGCGCTCCATGTTGACCGTGTCACGCTCGCCGTGGTCCGAACCGAGCACGGAGACGTCTCCGAGCGCAGCGAGCTCACAGGAATATCGCTCGATTTGACAACTCGTTCTGCGGAGCCGGAGGCCAGAGGCTGGCGCGTGACAATCGGGCTGGGCACTATGGCGAAACCTCTGGAGCTGGAGCTCGCTCGCATCCGTGGGGAGGCTCCGCCGGGGGACGCTCGCGCAAGGTTCTCGATGACGCTCGACGCCACCTCGTCGGCCGTGCGCATTGCGCTCGATTTGCGCATGATTGAGCAGACCTTCGCGGCGAAGGTGTCGGGCGATCACTGGCTTCATGCCGACGCGAACATGCGATTCGATGCGACGGCGGGACGAACCGAAGTCAGCCTCGATCGCGCGGAGGCCGGCGATGGGGCGGCGACCGCCGAGGCTTCGATAGAAGTACCCGACGCCGGGGATGCGACCGTTCGTCACGCGGGCCTAGACGTCGACCTCGGTCGCTTGTTGCGCTGGCTTCCTCGCGATATGGCCCCGATTGCCGTCGAGCGAGCGAGGGTTCACGTTCAGGTAGATTCCCTCGCCCTCGGGCCGGTCCCCCATCTCTCCGAGGGCGGAGCGCTCGCCGTCGATGGCGATTTATCGAACGTCACGATGAGCGCTCCCTATTCGCCCCTTAGAATTGGCGCGGCCGAGCTGAGGTTGCACGCGCAGCCGGCGGCGGATGGAGCCGTGGAGGCACAAGCGTCGCTCAAGCTCGCCGGGACGAAGCTTAGCTCGGGAGCGGATGGCGTTGCCGTGGACGATGTCGCCGTGGACTTCGACGGCCAGCAACGCCAAGACGGGTCGCTCGCGGGGCGCGCGGCACTCCACTTCGCGCGTGCCGAGGACATGGGTGCTTCCTCCATCGTCGCCCGAGACGGCGCTCTCGACCTCCGTGTCGAGGCGCTCCACGTCCACAGCGAGGATCCCTCGACCACGCGAGGTGATGTCGCACTGTCGGTCACGCTCGGGTCGCTCGATGTGCGCAGCCAGGGCACGCGCGCGATGATCGATGGTCTAACGGCGCGCGTGCACACGGCTCTCGAGGGCCACGCTCCCTACGCGGCGGAGCTCAAAATGCCGATGTCCAGGCTCCGTGTGATCCGACCTGACGGGACTTGTGTGACGGATGGTCCTGCGCTCTTCGAGGTCGAAGCCCACGGCGTCCAGCCGGTCGCCGCGCAGCCGGCGGCGAGCCGGGGCGTCGTCCACGCCGTCGTCGACCTCGGCGACAACCGGGCTTCGCTCGACGCGACGAAGGACGTAGACGCGGCGGACTTCGCGGTGCGCCTCTCGGCAAAAAGCCTGAAGGCCATCCGTCCACTGCTTTCGCCCACTATGGCTTCCAA
>Ga0302324_100021106_pt1 | contig 12709 bp, 8 predicted proteins | sample Palsa_T0_1_FD_201949 | JGI IMG/M metagenome (GOLD analysis project Ga0302324, IMG submission 201949) | Peat permafrost microbial communities from Stordalen Mire near Abisko, Sweden - Palsa_T0_1 | ecosystem: Environmental > Terrestrial > Soil > Palsa > Peat permafrost | place: Sweden: Abisko...
GCGCGCCGCCGGGGTCTATCGGCACATCGAGGATGCGGGCCGAGCGCCGCACGATCAGCTCAATCTCGGCGACGCTGTAGAACTCCAGGCGCTGCACGATGCCAAAGCGGTCGCGCAGCGGCGAGGTCAGCAGGCCGGCGCGGGTGGTGGCGCCGACCAGCGTGAACGGCGGCAGGTTGAGCTTGATCGAACGCGCGGCCGGCCCCTCGCCGATCATGATGTCGAGCTGGTAGTCCTCCATCGCCGGATACAGCACTTCCTCGACCACCGGGCTCAGGCGATGGATTTCATCGACGAACAGCACATCGCGCGGCGCAAGGTTGGTCAGGATCGCCGCCAGGTCACCGGGCCGTTCCAGTACCGGGCCGGCGGTCTGGCGCAGATTGACGCCAAGTTCCGCGGCGATGATATGCGCCAGCGTTGTCTTGCCAAGGCCCGGCGGTCCAAAGATCAACACGTGATCGAGCGCCTCGGCGCGCATGCGCGCGGCATCTATGAAGATCGACAGCTGCGACTTGACCTGCTCCTGCCCGATGTAGTCGGTCAGCGCTCGCGGCCGGATCGCCTGATCAATGCTCTCCTCGGCAACACCGGCCGCCGCGGCCACCAGCCGCCCATCTTGCTGGACGTTCATGCACGCACCGCGCCCTGCAGCGCTCGCCGGATCAGCTCCTCGGTGGACAGGCCGGCGAGTTCGGCGCCGACCCCCTTCAGCAGCCGCGTCGCCTCGCCCGGCTTGTAGCCGAGTGAGACCAGCGCGCCGTACGCCTCGGCTTCCGCGCCTGACGCTGCGCCGCCGCCCCCAGCACTGCTGTCAGGCCCGGCGCCGGGCGCCTCGATGCGATCGCGCATCTCCACGACCAGCCTTTCGGCAATCTTGCGGCCGACGCCGGGAATGCGCGTCAGCGCCGCCGCGTCGTGTTCGCGCACCGCGTGCGCGAAGCTGGCCGCGGTGACGCCTGACAGGATCGCCAGCGCGATGCGCGGCCCGACGCCCGATACCTTCAGCAGGTTGCGAAACAGCGTGCGCTCCTCGACACTGGCAAAGCCGTACAGGATGTGCGCGTCCTCGCGCACCACCAGGTGGGTCAGCAGCCGGGTGCGCTCGCCGACCGGCGGCAGCATGTAAAACGTGGACATCGGCGCCTCGACCTCATAGCCGACGCCGCCCACTTCCAGCAGCAGATGCGGCGGCGCTTTGAAGGCAAGCACGCCCGCGAGCGTCCCGATCATGGCCGTAAAGCCCGGCGCTCAGGCCACATCGACCGCATCGGTCGCAGCGAGCGCACCGACCCGCCGTGTCTGGGCGTGACACAGTGCCACCGCGAGCGCATCGGCCGCATCGGCGGCGAGCTTGATCTCCAGCAGCAGCAGCGTGCGCACCATCTGCGCCACCTGTGGCTTGGCCGCCGCCCCGTATCCGGTCACCGCCATCTTGATGGCCCTGGGGGCGTATTCATGCACCGGCGCGCCGAGCGAGGCCGCGGCGCACAAGGCGACGCCGCGCGCCTGGCCAAGCTTAAGGGCGCTGTCGGGATTGCGATGCACGAACACGCGTTCGATGGCGACGGTGTCGGGCCGATGCTCGTCCACCAGCGCGCTGACCGCGGCGTAGATGCGCCGCAGTCGCTCGACCATCTCGTGCCCGACCACATCGACGCAGCCGCTGGCGACGTGACGCTCGGCGCCGCCGCGGCAATCGATGATTCCATAGCCGGTGCGCTGCGAGCCCGGATCCAGGCCAAGTACGCGGCAGTCGTGCGCTACCAGGCGCATCGAGGCCGGCAGCGCGCGCGTGCCGGGCGTTTGCAACCGGAACGCACGCCACGACTTGCTCGAATATCGCGTCATCCATCCATTCCCGTCGTGCACTTGCCGTAGCCGCCCATACCCTTAATGATAGCCGGAAGACACCGGCCCCACAGCATGGAAACCGCGACCCCCGCAGCGCCCGAGATCGCCGCGCAGCTCGACAGCGCGCGCGCAATGCTGGCCGGGCTCGGCGCCGATCAGGGCGCGCTCGAATCGGGTGTCGACGCGGCCCAGGCAGTGGCCGCCCTGACGCTCGACGCCGAGCTGGCCGCAGGCACCATGCTGCATCGGGTGCGCGTCGCCGGATTGCCGCGCGACAACCCCCCGGTGGCGGCACAGCTTGGAGCGGGCGCCATCCGGGTGGCCGAGGCGCTCGAGCGGCTTGGCGAGCTGCACCTGCCGGCCGACTGGTCGGCAGGCCAGGGCCTGAACGCGCAGCAAGCGGAGACGCTGCGCAACATGCTGCTGGCGGTGGCGGCGGACCCGCGGCTGGTGGTGGCGCACCTGGCCGAGCAGCTGGTGCAACTGCGCGACGCACGCAACCTGGCGGCAGACGAGCGGCGCCGACTGGCGGTCGAAACACGCGAGATCCTGGCGCCGCTGGCCAATCGCCTGGGCGTCTGGAGCCTGAAGTGGGAACTGGAAGACCTGTCGTTCCGCTACCTTGAGCCGGAGGACTACCATCGCATCGCGCGTGCGCTGGCCGAGCGGCGCGTGGATCGCGAGCGCTACATCGATGAGGTGTGCGCCCTGCTGCAACTTGAACTGCGCAGCGCCGACATTACCGCGGCCACGGTCTATGGCCGACCCAAGCACATCTACAGCATCTGGCGCAAGATGCAGCGCAAGCAGCTGGCCTTCGAGCAGCTGTTCGACGTGCGCGCGGTACGCATCGTGGTCGAATCGATCGAGGACTGCTACGCCGCCCTGGGAGTGGTGCACGCGCTGTGGCACTACATCCCCGATGAGTTCGACGACTACATAGCCACGCCGAAGGATAACGAGTACCGCTCGATCCATACCGCGGTCATCGGCCCGGACGGCAAGTCGCTCGAGGTACAGATTCGCTCGCGAGCGATGGACCAGTACGCGGAACTCGGGGTCGCGGCACATTGGCGCTACAAGGAAGGTGGCGTGCGCGATAAGGGCTATGAGCGCAAGATCGAGTGGGTGCGGCGGGTGCTCGATCCGGCGCAGTCCTCGCAGTTCGAGGGCGATCTGATCGAACGGATCAAGGGCGAGCTGTTCGCCGATCGCATCTACGCGATGACGCCACGCGGCGAAGTGGTGGATCTGCCGCGCGGCGCCACCGCACTGGATTTCGCCTACCAGGTGCACACCGCCTTAGGTCATCGCTGCCGCGGCGCGCGCGTCGACGGCCGCATCGTGCCGCTCAATCAGCCACTCAGCAACGGCGGCGTGGTCGAGATCATCACCGCCAGGCAGGCCGCCCCGAGCCGCGACTGGTTGTCGCCGGAACTTGGCTTCCTGGCCTCGCCCAAGAGCCGCGCCAAGGTTCGGGCGTGGTTCCGACGCGTCGATGAGTCGCAGCACCGCAGCCTCGGGCGCGAGACACTGGAGCGCGAACTGGCGCGTGTCGGCGCCGGCCCGGAGCAGATCGCGACGCTGGTGCGGGAACTGCATACTGAGAACGCCGCCGAACTGCAACGGCGCATCGGCGAGGGCGACATCAGCGCCACCGCGCTCAGCCAGGCGCTGGCGCGGCTGCGCGCACCGGCCGCCGCGCCGCTGGCAACGGCGCGCAAGCGCACCGGTCACGCGTCAACGGCGCGCTCGCCGGTGGAGATCGAAGGCGTCGGCGACCTGCCGACCACCATCGCACGCTGCTGCGGGCCGGTGCCGCCGGAGCCGATCGCCGGCTATGTGACACTCGGCCGTGGCGTCACCATCCACCGCAAGCGCTGCCCGAATCTGCTGCGCATGCAGGCGGCCAATGCCAGGCGCGTGCTGCGGGTGCAATGGAACCTCGGCGCCGACAGCCTGCTTCCGGTGCGCATCCGGGTCGAGGCGCTCGACCGGCGCGGCCTGTTGCGCGACGTGTCGGATGTGATGGCACTGGAGCGACTGAGCATCGACGGCGTCAATTCCGATACCGACCCGAGCGATCGCATCGCCACCATCGTGATGCGCACCGCGGTGCGCGATAGTGAGCAGCTCGGGCGCGTATTGCAGCGCCTGAGCGCGGTGCCCAATGTGCTGCGCGCGCTGCGCCTGGCCTGAGCGATGGTGCACCTGACCCCGGCAAAGTGTGGCAACTGCGACGCGCCGCTGACCGGCCCGTACTGCTCGCAGTGCGGGCAGCACGCGCACGAGAGCGCGCGCTCTCTGGCCGCGGTACTGCACGACGGCTGGCACCTGATCACGCATATCGACGATCGCTTCTGGACCACGATCCGCACGCTGATCTCCACCCCGGGGCAGCTCACGCTCGACTACTTTGCCGACCGCCGCGCGCGCCACGTCTCACCGCTGCAGTTGTACCTGGTGCTCAGCATCGCGTTCTTTGCACTGACCGCGGCCAATGCCAGCTTGACCGCAACCACCGTGGCGCCCGGCCAGGGCGCCGTGGATGTGACACTCGAAGCCAGCGACTGCCACAAGATCGATCTGGACTGGCCGTGGCTGCAGGCACGGCTGCGCAGCGCCTGCCTGCGGGAAATTGCCGACAACGGCAAATCGGTGGCGCATGCGTTCGGGTCCTATGTTCCGAAGATGATGTTCATTTTCCTGCCGTTGATGGCGCTGATCATGATGCCGCTGTACCTGGCGCCGCGGCACTACTACGTCGAGCACCTGGTGTTTTTCCTGCACGCTCACGCGGCGCTGTTCCTGCTGATGATCGGCGACATGCTGCTCGGCATGATCGCGCACCGCCTGCCGCACCTGGGCGTGGTGGCATCGGTCGGCGACTTCGCCGCGGCCTGCTACGCGGTCTGGTATGTGTACCGGGCGATGCGCCGCTACTACGGCAACAGCCGCACGCTGACGCTGGCAAAGCTTGCCGTGGTCGGGATCGCCTACCAGGCGTTCCTGGCGATCATGGTCGGCGCGACGCTGCTGCTCAGTGCGCTGACGGCCTGAGCGCGATCTCGACTCGCTTGTTGCGCTTGCCCTCGCTGCGGATCCGCAACACGCGGATGGCGCCGATCTCGCCGATGTTGCGCACGTGCGTGCCGCCGCAGGGCTGCAGGTCAATGTCGGGGATCCTCAACAACCGCACCCGACCGGCGCCGCGCGGTGGCTGTACGCTCATGGTCTTGATCAGCTCCGGCCTGGCATCGAGCTCCGCGTCGGTGATCCAGACGGTTTCAGTCGCCACGCCGCGGTCGATCAGCGCATTGGTTTCGCGCTCGATGCGGCCGGCATCGAGCAGGCTGATGTCGATATCGAAGTCCAGCCGCGCCTTGTCCGGTGAAATATTGCCGCCGGTTACCGGCGCGATCACCACGCACGACATCACGTGCAGCGCGGTATGCAGGCGCATCAGCGCGTAGCGGCGCTGCCAGTCGATCTCGAGCGCCAGCGTCTCCCCGACCTGCGGCGCCGTGGCTGCGGCGGCGGCGATATGCAGCACGCTGTCGACGCTCTGGCCCTTGCGGGTGTCGGTGATGGCGATGCGCTCACCATTGGCGCGCAGCAGCGCGCCGCTGTCACCCAGCTGACCCCCGCCCTGCGGATAAAAGATGGTTTGGTCGAGTTCGATGCCGCCTGCATGCACGGCGATCACGCGCGCGCTCGCGCGCTGCAGGTACGCGTCGTCCCGAAACAGCGGGCTGGTGCTCATCTCAGCGGTTGATGTTGTCGATCGCGCGCTTGTCCACTGCCAGTGCCGCTTCGTGCAGCGCCTCCGCCAGCGTCGGATGCGCGTGAATGGTGCGCTGCAAGTCCTCGGCGCTGGCCTGGAATTCCATCGCCAGCGTAGCCTCGGCGATCAGCTCGCCGGCCATCGGGCCGATGATGTGGACGCCGAGGATGGTGTCGGTGTCGCGTCCGGCGAGTATCTTCGCAAACCCGGCCGCGGCTTCCATGGCGCGGGCGCGGCCACTGGCGGCAAACGGGAATACGCCGCTCTTGTACGGTATTTCCGCGGCCTTGAGCTGCTCCTCGGTCTGGCCGACCCAGGCGATCTCGGGTGCGGTGTAGATCACCGACGGAATCACGTCGTAGTTCACGTGCGCATAGCGGCCGGCGATCTGGTCGGCGACCGCGATGCCCTCCTCCTTGCCCTTGTGCGCGAGCATCGGCCCGCGCACGCAGTCACCGATCGCCCACACGCCCTCGACACCGGTGCGGCACTGCGCATCGACCTGGATGAATCCGCGCTCATCGAGCTGCAGGCCGCAATCCGGCGCCAGCAGATTATCGGTGTACGGGCGGCGACCCACCGCGACAATGACCTTGTCGGCACTGAGGGTCTGCGCTCCGGCCTTGTCAGTGTAGCTGACCGTGACGCTGCCGTTGGCGACTGTGGCGCCGGTCACCCTGGCGCCGAGGCGGATATCGAGTCCCTGCTTCTTGAAATGCCGCGCGGCCTCGGCAGCCAGCTGCTGGTCGGCAATTGCCAGAAAGCGATCCAGCGCCTCCAGCACCACAACCTCGGCGCCCAGCCGGCGCCAGACACTGCCCAGTTCCAGACCGATGACACCGGCACCGATCACGCACAGCTTGTCGGGTACCTTGGCGAATTCGAGTGCGTCCCAGGAATCGACGACGTATTCGTGATCGAACGGCACCGAGGCAAGCTCGGTCGGTATCGAGCCGCTGGCAAGCACCACGCTGGCCGCGTCGAATTCGCTGTTGCTGCCGTCGTGCCGGGTCACCTGGACTCGCCGGCCGGCCAGCAGCCGGCCGTGCCCGAAGATCGCCGTCACGCCGGCGGCCTTGAACAGCGATCCGATGCCGTTGGTCATGTTGCGCACGATGCTGGCGCGGCGCTTTTGCATGACCGCCAGGTCGAGCGCGATGCCGCTCACCGTGATGCCGTGCGCGGCAAATTCGCCCTGCGCCCGATGCAGCAGCTCGGACGACTCTAGCAATGCCTTGGAGGGTATACAGCCGGCGTTGAGGCAGGTGCCCCCGAGCGCGCTGGCGCCGTCGCGATTCTTCCAGCTGTCCACGCACAGCACCTTCAGTCCATTCTGCGCGGCGCGGATCGCCGCCGGATAGCCGGCGGGACCGGCGCCGATCACGACGACTTCGACGCTCTCAGCCACGATCGCAAGCGCCACAGTTAGGCATCAGACACCCAGCAGCAGGCGGCCGGGGTCCTCGAGGCAGTCCTTGATCGTGACCAGGAACTGCACCGCCTCCCGGCCATCGATGATGCGATGATCGTAGGTGACCGCCAGGTACATCATCGGCCGGATCGCGATCTGGCCGTTCACGACCATCGGCCGCTCCTGGATCTTGTGCATGCCCAGGATCGCGCTTTGCGGCGCATTGACGATCGGCGTTGACATCAGCGAACCGAAGATGCCGCCGTTGGTGATGCTGAAGGTGCCGCCGGTCAGGTCCTCGAGCGTTATCGAGCCGCTGCGCGCCCGCGCCGCGTAGGCCGCGATGGCCTTCTCGACTTCGGCAAAGCTCATCGCGTCGGCATCGCGCAGCACCGGCACCATCAGGCCGCGCTCGGTGGACACCGCGACCCCGATATCGAAAAATTCGTGGTAGATGATGTCGCTGTTTTCAACCGCCGCATTGACCACCGGGAAGCGCTTCAGCGCCTCCACCGACGCCTTGACGAAGAACGACATGAAGCCGAGCTTCACGCCGTGCTTCTTCTCGAAGCTGTCCTTGTAGCGCGCGCGCAGCTCCTGCACCGCGCTCAGGTCCACTTCGTTGAAGGTCGTCAGCAGCGCCTGCGTCGCCTGCGCCTGTATCAGCCGCTCGGCGATGCGCGCGCGCAGTCGCGTCATCGGTACGCGCTGCTCGGCCCGGCCGGCGCGCGCGGCAGCCACCGGCGGCGCCGGCGGTGACGCCGTCACTGGCGCTGCTGTCGATGCTGGCACTGGCTTCGATGCTGGCGCTGCGGTGGATGCTGGTGCCGGCGCGACTGGCGCGGCCACTGCTGCCGCGCGCGCATCGGTCTTGGTGACGCGGCCGCCGGGCGCGGAGCCCGCAATCGATCCTGGCGCCAGCTTGCCCTCCTCGATCACGCGGCGGGCGGCCGGCCCGGTGCGTGGCGTAGCCGTGGCAGCCGCTGCCGGGGCGGCGACCGCGGCGGCTGCGACCGCGGTGGCTGCGACCGCCGCGCCAGCCGTGGCGCTCTCCTCGACCACCGCCAGCAGCTCGCCACTCTTCACCGATGTGCCGGCCGGCACCTTGATCTCGCGCAGCACGCCGCCGACCGGCGCCGGCACTTCCAGCACCACCTTGTCAGTTTCCAGATCGGCGAGATTCTCATCGCGGCTAACGGCCTCGCCCGGCTGCTTGCGCCAGGCCACCAGCGTCGCATCGGCCACCGACTCGGGCAATTGCGGCACTCGGATTTCAATGCTCATGAGCTGATCCTTTTCGCGGAACTGATCGGCGTCGGCGCGCGCTCCGGCGTTGCCGACCCGGCCGCAGCCGCCAGCCCAGGCGGCGGCGTCAGCCGCGTGCTGCTGCGCGTGGCCTGGTCGGCCGATACGGCGTTGAGGGCGGTGTCGACCAGAAGGCGCTGTTCGGCTTCGTGGTTGCGTGTCAGGCCGGTGGCCGGCGCTGCAGCGGCCGCACGGCCGGCGTAGTACACGCTGCGCGACCCGGCCAGATCCTGCAGCCGGTGGCGAATCTGGTACCAGGCGCCCTGGTTCTGCGGCTCTTCCTGGCACCACACCAGGTCGGTCGCCTTGGCGTAATAAGCCAGCGCCGCCTGGTATTGCTCGATCGGGAATGGATACAGCTGCTCGATGCGCACCAGCGCAACGTTGCGCTGGCCGGCGCTGCGGCGCGCCTTGAGCAGGTCGAAGTACACCTTGCCGCTGCAGAATACGACGCGCTCGACCTGGGCGGGCGCGATGTCGTCGATCTCGCCGATCACGTTGGCGAAGCTGCTGGTGCTCAGTTCCGCCAGCGCCGAGACCGACAGCTCGTGACGCAGCAGGCTCTTGGGCGTGAACACGATCAGCGGCCTGCGGAACGGCTGCAGCGCCTGACGGCGCAGCAGGTGGAACATCTGCGCCGGCGTCGAGGGCACCACCACCTGCATGTTCTCTTCCGCGCACAGCTGCAGGAAGCGCTCGAGGCGCGCGGATGAATGCTCCGGCCCCTGGCCTTCGTAGCCATGCGGCAGCAACAGCGTCAGGCCGCACAGCCGACCCCACTTGGCCTCACCTGAGGAGATGAACTGGTCGATGACGACCTGAGCGCCGTTGACGAAGTCGCCGAACTGCGCCTCCCAGATCACCAGGCAATCCGGACTGGTGGTCGCATAGCCGTACTCGAAGCCGACGACGGCTTCCTCCGACAGTACCGAATCGATCACCGTGAAGCGCGGCTGCCCATCCCTGATGTGCTGCAGCGGGATGTAGCGTCGGCCGGTGTCCTGGTCGTGCAGCACCGCGTGCCGATGAAAGAATGTGCCGCGGCCGCTGTCCTGGCCCGAGATACGCACCGCCACTGCCTCATCGAGCAGCGAGGCGTAGGCCAGGGATTCGGCCATGCCCCAATCGAGCGGCAGCTCGCCGGCGGCCATCTTCGCGCGGTTACTGATGACCTGCGCGACCCGCGGGTGCAGCGTCATGTCCTTGGGATAGCTCACCAGGCGCTGGCCGAGCGCCGCCAGGCGCTCGGGTGGGATGCCGGTGGCGATGCGCTCGGACCAGTCTGCCGGTCCGTAGCGGCTCCAGTCGACGGTGTACTTGTTGCCGATCAGGCCCAGCGCCGGGTGCAGCTGCAGCTGGCCGGAGTCGAGCGCCTGGCGATACTCACCGACCAGCTGCTCGGCATCCGCGGCCGCCAGCACGCCGTCGGCGATCAGCCGATCGCCATACAGCTTGCGCACTGTCGGATGCTGGCGGATCAGCCGGTACATGATCGGCTGGGTCGCCGCCGGTTCGTCGGCTTCGTTGTGCCCCAGACGCCGGTAGCACACCAGGTCGATGACGACGTCCTTGTGGAAGTGCTGGCGGTAACGCAGCGCCAGGCGCGTCACGAACAGCACGTCCTCCGGGTCGTCGGCATTGACGTGAAAGATCGGCGCTTCGACTATCTTGGCAACGTCGCTGGAATAGGTGGTGGAACGTGCATCGCGAGCATCGGAGGTGGTGAACCCGATCTGGTTGTTGATGATGATGTGAATCGTACCGCCGGTGCGATAGCCACTGGCCTGCGACAGCTGCAGCGTTTCCATCACCACACCCTGGCCGGAGAACGCGGCATCGCCGTGCATCAGCACCGGCACCACCTTGTCGCCCTGGACGTCGTCGCGCCGCTCCTGCCGCGCCCGCACCGAACCCTCGACCACCGGATCGACGATCTCCAGGTGCGAGGGGTTGAAGGCCAGCGCGACATGCACGTTGCCGCCGCGGGTGCGCACGTCGGCGGAGAAGCCTTTGTGATACTTCACGTCGCCGGATCCCTGGGCGTGATTGTCGTCGTACTTGCCTTCGAATTCCGAGAACAGCTGTCCCGGGGATTTCCCCAGCACGTTGACCAGCACGTTGAGTCGGCCGCGGTGTGCCATGCCGAGCACGAACTCCTCGATACCCGATTGGCCGCCGACCTGGATCAATTCGTTCAGCGATGCGATCAATGCGTCCGCACCTTCGAGTGAAAAGCGCTTCTGCCCGACGTACTTGGTGTGCAGGTAGCGCTCCAGCCCTTCAGCTGCGGTCAGCTGCCGGAGCAGGTTGCGACGCTCGTCCGTGCTGAAGCGGTGCTGCATGCGTCCGAGCTGAAATTCATCCTGCAGCCACAGCCGCTCATCACTGTTGGAGACGTGCGCGAACTCGGCGCCGATGTGGCCACAGTAGACGTGCTCCAGCCGCGCGATGATCTCGCGCAGCGTTGCGCGCCTGGGTATCCAGTCGTTGCGACTGGCGGTATAGAACTCGGTGTCGAGGTCGGCGTCGCTCAATCCGACGTAGTCCAGGTCAAGCACCCGTGGGCGCGGGCGCTGCAGCAGTCCCAGCGGGTCGATGTGCGCAATCAGGTGGCCGCGATTGCTGTAGGTCTGCATCAGCCGCGACACCGCGGCCTGCTTTTCGCTGGCGACAGCGTCCGCCGGCGCTGACGCGACGCTGGCGGGCGTCGCCTGGGTGCGCGCCGCGACGCCCGCGATGACCTCGCGGTGCGCACGTTCAGCGCCCGCCGCCGGCGCCAGCGCATCGAAATAGCCGCGCCAGGCCGGATCGATGCTCGCGGGATCCTGCAGGTACTGCTCGTACAGCACCTCGAGATAGGTGGCGTTGGCACCCGCAAGCGGAGTGCTTGCGAGCAGCTCGGTCAGGGTTTGCGGCATGGGTAACCTGGATGAAGCTTCGAAAAAAACGTGTCAGCTCAAGGAGCTAGATGGTAGCAACGCGACTTAACATTCTATAGGAACGTGCCGGCCAAGGAAACGGACACCGATCACGCCTGACCGCAGATCATTGAATGTATTGACCCTCTGCATCATCGGGACACTTACGCCAGGCTGCAACGGCGGCGTCGGCGATTTTGCGCATGCGCAGCTCCGATCCGGCACGCTATGCTTGTGTTGAACGACCATGTCGCTGACGCGCAGCGGCCGGCGGGCAGGGAGATCGAGGATGGCAGCTTGTCGCGGTATCCGCCGTGCGGCATTTTTGCCGGCGGCCCCGGCTACGGTACTAACGCTGGCTGTTGCCGTGCTGTTACCCGCCGGCGTACTGGCACAAACGGCCGAACTGCCTCTGCTGTACAAGAAATTCGAACAGGCCCGCGAGGCCAATGACTTTCAGGCTGCCGAGGCCTACGGGCGCAGCGCGCTGCTGGCCAGCGAGAACAGCCCGAACGCCGATCCGCACGATCTGATCGACCTGCTGCGCAGCCTGGGCGAGGTCTCGGCGAAGGCCGGCGACGATCAGCAGGCGCTGCAGTTCTACCAGCTGGCGCTGTCGAAGCAGGAGAGCGCGCTCGGGGCCGACCATCCGGACCTGGTACCGATACTGACGGCGCTTGCCGACCTGCAAAGCCGCGACAAGCACTACGCGGATGCCGCGCTGCTGCTGCAACGGATACTGAAGATCGAACGCGCCGCGTACGGGGATCGGCATGAGAACGTGCTGGCGACGCTCAACACGCTGCGCGACACCTATCGCGCAGCCGCCGATGCCGAGGGGCTCGCCCGCACCGAGCAGCAGATCGGGCAGTTTGGCTCGACCTCAAAAGCGTTGGTGAACCCGGGCGCCGCCCGCGGCGCCGCTCCCGGCAGGGATCGCCGCTACCAGATGACCCAGGGCTACGCCACGGTGCGGGTGTTCTATGGCACCGACCGCAAGACCACCGGATCGCTGAAGCCGGCGGAGTTATACGGCGCGGAGCGCGGCGAGCTTCAATACGGCTACCTCGACGTCACCATCCCGGCGGTGCACCAGGAGGCGGAACTGGAAACCCGCTCGCCGTGGGACATCACCTCGTATTTCGTCAGCACCGCGGGACTGCGCACGCGCTACGTGCTGCTGGATCAGGTCACGCCGCTGGCGCGCGACGGCTTCCTGAGTGCCTTGCGCAAGCAGATCCGGGGCGCGCCGTCCAAGGACGTGTTCATCTTCGTGCACGGCTTCAACTCGACCTTTGAAGACGCCGCCCGGCGCTGTGCGCAGCTGGCCTACGACCTGGATTTCGACGGCACCCCGATGATGTACAGCTGGGCATCCGCCGGCAGCGCCACCGCCTATATAAAGGATGAGGCCACGGTCACGGCCAGCGGCCGCAA
>Ga0302324_100021107_pt1 | contig 12709 bp, 6 predicted proteins | sample Palsa_T0_1_FD_201949 | JGI IMG/M metagenome (GOLD analysis project Ga0302324, IMG submission 201949) | Peat permafrost microbial communities from Stordalen Mire near Abisko, Sweden - Palsa_T0_1 | ecosystem: Environmental > Terrestrial > Soil > Palsa > Peat permafrost | place: Sweden: Abisko...
CTTCGGATCACAAAGGGAGTGGCCGATCCGCACGCCTTTTATGGCTTGCCGGGATACGCCTACTTCCTGGCCGGGATCTATTCGCTCACCGGCTATAACCCCTTCACCGTCGGCCTTCTGCAATGCGCGTCCGAGGCGGCAACCGGGATGGTCCTCTTCCAGCTTTCGCAAGCGGTGTTTGACAGCCCGGGCGCGTCGAAGGACCGGCTCCTCTCCGCGCGGGGCAAAGTCGTCGGCGCGATCGCCGTGACTGGCTGGGTTTTTTTCCAGCCGGCGCAGGCGTTCTCCGTCGTCCTGATGCCGACCACATGGCTCGTTCTGGCCTATTGGGGCTGCGTTCTGTGGATCATCAAGACGCGCGCCGCTTCATGGTGGAACCCCTGGTTCTGGATGGGTCTTCTGCTGGGTGTCGTCGCGATGATGGTGGCAACCATCCTGTTCCTTCTCTTCCTGATTTTCGCGGCAATCCTGCTGAAGCTGGATCGCGGCAAACCGTTGGCCGCGAGACTCCCAAAGGTTTTTCTCGCCTCGTGCGCCGCGTTAGCGGGAGTTCTGGCCGGCGCATCCCCCTGCTGGATGCACAATTATTTCGTCGCCAAAGAGCCCGTTTTCCTTTCGGCCCATAGCGGGGTCAATTTCTACATAGGCAACAATCCCCTCGCCAACGGCTACCCGAAAATCCCCCCCGGACTCCGAGCCGGGCAGGAGGGAATGTTGAAGGATTCGATCACGATGGCCGAGAAAGCGGAGGGTCACTCGCTCACGCGGGTGGAGGTATCCCGTTTCTGGTCCGCGAAGGCGAACCAGTATATTCATTCTCATTTTCTGGAATGGCTGGAACTGATGGCTGTCAAATTTAAGAATTTCTGGAATTCCTTTCAGTATGACGACCTCAGCCTGATAACCTTGCTCGGAGCCGATGGAATCCTGACTCCCGGAATCCGTTTTGGCCTGGTGGCAGCCCTTGGAATCCCGGGCATGATAATCGCTAGTGTGAAGTTCCCGCGGTCGCGCTGGGTGACCGCCGCTATCTTATTGCACATGTGCGCGTTGCTGCCTGTTTTCATCACCGAACGCTACCGGCTCGCCGCGGCGCCCGGCCTGTTGCTGATGACGGGCCTGGGGCTTTGGGAACTGTGGAGTTCCCTTGTGTTCGGCAGGTGGAGGGAGCCGGCGGCCTATTGTTCGCTCTCCGCGCTCTCGACGCTCTTTGTCTCATGGCCTCAGTCGGCCCCCGGACTCTGGTCGCTGGACTATTATAATACGGGCATCAAAGCGACGGCTGCCGGAAATCTCGAACGGGCGCGCTCGAACCTCGAACTTGCTTACGATTACGTCCCCAACAACTCGGAGATCAACTTTGCGCTGGGAGACCTGTGGCTGGCAAAGGGAGATACGAACAAGGCGAAAGCCTGGTACTGGAGGGCGCTGGAAATCAACCCGCGCCACAGCGGCGCTTACAATAATCTCGGGGTGCTTGAAATGAACGAGCGCCAATGGGCGGTCGCGGCGCGTCTGCTCGGCAAGTCCATTGAAGTCGAGCCGGACGATGCCAAAACGCATTTTCTTCTCGCCCGGACGCTGCTCCAGGAGAATAAGCTGGCCGGAGCTGAAGAAGAGATAAAGGAGGCCCTTAAACTTGGCCCCGCGCGCCCGGAGTTCCATGCTCTGGAAACCGAGATTGAGGCCCGAATCCCCAAATGAACTCCGCTCCCAATGCTCCGGCCGGGCCGCGGCCTGAATTCCTCGTCTGGTGCGCGGCGCTCTGCGCGCTCTTTCTCAAACTCTATTGCGCCTCGACGACCATCGGCACCACGGATGTCTTCCTGCATACGTTTTATGGCAAAAAGCTGGCGGCTATCGGTCTGACGGCGATGTACCAGGCGACCGAGCGCACCGCCATCTTCAATCATACCCCGCTCGTTGCCGGCTATTTCGCGGGCACCTATGAGAGCGCGGTATTTCTCGGCTCAAAATTCCCCTTCCTTGCGAAATACTTCCCGCCGCGCGAGCCGTTCCTGGTTCCCTTCCTTCTGCGTCTCCCGCCCATACTGGCGGATCTGCTCACGGTGTGGGTGCTTCTCCGGATCAGAAGGAAGATCGGGCAGCCCCCCATCTGGGCGCTCTGCCTTTTTGCCATGAGCCCCGTCTCGTTCATGGTCTCCGGTTACCATGGAAATTTCGATTCCACGATGGTTCTCTTCCTGCTGCTGGCCGCCTGGATGTGCATCGAGGAGCGGCCCCTGCTCTGCGCGCTGTTCCTCGGCGTGAGCTGCAACATCAAGATCGTCTCCGTCCTTCTCGGACCGATTTTCTTTTTCTATTGGCTTCACCGGCAGCACGCGTGGCGTTTCGCCCTCTGCACCGCGGCGGTGTGCCTGGCAGGCTGGTCCATCCCCCTGGTGGAATGTCCGCTCCTGTTCCTTCACAATGTGCTCGGCTATAACAGCTACTGGGGAATATGGGGCATAACCTCCTGGTTGCGGGCAACCCACTGGCACGGATTCGAGCGCATCTCGTTCACCGACTTGAGCGCGGCCCAAAGGATTACCATGAACATTTTGAAGTTTACGGTGATCTTCAGCATCCTCTTTCTGGCGTGGCGGCGGCGAACCCTTCCAGGAAAGTCGCTCGTTTCCACGATAGCCTATGCGTGGGCGATCTTTTTCACCCTCGCACCCGGGGTATGCGCCCAGTATATGGTGTGGCCGGCGCCGTTCATCCTGCTCTGCTCGACGCCGTGGTATGTGGCTCTAACGGCGACCAGCAGCATCTTTTTGTTTCAGTTCTATAATACCATCTCCGTGAATCCGGATGGAAAATTCGGGATGCCGTGGTACTACGGATTCTCGACCAACGCCTTGAGTTCGCAATGGGTGCCGTGGACAAATCTGCCATGGCTCGTCATGTTCGGCGCGTTGATCGTCCTCTGGTGGAAGCACCGAAGCCGCGCCTCGCTTGCCGAAGCCGGGACGCCGCGGACGCCGCCGATTCCCCTCCCCGCGACATGAGGCCGGTGGCGCAGGGTTCGGAGACGCCGGGGAGCTTTGCGGCGGCGTTCCGGGACCCCGAATGGTGCGCCGCGCTCGCGGTAATCGCCATCCTCGGAATCTTCCTGCGAGTCCATCCGTCAGGAACATTCGGCCACCTTGGATTCGACGAGGGCCTCTACCGCAGTTATGTGGACCTGCTCACAAGGGAAGGGCTCACCGGTTACTCCAGGGTTGTGCAGAGCTACATCCTCAAGCAACGCGAACTTGCTTACTCGATCCTTCCCCCACTGCGGTTTCTCTTTATTTTTTGCTCCCGCCTCTGGCAACTGGGCTTCGGCGGCCAGGCCCTCGATGCCCTGCACCGGGTGGCCCGCTTATTCAGCGTCCTGACGCTCCTGGTTTCCTTTCTGTTCGCTTTCCGGCTGGGCGGCAAAGCCTGCGCATTGGCGGTGGCGGCGCTCGTGGCTTGCGCGCCGACTCAGATCCAGATGGCCCAATACGCTTTCGTGGATGGATTCTTCACCTTTTGGGCGCTGCTGACGCTCTGGCTCCTTTGGGAATGCCTGCAAAAACCGGACGACAAGGGCCTGCTTGGCCTCTATGCATTGAGCTTCGCATGCATGGTGATGACGAAGGAGAACTCCTTCTTTGTCTTCACCGCGGTCGCCGGGATTCTCTGCCTCAACCGCTGGCTGAATTTCGGGGTGGCGACGCGCCCCCTGCTGCTCGCGACAATCGCCGGCCCGCTGCTGGGCGTATCCCTGCTCATCCTGCTCGCGGGCGGCCTCGGCAATTTCATCGAGACCTATCGCCTCTCCGTGACAAAAAATCTGGTTCATCCCTATGCGATCCGAACGGGCGACGGCCCGTGGTATCGCTATATCGCCGAACTGTTGCTCGTGAGTCCCGTGGTTCTCCTGCTCGCGGTCGGGCGGATTTTCCAACTCAACAAGTCCAGGAAGGAGGAACTCTTTCTCGTCTCCTTCATGGGATGCAGCTACCTCATCATGGCGAACGTGAAGTATGGGATGAACCTGCGGTATGCCAATATGTGGGACATGCCGCTGCGCTATCTCGCATGGTGGCAACTCGTCTCCCTGAGCGCATTTTTCGGAAAGCGGCGCGCGCTTCTTTTAGTGCTCTGCGTCGTGGTCCTCTGCATGCTGGAACTGCGGCAGTATCTCATCATTTTCGTGCAATTCGGTCTCTATGAACCGGTCGACGAGGGCTTGTTGCGCGCGCTGAAAATTGTCAAAGGCCCGTAATCCGTAACGCCGCGCGGCTACCCCTCCTCGATCTCCAGGAGGAGGTTGTGGACAGTCGGGTTTGCGCGGGCGCGAACGAATATCTGATAAGAAAAAACGCCGCGGCTCAACCCGATGAGCATCCCGTTGAGCCACGCGAGCGCCCGGCTCATCCAGTTGAGCCCCAGCACCCGGGCATACGGGGCGGGTATTCCGCGAATCTCCTCGATGGTGTAGCCGGTCTGTTCCATCAGCTCCCGCAGGGAATTGACCGTGAACAAGCGGGTATGCGTCCGGTCCAGAATCCCTTTGCGGCCATAATTGAAATGGCCGAACAGGAGCATGATGCGCGTGACAAAGAACGCTATATTCGCCGTGGTGAGAATGATCTCGGGCCGCGTCCGGGCGGCGGCGACTCGAAGTCTCTCCAAAAACTCCTCGGGATCCTTGAGGTGCTCGACGATATCGAGCAGGAAGATTTGATCGTATTGCGAAACATCCACGGGGCTTTCGCCGGCATCCAGATCCCAGCGCTGAAAGTCGAGGTTCGAAGCCGGCTCGATGCCCGGCTCGTACCGGTCTATCGCGGTCACTCGCTCTGCCTTTTTCGCGAACTCCCTGGCGACATAACCCCGGCCGCAACCGAGATCGAGGATTCTCGCGCCCGGGCGCGCCGCGGCGATTGCGAAGGTGTGAGAGGAGGGAAAGCCCTCCTTCAGATCGTAGGTTTCCTCGACGGCTTCCACGTCGAATTTCCGGTCGTAAAGGAGAGTTTTCCCATGAAAAGCCGCGCGAAGGATGGCGCGAAGAATTTTGAAAGCCGGCCCGAACGCAACCGGCAGGCGGCGTGAACCGTGCGCCGGAATCTCCTCGACACGCAACCCCTTGGCTGTGAGCTGGATGATGATTTCCGTGTCGAAACGAATATCGTCGCTCGCACGTTCGAAAGGAATTTTCTTGAGCGCCTCGACGGCGTAGGCGCGGTTGCCGGCCTGGAAGGCGGGGATCTTTATATGCAGCAGACGGTCTTGAAGAAAGGCCAGCGCGCGCTCCGATCCCCTGCCCCGCCGCATAGCCAGCACGGCGGCGGACTGCCCACGGACGAGGGGCTGCAACAAGTCTTGAAAATTTGCAAACCCGCCGTGGAAATCGGAGAGACACGCAACGACATCGAACCCGTGGCCGACGGCATAACGAAAGCCGAGCTTTTGGGTTCCGCCATTACCACGATCTTGCGGCGTTCGCAGCCTGATGATTTCGAGGCCATTTACGAGAGTCCGCGCCGGGCCTTGGACAGCCGGCGGCAGATGGGAGATCATCAAAATCGCCGTGTTGGCCTGCCGCGGGGCGTCGCCCAGGAAGTCGAGAACATTCACCAGCATCGGCTCCGCATCCACACCGGTAAGAAGAATCAGAAGGCGGGGTTCCATCCTATTTCGACTCTATTTGGAACGCTCCTGCGCCGATAGAGCAATACCAAGGTTTTTGCGGATGCCTGCGTCGGCCGGGCGCAACGCGAGGGCCCTTTTATATGCGGAGATGGCGAGATCGGTCCGCCCGACGCGCAACAGCGCCGAGCCGAGATTCGCAAGGGCTTCGGCGTAGTCCGTTCGGAGTCTGATGGCCTCTTGAAACTGGGCGATCGCGGCATTCATCGCCCCCATTTGATACAAGTCATTGCCGAAATTATAGTGAGCCTCCGCGTAGCGCGGTTCAATTTCGATGGCTTTCACGTAGGAAGCAGCGGCCTCGCGCAGCATCCGCTTCCGGGCAAGAGCATTGCCGAGGTTGTTGAATGCGATGTAATACCGAGGCTGGAACTCGATGGCTTTCCGGTAGCGATACATCGCCTCATCGACCTGGCCCTTTTCGATGAAGAGGTTGCCGAGGTTGTTCTCCGCCACCCCGTTGCGCTCGGTGCAGTCAAGCGCTCGCGTCCACAGGGACTGGCCATCACGCCAGTAAGCTGTCTGAAAGCGCGAGCAAAGAATGAGCGCATAGAGGATTCCCGCGCCAAAACCAAAGAGCGTCCAGCGATAACGCGGCGGGCAGAGGTCCACCACGGTCCATGTGAAAAGGAGATAGATGCCGATCTGCGGCAGATAGGTATAACGGTCGGCGTGCGCCTGGGCCCCGACCTGGACGAGCCCGATGACCGGCACGAGCATCCCCAGATACCAGAGCCAGCCCACCAGGAGATAAGGGCGCTTCCGGCGCCAAAGGAAGAAGGCGGCGGAGATCGCGGCAAGCAGAAGGAACGCCTCGATGACTTCCGAAAGCGGCGGGCCATTTTCGGGGAACGGATAGAGGACGGCGAGATTCACCGGCCAAAACATCTGGCGCAGATAGGTGACGTACGAAACGAGGACGTTGCCCAACCGCATGGAGAGCGAAAGCTGCTCGACCGGCTGTGTGCTGCCCCGCTGAACGAGAAGGGTGACGATGCACGCGGCGGCGGAAAGCGCAAAAAGAGGAACCTTTTCGAGCGCCAACCGCCGAATGGACTCCGACTTGAACCGGCCAAGCGGCCAGACATCGAGTAGAAGCAGGACGAAGGGGACGGTCACCAGCGTTGGCTTTGACAAAAGACCGGGAGCGAAGAGAAAGCAGACCGCAAGGTAACGCGCCACGGAGCCTGGATGGCGGACATAGCGGAGGTAAGCCGCCAGGGTGAGCATAAAAAAGAGACCGCTCAGGACATCCTTGCGCTCCGCGACCCAGGCGACGGATTCCACCCGCAAGGGATGGACGGCAAATAACGCGGCGACGAACGCGCTGGGAAAAAGCGCGCCCGTCATCCCGCGCAGCGCCAGGAACAGGACGATGACCGAGGCGGCATGGAGCAGGATGTTCGTGAGATGATGCCCCCACGGCTTCAGGCCGTAAACCTGGCAATCCAGCATGTGGGAAATCCACGTCAGCGGGTGCCAGTTGCCGCCATGGCCCTGGGTGAACGCCCACCGGATTCCATGGAGCGTGAGCCCCGCTGAAACCCACGGATTCCCGTAAACGTAAACGTCGTCGTCATAGTTGACGAAGCCGTTCCGCAACGCGGGGCCGAAGGCCGCCACCGTCGCGGCGGCCAGCAACAGACAGACGACGAGTATCCTCCCGCGGCAGGCGCCGCCGGAGCGGCCTCCGTTCAACTGCAACCCTGGCTCGTTCCGCAATCGGTGCACACACCGCAAGCGCCGGCTCGGATGACTTTGGAACTGCCGCAATTCGAGCAACTCACGTCCATGAACATGGTTCCGAGCGCGACCTTGACGCGATCCGCGTGCGTGTGTCCATTGCCGTTTCCATTGCCGCCCATGCGCGGCTCTCCTTCGGAGTGACGGCGGCTGGTGACGACATCGATAATCTCCTTCTCCGCCGTGCGGGGAAGATCGCTCACCGGACGGTTGACGGCCTTTCTGTCCATCTCGGCGATCTCGCGCAAGGGAAGCTCGGACTGGTTGCGCTGCGGACTGGTCGCTTCCTTGTAACCGGCGATGAACTGGCAGCCGAGCCAGCGAAAGACATAATCGGTGATGCTGGTGGCATTGCGGATGTCCGGATTTTTCGTAAACCCGCTCGGCTCGAAACGCTGATAGGCGAATTTCTTGACCATGCTTTCGAGCGGGACGCCGTATTGCAGCGCGATCGAAGTCAGCGTCGCCACCGTGTCCATCAATCCGCCCATGGTGCTCCCCTCCTTCGCCATCTGAATGAAAAGCTCTCCCGGCTCGCCACTTTCATAGAGGCCGGCCGTCACGTAGCCTTCGTGGCCGGCGATCTCGAATTTGTGCGTGAGCGACACCCGGGTGGTCGGCATCCGATGCCGCACGGGCTGGTCGATGCGGGCGCGAAGGTCCGCCAGCTCCTTCTCGAGCTCGACGATGCGTTGTTCCGCCTTCCCTGCGAGGGCCGCCTCGACATCCTGAACATCCCCCATATCCTTCGTCTTTTTGACATTGAGCGGCGCGGAACGCTTCGAGCCGTCGCGATAGATGGCGATGGCTTTGAGGCCCATGCGCCACCCCTCGATGTAGGTCTGCATGATCTCCTCCACCGTCGCGCTCTCGGGGAGGTTGACCGTCTTGGAAATGGCGCCGCTCAAGAACGGCTGGGCGGCCGCCATCATCTTCAAATGCCCCATGTAATGGAGACTGCGCCTCCCTTTGTGAGGCTTGAATGCGCAGTCGAAGATGGAGAGGTGCCCGGGCTTGAGTCCCGCGCGAATCACGGTCCCCGTCTCCGGGATCTCCACGTCCTCGATGGTGTCGTGCTCGTCGATGTGAGCGATAATCCGGCCAATTTCATCCGGCAAATAACCGAGATGTTGCAGCGCGGGCGTGATCGTCTGGTTGACGATCTTGAGCATGCCGCCCCCGGCAAGGAGCTTGTATTTGACCAGCGCGATATCCGGCTCGATGCCGGTGGTATCGCAATCCATGAGGAAACCGATGGTTCCCGTGGGAGCCAGCACCGTGACCTGGGCGTTGCGAAAGCCGTATCTTTCTCCCAGCGCCGCGGCATTGTCCCATGTGCGCCCGGCTTCCTCCCGCAGCTTGCCAAATCGCTCGGATGCCTGGATGCCGGAGACGGCGGCGCGATGCAGCCCTATGACCTCCCGCATGGAAGCCACGTTATCCTTCGCGACGGGGGGCTTTGAGCCGGCCCGCGCGTTTATCCTGGCGTCGAGGTAGCCGGGGAACGGCCCCAGGATGCCGGCCATGCGCGCGCTCTGTTCGTAAGCGTGCCCGGTCATGATGGCCGTGATCGCGCCGGCCAGGGCGCGGCCTTCGTCGGAATCGTACCCGAGGCCGTGGCTCATGACGAGCGCGCCGAGGTTTGCGTAGCCAAGCCCCAGGGTGCGGAAGATGTGGCTGTTTTCGGCAATCTCCCGCACGGGATAGCTCGCGTTATCGACGAGGATTTCCTGGGCCGTGATGAAGACGCGGACGGCGGCCTTGAAGCGCTCCACGTCGAAGCCGCCGCCCGGCTGCTTGAACTTCAAGAGATTGAGCGACGCCAGATTGCACGCGGTGTCGTCCAGAAAGAGATATTCGGAGCAAGGGTTGGTGGCATTCTGCCGGGCGGTCCCCTTGCAGGTATGCCACTTGTGGATGGTGGTATCGAATTGCATGCCCGGGTCGCCGCAGATGTGCGTGCCGGTGGCGATCTTGCGAAGCAGCGAGCGGGCGTCCTTCTTCTCGCACGGCTCCCCATCGATGACCCGTTTCGTCCACCATTCCCCGCCTTCGACCGCCGTCCGCATGAATTCGTCGCTGACGCGCACGCTCAGGTTTTCATTCTGATACATGATCGAGCCATAGGCGTCGCCGTTGTAGCTGCCGTCGTATCCCTGCTCGATGAGCGCCCATGCCTTCTTTTCTTCCCGCTGCTTGGCTTCGATGAATTCCTCGATGTCCGGATGCCAGTCTTTCAACGTGTTCATCTTGGCGGCGCGCCGCGTCTTGCCGCCGCTCTTCACGACGCTGGCCACTTGATCGTAAACCTTCAGGAACGAGAGCGGGCCGCTGGGACGGCCGCCGCCGCTGAGTTTCTCGCGCGTGCTGCGCAAGGTGGAAAGATCGCTGCCGGTGCCGCTGCCGAATTTGAATAGCATGGCTTCACTGGCCGCCAGCCGCATGATGTCCTCCATCGTGTCATCCACCGACTGGATGAAGCAGGCGCTCCCCTGCGGATATTCGTACTGGCTGGCGGCCCTTTCTCCCCGGCGAGTTTGCCTATTGTAAAAATAGTTCCCGAGACCGCCGCCCTCGCCGGTGCCGTATTGCTGGTAGAGGCCGACGTTGAACCAGACGGGGCTGTTGAAAGCGCCGTATTGGTTGACGCAAAGCCACGTCAACTCGTCCTGGAAGCGCCCGGCATTCTCCGCGTCCGCGAAATAGCCGTCCTTCATGCCCCAATCCGCGATCGTCCGCGTCACCCGGTGAACGAGCTGGCGCACGGAAGACTCCCGTCCGCCCTTGTGCGGGTCGACGCCTTTGGCTATGTCGCCGTAGAAATATTTCGAGACCGCGATCTTCGTTGCCAGAGCCGACCACGACTTGGGGACTTCGACGTTCTCCTGCTTGAAGATGACCTTGCCGCTGTCATCGGTGATTTCGGCGGTCCGGCGTTCCCATTCAACCTGGTCGAGAGGGGACAAATTCGCGTCGCTGAAAAGGCGCTCGAATTCAAGTCCGCGCTCCGAATCCGGGGCGGATGGAGGGAAGATTTCGGGAAGGGTCTCGTTGGCTGCTGGGAGAGTGGTGGTCATCACGGGCTCCGGTGTTTGGAAGGTGAATAGGTTGTAAAGAAGCGGTTGATAGAATGAGAATAGAAGAGAATAACCCCATTATATAGTGGGGCGAACTGAAACATACCACAATTAGCCGTGGGGAATGCAAGAAAATTCTTGCGAAAAAAAAGAGGCGCCTTCCCTGGGAGCTAGAGGGCCGCCAGGTAGCCCAAGTGACGGCGGCTTGCCTCGTAAACCATCTTCGCCAGGCGAACGGGAAGGGTGCAGATATTTATCCTGGCGCCGACTCCAACCGTGTCGAAGAGCCGGACGATGTCCCGGGAGCGCATGCGCACGCAGCCGTAGCTGGCGGGCCGGCCAATCAAGCGCTCGACCGGGGTTCCATGAATGTAGATCGCCCTGTCGTATGCGTTTCGGTTTCCAGGTTCCAACCCCTTGAGCCACAGGATGCGGGTCACGATGGGGTCGCGTCCGGGGGCATTCGCCGGGAGGATTTCACCCGTGGGACGCCTGGCTTTGAAAACGGCGCCCAGGGGGACATTGCCGCCGATCTTCTCGGCGACTTCGAGCGTGCCCAGAGGGGTGGCATAGCTCCCCCAGGAATCTCCGACGCCGTAACGAGAAGTGGAAACGGGATAGCGCGCGGTCTCCAGGCCGTTTTCGAAGACGACCAACCGCTGATCGGGAACGCTGATGACGATCAAGTGGGCATCGTCGGATTGAGAAAAAGCATGGAAAGTATTGTAACAACATATAAAAGCTAAAAACAGTACTTTCCTTAAATATATGGAAATCACGGAAAGTCATTAGCAGGTGTCATGCCAGGGCCGGCCCGCGGATCACGCCGCGGAAGGCCGCGCGTCTCGCGCGGAGCCGCGGCAAATCAGGCGACCGCGGCAGCCGACGGCTCGGGATCGGCGATGGTGACTCCAGAGGGCATCCATTGCGCGAGGGAACAGAGAGCGACATAGGAAAAACCGACCTGGAACAAGAGGAGGAAAGGCAATGAGAAATATTGACGATGGACGCAGGCCACGACCAAAAAATAGGTGAAATAGAGGGCGAAGAGCAATTCCGCGATGGGAAGAAACGACGTGAGTTGCATATAGCGCGAGGAGCGCCACGCCCGGGAGGATTTGGCCATGGTCCCATACTTGGGCGTGCGTTTGAAATCCGAAGGCCGATTGAAGACGGCTTCAAGGACGGCCTTGGCGTTGTTCACGGAGAGGCCGATGCCGAGCGCGAGAAGGAAAGGCATGAGGAGAATCTCCTTTGCCCAGGTCTTGGGATGCAGTTCCCGCTGGGCGCATATGTAGAAGACGCCCACGGATAAGGAGGCGGCGAAGAATACGGGGATGTCGATGAGTATGGAGCGCCAGACGCCGTGGCCGAGGCCGCCCGTCGCGGGGTGGAGGAGGACGCAGAGGAAGGCCAGGAGAAGATAGGCGAAATTCGAGGTGAGATGCGCGGTCGCTTCGAATTTAATCCTGAACGGCAAGTTGCTTCTCCAGATGCCGGGGAGAAGTTTCTTGCATGTCTGGATGGAGCCCTTTGTCCACCGGTGCTGCTGGCACTTGAAGCCATTCATGTCCACCGGGAGTTCGGCGGGGGTGACGAGGTCGGCGAGAAAGACGAACTTCCAACCGTGGAGCTGCGCCCGGTAGCTCAAATCGAGATCTTCGGTAAGGGTGTCGTGCTGCCAGCCGCCGGAGGACTCGATGCAGGCGCGACGCCATAAGCCGGCGGTTCCGTTGAAGTTAAAGAAGCGTCCGCTGCGGCTGCGGGCAGTCTGTTCGAGGAGGAGATGGCCGTCCAGAAACATCGCCTGGACCCGCGTAAAGAGGGAATAAGTCCGGTTGAGATGACCCCAGCGGGTTTGCAGCATGCCGAGCTTGGGATCGGTGAAATAATGGATCGTGTTCTTTAGGATATCGGGATGGGGAACGAAGTCGGCGTCGAGGATGAGGATGAATTCTCCCTGACAGGAGTCGAGGCCCCCTTCGAGGGCGCCGGCTTTGAAGCCGGCCCGGTTCACGCGATGGATGATCTCGGCCCTGAAGCCCTGGGCCTGGAGTTCCCGGACGCGGGCCTCGGAGATCTGGCGGGTTTCGTCCGTGGAATCATCCAGGACTTGTATCTGTAGCAATTCGCGGGGATAGTTCAGCGCGCTGACGGATTTCAAGAGCCGTTCCACGACGTAATACTCGTTATACAGAGGAAGC
>Ga0302324_100021108_pt1 | contig 12709 bp, 9 predicted proteins | sample Palsa_T0_1_FD_201949 | JGI IMG/M metagenome (GOLD analysis project Ga0302324, IMG submission 201949) | Peat permafrost microbial communities from Stordalen Mire near Abisko, Sweden - Palsa_T0_1 | ecosystem: Environmental > Terrestrial > Soil > Palsa > Peat permafrost | place: Sweden: Abisko...
AAAAGGAACATTTTATAAACAGTGTCAATGAACTTCATCCTGAAGCTTTAGGGAGGCAATCTCGCGGCGCAAAGCGGGGGATACGACCGTGACAATGGTTCATTGTGTTCGTTCCCCTCGCGTTTTTCGCTTTTGTCCTCGCCGCTGGCCCTGAGGCGGCGACGATGGTTTACTCGGACCAAGTTGTTGCGTGTCCCGCCAAGTCGTTCATCTCATCGACTGTCCACGGCGGCGGGAAGCGGCGCGCCGGCACGGCGTCGGTTGCTGACATCTAGGTGGTAAGATCAACCATCGTCCAAAACGAGCCAGGGCCGCTCATGATACGCAAAACAGCCGAAGCTATTCTGATTGCCTTAACGCTCGCCGCTGCGCTTACGCTTTCGACCTATGTGCTCGCATCCACCGAATATGATGGGCTGTGGAGCGTCGTTGTCTACACCGCGAGGGGGCAGCGCGATCCGTCCTACCGCATCAGCGGGGCGATCACGAATGGAGAAATTTCCTACGCCTACGGTTCGCTGGAGGTGAAAGGACACGTCGAGCCAAGCGGCGCGACGCATGTGCACGTGACGTATGGTGACGCTCATGGCGAGGCGCACGGCCAAATGACGGCAACCCATGGAAGCGGCACCTGGAGCGGGAATGGGCCTAATGGCCATTGCTCCGGCACGTGGAACGCGACGCGCGGCAGCACATCATGACCCGGCAAATCTAAACAGACATTTTATAAACAGTATTAAGGAGGTGCCGAGATCGCGCCGTTACTTTGCCTTGTATGTGCTTTCCGCTTGGCGAGCACATAGCCGCGTTTAAATCTGAACCGCGCTTCGCCGTCGCCAGTAATTCCCGCAATCCACACCGGACGGGGGTAGAGAACCTGATTTGTATCGCTATCATTCGAAACAGTGGTGATATTGCAAGCGGAGGATCATCCGGATGTCAGCAAAATTCCCGGCCGAGTATCACTTGATTTGCCGAACAACCGGAAGGTCTCTCGGCGGCTTTGAAACCCTGAATGGCGCTCGCGAATATGCTCGCGAGGAGGATTTGAAAGCATGGGATATTTTTCGCGGCAATCTGCTGATCGAGCGGCACGAACCGGAATTTCACTGCGTCGTCTAGTGGAAGCTGCGCGACAATCCTGTCGTGGCGGCTGAGCCGCGCTGACCGGTGAAGAAAAAAGTGCAATTAACATTGCGCCAATCACGGCGCAAAGGCACATTTGCAAATTGTCATTGGCTCCCCAGCTTGCCTCGTCCTCAAAATTGTTTCATTTGCTGGACGCTACTGCCGTGAAAAAATTAGGTCACGATGCCAACTCGTCGATCAACGCCTTGGCCTCCTTCAGATCGAGCGTGTCGAAGCCTTCGGTGAACCAGCCGTAGACCGGAGCTAGCAGTTCCCTAGCCTGCTGCGGCTTCCTCTGATCGCGCCAGAGCCGCGCCATGCTCGTTGCGGGGCGCAACTCCCAGGACTTTGCCTGCTGCGCCCGCGCGACTGTGAGCGCGCGTTCGAAATACGCTTCCGCTTTCGCCGAGTCCGGCGCGGGCGACTTCAGCGCGATTTCGCCAGCGACGCGATTAACCTCGACCTCCCACCACCTTTCCCTGTTTTTCTCGACCGCAAGGATCGCTTCGTCAATGCAGCGCCAAGCATCCTCGAATTGGCGAAGGTCCGCATATGCCTTCGCCAGATGTAACAGCCAAGTCGGCAAACCCCAAGTTGCTCCCGTCGATTGGAATGCAGTGATCCCCGCAGTGATCTGTTGAATTGCGTCTGAGGGTTTGCCGGTTAGGACCAACACGCAACCCTGAATTGTCCTTCCCCACGCCTTCCAGAATGGGGCGCTTTTTTCGTCAGCCACAGCGACAAGCTCATCAGCGCGCGCGTTTGCTGTCGCATAATTTCTCAGGAGGAGATGGGTTACCGAGGTGCTAGCCAGCGCAAACATCAACGACGGGGCGTGACCTGTTTCGCGGGCGTCTTTGAGCGCTTGATCCACGTCGAGCAGTGCGGCTTCGGGATAGCCAAGCATCCACAGGGCGACGGATCGAAATGACAAGATCGACACTCGGATGTCATAACCGAACCGAGTCGCCAGCGAACGGTGCTCGGCGGCGTCGTAAAGCGCGAGCGCCTGATCGTAATGCGCTCGGCCGTCCACGATATCTCCCGTAAGCAGCGATGAAGGACCCACGAGGCGGTGCCCGACCAGTAGCGGTATGGTCGCCCTTTGCTTCTCAGCGAGCGCCAGAAACTGCGCGGCAAGGTCGCGCGCCACATCGCCGTTGAACGCTATAAAGTTCGCGGCGCAAAAGCCGTAGAGCACCGAGAACAACAGCAGCGGGTCTTCGAGAGGCTCTCCGAGCGTTTCAGCCTGTTCGATCAGCAAACGTGCCCGCTCCGTAGCCGCCTTGGTTTCCGGCGCGCTGAATCCCTTGATATGCATGAGCGAGTTTGTGACTGCGACTTGCAGCTTGATCTGCTCGCGACGCAGCGCCGGTGTGGCCGGCAATGTTGCGATTTGATCGAGAGCGCTGGTGAACTGAGCTGCGGCTTCAACGAGCGCCGAGCGCTCCAGCGACCGCAATCCGGCTTTGCCCCAAAGGCCCGACGCCTTCTCGATCAGACCGGCCTCGGTGCAGTGACGTGCGAGCAGCTCCAGCTGACTTTCAGCGATATCCGCGAATTGGCTCTCAAGGGCTTCGGCGATGCGGGCGTGAAGCGCGCGTCGCGGCTCGCGCAGCAGCGTGCCGTAGGCCGCGTCCTGCACCAGGGCGTGCTTGAACAGATAGGTTGCTTGCGGCGGCACCCCCTGCCGGAACAGCAAGCCAGCAGCGATTAGACGATCCAGCACCGATCCCAACTCCGCCTCTGGCTGGCGCACCACCGCAGCCAGCATGGCGTGCGAGAACTCCCGTCCGATTGCCGCTCCGATCTGCGCTACCTCCTTGGCGGGGCCGAGCCGGTCGAGCCGCGCCATCAGCGAGGCGTGCAAGCTTGCAGGAACCGCCAGGGCCGGAGATGGAACTGCTGCAACGGTGCGCCGTGCTCCGCCCTCGCCCTCCGCCTCCAACACCGCCTTCGTCATCTCCTCGACGAACAGGGGAATGCCATCGGTGCGCTCTACAATCTCCGCCATAACTTCAGGCGCCAGTTCTTTGTTTCCGACAAGGCGTCCGACGATGGCGGCCGCTTCACGTTCCCCAAGCCGACTGAGCGTCAAGCTCGTCACATGCGACTGGCCGGCCCACGGCGCGTTGAACTCAGGACGGAACGTGACGATCAGCAGTACGGGAAGGGTTTTAATTCGGTCAACCGTCCGGCCGAACGCTTCTAGGCTCGTGGGGTCGGTCCAATGTGCATCCTCGAAGATCATCAGTACCGGATGCAGTCCGGCCAATCCGGCAAGCTGTGCGGTCAGGGCTTCCAGCGTTTTCTGTCTGCGCTGCTGCGACGCAAGGTCGAGCACGGGATAGCGTCCATCGTTTGGCAACGACAGCATCTCGGCAACAAGTGCAGCATCCTGGGTAGAGGTCGAGGTCTGTGCCAACAGCGCGTCGAGTTTGTCGAGCTTTGCTTGCTGGGTGTCGTCGTGCGCAAATCCGGCCGAACGTTCCATCTGGCCAATGATCGGATAGAACGCGCTGTCGGTATGCTGGGGGGAGCAGAAGTAGCGCAGTCGCATGTGCGGCTCGGAAAGAGGCGCTCCAGAAGCGCCGCCGTGAGCCGCGATTTGCCGATACCGGCCTCGCCGGAGAGGAGCACCACGTGGCCTTCACCGGTCTTTGCCCTGGACCAGCGCCGCAGCAGCAATTCAAGTTCTTCTTCCCGCCCTACCAACTCCGTCAGGCCGCTCGCGTGCAGCGCCTCGAAGCGGCCTTCCGCCGCACTCGCCCGCAGCGCCGCCCAGGCATGCACCAGGCCGGTAATACCCTTGAGGTTCTTTGGCCCGAGGTCCTCCAGCTCGAAAAGGTTGCCTACTAGCCTTCGCGTGCCTTCAGCGACAACAACAGAGTTTGGCTCGGCGATCCCTTGGAGGCGTGCCGCGAGGTTCGGGGTCTCGCCGACGATGCCGCGCTCTTGTGCTTCACCTGATCCGATCAGGTCGCCGACCACCACCATTCCGGTCGCAATGCCGACGCGGGTTTGCAAGGGAGCGTCTGAATTGATTGCAGCCACCGCCGCGACCAACTCCAGTCCTGCGCGCAGGGCCCGCTCGGCATCGTCCTCATGCGCTTGCGGATACCCGAAGTACACGAGGACGCCGTCGCCCATATATTTCGCGACGAAACCACCGAAACGGCGCACGGTTTCGGCGACGCATTTCTGATACGCCGTCATGACCTCGCGCAAGTCCTCCGGGTCCATGCGGGCGGACATTGCAGTGGAGCCGACCAAGTCAGAGAACATAACCGTGACTTGGCGGCGTTCCGCACTGTCTTGGCTCTTCGGTTCGGTAAACGCAGGCTGCGGCGATGACGAAACGGCACCGCCAAGCTCCGCAACCGCACGCAGCATCTTCCGCCGATCACCGAGGACGACACCGAGGTCTTTCAGGTCCTGATCAGTCAGGTCGCGGAGGACCGAGAAATCAATGCGGTTTTCAGCAAAACGTTCCGCGTACTCGGACATTCCGAGCTTTTTGAGCCAGTCCGCAATCTGCTGCATCGATGAACCCGTGCGCTCATGCGGCGCGTTCAACTCGCATATCGATTTCACTGCGGAGCGTTTCGAAGTCTATCGGCTTGGTCAGAAGCGCCTCAGCGCCGTCCTGCAGCGCCTTGCGCTTCGTCTCCGCATCGCCGTAGGCGGTAATCATGATGATCGGAACGTCCGGCCGCATGGCCTTAGCTTTGGGCAGGAGTTCAAGGCCGCTCATCCCCGGCATGTTGATGTCCGACAGGATCAGGATGAGAGACTGATCCCCTGCATCGGCGATCCGCTGAAGCGCCATATTGGCAGACTGGGCAAACTCCATTGTGAAGCGGGCAGCGCGCAGATCGCGCCGAAACTGCTGTCGGAACAGAACCTCTACATCAGGCTCATCATCAACCACGAGAATGAGCATGTTCATGCGCTCTCTCCTGACCTAATAAGGGACGCCCCGGCGCGTGGCAGAACGATCCGAAATTCAGTGAACTCGCCGGGCTGCGTGTCGACCTCTATAGACCCGCCATGTTGCTTGACGATGATATCGTGACTAATGGAAAGGCCTAGCCCGGTCCCTTCACCGGCAGGCTTTGTCGTAAAGAATGGGTTGAACAGCTTCTCCTTCACCTCAGGGGGTATGCCGGTGCCGTTGTCGCGGATGCTGATTTCGACGCTGTCACCAAGATTCTTGGTCGCGGCAGCGAGCGTAGGCTCATAATCGCCCCCATTCGCTTCGGCTTTGCGCTTGGTCGCCGCGTAGAAGCCGTTTGAGATCAGATTGAGCAGCACCCGCGTGATCTCCTGCGGGAACAGATCGACCTCGCCAGCGGCCGGGTCAAACGATCGCTCCAGGGTGATATTGAAGCCATCCTTCTCGGCCCGTGCCCCATGATAAGCGAGATTGAGGCTCTCATCGAGAATGGCGTTGATATCGACCGGCCGGTGCTCTCCCGACCCCTGACGCGAATGCAGCAGCATGTTCTTGACGATCGAGTCGGCGCGCTTGCCGTGCTGCACGACCTTGTCGAGATTGCCTTGCAGCATATCCGCGATCTCACCGATCTCGGCGCGCTGTTTGTCGTCCAGATGAACGCCGCCGAGCGCATCGCGCAATTCGTCGATAAGTTCGACAGAGACGGCCGAGAAATTGTTGACGAAATTGAGCGGGTTCTTGATTTCGTGCGCGATACCGGCGGTCAACTGACCGAGCGACGCGAGCTTCTCCGTCTGGCCAAGCGGTCCTGTGCCGTCCGCAAATTTTCCAGCGAGGCTTCAACGTTTTGGAACAAGTGAGCGTTCTCGATCGCTACCGCTGACTGCGCCGCAAAAGTCTTGATCAAGTCGACAATATTCTGCGGAAAGGCGCCAGGTGTGCGGCGGCGGACCACTAGCAGGCCAACCACATCTTCTCCACGGATGAGCGGCGCCGCCAATCGTGCGCGATAACCGGCACGCAGTGTGATCTCATTGATTGCGTTGGGGGCCTCCTCCCTCAAGTCGGCGATCTGGATCGGCTCGAGCTGCGCCAGGGCCTGCGCGATGTTGGGCTCGTCACGGCCGAAGCGTTGATTAGCCAGCGCGTCAATCAACTCCTGATCCATGCCATAGGTGGCACGCAGATGGAATTCGCGTTGCGTATTATCGAAGGCGTAGATCGCGCCAGCCTCAGTGCCGGAGATCTGTACCGCCTTGGCGACGATCGTCGACAGCACGGTTTCGAGATCGAGCGTTGAGTTCACTGCCTGCGAGACTTCGCCGAGCGCCTGCAACTCGCCGACCGAGCGGCCAAGCTCGTCGGTGCGCTGGCGCAGCTCGGTGAGCAGCCGCGCGTTTTCGATGGCGATGACGGCTTGGTCGGCAAAGGCTTTGATGAGTTCGATCTGGCGCGGCGAGAACGCATCGGGTTCGGGGCGCGAGAGCGTGAAGACGCCCTCGACTCGGCCTTCACGCAGTAAGGGAACGCCGAGCCCCGCACGGAAATTTCCGAGTTTAGGCGCTGGGCCGAAATTGTAATCCGGGTCCGCCTGCACGTCGGGCGAATGGACTACCTCGCCTGTCAGCATGACGCGGCCGGTGAAGGACTCGCGTCCTGCACGAACGGGATGGGTTGCCAGGAAATCGACGAATTCGGGCGTGCAGCCCGATTCCGCGCGTAGCCGCATCACGTCTCCGTCGCGCAACCAGACGACGGCGCTGGGGGCGCCGCAAAGCGCCCGCGCCGATTCCGTGAGAGTGGTCAGAACCGCATCGAGATCGAACGTCGAGCGGCTGATGACCTTGAGCACGTCCGCGGTCGCAGTCTGCTGCTCAAGCGATTCCGAAAGCTCGCGCGCGCGCTGCTGCTCCGCTTCGAAGAGCCGCACGTTCTCGATCGCGATCACCGCCTGGTCGGCGAAGGTCCTGAGCAGACTCAGTTCATTACTATTGTAAGGCGTATTAGCCTCGCGCGTGACCGCAATCATGCCGACACCGCGCCGCTCCCACAGCATCGGTGTGAGGACGTCCGAGAAATTGCCAATGACTTGGGCTGCACGGCGAAGGCTTTGCGGCACATTCGCGCCGTTCAAGACGTCGGGATAGTAAACCTGTTGACGCGCTCCGAGTACCGCAGGGGCCGCGGTCTGTTCGATCGGCAGCGGGTAAACCGCGAAGAGCGATTCCATTTTGATCCCGCGGCCCGCGACCATATGCAACAACCCGTCGCCCGGAGTGAGGAAAATTGCGATCTGCCGACAAGCGAAGAGGCGCTCGATACTGTCGACAATGCGTTCAAAAACCGGCTTGGCGTCGGCCATCGAGCTACCGATTACCTGCAACACTTCGGAGGTTGCGGTTTGATGCTCCAGCGCCTCGTCGCGCTCGCGGGTTCGACGATCGAGTTGCTCCTGCAGATTGGCAATGGCGGAGCCTCGACCAAGCGCAGCCTTTGGCGCTTTGCGGCGCTTTGGCGTTACCGTCCTGGCGCGTCGCGCTTTTACCGGCTGGCCGGCTGCCCTGGAGCGCTGTTTCATTGCCTTCCCCTAGGCTTAGTGGGCAGCATCGTATCGGCTCAGACCGATGCTCTGGAAGGGGCTAAGACGTGATTTGTGCAACTGCTTAGCCAGGAAGGCTCAATGTCGCAGTTGGGTCAAACGCTACGGAGCCGGTCAACCCGACGGCGCAGTTTGTCCGCTGTTGGTCCGATAGCGACCACACTTTTGCAGCGCCGTAAATGACGTTAAGGGACCAAAAACAGACATGTCGCGCGAGCCCGATCTTTGCCGATTAGCTTGATTAGTCCGCCGCCGGAATTATTCCATCGGTTTGCCGCTTCTCTTCCTGCACCTGGGCTGACGAGCCGAGGTATTTCACCCGCACCTGCTCGATCTTGCCGGTGAATGGGAGCGGCGCTTTGTCATAGTAGTCGACCGACACGGGCGAACCGAGATCGGTGCCGATGTCGAGGCAATCGTTCGCCGTGAAGGCAAGTGGCGCGCTGACCGGAACTGTGCCTTTCGCGGCCTCCACACCGTTCACTTTCAAGGTCACATCCAGCGGACCAGCCGGTTTTTTCACTGCGTACCTCGTCTCGACTTCGATATTCACCTTGCCTATCGGCAGCCTGTCCTTCGCCTTGATTTGCGTCCGCGCGATCTCAAACAGGTTGTACTCGTAAGAAAGCGTTCCGTCTTTGATGTAGAGCGCGAGACCGCCGGAGAAGCCTCCGAGAGCGTAGAGCACGCCGTTCGCATTGGCGGGGATGTCGGCGTCAATCGTGACCACGTTCTCTTTGTTGCCAAGGGCAGGCGCGGCGAACTCGGGCATCCGCGTCATGTTTCCTGCGAAAGTCCATTCCGTGTAGGGGGGCGACACCCTCAAGTCAGGACGCACCGCAACGACAAAAAGTCCGCCGCCAACCGGGAAACCATTGTTCTTGGCGAACTCCATAATGAACAGTTCTTTCATCTGCGCAAGCTTGTCTGGCATTTTGGCGGCAAGGTCGTTGGACTGCGTCCAGTCCTCTTCGAGGTTGTAGAGTTCCCATATGTCCTTGTCCGGTGACCAAGCGAGCAAGCCGTTTTCATCAAAGAACCCCTTCGGCAGGCCGGGAACCCAAGGCAACCTCGGACCGATGGCGTCTGCGAACCAGCCATCATGATAAATGCCGCGACTGCCCATGATCTCGAAATATTGCGTGTGCTTAACTTCCCTAGCCTTGGCGTCGTTGAACGTGCTCGTAAAGCTGAGGCCATCAAATGGGTCCTGCGGAAAGCCATTGACCACGCGGGGCGGCGTAATGCCGACGATGTCGTAGATCGTGGGCACGACGTCGTTCACATGCAGGAACTGGGAGCGTGGCGTCCGGTCGGGCTTGATCTTCGCGGGCCACCGGATGGCCAATGGATTGCGCGTGCCTCCGAAGTGTGCGGCGACAAGTTTGGTGGACTTGTAAGGCGTGCTGCCACCCCACGCCCAGCCAGCGTGATACATATTGTCGGTCTTTGGGGACCCGAGCACATCGAGACCGCCCAGTTCGTTCAGTGCTTTAATGTGTTGGTCAATCGTTGTTGGAATGCCGTTTTGCGCCAGAAGTTCACTGATCGTGCCGTTCTGCCCTTCCGCCGACGAGCCGTTATCGCCCCATATGTAGAAGATGATGGTATTGTCGCCATATCCGAGCCGGTCGACCTCGTCCACGACGCGGCCGACTTGAGCGTCAACGTGCTCGGTAAATCCCGCGAACAGCTCCATTAGCCGCCGCTGGAATGGCCGTTCGCTTTCCGGAATGGAGTCCCAGGATGCGAGCGTTTCAGGCCGTGGCGTGAGCTGCGCATTCTGCGGAATGTAGCCCATCGCCTTCTGTCGCGCGAAGACACGCTCTCGGTATTTGTCCCAGCCGTCGTCGAATTTGCCTTTGTATTTGTCAGCCCATTCCTTCGGAACTTGATGGGGACCGTGGCAGGCGCCGCTAGCCCAGTACATGAAGAATGGCTTGTCAGGTGCAAAGGCTTTGTGGTTTTGCAGCCACCCGACGGCGTCGTCGGCGAGGTCTTCGCTCAAATGATAGTAACTGTGGCCGCCGGAAGTTTTGGGCGGGTGAACGGTGGCAGTGTTCCGCACCAAGTTCGGTTCATATTGCGAAGCCTCGCCCGCGAGGAAGCCATAGAAATATTCAAAGCCGTAGCCGGTAGGCCAGTAATCGAACGGGCCTGCGGCAGTGGTTTGCTCGGCTGGCGTGTTGTGCCATTTACCCCAAGCGCCGGTGCTGTAGCCGTAATCCTTCAAGACCTCAGCCACCATCGCGCTGGTCTTGGGCTGGATGCCCGAGTAGCCGTCCCAGTCATTTGCAAGTTCGGCGATCTGGCCAGCGCCGACGCGCTGATGGTTGCGTCCCGTCAAAAGTGCAGCACGCGAGGGCGAACACATGGCGGTGGTGTGAAACCGATTGTAGGAGATGCCCCCCTCCGCGATGCGGCTCAACGTCGGTGTGTGAATTTCCCCGCCGTAACTATCGGTCTGCGCGGGACCAACATCGTCGATGAGGACGATAAGGATGTTGGGTGCGTCCTTGGGGAGATGGCTCTGTGGCGGAAGCGGATTGTAAATCGATTCCTGTATCGTGCGTCCGGCGATGCTGCCCGATGGCTGGGGCGGAAACGGCAGCACTTCCTGCGCCCAAGACATACGCACAGAAGTACCGCGCTACTCGTCAGCATCGATAAGTCGATGCGCGCAAGTGTCATTTTCATGGCTTGATCCCACTGTCACATCAACGGAAAGCAGCGACGATTGCCGAATTGGCGTCACGACATTATCGGTTTTTGGAGACGTCGGCCATCCGCCGCCAGATGTCCGAAACGGGTCAATCGCGTCTCTGCTGTGGGCCAACCACTTCCGCTTTGACCCCAACACCGGACGTACAAGCTCACACAAGCAACCATCGCGCTGATCTCTCCGGCGGTGCGACGGCGGACCACCTCACAATCGGCGTGGTGCGCTGACGGGCTCGGCGTTGTAGAGGCCCCGGATTTAATGATCCGGCGCGATGGTTAGGGTCGCTGATTTTGCGCATCCGAGGTTTTCACATTGCCGATGACGGCCTGACCACCGTCGTTCACATGGACGTGCTCGACTCGCACAAATTGCTGCCCACCGTGACGTAGCCGTCGAAGAACCTCAACGTGGATTGCAAAAGCCCTCATCAATCGAGCCGCTGTCGATCCGAACGCCGCAATTCGCCGCTCCGATCCAAATCCGCTGTCCATCTTTCCGAGGACCGCCATAACAGCCGCGTGCGTCGCCGCCATTTGGACGACGAGCGCTCCCTGAATTTCATTTTTTGGGGCTGCGGCCTCGATCATCGCGAGCGCGGCGTTGATGTGAGTTTCTGAAATCGTGCCAAATGGCGAGCGGGCAGCCGCCTGTAGTTGTAACAGCGAGGCGTTGACGAAATCGCTAGACACGGTGCCGTGTCATTACACCCGCGACCAGTGCCGAGAATGTTCCTGATCAATAGCAGACGATGGTAGTTCAGTGTGCTAAAAGAAGCTTTAACGTGGTTGCACTCAATCGTGGGGGGCAGACCCTTGCATGAGTTTTTCGAACAATTGAACAACTTCGTGCAACAGTCGGGTGCCGTGCAGGCTCTTGCCTTCCTAACGGCAGCCGGAGCGGTACTCGTTTCGTTACTTACCGCAATTGTTGCTCCTGCGGTGGCGATCTATGTCGCACGGCGGCAAATCCGGGCCACCGTGGTTTCTACCAATCGCCAAAAATGGATCGATAACCTACGGGATGCGCTTGCCGAATTAATAGCCGTCCACCTCGTCGCTTTTTCCACTAAAAAGCTGAGTGATCCCGAAATTAGTACAAAAGTTTTTCATCTTCAAAACAAGATCCTACTCCTGACAAATCCAGCCGAGAGCGATCATGTTAAGCTCACTGATATTATCGAGAAAATTATCAATTCATCACCCAACGATCCAAATGTGGACGTTTGGGAACTTCAAAGGCAGATGATCGAAATAAGCCGTCGGATTTTGAAGACCGAGTGGGTCAGAGTGAGGCGGGGAGATTGATTGCGCTGTTCTTCTTTTCTCGCGAAATGGAAGGACGGCGCCGCCCTTTGTTGGCGCGGATAAAGCAACTTGGGATCGCTCGGCCTCCTGTAGGCAGCTCTCGCAATGCCAGTGGTCGCATGGTCGCTGATGAACAGCCCATCGCAAGCGCAGAGGTGCAGATAGCGTCCCTGACAATGCCGTCCGCCATGGTTGGGCTTGAACTTCCTTGGGTGGGGATCGAGTGGACCGTCAGCGAAGTATAGACGGCCGTCGATCATTCGAAGCCACCACGGCGGATTGATCTCGTCGCCGTTAGGGCAAATGAGTTTTTCATCCCGCCATTGGACAGTGAATCGATGGCCTTTGCCCAAGGGCAATCCTCCGTTTCGCTTGTGATTACTCTGGCAGGCTGAGATGCACCCAGCCAGCAAAGTCGTTAGGGAAACGCGACTACGAACTTTCCACGCTTACGTTTCCTCCTTTTTCACATTGGCGATGACGGCTGGTCCGGCCTCGACTATTGCGCATCTCTTTGCGCGTCCTCCCACAGAGACTTGCCCCAAAGAAATCTATCGCTGTCGCGAAGACTCAAACCTAACGGGGCGCTTTTCAAAACCGCATTTTTGTAGCTTTCATATTCCGACCAACGCCTCGCCGAGAAGCGTGAGTTTTTGTAAGGGAATGAGAGCATTTTGCAGACCCGCCAATCATAAACGGTGAACTCATCCGGATACAACACGGTCAAAATGGCGGATGCCATCGGAAGTCGCAGTTCCCAATCGCGCATCAGAATCCCAAGGCGTTCTTTGCGATCTTCCGTTGCGGATAAAGCCGCCGCAATTCGGCCTGTCGCGATAGCGAAACTCCCGCTGGCCAGCTTCTTGAGCTTATCCCTCGTTTTAGTTTTGGCGCGATTTGCCTTCCAAATGAAAATCATAAACAGATCGACGGGCTCAATGACGCCGGACGAGCGGAAGCGCGGTCCTACTTCCTCAAAAAGATAGCGCCCCAGATCG
>Ga0302324_100021109_pt1 | contig 12709 bp, 15 predicted proteins | sample Palsa_T0_1_FD_201949 | JGI IMG/M metagenome (GOLD analysis project Ga0302324, IMG submission 201949) | Peat permafrost microbial communities from Stordalen Mire near Abisko, Sweden - Palsa_T0_1 | ecosystem: Environmental > Terrestrial > Soil > Palsa > Peat permafrost | place: Sweden: Abisko...
GGTTATAAGGTCTCCCTCCTGACGGATGGTGCAGCCACCGCTGGTGGCATCCGGGCAAGGTTCAAGGAACTTGCCAAATTGATCGACGAAGGGCAAGGCACGTTTGTTTTTTATTTTTCTGGCCATGGATTTAGAGCGGGCACGGAGAATTACTTGGCGACTTTTGGGACCACTATGTCAGATCTGGCCAGTCAGGGCCTTTCTTTGACCGAGGTGCAAAAACTCCTTACGGAAACGGGCGCCAAGCGTCGAATGGCGTTTGTCGACGCGTGTCGCAACGATCCTGAAGCCAAATCGGTGGGTTTAGCGCAGACTTTCAGGGATCTTCGAGAATCCGAGGGCCTGCGTATTTTGTACTCGACGGCTCCCGGCAATGTTAGCTATGAGGATCAGAGACTCCGCCATGGCGTTTTTAGTTACTTCTTGATTGAAGGTCTAAAAGGCAAGGCGGCCAATATCAAGGATGGGCTAATAACGTTCGATGATCTGCGGGACTACGTTACAGATCAAATGAAGTCATATAGTATTTCTACTGGCAGAATTCAGAAGCCTTATCAACTTGGCGAAAGCATCGGGGATTTTCTGATAGCCGGCATTCCTCATGTCGACAATGTCGTCGTGACTGAAAGCAGCGCTCGTTCGGGCAGCAAGGATGCGACAGGCAGTCTGGCAAGAAATGCGATTGTGCCAAAGATACCCTTCGAGCGAGTTCAGACACTCAAAACCGGAGTAGTTCATTCGGCAACGTTGAGTCCCGATGGCCGCCTGGTGGCATTGGCGGCAAATGATGGCCCTGTTCAATTATGGAGTACAGAGAGCGGGAAAATCATAACGTCGTTGACCGGTCCCAGCAAACCAGCCCTTAACATCCAGTTCAGCCCCGATGCGAAGATGCTGGTCGCCGTTGGAGGAGAGAAGAGCTTGTGGGTGTGGCAAATCGAAACGAATCAAGGTCGGAAGCTTGACGAAGGCGGGGGTGCGGTTCTTTCCGCGTCTTTTAGCTCGGACGGAAAATTTCTGGTTTCGTCCGGTACCGATAAGACCGTGCGTATCTGGAATCTTCAAGCCAACAGGGTAGAAGCGACGGCGAAACTCCGCAACGAAGGTGTCTGGAGTGGATTTTCCCCAGATCCGGAGTCGAAGATGGTGGTAGTCTTGGCGGGTGACAAGAAGCACCCCGTAGCGGAGTTGTGGAATTGGCAGTCGAAGGGATCACCACCGGTGACACTCGCCGATTCCTCGGGAGTGAGTTGTCTGGCCTTCTCGCGGGATGGACGTAAACTGGTTGGCGGTATGCAAAGCGGCACCATCAAGTTGTGGGATATTGCGGATATTGGGCACCCCCAAGTAGTTAATCAATTCGACGGGCATGTCGCCATTGTCGAATCATTGCTGTTAAGTGAAGACGGGCGACGCTTAGCATCGGCAGCCGCTGACAAGACAATTCGCTGGTGGGACTCGTCGAAGGGTAGTGAATTGCAGTTTCTGGACGCTCCGCCCCGTACGGAAAGGATTTTCGGGATGTCGTTCGCTCCTGATGGTAAACTCTTAGCCGCCTTGGTTCGATCCGCCAGTGTTGAGATCTGGCAGGTTCCTCAGCAGTAGCATTTTAATCGATTGGAGAAACGTATGAACGTTTTTTGTCGGTCGTCGATCACTCTGGCCCTGAATCTGCTGGCGGGGATTTGCCTATACGGTCAGAGTTCGTCTCTAACCGCGGATCAGATCGTTCGGATGTCTAAAGCCGGTCTACCAGATGATGTGATTGTCGCCCGAATCAAGGCGGCTCCAAATCCCTTGCAGCTTAGTGATGACGATCTCATCGCCATAAAAACGTCTGGCGTAAGCGACGTGGTAATTCGGGCGCTTGTGGGATCGACACCTGAAAGCGGTCCTGGCACCACAAACGCGACGCAGGCTGAGAGTAATCCAGACGATCCCATGGCCCCACACGATCCGGGTGTATACCTGCTGACCGTTTCCCGCCAAGGTGGGATGAAACTGGCTCCGATGGAAAGGTCCGGCTCAGGTCGTGAAAAAACCGCCGGCATCTGGACTCACGCTATAACCATTGGCGTCGTCAAGGCTAAAATCAAAGCAGAATTACCTGGCCAGCGCGCAGCAGTGCGATCCACGGAGTCGAAGCCTGTGTTCTACATGTACTTCAAACCCGGAGGAAGCTTTGACTCGGGGGAAACCAGTAGCCCCAACCAGTTTTCCTTGCTCTCGTTTGAAGTGAAAAAGGATCACAGAGAAACCACAGTTGAGAAAGTTGGATTCGCAAATGCCAGCGCGGGAACGGATGAAAAGAAGGTGTTCAAGTTTATTTCTGAGAAGGTCAAGCCCAATATGTATCGCGTGATTCCTGATGGGAGTCTCCCAGCGGGCGAATACGCTTTTGTAACAGCTACAGGTATGGGTGGTACTGCGTCGGCTGCTGCGGTCGAGGTATTCGATTTTGGCGTAGATTTGAAATAGATCAGCGTTCTGACCTGTTCGCCCATACCGCCCTTGGTCCTTGGCGCCTACGTCGCAGCCGCGCAGTAACAAAGGCTTAGCTGCCCGTGTCTAAACCGACCGTTTTCCAGTTCGCGGAAAGACATCTGACTGCGGGCGTTAATCGGCGAGAAACTCGAACGACGCAGTAGGGAGTTCGCGGGTCTTGGTGTAAGAGGTCTTCGACGGCTTTTATGACAGCCAAAAATCGTCAAAATGGCCTGGATAGCCCGCTTGCCCGAGCCATACATCGATCGCATCAAGAGAGCGAGATTGCAGGCGGCGGCTTGAATCCGAAACTTCTTGTGCACATTCTCAATGCCTCGCACGTACAACCGGTCCAGTCCGCCGGTATCGAACTGATGCGTGACGTTCCGTTCGATCCGCTCGCGCCGTTGCCGCTGCAGCCGCTTGCCGCGATGACCTGAAATGCCCCGCCGATTGGCGAGACCGCCGGCCTTCTCCGCCGCTTTGCCGTCCCAGTTGCGCTGTCCACGATCGGGCATATACGTTCGCACTTCTATCTCAGCAAGACCAAGCGCGACATCGTTGCTGTGATAGCCCTTGTCCGCCACCACTTCTTCGACTCCGCCAGGATGCACTGGGTACTCGCCTTCGGATCTTTTTTACGCGATCAAGCCAGCCACTGCGATCGCGGCGTCCACCACGGTTTCCTGGACTGTCGCAGTGTCGGCGGCGGCACCGCCGTGCGTGGTGACCGCGACGATGGGCCGGTTTCAATGTCCACCGCGTTCTCGGCTTTATACGCCGGGGCCGTGCGTCCGTCTTTCAGTGTCGTGATCTCAGCCTCCTGGTCGATGGGGCTTTTCCAGTCTTCATTTGGAAGTCCTCTTCTTCCGCTTGCGATCCATGCGGAGCAAGGCCGCCGCGTCTTGGGCGTCAATTCCTTCGGCTTCGGCCAGGCGCTGCAAGTACGCCATGTAGCTCTCGCCCGTATTGCGGCGCACAATCGATTTCATGGCCGCGTTAGCTTCCAAAGTAGTCGAATCCACGCCAATCGTCTTACCTTTGATGAGGCGGGCCTGCGCGAGCCGCTCCAGCACCCAGGTGAAGATGCGCTGATGGGTTTCGCCGTCGATCACCCGTCTGGTGCGCGAGATGGTGACGTGATCCGGCGTGCTCTCATCGAGTCCGATCGACAGGAACTGCCGGAGCGGGTGAATCGGCGAGACGCCACGCGATGCCTCGTTCGCTTTCGAGCCATTCGAAGAAGCCGATCACCATGACACGGAAATACTGGCCCGGAGGCAGCGATGGACGTCCCGGCTTGTTGTGGTAGAAGCCGGCACAACCGGTCTCGCAGAAAGGATCGAAGTCCGCGCTGTCCAGGACCTCATTGAGCCGCTTATTCTCATCGGCCGAACCCGGCCGGAGGCGATCCTGCAGGCTTAGGCGATGCAGGTGTTCCTGCTTGCCGTCATGTCGGGGAGGATGAAAAAAGGAGGCAGGGAGGCCCGGGTATGCCCGCCGCGCGATCACGTTAGGAGTCTGAGCCCATCACAGCCCTGATCTGAATCTTCTCTTGGGCGTTGAATGCCAGCGTATCACGCTGGCATTCAATAAGAGGCCGCTCGTAATGTTCTCAGGTTCGGCTGTCGTTCTTCTTTGAAAACCAGCTGGGCATACCATCTACCTACGGCCTCGATAAGCCCCGGACAGCCTTCAGCTTCCGATATAACTCTAATATATTCAGAATAGTAGCGAGTGAGGCCATCGGTTGGCTCAAGGGAACTGTGCCCCAAGCGTAACCCAGAAATGCCGACACACAATCGGCGTTGAACCAGACTTTCTGATCGGGAACAGCAGAGGAACATTTGCTGATACAATTAAGTATGTTCTTAAAGGTGTTTAGGCCGGAAGCCATAGAGACTACAAGCAATAGAAACTAAATGACTTGCGGGAGTAATTCAGTGGTAGAATGCCAGCTTCTCAGGCTGATTCTGCTCAATTCTGCCAACCGGCCCAACCTCCCCACCCAAGAGAGAGCATCAGGTGCCAATTCTGACCCAAATCAAACGAAACTTGGCCCCGCACGCAGAATTGTTTCGGCGGTAAGCTGATCGTATGCCTCGCCGCGGCAAAAATAGCACGCCAGAACCGAGCGATGCTGAAGTGAGAACGATCCTAGTCTCTGCAATGGCCGACCTCGGTGCCGACCCCGCTTTGATCTACGCATTCCAAAAGACAGGCGTCTATGTCTGCGAAGAGAACGAGCAGCGGTTGTCCCGGAGCCAGTTGGAAGCATGGAACGGCGCCGTTGACGAGTATTATAGAACTCTGGCTGGACCGCGCCAGTGAACGCTACCGCCGCTGTATGCCTAGCCGTCGCAAGCTACCACCGCCATCCGGGTTCGTCATGATCGGCTGACGGGCGATCAGCCGGCAAACTCTACTAAATTCAACAAAACTCAGGCGTACGATTGTGAAATGTGTGCCAATTGTGCGCCAAAATCTGAGCGAGGTGAGGCGCGATGGCAGGCAAGGCCGGACAGATCATTCCGAGAGGCGAGCGCACCTGGCTGGTGCGCGTCTTCATGGGGCGGGATTCCGAATCGGGGAAGCGGAAATACGTCAACAAGACAATCCATGGCACGCTGCGGGATGCGCAAGCGTACCTCAGCCGGAGCCAGCGCGACCGCGACCTCGGTGTCTTCTTCGAACCATCCCGGATGAGTCTCGATGGTTATCTCGACAAGTGGCTGGAGACGGCGGCGAAACCGAAACTCCGAGCGAAGACGCATCGCGACTATGAGGCGCTGCTTAGACGCTACGTGCGGCCGGCGTTGGGCAGCCGGCCGGCTGCGAAGATCGAACCTCTGGAAATCCAGGGCCTGTATGCGGACATGCAGGAGCGCGGTCTATCGGCCCGAACGGTCCGGTTCACGCATGCGGTCCTCCGCTCCGCCCTACAGCAGGCCGTAAAGTGGAAATTGATTCCACAGAATCCTGCCTTGAGCGTGGGTCTCCCAAAGCAAGCGAAAGGGGAAATTCAAGTTCTGAATCCCCAGCAAGCCAGGGATTTTCTGAAAGAAGCTGCACAAGATCCATATCACGTGTTGTTTGCAGTCGCCCTCACGACCGGCATGCGACCCAGCGAATATCTCGCGCTCAAGTGGCCCGACGTAAGTTTCAGCAAGGGTACAGTCAGCATCGCTAGAACGCTCGAACCGATCAAGGGCGGTGGATGGCGCTTTGCAGATACGAAACGCGCGCGCAGCCGTCGTCTAGTGAAGCTTCAGGCATCGGTCCTCAAGCTTCTCGCCGATTACCGCGACGCCCAGGTCCGGGACCGCGACCCCAGCAATGGCGATGTCGCGGCTGCGGATCTGATCTTCGTGAATTCGAGCGGCAACCCGCTGAATGAACGAAATCTCGTGCAACGGAACTTTCAAGTCATTCTCGAGCGCGCCAAATTGCCGCGCATCAGGCTTTACGATCTGCGTCACACTGCGGCGACTCTGGCGCTCGGCGCCGGCGTTCCCGCCAAGGTTGTCTCCGAACAACTGGGGCACGCAAGCGTGGCCTTCACTCTCGATACCTATTCTCACGTGCTTCCACACATGCAGGAGGCAGCGGCGGCCCAGGTGGAGGCGCTCCTGTTTGCATGTCCGCCGAAGAGCCGTGCCGCCCGCAAGACGAAGCGAGCCGCAAGGCACAAAGCGAAGGGTGAGCAGAAAATGAAGTCTTCATCGAAGTGACTGTTCACGGTTCGACCCGGGTACGCGGCATTATCGTGAGTTTTCGGTAACCCTGCGTGACAGGGGGTAGCGCATTATCTGATTTGGCCGACGCGTCTCCAGAGGAACATAATGTCGAGGCGAGGAAGATTGCCGAGCCTGTCCATTGGCCCTTTCACTCAACAAAGTCTTAGACTATTAGAAACTGCAGCGAACACGGAAAAGCATACTCGATTTTCAAACCGGGGCCTTCTTGCTTCTGATCGCTGCAGTCATCGTCATGCTGACCTGGCGGCTTCGCTAGTAGCAGTACAGCGTCGGCTTGGTTGCGGCAGGACTGCGCGACCTTGCCGTTCGCACCGAAGGTCAGCCTGACCAAGGATCTCATTTTCACCGGCGGTTCTGCCAACGCTCCTTTTTGAAGCGGCGTTCTATATTCATTGGCATAACGTTCGTTCAAGTCGTGCCGTCTCCGAAGCCGCGCAACCCGCTTGTTGATCCTTATGTGATGGATGATCTATTCTCCTGTCTTAGACACTATGGGATGCGGGTTCTCCGCCCAGCTCGTCCGAAACCCCGAAGGCGGCCCAAAGTTCTGGGTAGGCGACCGTTGGCGGCGTCATGGGACGAAGCTCGCACACCGGGCGCAGATCAATCTGCCGACGGCTTTTTCACTCCGCCATTCTTTCCATATGAGGCACAGGGTTGTCTTCGCAGGGCGACCCGCCCAAAGGTCAAGGGCGGTGACAAGCGTTCATCTTGACCCTTGACCGCGCCGGGCGCTCTGCCAGGGCGTACGTGGGGAAGAATGGCGGGCAGGGGTTTGCGATCGCGGCCTAAAGTCCGTGCACAAAGGGCGGCATCGCAGCGAACTCTTTCGGGGCTTTGGGAGATCCTAAGTCGAGGGCTCCGGGCGCGATGGCAATTCGCCGTTCAGAATTGAGCACATCGCGAGAATGCAGCACTTGAAAAGGTCGAGAGGCAAGTCGAAGTACTCCGGTCCGGGCCGCCCGGCATTCGAGAACCTGTCGATCATGCGTGGCGACAATGAATTCCAGATCGCTTCGGCGTCGTTGTCTGAAAAATATGAACGCGGCTGATGTGCGAACCTGTTGCGGATTCTGTTGATCAGGCAGAAAGTTTGTTTTTCATCGGGAGAAATGATGCCCGCCTGAACGGCTGGGTCGATCTTTTGGGCGAAGCTGAGCTTGAACGCATCTACTTCATGCGACGGGACTCTTGACAGCGCCAGGGTGAGGAAATGTTCGACAAAGAGATATGTCCCTTCAAAATGATGCCGAGGACATCGTCCGCTTCGAACATCGAGCGGATTTCGAAATCGGACAGCGGGATCTCTGAGTAATCGTCCCGTTTCATCGTGCTTCACCGCGACGGAGATAGCGAAGGTGCCGAGGCCGCCCACGCCTCGAATCCGGTCATGGGAAATGATCGCACGTCCGCGAAACCGCGGCTGCGGAACTCGTCGGCGATGCGGTCGCTGGTGCTGCGGCAATGGACGCTTATGGTGGCGTCGTGATCGATGTTGCCGAACAGCAATTCGCGGACCTTCAAGTCCGCCGCGGGCATGCTGTATCCGTGAATGAAAACCTCGCGGGCGTGCTGAAGTCGGACAGCCGCCGCGCTCCACAGCGGCGACCAAAAACGCTCCCAGTAAAACTGTTTTTTGGGGTCGGGCAGAATCAACGTGCCAGCATTGTTGATTCCCACGCCGTTTCCGCCGACCCTCGGGTCCGCCAGATCGTCGTAGCGGAGGAGTTTGAGGTCGCGCGAGAACATGATCGGTGGCGGGTTTTCCTGCATCGGTGTCTGAAACCAGTTGACGCTACCGTGCAGCTTATAAATGGTTGTTGCGGACGCTGGCCGGTTCGGGAAGGCGGGGTATCCGTATCCGGTGCCAACGTCCCATTTCCCCACTTTCACGAGCGCACGCTCCAGTGCGACGTCGTAGTTCAGCGTAATGACAAACGAATCAGGTTCGATCCTTTGCTTTGCGAAGATGTCATAGGCGGTTCGCCCGGAGCGGTTCTGCTCGGTCTGATAGAAGAACTCGCGCAAGGCCATGATTAGGTCGCTGCGCAGATATTGCGGATAGAATCCCTCTGCTGGGGCGTCGGCAGTACCGACGTCGACGTCCAGCATGCGCTCGGTGTAATCGTGGAAAATGTCCTTTGAGGTCCTGCCGGTAGGTCACCGCCCCTGTCGGCTTTAGCCGCTTGTGGCCGTACTCGTCGAGTTTGCCAAGGATGGCTTCAAAATCATCGAGCGAGCCGAATGTTTCGCGTACCTGGACGATACGATTCCGGCAACCGGCGACCCAGTGCTCCGCTTCATCGGCGCGATCCAGCCAGTCGGAGAGGGCTTGCAGCAGCCGGGACGCCAAGGGATAGCCCGCATCCACGGAAGCGCCAGCGCCCAGAATGTAGGCGGTCATGTGATTCCATGATTTACCACGTTTGGAAATCCCGGTGAGGCTGGTGGAAGCCGGTGGGATCGAATTCTCAGATGTTGGAAAACCGGAAAAGGGCGGGGATACTCTCAATTAATTGCTGGCACGTGGCGGTGCGCTCCCGGAACCAGGACTGCCGGAGACGCACCGCATGCGCAAGTCAATTCAGGTTCGAAACAACAGCTTACATAGCACGTGCGACGGGGAGTCGCGGTATCCGAGAATCTCATTTCAACCAACGTGACTGACGACAACGCCGGACGCTTGCTTGGAGGAGAAGGTGATGGTGGCGGCCTTGATGTCCACCACGCCAAGCTCCGTGGCCTTCGTCTGGATCGCGCCGGCGAGGGCTTCCGCGAAGTCCGGCGGAAACAGGGCGCAGACCGTCGCATCCGCGCGCACGCCTGCCAGCGCCACCACCGCCGGCCAATAGGCCGGATCACCGAGCAAGATCGCCAGCCCGTCCGTGACCGCGACGCCGGACACGGGCTTGGCCGTGGACGCCCAGAATGCCTGCTGGACGGCGCGCGTCTCAGGATCAAGGATCAGAAGTTTTCCACGATATCGCCTAAGGACGACGACCATCTCGCCGTGGATGTCGTCCTCAATCGTGAGCTGGACGGTGGCGAGATCCAGCTTTTTCCTGTTTTGTGCGTTCAGAACGGCGCGTTGCGGCGCGATGGCCGCAAACGAATCTTTCCTTTTGGGTGGCGTGGATTTCTCAGTCGCCGCGTCCTCCGGAATGAAGAGCTTCACGGTGGAGCGCGGCGCAGTGGCCGTCGCGGGTGCGGCCGGCCACTGGAAAAAGAGCGCGAACAGAACTGCGAGATGCAGGCCCAAGCTGGTGGCGAAGCCTTTCATGGCTTGCGGCCTTTCTCCACCACCAGATCGCGAAGCTCCTGGTGGTAATCGCGCCACCGGGTTTTCTCCACGTCGATGGCTTCGACGCGGGAATCAAGGATCGCGACGATCTCGTTGAGGCGCTCGATCAGGGCGGCGCGGCTGGCCCGCGCTTTCTCTTCGTCCTGCGAGACCTGATCCAGGGTGTCGATCCGCTTGCGGATTTCTTCGTCCAATCGCGCCAGGTCTTTTTCCTGGCGTTGCAAGGATTCCAGTTCGAGCTGCTGGCGCGAGGACCGGTTGGCCTGGTTCTCCAATTCGGAGATCCGCTGGCGCGTGGATTTCTCCCGGTCCAGCAAGGCACCGAGGCGCTGGCGTTCGGCGGATGTCAGGCCCGTAGCGGCCATGTGGCCGTCGTCCTGCCGCAACGCTTCGGTCTGTTCATGGAAGGCCTGGGACAGGCGCGTGTAGAACTCCGCTTTCGCGTCGAGGTACCGCGCCGCGTGTTCCGCGCTGCGGTCGATATCCGCCAGCGCCTGCTTCTGGCTCTTGTCCAGCAGCCCGGCCTCCGGCCGGGGGGCTGCTTGCCAGGCGGTCCAGGCGCTTTCCACCTTCTCGCGCGCTTTGTCGATCTCACGCGGCGCGAGGACGGTGAGCTGCTGCGCTTCCGCCCCGGCGCCTGTGACGACGGCGATGAGGATGGCGATTGCGATGGTGATGATGTTTTTCATGGTTGGTCAACTCCTGGTCTCGCCCGAGGCTAGTCCTTTTTGACCCGTTCGCCGGTGCGCTTACTCCAGTCGTCGTCCCCCCGCGGCGAGGCCGTCGGGGTAGCCTTATCGCACCGTAGATCAATCCTATGCCCCATGCCGGTGTACAAGTTCTCGTACAGGGTGGATTCGATCCTCAGTCCGTTCAACAGGGCCTGCACGTCGCCGATGCGCTTGGTCGCCAGATCCCGCATCTCCGCGAGGTCGTGGCTGCCCTGATCGAAGAGTTCCAGCGCGCGGCGCAGTTTCTGGAGTCCTTGCTCCTTGGTGGTGGTCATGTCCCGCAAGCTGTCGAGAGCCTTGGTGTTCCCGGTTTCGTTTTTTTCCTTGAGCGTTTCGTTCAGATCGGTGAGGCGCCGCTTGAGGTCTCCGAGTTCGCGCTCCTCAATGGCGATGGCGTTGACCAAGTCCGACCGCTGCGGCGCCCGCGTGTTCTGGGTGCCCGAGGTCGTCTTGGCGCGGTCGCGGTTGTAGTCGAGATGTCGCCCATAATATTGGGTCCAGGCATTGATCTCGCCACGCTTGGCCTCCAGTGTCTCCTTCAGGTCGGCTTGCGCGCCAGCGTCGCAGGCACCGCGGGCGGCCAGAGCCTCATCGAGGCTGTCGTCCTTGGTCGCCCATGCCGCCTGGGCCTGTCGCGCTTGGTCCAGCAAGGCCTGGAACGGGTCTGCGACCGCGGTGGAGGCGGGCGCGGGAGCGGTCTGGTTGGGGTTGTTCTGCGGAGCCTTGGCGTCCTGCGCCGCTGCGAAAGCGGACAAGATACCCAGGCTGATGACGGTCAGAGCGATGGTCTTGCTGATGGTCTTCATAATGATCTCCTTTTTGATCAGTGGAAGGTTGGAGGGTTTAAGGTCATGCAATCACCGCAGCGGTGGTTGCGGAACGGAACCGGGGTTTGCAGGGTGGCCGTATTTTTCGTACGCCCAGCGCCGTAACCGACGCCACCGAGCACAGCGGTCCAGACCAGGATCTTGCCGGCGTGGCGGCACGAATCGCAGTGTGCGGGATGGTTGAGGCGATATTGGGCGGCACCGATCTTCTGCTTCAGGGCCTCAAAACGCGCATCGCACGGAGGGAATCCGGCCTGCAAGAGAAGCCGGTGCGCCTGCGCCAATTGCTTGTTGGCGATTAAACGGGAGATGACCTTCTGGTCGCGATCCAGCCGATGCCGTAGATCGCGCAGATCGGAGATCTGGATCTCGATCCGGGCCGCCAGGTTGCCAGCGGCGTCGCTCTCCCCCGCGCGGACGCGGCCGTTGCGCACCAGTTTCTGGGCGCGCCGCAGCCAGCGTTCCGCCGGTTCATAGTCGCAGCCGGCACGTAAGGTGCGCGCATGCTCGACCAGTTCGGCGGCTTGGATCAGCGGATCGGCGTGGTCCGCGGTGGATTGGGCTTGCGCGGTGAGAACCGCCAGCGTGAACATCACAAAACAAGCGATGAGTCTGATGCATCTGGGCATGGACGACTTTCCTTTCTGGCGAATCATCTGGAGGCCGGGATTCCGGAACGGAATATCGCGGCAGGAACGGAAGTGATCGGACGAAGGCGTGGGTCCTTCGACAAGCGCGCTTCGATAGCTTCGGAAGCCGCTACATACAAGGACTTGATCTTGTGGCGGCGTCGTCATTGCTCGTCGCCTGGCTGCATGCACGCGAGGAGCGTGACCGAGGCAGAGAGATCAAGTTGTTTTGGAACGACGCGAGACCCACAGCTGCCGCTCCCATTCGGCGTCAGCGCCACCAGGACCGCCTGATCCCCAACGCGCACCAGAATTTCAAGCAGGTATGCGGAAGGAGAGGTCAGTGCGATATGGGAGAAACGCTCAAAGACTGCGACGGTAGCTTGGATCGGTAAGAACGTGTGCTTAGCCGTGGCGCAATGACAACCTGCGTATGAAGTTTGCTCTTGAGAGCAATCCGGGAGAGCATATCCGACTGGCATTGCTCTGCTCCTTTCATGAATCCGGGCGCTGCACCCCGCTTACTCCGGGGAGGAACCGTATTCTTGCAGTTGGGTATACCATGACATACTTTTTAAAGTTATGTCAAGCTTGCGGTGTACCTGGTAATACTGAGCTGGGTCATTGCCCAGCATAGATATTCTGCGGTAAGCTTTTATCGTGGCCAGCGGCGACCAGCGTAGTATCCCCAAGCAACCGGTAACCATAAAACTGGACGCTGGTGAGAAGGCGGAACTGAATGGGCTTGCCAAGAGAGAAAACCGGACGGTGTCAAGCCTGATCGATCTGGCGGTGAGTGAGTTTCTCGATCGAAAGCTGGGCCGGGCAACGAAGCCGGAGTTCCTTCGCGTTCGTCACGCGGATCTCCCGGATACGAGCGTGTTGCGAGCGTTCTGCAAACTAGCCGAAGGTCGAGCCGATCACGCGCGAACCGAACTAGGGTTACCGATCTTCAGATTCGTTAAGGAGGACCGTCCCG
>Ga0302324_100021111_pt1 | contig 12708 bp, 13 predicted proteins | sample Palsa_T0_1_FD_201949 | JGI IMG/M metagenome (GOLD analysis project Ga0302324, IMG submission 201949) | Peat permafrost microbial communities from Stordalen Mire near Abisko, Sweden - Palsa_T0_1 | ecosystem: Environmental > Terrestrial > Soil > Palsa > Peat permafrost | place: Sweden: Abisko...
TCGTGTCGTCTTCTCCGATGCGAACGTCGTCGTCAACGCCAACCATTCCAACCCGTCGGTGACCGGTTGGTCCGACTCCACCCCGCCCGGATCGTCAATGCGACGACCCAACATCTGAAAGCCGCCGCAGATGCCGAGGACAACGGGAGGCGAAGGGGAGTATCGGCGCTCCGCCAGGACCGGCAGCAATCCGCTGGTTCCCAGCCAGTGGAGATCGGCCACGGTCGACTTGGTGCCGGGCAGGACCACCAGATCCGGCTGCCCGAAGGCAGACGGGTGATCAACGAAGCGCACCTGCACGCCAGGTTCGATGACCAGAGGGTCGAAGTCGGTGAAGTTCGACATGTGGGGCAGCCGCAGAACCACAACATCCAGCTGATCGCTTCCCGAGGTCACCGGCGCCGGCACCATGGCGTCGAGCATGCGGTGCAGGGAATCTTCTGCATCGAGCACGAGTCCGGGCAGGTGCGGCAGGACACCGAGCGTGGGGAGACCGCACAGGGCCTGCAGTTGATCCATGGCGTCGCCGAGGAGATCCGGGTCGCCGCGGAACATGTTGATGATGAAGGCCCGCACACACTGACGGAGCTCCTCGGGCAGCACGGCCACGGTGCCGAACAGGTGGGCAAACACCCCACCCCTGTGGATGTCACCCACCACCACGGCCGGCACTCCGGCCCGTCGGGCCAGGCCCAGGTTCACGATGTCGTGGTCGAGCAGATTGATCTCCGCCGGGCTGCCCGCCCCTTCGCAGATCACCACATCGAAGCGGGTCCGTAAGTCGTGCAATGCGGCATCGACCACTCCGACCAGCTCGTTCTTGTTGCGCTGGTAGTCGGCCGCACCGCGGACGCGCACGGGCCGACCCATGACGATGACCTGCGACGACCGCTCGCTGGTGGGCTTGAGCAGCACCGGGTTCATGGCCGCCTCGGGCTCGGCCCCGGCCGCCACCGCCTGCAGCCACTGGGCCCGGCCGATTTCCGCCCCCTCCGAGGTGACCATCGAGTTCAGTGACATGTTCTGGCCCTTGAACGGGGCCACCGTCACCCCGCTGCGGGCCAGCAGGCGGCAGAGTCCGGCCACCACCGTGGACTTGCCGGCATCCGACGTGGTCCCACAGACCATCAGGGCGCCGCGCAGCGAACTCACGGTGAGACCTCGTCGACGCGGCGCAACCGCTCGCCCTGATCACCCTCGGCACCGGCGGCCACCAGTGGGGATTGGCAGAGGACGTAGGCGCCGGTGAGCATGACGGCAAGCGAGATGACTTCGGCCGCCACCGAGCCCCCACCGCTGCGGAGCCGCTCCCGGAACACGAATATGCCGATGACCACGCTCACGACGGGGTTCACTATGAGCATGGTGGCCCGGGAGGCGGCGATGGGTCCGGCGTGCAGCGCGTTCTGCAGGAGGAAGAAACCGGCGAACCCCGTCACTCCGATGGCATAGGGCTCCCAGTGGGTGAAGACGTGCCCCCACCCCCCGGTGATCAGGGTGGTGGTGGCCTTGGTCAGCGAGGCGTTGTAGGCGAACAAGGTTCCGGCGGCGGCCCCGAAGGCCGACGCCCGCCACCACCGGGGACCCCGTCGGGCCGCGGCAACCAGGACGGCGGCTCCCGCCACAACGGTCAGCGTCACCAGACCCCAGGCCGCCGACCCGGGGATCCCGTGCCCGGTCGATGGCCTGGCCGACACGATGAACCCGGTCAGGCCGGCCACGATGGCCGCCGCCCCGCACACCTCGGGCCAACCCATATGGCGGTGGAACGCCACCGCCAAAATGGCGATGAGGAAGAGGAGCTCGCAGGTCAGGACGGGTTGGACCACGGTCAGGTCCCCGAAACGCAGCGCGGCGGCCTGCAGGCCGAAGGTAACCAGCAGCAGAATGAATCCGAGCACCCACACGCCCCGCTTGATCGCTCCGGTCAGCAGGCGCAGGTGCATGGCGTCGCCAGCCGGAGCGGCCTCGACCCCCATGCGCTGGAGCACGCCGGCCACCGCACTGGAGAACGCGGCACACGACGCCAGCAGGTAGACCACGCCCACGTTCTACAGCAGGGACAACGTTTACGTGTTCTTCACACGATCCACTTGACGCGCGGCGTCACAGCCAACAAGGTGAGGGCCGAGGGTGGCGGAGCGGCCCCATCCCTCACTCACCCAGGCGACGCGGCCACAATGGCGCCGCGGCGTGTGCCGGTCGATCCTGACCAGAACTGACACGGTGTTCCGGATCTCCGGGGCACAACTTGAGGCGACGACAATGGAGGCAGTGGTGGCAATCGCAGAGGACCTGGCAGTCATCCACGACCCGATGAGCGAGCAGGCGTTCCACGTCGAGCAGCACGGGGTCGACTTCATCCCCGAGAGTGAGCGCTGGTCCAAACCTCGTGATCTGTTCGGCATGTGGGCCGGAGCCAGCATCAACGTGGAGTACTTCATCTACGGCGCCGTGTTGATGACCTTCGGGTTCTCGTTCGGGCAGGCGCTCTCCCTCATCATCATCGGCAACCTGTCGTACTTCTTGCTCGGCATCTGCAGCCTGCAGGGCCCGGACGCCGGCACCACGGTGTTCGGTATCAACCGGGCCAGCTACGGGCCCAACGGGTCGCGCATCATCTCGTTCTTCAACTGGATCACCCAGGTCGGCTTCGAGATTGAGGGACTGCTCCTCATTGTCGGTGCCGGTCTGGTGCTGTCCGGCAAGGCCGGCTTCGACCCGGGGGACCCGGCCAAGGTGGCCCTGGTCATCGGTGCGGTGGCAGTGCAGTTCGTGCTGCCCTTCCTCGGCCACGCCACCATCGTCAAGACGCTGCGGCTGCTGGTCCTCCCGTTCATCGTCCTCTTCATCATCATGCTCATTTTCGTGGCACCGCACGCCCACACCAGCGGCAAGACGTACGCCGACTGGCAGGTGTACTTCTCGGGCCTGGCCTTCACCATCGCCCTGTCCGGTTTGGGCTGGACCGAGTGCGGCAACGATTACTCGCGCTACCTGCCCCGCAAGTCATCGACGCAGAAGATCATCCTGTGGATCTTCCTGGGCACCGCGGTGCCGGAGATCCTGCTCATGACGCTCGGTGCCATCACCGGAACGCTCCTGACAGCGGTCGGCACCTCGGCCAACGCCTTCCTTCCGTTCCTGCACCAGAGCATCATCGCCCCCTGGTTCGTCGATGTCTTCCTGATCTTCTGCATCATTCAGCTCTTCGCCATCAACAGCCTCGACCTGTACTCGTCGGGCGTCACCCTGCAAGCCATGGGCTTGAAGGTGAAGCGGTGGCAGGCGGTGGTGGTCGACAGCGTCTTCTGCCTGGCCATCACCATGTTCGCCATCTTCAACGCGTCCTTCAACACCTACCTGAAGGACTTCGTCGACGTGGTCATCGTGTGGATCGCTCCCTGGGTGGCCATTTACCTGGTCGACTGGGCGCTGCGCCGCTACCGCTACGTGCCGAGCGAGCTGCAGAAGACCGGCAAGGACGGCCTCTACTACCGCAGCGGCGGCTATTATTGGCCCGCCATGATCGCCCAGTTCCTCGGCATGGTGGCTGCCTTGGCGGGGCTCAACCCCACGTTCAACGTGCCGAACTGGCTGATCTCCGTCTCCTGGTTGACCGGGTCCGACGGGTTCACCCGGGCCGACTTCAGCATCTACATGGGCGTCGCCGTGGGCGGCCTGGTCTATCTGGTCCTGGCCTGGAAGGGCGTCAAAGCCCAGGCCGACAAGCAGGATGCGCTGCTCAAGGCCGAAGGGATTTTCTAACCCCAGTCCTCGACCAGCGCGCCTCCATCGGAGGGCCGGAACAGTGGCATCGACCCGAGTGAGCGGACCATATCGGCGTCCGCCCCAAGGGCGGAGGCCCAACCCGATCCTTCGGTCATGAGCGTGCCGATGACGACAGGCTCCGCACCAGTGCGTCGTACCAAGCGCAACGCGGCCAGTGTGGACGCCCCGGTGGAGATCACATCGTCGACCACGGCCACCCGTCGGCCCCGCACGGCGCCGACCCGGGCCGGGTCCATGCGCAGACGCTGCGGCGTATCGGTGGTGATGGAGACGACCGGTTCGGACCAGGTGTCACCCAAGTGGATCTTCGGCGTCTTGTGCAAAATCACATAGTCATCGAAGCCGAGGGCCCGGCTGGCCTCAATGGCCAGCGGAATCCCCATCGTCGCCACCGAGACCACAATTTCGGGCTCGGCGGGGCGCATGAGGTCGGCCAGCTCGCGACCGGCCACTTCGGCGAACGCCACGCCCAGGTCGACACAGATGAGGAGAGCGATCGTCAGCTCGTCTGAGAGAGGGACCAGGGGCAGTTCCACCGCCTGACTTCCCACGGTGGTCGAATAGGTACGATCGGCGGCCATGGGCACGACTTTCGCCGGAGTGGCCGATGACCGCAAGTGAGCCACTCAAAGAAGAGGTCGCACGCGGGTTCCTGACGGTCGCCCTGGAAGAGGCCCGGCTCGGATTGGCCGAAGGTGGCATTCCCATCGGAGCCGCCCTTTTTCACCGCAATGGGGCACTCCTCGGCCGCGGGCACAACCGCCGCGTGCAAGATGCTGACGCCTCGACCCACGCCGAGACAGCCGCCTTCCGTGACGCCGGACGCCGCCGGGACTATTCCGACTGCGTCATGGTGACCACCCTGTCGCCCTGCTGGTACTGCAGCGGGTTGATCCGGCAATTCCAGATCGGCACCGTGGTCATCGGCGAGACGGAGAACTTCACCGGTGGCCATGCATGGACGGCGGAGCATGGTGCGTCCGTCATGGTTCTCCATGATCCGGCGTGCAGGGAACTGCTCGGGACCTTCATTGCCGAGCATCCCGAGCTCTGGCAGGAGGACATCGGCTTGTGACCCGGATATCCCGGTGCCGCCCAACGCGTGGCCCCGTCAGGAGCCGGGAGCGGCCAGGCGACGGTAGTGCGGGTGCGTCGCCTGTGCCGGCTGGCCCGACGCCATGACGCGCAGGCCGGCGCTCACCAGCGCCACGCCGAGACGGCGACGAAGGTGCAGGTCCGATCGGCCCCCGTGCGAGATGCGAGCAGCGGCCCGGACACGTACCCGCTGCTGCGGAGCGGCCATGGTGTTCAAGTCGGACACATGGGACTTGACCACGTTCTCGATCATTGCGAAGCTCATGACAGTTCTCCATTCGTTTCGAGTGCATCGGGAAGTTCGATCGGGTACGCAAACATGAGGATCTCCACCGGGACCGCGCCGGCCGGTCGCAACGAGCGGTTCTCCAGACGTTCCCGGTACAGGGGGACCAACATGGAGACGATTTCGTCGTTGAGCTGCTTGAGCTCGGCCGCCGTCATGTACATGACGAACTCACTGTCGCTGGCGGCGTTGCGCCACGTCTTCGGATAGCTGGACCGGTCCCGTCGCCAGTTCCAGTAGCGCTCCAACTGGCGCTCCCGCACCAGTTGGCCCAGCACACCCGCGGCGATCTCGGTCTCGGCGTCATCGTCGTGCGTGCCGAACCGCATGCCGATTGAGGTCATCTTCCATGGACGGGCTCGGCCCTTCCCGCCGCCGGCCTCCTCGACAAACCCGTACTTGCTCAGCTGGCGCAGATGGAACGAGCACGTGGTGGGTGACTCGCCGATGCGAGCCCCGACCTCGGTGGCGGTCATCGGGCCGTCCAGGCTGAGCGCCTCAACCAGGGCGATCCGGACCGGGTGAGCCAGGGCACGCAAGGTCCGCGCATCGGTGATCTCGCGGATTTCGGAGAGTGGATCAGGGGCCAGGACCGTGTCCGTGTCCGTGTCCGTGTCCGTGTCCCGGTCAGTCGAATCATCGAAAGGCATATATCGATTGTGATCTATCGAGAGTAATTTGTCAAGAGATATCTCTCAATAGATTGTTCTTGAGAACGGATGACTTCCACCCGTTTTCGGCTGCCGGGCGGTTCAGTCAGGCGGTTCAGTCAGGCGGTTCAGTCAGGCGGTTCAGTCAGGCGGTCCGAACAAGCGGTCACCGGCGTCGCCCAGGCCCGGGACGATGTACCCGACCGCATTGAGCTCAGGGTCGACAGCGGCGCAGAAGACACGCACCGTGGGGTGGGCCGCCCCGAAGGTCGCCAGCCCGGGCTCAGACGCGATGATGCACAGGGCGATGACCTCCCGGGCCCCGCGGGCGCGGACGAGGTCGCAGACCTGGACAAGCGATCCCCCGGTGGCCACCATGGGGTCGCACACAATGACCCTGCGGCCCTCCAGTGACTTGGGCAACCGGTTCAGGTAGACCTCAGAATGCAGCGTCTCCTCGTCCCGCCGCAGGCCGACATGCGCCACCTCGGTCAGGGGCACCACTTCTTGGATGGCCTGCACCATGCCCAGACCAGCCCGGAGAATGGGCACCACCAACACGTTCTCATTCACCTTTCGAACAGCGGCACCCGACCTGACCGGCGTATCGATGATGGCGTCGGTCATCCCGAGGTCCCGCAGCGCCTCATAGGCCAGGAAGCCGGAGATCTCCGAGATCACCTGCCGGAAGGAGTCCCGGTCGGTGTCCTTGTCCCGCAGGACCGCCACCCGATGCACCAGGACGGGGTGATCCGCCACCGTCACCATCACCCTGGGCACAGTTCCTGACTCTCCCCCTCCACCACGGCCACCAGATCCGCCAGGACACGGCGCAACTCCAAGGTGCTGCGATCGGCCCGGGTGTGCACCTCGTCGGTCGGACCGAGCGGCAGCGTCAGTTCGTCAAAGGATTCCTGGATCGCCAGGTCCTCACGCAACACAGCCACCTCGAAGTCCACTGCTTCGGCCATCGCCTCAGCCGTGCGGGTGCCGTTCCCGGCCAGGTCGTTCCTCCACAGTGTGGTGAACAAGCGACAGGAGGCAACGGTCTCGGGCTGAATGAAGAAGCCGATGACGTTGCTCCCGCCGGCCTCCACGAAATCAATGCGCAAGCGCAAATGGAAGGGCGCGTCCAGCCGGTAGGCCAGACGGCGGTTCTGTACCAATGGACGCGCACCGGTGGCCACGCCCGGGTCCTCGCGGTTGGCGAAGGAATGCTCGTAGCCCATGGTGAACGACCAACCGTGGCGCTCCACCGAGAACTGCGGGACCAAGGTGGCCTCGTCCGCCCCGAACGTGCCGGCATGGACGTAGGGGAAGTGGGCCACATCGAGGAAGTTGTCGGCCAGCAGGCCGGCGGAACCCCGCGTGCGCAGCGTGGGGAGCTCACCGACGGCGAATGCCGGGTCGTCGGCCTCGGGTATGACGCCGAGCGGGGTGATCGGTTCCTCGGGAGCCAGGAACACCACCCCGTGCGCCTCCCTCAACCCGGCCGGAGGGGAGAGCCGCGCCGCGGGTGGGAGAGCGGCGCCAACACCGAGCGCCGGAATCTCCACGCAGCGTCCCGAGGCGTTGAACCGCCACCCGTGATAGGCGCACTGCAACACCCCCGCCTCGCAGTGCCCGATCGAAAGGGGTGTCCGTCGATGGGGGCAGCGGTCCTCGAACGCCACCAGCTCCCCGCCGGCCCGGTAGAGCACCCACGGGTCGCCTAACAGGAGGACGCGGAGTGGCTGCTCGGTCACTTCGGCGGGACGGGCCACGGGATGCCAGCACCGGCGGAGCACGGGGTCAACGTTGGAGAGGGTGCGGCCCATGCGGGACCACCCTGGTGCGCCCGGTGCACCGGCGTCAAGGAGGGCGGCGCCAACTACAGTCCGCGCATGATCCTTGAACGCTTTACCGTGACCGATCAGGTCGCCATCGTGACCGGGAGCGGCCGTGGCATTGGTGCTGCCACGGCAGTGGCGCTGGCCGAAGCCGGTGCCGACATCGTCCTGGCGGCTCGGACCGAAGAGCAACTCCGTGAGGTGGCCGCCAAAGTTGAAGCGCTGGGGCGCCGGGCCGTCGTGGTCGCCGGGGACCTCGCTGACATTGATCTGATGGGATCGCTGGCCGAGACGGCATACAAACAACTCGGTCGCATCGACATTGTGGTGAACAACTTGGGGGGCACCATGCCGCGTCCCCTGCTCGACACCTCGCCCCGCGCCTTGGAAGAGGCCTTCCATTTCAATGTCAGTGCCGGCCACGCGCTGGTCCGGGCCGCTGTCCCCCTCATGTTGGAAGGCGAAGATCCCGGCGGTGCCATCGTCAACGTGTCCTCGGTGATGGGCCACGTGGGCGCCCGGGGCTACCTGGCCTACGGCACCGTGAAGGGCGCGCTGGAGCAATACACCCGTTTGGCCGCCCGGGACCTGGCCCCGCGCATTCGGGTCAATGCCGTCGCGGTCGGCTCGACGGCCACCTCCGCATTGGACATCGTCATGGCCAGTGACGAGCTGCGCACCACCATGGAGGAGGCCACGCCGCTCAAACGCATCGGTGATCCCGATGAGATCGCCGCCGCCATTCTGTTTCTCGCCTCGCCGGCCGGTTCATTCGTGACGGGCAAGATCCTGCAGGTCGACGGTGGGCTGCAATCGGCCAATCTCGAATTCGGCCTGCCCGACCTCTAGGCCCATGACCTATCGCATCGTGCAATGGAGCACCGGCAACGTGGGACGTCACGCACTGGCCGGCATTGAGGCCCATCCTGAGCTCGAGCTCGTCGGGCTCTTCGTCTCCAATCCCGACAAGGTCGGCCAAGATGCCGGAACACTGGCCGGCCTCTCCACCACCTTCGGCGTCACCGGCACCAGAGACATTGAGGGGCTCCTGGCGCTCAGGCCCGACTGCATCGTCCATACCGCCATGGCCGATGACCGCATCTTCGAGGCCTTGGCCGATTTGGAACGGTTCCTGGCCGCCGGGATCAACGTGGTGTCCTCGGGCCCGGTGTTCCTCCAATTCCCCGAGGCCGACGACCCGATGGCCCTCCCTCTGATTGCGGCAGCCCGCCGGGGTGGCGTGTCGCTCTTCGTCAACGGCGTTGATCCCGGCTTCGCCAACGACGCCCTGCCGCTGGTGCTCTCGGGCATCAGCGAGCGGATCGAGGAGGTCCGGTGCTCCGAGGTCCTCAACTACAACACGTACAACCAACCGATGGTGCTGTTCGACATCATGGGATTCGCCCAGCCGCTCGACCATATCCCCATGCTCCTGCAGCCGGGCGTCTTGACGATGGCCTGGGGCAGCGTGGTGCGCCAGATCGCCGCCGGGCTCGGCGTCACCTTGAGTGCCGTCACTGAATGGTACGAACGCGAGCCGGCACCGGAGGACTTCGAGGTCGACGCCGGCACGGTGAAGAGGGGCACGGCGGCGGCACTGCACTTCGAGGTGCGCGGCATGGTGGGCGACACGCCGGTGGTGGTGCTCGAGCACGTCACCCGGCTGCGGGACGACTTGGGGGCGACGTGGCCGCAACCGGCCGGGCAGGGCTGCTACCGGGTGCAGATCACGGGCGAGCCCAACTACACCCTCGACCTGCAACTGATGGGCACCGACGGTGATCACAACACGGCCGGCCTGAAGGCCACTGCCATGCGCCTGGTCAACGCCGTCCCGGCGGTCGTGGCCGCTCCGCCCGGTCTGGTCACCGCATTGGACCTGCCCCTCATTACCGGTCGGGGCCTCGTCGTCCCGTAATCGGGCGTCATGTACCGGGCGTCAGGTGTCGGGGGGATCCGTATCCTCTGGGGATGGCTCCCCGCATGCAGGTCGCCGTCGACTGCGAGAACCCGGAGAATCTGGCGAACTTCTGGGCCGAGGTGCTGCGCTACACCGTGATGGAAGCGCCCTCGGGGTACGCCACGTGGTCGGACTTTTCCAAGAGCGCGGCCACGTTTCCCGGCGAGGGTTGGATCCGCATCGCCGATCCGGATGGGCGTGGGCCGACCATCCTCTTCCACCGGGTGCCCGAAGCGAAGACGGTGAAGAACCGGGTCCACCTGGACCTGTTTGTCACCCCGGTGGACAAAGGCCGCGAGCATCATGCACTGGTCGACACCGAGGTCGGGCGACTGGTGGCACTCGGCGCCACGCACCGGTGGACCAAGGCGGACGAGACGGACTACTTCGCCGTTCTGCATGACCCGGAGGGAAACGAGTTCTGCGTCGTATGAAAGCGTGACCGACCTCGCTCTCCTCACCCTGCCCTCGGCCAACCGGGTCTACGGCCGAGACCTCGGGCGTCTGGCCCAAGCCGAGATCGCCGCCGTGGCACCGGCACTGCACGGTGCGCTGCGCGCCCAACAGGTCCGGGCAATCGGCGGCGTGGAGTACATCGTCCTCACCATCGACGGCTTTGACGACCACGACCGGTTCGTCCTGTCCAACCTGTCGGCCGCCTACGCGCTCTTTGTACTGACCGACGGGGACACCTCGCTCAGGCCCCTGGACATGCAGCCCCTGGCGTTCTTCGATTCGGACCTGATCACCATGCAGCGCTACTCCGGCAAGACCAACGAGCAGTTCACCCACCTGCTGGTCAATGTGGCGGTAGCGGTCTCGGCCGCCGCCCACGAACGCCGCGCCCAGGGGCTGGCGGTGCGCCTGTTTGATCCGCTGGCCGGCCGGGGCACCACGTTGAACCGGGGCCTGATGTACGGCTTCGACGTGGCCGGCGTCGACCTCGACCCCGGCGACTTCGAGGCCTACCGCACGTTCCTGACCACCTATCTGAAGGACAACCGGCTTTCCCCCACAGTGGAGAGGGCCGCCATCCGCAAGGGCACTCTGGCCGGAGCCAAGCGATGCACCATGACCATCCGCCGCTCCCAACACCTCGATGTGGTGAACGACGACACGGTCCGCGCCGACCAGCACTTCAGTGCGCGCAGCTTCGACGTGCTGGTGGGTGACCTGCCCTATGGCATCCACCACGGATCGACGAGCAGCGGGAACCTGGCCCGGTCGCCGGCCGATCTGGTGCAGGCCGCGCTGCCCGGTTGGCGCGGGCTCCTGCGCCGCGGTGCCGGTCTGGCCCTGGCCTGGAATCTCAAGACCTTCCCCCGGGGTGACTTCGAAGACATGCTCCGCGCTGCCGGGTTCGATGTGATGGCTGATGCCGAGTCGTTCGACCACCGGGTTGACCGGTCCATCACCCGCGGCATCGTCCTGGCCACCACGAGGTGACCACGCCGTGGCGAGCTACAGGCCGAATAATCCGTTGAGGAATTGGCGCAGACCGGCGGGCAGTGCTGTGACCACGCTGGACGAGGGAGCCGTGATGTTCAACGGAACGTCGTAGCCCGAAAAGTGCACCGTGCCGCTGATGGAGGTCACGTTGCCCCGGCTGGCCGACGTCATGGCCAGCTCCACCAAGCGGCCGGCATGATCCACCCACACCGTGACCGGAACGGTCTGATTGCCCAATGCCTTGGACTCGCTGTTCATGGCCGGCGACAGACTGGGAATCACTTTGAGCAGCTGGGAGAGCGTGAGTTCGACCTCGGTCCCCGTCACGGCAACACCGTCAATGGTGCGCGGGGCGCGGTGGTGTTGCGTCTGATGGGCCGCCAGGGCGTTGACTAGAAGGTGGGCGTAGGTCAGTGCCACCGCAGTCTGGTTCAGGTCCGTGTCGATCTGCGTGGCCGTCGACGCCGGTACCGGCACCGACATGTCCCGCACTCCCCCCGCCAGCGCCGAGAGGGCCGCCGGCACTTCCATGTAGGCGTGATTTTCTACCCAACGGGCCGTCAGCGTGACGGGTTTGGAACCCGGGAGGATCCCCGGCTTGCCGAGGTCTGAACCGTGCAGACCGATGGAGGGGAGGAGGATGGTGAGGGCAGCCGCATGATGCACGAAGTCCGCCTCACCCTTCACCCGCAGTCCGGCGGCGAACGACGATGGCATCCGTACCTGCAGGTCGGCTGAGAACGACACGCTGGTCGTGACCGGCGGTGTCGTGCTGTGGACTTTGGCACTGGCTCCCATTGCGGTGATGCCACTCAGGGCGACCAGCCCGAAGGCACGGGTAGCTGTAGAGCGCGCCAACGGTCGCCAATCCCTTCCGATCATCGTCTCCCCCTCACCGGCAACGTTAGAAGGGGCTGCACCGCAATTTCGGTCAGCTCGACGCGGGTGACGGGTCTGAGGTCTCAGCGAAAGTCGCGGCTGGCCGGCACCGCGGTGCCCACCGCCAGCGCCTCCACCCGCTCGGCGGTCAGGCTGACCGTGCCCTGCCCCAACTGGAGCCGGCCCCGGATGAGGAGCACCGGTGCGTGGAGGGCCACCGCCTTCCAGCGGGCCCACGCCCCCTTCGAGAACACCACATTCACATGGCCGGTCTCGTCTTCGAGGTTGACGAAGACGGCGCCCCGTGCCGTCTCGGGGTGCTGGCGGTGCGTCACCACCCCGGCCACGCTCACCCGATCGCCATCGGCGCACCCGACCAACCCGGTCGCCACCACAATGCCCATGGCTTCCAGCCGCTCCCGGGCCAGATGCATGGCCGTGCGCTCCGGCGCCAACCCCAGGGCCCATAGGTCGTCGCCCACCGAGTCGTACAACGTGGGCTCGGGCAGGGCCGGGGCCCGCACCCCCACCACTATGCCGGGCAGGCGGTCCGGCGTCCCCTGCGCCGCCGCGCCGGCGGCCCACAGCAAGCGGCGGCGGGATGCCGCGGTGGCTCGTTCGTCAGCATCGAGAGCGCCGGCTGCCGCCAACGTCTCAAGCTGCGCCCGGGTGACTCCAGCCCGGCGCACCAGGTCCTCGCCCCCCGCCCACGGCCGGCCGGCCACTATCCGCTCCGCCGTCGCCTCCCCCACCCCGCGCACCGAGGCC